>ERZ1292630.4087-Hain-H41-02um-R3-4087-length-12498-cov-5_pt1 | contig 12498 bp, 12 predicted proteins | sample MGYA00564408_ERZ1292630 | MGnify/ENA primary metagenome ERZ1292630 (study PRJEB36523, sample SAMEA6512641) | groundwater metagenome | collected 2019-01-08 | study: AquaDiva: Metagenomics assemblies of 32 groundwater samples | reverse complement strand
GGCGGCGGAGCGGCCGGAAGAGGTCCTGAGGCTGCTGCGGGAACAGGCGACATTGTTCGCACGGTTGGAGACCTTCGCGGATCGACAGCGTCATTTGGTGACAGAGGATGACACTCGGCCCTTGCTTGCGCTGCTGGCGGATCGGCAGAAGCTTTCAACGGAGTTGACGCGGATCGCGGGTCGGCTGGCGCCGGTGCGACGGGACTGGGCGGCATTTCGCGACAGCCTGTCGCCTCCGCAAAAGACGGAGGCGGACGGACTCGTCGAGGAAGCGGCGCAGCGGTTGCGGAGGTTGATCGAGAGCGACGAGCGTGACGCGAGGCTGCTGTCGGTTCGCAAGCGGGTGACGGGCGACGCACTGCGGGCGACGCACGCGACGGGCCAGGCGATGTCGGCGTATCGCATGCGGAGCGAGCGGGCTGCCGGGGCGGGGCGACTGGACGAGGCTTCATAATGGCGACGGCGACTGCGACAGCGCGAATCGCGCCGACTTCGGGAGAGAAGACGGCGCCGACGGCGGACGAAGCGGACCTGGTTGCGATCCTGCACGTTTATAACGACGTGACCGAGCGGTTGAAGCGATCGCACGAGGCACTGGCGGGCGAGGTTTGCCGGTTGCGCGAAGAGCTGCACGAAAAGAACCTGGAATTGGCCCGCCGCGAGCGATTGTCGGCGTTGGGACAGATGGCTGCGGGCGTGGCACACGAGATCCGCAACCCGCTGGGGGGGATCGGGTTGTACGCATCGGTGTTGGATCGCGATCTTGCGGACCGTCCCGCGCAGCAGGACATCGCGCGGCGGATCGGCGCGGGGGTGCAGAACGTCGAGAACATCGTCCGCGATATTCTCGCGTTCGCGGGAGGCGCGCCGCCGAGGTTTGACCCGGTATCTCTAGGACGGATTCTCGACAGCGCGATGTCGCAGGCGGCGCCGCAGGCGCTGGTCTACGGTATTGCGGTCGAGGTCGATCCTTCGCTGCGAAACGCGGTCCTAAACGCGGATGCGAGTCAGGTGGAGCGTGCGTTGCTCAATCTGATCTTTAACGCGTTGGATGCGGCTGGCGTGGGCGGACGAGTCTGGATTCGCCGCGGGATCGGGCGGTTTGATGAAGGAATGTTGGAGATCGTCGTCGAGGACAACGGGCCGGGCATCGATCCGGAGTGTCTGCACAAAATCTTCAATCCGTTTTTCACGACGAAGGACAGCGGGACGGGACTGGGGCTGGCGATCGTACACGGGATCGCGGAATCGCACGGCGGATGCGTTCGGGCGGGAAGTCGCATCGGCGGCGGAGCTTCGTTTGTGTTGACGCTGGCGGCGGATTCGCCCCCATCAGGCGTCGAATGGGCAAAGGATGTCTAACCATCGAGCAGGGGAGGCAGGGACCAGGGCATGGCACAGATCGCAGTGATTGACGACAAGGAAATCCTGAGGGAATCGCTCACGGCGGCGCTATCACGCGAGGATCACGCGGTGACGCCGTTCGCCGATCCGCTCGAGGCGCTGGCGGAGATCAAGGGGCAACGGTTCGACGCGGTACTGGTGGATTTGAAGATGCCGCGAATGGACGGGATGACGCTGATCCGCGAGATCCGGGCCGCGGGGTGCGACACGCCGATCATCATGATGACGGCCTACGCGACGGTTTCGACGGCGGTGGAGGCGATGAAGCTCGGCGCGTTCGATTACATCCAGAAGCCGTTCGAGGCGGAGGCGGTTTCAGTGGTGGTGGAGCGGGCGCTGGAGCATGGGCGGTTGCGGCGTGAGAACGAAGCACTTCGGGCGTCGGTGGATGATATGCGCCGGCGGCGGGTGTTGGTGGGAACGGGCCATGCGATGGCGGCGCTGCGGCAGGAGCTGGATCGCGTGGCGGCGAGTCACGCAACGGTATTGATCTGCGGCGAGTCGGGCACGGGAAAGGAGCTCGTCGCGTCGTACATCCATCAGGCGTCGCTGCGGGCGGATCGGGCGATGCTATGCCTGAATTGCGCGGCGCTCTCGGCGAGTCTGCTGGAAAGCGAGCTGTTTGGTCACGAGCGAGGGGCGTTCACCGGCGCGGATCGCACGCGTAAGGGGCGGTTCGAGCTGGCGGACAAGGGAACGCTGCTGCTGGACGAGATTTCGGAAATGGCCCAGCCGCTGCAGGCGAAACTGCTTCGCGTGCTGCAGGAGGGCGAGTTTGAGCGGGTGGGAAGCAGCATTACGCGGCATGCGGACGTACGCGTCATCGCGACGACCAACCGCAACCTTGACGATTGGGTCACAAAGAAGAAGTTCCGGGCGGACTTATACTACCGGTTAAACGTGCTTCCGGTGTCGGTGCCGGCGCTGCGCGAGCGAGTCGAAGACCTCCCCGAACTTTGCGAGCACTTTCTCGCGCAGGCGCGGCAGGAGGACGCGGTCGAGGCCAAGTCGTTTGCACCAGACGCGATGCGGTTGCTGACGAGCTACGGGTGGCCGGGAAATGTCCGCGAGCTTGAAAACTTTTGTCGCCGCGCGGCGACGCTGTGCGCGGATGCGACGATCGAAGCGGACCTGATTGAATCGTGGTTGCGGTCGGAGCCGGCGGCGGGGTCGGGGATCGGATCGCTGCGCGAGGGGCGGATGCTCGAGGACATGGAGCGGCAGCTCATCGAGCGCACGCTGGCGCGGTTCAACGGTCACCGGGTGAAGACGGCCAAGGCGCTCGGGATGGGCGTGCGGACGCTGGGCATGAAGCTTAAGCAGTGGCGCGAGGAAGCGGCGGAGCACGGGTCGATGCTGTTGGGCGCAGGCTTGAGCAACTAGCGCCGGCGTGCTGTCGAGCCGTCGGATTCGCCGGGCGCAGAAGCTGCGTTCGGCGCAGGAACTGCGCGGTGATGGGAAGTGACGGAGGCGGTTTCCAGTAGTCGCAGCGGAAGTCGGCGGGCGCGGCATGGCGTGTGCCCATGAAGCGCACGGTTGGGGCTTCGCACGCGGTGCGCGGTTCCCGAGTCAGGAGCAACGATGTTCTTTTCGAGTATCACGGAGCAGGGCGCGGCGCCGGCGCTGGTGAAGTCGTTGGCGTTCGACGAGGCGCGATTGAAGATGATCGCCGAGAATGTGGCCAACGCGGAGACGCCGGGATATCGGGCGAAACAGTTGGACGTGGCGGCGTTTCGGTCGTCGCTTCGGGAGGCGCTGGAGGCGCGACGCGGCGATCCGGCCAAACCGTTCGAACTGAAGGCGGGCCGCGAGGTGCGCACGGATGCGCAGGGCAACCTGCAGGTGACGCCGTCAGAAAAGCCGGTGGACAACGTGCTCTTTCACGACGGGACGAACGTGTCGATCGAGCGGCAGATGGCGGACCTGGCGGAGACGGGTCTGATGCACGATCTGGCGACGAGGCTCCTGCAGAACCGAATGGATGGTTTGCGAAAGGCGATCCGCGGGACGGTGTAACAAACGTCCCAAAGTCCAAAAGTCAAAAAGTCCAAATTTGGACGTTTAGACGTTTGGACTTTTCTTGGCAAGGGGGGCTTGGTGGACCCCCCTTCAATCCCCCCTTGGCAAGGGGGGAGGCATGGCGGTTTAGCCGCGCGGCATGAATGCCGTGGCTCGGGCAGTGGCACCCCGGAGGACGAAGATGTTCGGAGCATTGGACACCGCTACGTCGGCGCTGATGGCGCAGCGGACGAACCTGGACGTGATCGCGGGCAACATCGCGATGAAAGACGTCACGCGCGATGAAACCGGCCGTCCGATTCCATACCGACGACGCGTGGCGTTGTTTGCGCCGGGCGAGCCGTCGCGCGGGGCCGATGCGACAGGCGTACACGTTGCGAAGATCGCTGAAGACCCGACGCCGTTTGGATTGCGATGGGATCCGGGGCACGTGGATGCGATCAAGGAGGGGCGAGAGAAGGGTTATGTGCGCGTCTCCAACGTGGACTACCACACGGAGATGGTAAACGCGATGGTGGCGGCGCGGGCGTATGAGGCGAACGTCACCGTGGCGGAGATGGCCAAACGCATGGCGGCGACGACGCTGGCGCTGTTGGCGTAGCGACAGGCGATCGTGGACGAAAGGTGCGGCGTGTTTGATGTGCGGGTTGGACTGGAATGGTGAGCGGCATCCCGGCGGGACCGGTCGCTCACGCTCCCGGCTCTGATGTGAGGGCGGACGCAAGAAAAGGGAAAGGTTCATGGCGAATCCGATTCAGTTTCCGACACCGATTCCGCCGGCGCGGCCGACGGGTGTTTCGGCTTCGGCGCAGACCGGCCCGGCTGAGGCAGCGCCGGGGAAGGACTTCAAATCGGTTCTGCTGAACAGTCTCGACGAGGTGAACCGGTTGCAGACGGAGGCCGATCAGGGTGTGCAACGGTTGGTGACCGGCGAGACGGACAATGTGGCCGAGGTCATGGAGGCGGTAAACAAGGCGGGGATCGCGTTCGACTTGCTGATGGAAATCCGCAACAAACTGAGCGACGTGTATCAGGAAGTCCAGCAGATGCGGGTGTAGTGTGGGACGGGTTTTCAACCTGTCGCGCGAGGAGAAGAGAGAAGTGAGAAGAGAGTAGTAAGAAAAACAACGTTGGATTTGAAAGTGGCGCGGGTACGGTTTTCAATCTTCTCACTTCTCACTTCCAACTTCGCTTTCCCGGATACGGAATAGGTCATGGAACGACTGTGGCAATTATTGAACTTCATTCAGGCGCGATTGAGCGTGCTCACCGTTTCGCAGCGGATCGCGATCGGATTGTGCGCCGCGCTGATCGCGGGATCGTTTCTGTGGTTGTTGCAGTGGTCGGCGGCGCCCGATCTGGCGCCGCTGGTGACGCGCGATTTCAGCTACGGCGAACTGGACGCGGCCGAGACGGCGCTCAAAACCAACGGCATTCCGTATGAGATTCATGGGACGACGGTGTTTGTCCGGGCGGCGGATCGCCACAACGTTTTGCGTCTGCTGCACGCCGCCAACGCGCTGCCGGAGGGAAGTCTGTTCGACATGGCGGCGGCGGTCGCGGAACAGAATCCCTTCCAGGCGCCGGAGCAGCGCGAGTACGCGCAGAACTACGCGATGGGCAATGAGCTGGCGAAGATCATCGCGACCGCGGCGTTTGTCAAAGAAGCCAGAGTGCTCGTCAACCCGCGGACGAAGCGCCGGTTGGGCGGGGCGACGGACATTCCGACGGCGTCGGTGGCGCTGAATCTCGAGCCGGGGCACGAGATCAACGACGCCATGGTTGACGGGTTTGCGAAGTTGGTGGCGGGGGCGGTCGCGGGGCTCAAGCCGCAAAACGTATCCGTCACCGACGTGCGAACAGGCCGCTCGTACAACGTCCCGGTGCCGGACGACATGCTCAGTTTTGACGCGTTGGGAATGGAACAGAAGCGAGAGGATCATCTGCGTTCGAAGATTCTGGCGACGCTGGCGGATGTTCCGGGGGTTCGCGTGGCCGTGCGCGTCGAGCTGGACACCACCAAGCGAGTGACGCAGAAGCTCAAGCACGACGCCCCGCAACCGAGAACGGAAAGCAACCAGTCGAGTGAAACATCGGGCGGCGGCAGGGCGAGCGAGCCCGGGGTGCAGGCGAACCTCGGGCAGGCCGTCGCCGAAGACGGCGGCGGACAATCGAACACGACCGAAGAGAGCAAGACGGAGAACTTCGAGCCGAAGCTCAGCCAAACCGAGACCATCGAGCAATTGCCCTTCGCGGTGAAGAAGGTGACAGCGGCGGTCGGCATTCCGAGAAGTTTCATATCGAACGTATTCAAGCTGCGTTTTCCCGAGAAGGCCGAACCCAAGGATGCCGATCCGGATTTCGTGACGTTGCGCGATGCGCAGGTCAAGCGTGTTCGGGCGAGCGTGGAAAAGATCGTGATGGCCAAGAATCCGGACGACGTCGAAGTCGACGTGTACCCGGATGTCGATTGGAGCGTCGAGGGGGGGAGCTGGAGCCGCGCGCCGGAGGGGACGAGTGTGATCCAGGCCGGCGCGGAAGGATTCGACCCGATGGGACTGTTGCGGAACTATGGTCCGCAGTTCGGTTTAGGCGTTCTGGCGTTGATGAGTCTTTTCATGGTCTCGCGTATCGCAGGCCGGGCGTCGGCGGTCTCCGTGTCGCTGGGTTCGGCGGGTGTGTCTGCGCCGAATCAGGCGGGCGAAGAGCCGATTCTGACAGTGGGTCCGCATCCGATCGGACAGGCGGCAGTTGCCTCCGGAAGCGTACTGATGGGGCGCGAGGTGAACGTTGAAATGCTTCGCTACCAGGAGCTCGGTGACGAGGTGTCCAAGCTTGTGGAGAGCGACCCCGAGGGTACGGCGCAACTGATTCGCCGGTGGATTGAGGACAGCTAGGCGGAAAAGTCCAAACGCCCCAACATCCAAACGCCCAATCCGAACCCCGGCATTAATGCCGGGGCTCTGAAATTGGGACTTTTCGACGTTCGATGTTTGGACTTTTCACGGAGCAATGGGAATGGGCAAGCAGGAAGGATCGCCGGAGGCGTCGGCTCCCATGGGGGGCGCGCTAAACGGCACCTCTAAGGCCGCCGTCCTGCTGTTGAATCTGGATGGCGACGTTGCCGCGGCCGTTCTGCGGCATCTTGATGAAGAAACTGTGGAGGAAATCACGCGGGAAATCGCCCGGCTCGATCTCGTGGGTTCGGACGAGCGCGGCAAGGTCATCGAAGAGTTTTACAACATGGCCCTCGCCCGTTCCTACGCCAAGCAGGGCGGGGTCGGTTATGCCAAGGCGCTGTTGCAGAAGGCGCTGCCGGCGGACCAGGCGGCGCACGTGATGAAGCTCATCGAGCATCAGATCTACCGCAAGCCGTTTTCGTTTCTGGCGAAGACCGACCCGGAAAACCTGACGAACTTCATTCAGGATGAGCATCCGCAGACGATCGCGCTGATCCTGGCCCATCTGACGAACAACAAGGCGTCGGAGATTCTCTCGGGACTGCCGCTCAACAAGCAGCTCGAGGTGGTGGCGCGGATCGCGAACATGGACAACACCAATCCGGAAGTGATCCGCGAGGTGGAACAGGGACTGGAGCTTCGCCTGTCCGGCGTGATGACGCAGACGCTGCAAAAGGTGGGCGGCGTGGAGGCGGTCGCCGAAATGCTGAACCTGGCCGACCGTTCGACGGAGAAGGGAATTCTCGAAGCGCTTGACGCGCAGGACCCGGACCTGGTCGAGCAAATCCGCCGATTGATGTTCGTCTTCGAGGACATTCTGTTGGTCAACGACAAAGGCATTCAAGCGGTGCTCAAGGAGATCGAGAATGACGACCTCGCCCTGGCGCTCAAGACGGCGAGCGAAGAGCTTCGCGACAAGATTTTCCGCAACATGTCGGAACGCGCGGCGCAGCTCATCAAGGAAGACATGGAGTTCATGGGTCCGGTGCGCGTAAGCGACGTGGAGACGGCGCAACAAAAGATCGTCGATGTGGTGCGACGGCTCGAGGACGCCGGCGAGGTCATCATCTCCGGTCGCGGCGGCGAAAAGGACCTGGTCGTATGACGCAGAACCGCGCCGTGATCCGAGCCTTTTGGGAGTGAGGAGAGCGAAGGGTGTCGACGGTCATCAAAGCCGGAGAGGCTGGGAGGATTCTGCGCCGCCTTTCGACGGTGGACCTGGCGGACCATCTGGCCGAGGCCCGCGCCGTCATCGAAGAGGCAAGGCGTCGCGCGGCGCAAATCGTCAGTCGGGCGGAGGACGACGCGAAGCGCTTGCTGGAGGAGGTCCGACAGGAAGGTCACGGCGTCGGTCACGAAGCGGGGTACGCGGCCGGTTCGGCGGCAGGCAGGAAGGAAGCGTTCGAAGCGGCGAAGGAATCGTTTGCCCGTGAGCATTCGAACGTCGTCGCATCGATGCTGGCGGCGATCACGCAGTTCGACCAGATGAAAGAAGAGTTGCGAACGGCGGCGACGCGCGATTTGCTGGATTTCGCGGTGCTGGTGGCGAGCCGGTTGACGTTCGCTATCGGCGGAGTTCATCGGGAGACAGCCGCCGAAAACCTGCGTCGGGCGATCTCGGTTGTTGGGTTGAAGACTGATTTGACGGTCCGCGTGAATCCGGAGGACATCGTGGCGATGCGGACGTTTGCGGCATCGGTACTGGAGGAGGCAAAGGCGACGACGGCCGTGTGGATCGTCGAAGACCCGTCGCTCGCTCCGGGCGGATGCGTGGTGCGAAACGATCGCAGCGAGGTCGATGCGTCGCTCGAGACGCAGGTTGCGGAAATGGTGTCTCTGTTGATCGGGAAAGCGTCCGATGATTGACCTTTTCGCCGAGAAGCGAGCGATGGCGGTACGGGCGAAGACGCTTCGCGTGAGCGGCCGTGTCTTGGAAGTGACCGGTCTGACGGTCGTGGCCGACGGACTGCCGCTGCCGATCGGCTCGCTGTGCCGGATCGAGGTGGCCGGCGGGGGGGCGATGGCGGCGCAGATTGTGGGTGCGCAGGGTGATCGCGCGATCCTGCTGCCGCTGCACGATCCGCTCGGGATCGCCGTCGGTGATCGGGTGACGAGTCGCAGCGGATTGCAGTATGTCCCGGTCGGACGGCAAATGCTGGGTACCGTGCTCAACGGACTGGGCCGGCCGATCGGCGGACGTACCGATTTTGCGGTTGAGGCTCATTACCCGGTGTATCGCGATGCGCCGCCGGCGTTGTCGCGCGCGCCGATCGATCGCGTGCTCTCGACGGGCATCCGCGTGCTCGACGCCATGCACACGGTCGGCGGAGGGCAGCGGCTCGGTATCTTTGCCGGGACGGGCGTCGGGAAGAGCGTTCTTTTGGGCATGATCGCGCGCTACACGGCCGCAGATGTCACGGTGGTGGCACTGATCGGCGAGCGCGGGCGTGAAGTGGGCGATTTCATTCGCAAGGACCTCGGCGAGGACGGTCTCAAGCGGTGCGTGATGGTGGTGAGCACGTCGGACGAATCACCGGTACTTCGCGTACGGGCGGGGTTCGTGGCGACGGCGGTGGCCGAATACTTCCGCGACCTCGGCAAGGACGTGCTCTTGTTGATGGATTCGACGACGCGCATGGCCATGGCCCAGCGGCAGATCGGTCTGTCGGCGGGCGAGCCGCCGACTACGAAAGGATACCCTCCGAGCGTGTTCAGTCTCCTGCCCCAACTTCTGGAGCGGAGCGGACGAACCGCATCGGGCAGCATCACCGGGTTGTACACCGTGCTTGTCGAGGGCGACGACCTGACCGAACCAATCGCCGATGCGATCCGCGGCGTGCTTGACGGGCACGTGTGGTTGTCGCGCGATCTGGCGAACCGCGGGCACTACCCGGCCGTGTCGGTGAATGAGAGCATCAGCCGTGTGATGACGGATGTTGTGGACGAGGAACATCGGCAGGCGGCGGTGATGCTGCGGCGCGTACTGGCGTCGTGGAGCGACGTGGAGGACCTGGTCAACGTCGGGGCGTATGCAGCCGGGGCTAATGTGGAGTTCGACGTGGCCGTGCGTATGAAGCCGACAATTGACGCATTCGTGCAGCAGGCGATTTCCGAGCAAGCCGGATTCTCGGACACGCGGCGACGTTTGGTCGAACTGGCGGCGCAGATCAATGTATTGCGCGATCAGATCGCGGCACGGGCGGGCGGCGCGCAAAGAGGGACGCAAGCGGGGCGGTAGTCTCCGCGAAAGACGATGGCAAAGCGATTTCAATTCCGCCTTGAGGTCGTCCGCAAGTTGCGGGAGCGTGCGCACGACGAGCAACGCCGCGTGGTGGCGGGAGCGATCGGCGCCGTGGCCGGCGCCGAGCGGCGGATCGAACGACTCTCTGATCAACTTCGCGAGACCGTCGAGGTGACTCGGGGCGAGCGATTGACGGAGCGGCTGGACGTGGCTGCGCTGCGCGGGCAGCAGTTCTATCGAAGCTGGCTGCACGGACGCTTGCTGGATTCAGACGCCGCGCTGGCGAAGAAGAAGGTGGAGCTCGACCTGGAACGTGCGAAGCTGGGCGAGGCATCGGCGCAGCTGAAGGCGATCGAAAAGCTCCGCGAGCGGCGCTGGAAACGGTACCTCGTGCAAGTGCGGCGCGAGGAACAGGCGGTCAACGATGAAGTGGCTTCGCGGATGGCGGCGCACCCGACGGCGCAGGGTCGGATCGGGGGCGGGACATGATGATACAGCAGCGGGGCATCTTGACGCGGGCGTATGACGCGATCGCACTTCTGGCGCTGCTCAACATGGTGGGACTCGTCGGAGTGGTCGGCGTGCTGGCGGGGACGGGCGCCCTCGACAAGGACAAGATGCGGACCGTCGTCGAGGTTCTTCGCGGTCACGCGCCGTCAGAGGCCGCCGTGGCAACTGCGGCGGCGATCGGGGCGACGCGCGGCGTCGGGACTGAGACCGAGACCGCCCCGACGACGGGGACGGAAACATCACCGGCCCTCTCCGATATGGAGATGGAGGTCGTGCACCGCGAGGCGGAGCGGATCAAGGCGGAGATTGATCAGCGTCTGGCGCTGGCCAACAGCATCATGCTCAAGGTGCGGACGGAGCGGGAGGCGTTTCGCAAGGATCGCGACGCTGCGGCCAAGCAGGAACACGAGGCGTATGCGAAGCAGCAAGACAAGGGCTTTCAAAAGGAGATCGCGATTCTCGAGTCGCTTTCGTCCAAGAGGGCCCTGCAGCACCTGCTGGGACTGAATGATCCGGACCAGGCGGCGAAAATGCTGATGGCGATGGACATGGACCGTGCGAAGAAGATCGTCGAGTCGGCCAAGCGAGGCGAAGACCTGGCGAGGATGAAAGTGATTGTGCAACGCTTGCGGGACGTTAGTCCAAGCCGGGGGGATGATTTTCGCGCGGAAGCGACAGGGGAGGGATCGTGAACACGGCGTTGACGGCGACAGCGGCGATGGAAGTGCCACCGGGTGACACCATGGTGGCGCGGCGTCGCGGTCAAAGCGCGCCGGCGCCGGGGACAAGTCCGGTCGTCGGACCAGGCTTTGATGCGATAATGAGCGCCGTGGGGGCCCGCCGCGGGCGGGTTGGCATGATTGCGCCCGGCGGAGAGCGGGTCTCGCCCGAGCGGATGTTTGATGCACCGCCGAGCGATCCCGGCGAGCGCCGCCAGGCGACATTGCGGGACGACTATCGTGAAGGCGCGGCCAAAGACGCGGATGCGCTCCGCGATCGGCGAACGGGTATCGAGGCCCGGCGAACGTCCAGCCCAACGCGGAATGACGGCGGTAATGGGGCACAACCGTCCGAAGCGGATGCGGCGTTTAGGGTTCAGATGGCGGACAGGGCGAAACCGGCATCGTTCCAGGGTCAAACGGCAGCCGTGCCGGGCGGGGAATTGCGATCCGGGCACGAGGGACAAGCGATCGAATCACCGGTGGATGCGTTCAAAAACGCCGATCAAGGCGAGAACTTCCTCGGACGGTCTTCGGCCGAATCGGACCGCGCGTCGCAGGGATCGCCCGGCGGGCCTCCCCCCCTTGAAAAGGTCGGGGGGGTCGGAACGAGCACAACGTCCGCAAATACGGCGGCGGGCGAAGTGGCGAGGTTGCTGGCGGGTGCGCATCCAAGCGACGTGGAGTCCGCGGCCGCGCCCGCGGCGGCGCCGGCGAGCGGCGAGGGGCGCCCGGCTGCACGCGAGGCGTCAGAGAATCCCAAGGCGAAGCCCAATCCGTCCGAGCAGTCGGCAACATCACCGTCAACGTCGAGGAAGGCCGAAGAGACGAGGGGCACGCCGTTCGCGCAACTTGTGCGGTTGATGCGTTCGCAGGCGGGGCGTCAATCGTCGGCCCGCGTCATGCTCGACCCCCCGGAATTGGGTCGCATTCACGTTCGCGTGAAGATGCTCGGCGATCGGGTCGAAGTGGGCGTGGAGACGGAAACAGCGGCCGCGAAAGAGCTGCTTTCGGGTCGGGCCGATCGGCTGAAGTCGGCGCTCGAGCAACACGGCATGATCGTGGACCGCTTCGATATCAATACGAACGCCACCGGTTTGTTTGATCAGCGTCAGGCGGTCGGCGGCGGGTCGGATTTTTCCGCGCAGAGTGGCGGGGAGCGACCCGCCAGTCCCGGCGCGCCGGGAGCCCGCGCCGGCGGGCGGTCGAGACGCCCCCCCCGAGCCCCCCCTTTGCAAGGGGGGGGGGGCCGCGGCGAGGACTTGAGGGCGGGAGTCGGGACGCCGGTTTCGGAGCCCCGCCATTCATGGCGGGGTTTAGCTGTGGGATCGAGCGTCGTGGAGTGGTCAGCCGCCGGGGATGTGCGGCTGGATATCCGTGTGTGATCCGTCCGTCCGCCACGGCGGGGACGATGGGTCGCTTTGGTGGAGACCGGGGCGATCCGACATTGAAAGGAGGTTTATGTGCAACCCATTGGTGCAACCAGCCTGTTGACTCCATCGGCGGCGCCGCCTTCGTCCGGCGCGTTCGCGGACCTCGGCAGTCAGGATTTTCTCAAGCTGATGCTGACCGAGCTGACGAATCAGGATCCACTGCAGCCGACGGACAACGAAGCGCTCCTGCGGCAGATTTCGTCGATACGCGA
>ERZ1292630.4086-Hain-H41-02um-R3-4086-length-12498-cov-11_pt1 | contig 12498 bp, 9 predicted proteins | sample MGYA00564408_ERZ1292630 | MGnify/ENA primary metagenome ERZ1292630 (study PRJEB36523, sample SAMEA6512641) | groundwater metagenome | collected 2019-01-08 | study: AquaDiva: Metagenomics assemblies of 32 groundwater samples | reverse complement strand
AGTTGTGGCGCAACGTTAACAAGAAGCTCAACAACCTTTTTAAGCGTAAGGGTGGTGGTGGCGAGGGGCCGGGCGGGGGCGAAGGGCCAACTGGCGGCAGTCCTAGGCGATATAGCGGCAGCGTTGGCTTGCTTGCTGGGCTGCTCCTGCTGATGTGGGTATCCAGCGGATTTTACATTGTCAATGAGGGGCAGCGCGGCGTGGTGCTGCGTTTTGGTAAATATATCGAAACCACCCAGGCAGGACTCCGCTGGCATCTGCCATATCCGGTTGAAGTAATGGAAACCGTTAACGTAAGCCAGGTGCGTACGGTGGAAATCGGCTACCGCAATAATGTGAGAAGCAAAGTACTGAAGGAATCACTGATGTTGACCGATGACGAAAACATCATCGACATTCAGTTCGCCGTGCAATACATCCTCAAGAATCCTGAAGATTTTCTGTTTAACAACCGTGAGCCGGAAAGCGCAGTGATGCAGGCGGCGGAAACCGCGATTCGTGAAGTAATCGGCAAAAGCAAAATGGACTTCGTGCTTTACGAAGGACGTGAACAGGTGGCGGCGCAAACAACCAAGTTAATGCAGGAAATCCTTGATCGTTACAAAATAGGGGTCGCCATCAGCAAAGTGACCATGCAGAATGCGCAACCGCCGGAACAAGTGCAGGCGGCATTCGACGACGCTGTGAAAGCAGGCCAAGATAGAGAACGGCAGAAAAATGAAGGTCAGGCTTACGCCAATGACGTTATTCCCAAGGCCCGGGGTAATGCCGCGCGCCTGCTGGAAGAGTCTGAAGGCTACAAGCAGCGTGTGATCGTCAGTTCTGAGGGTGACGCCAGCCGTTTCAAACAGATTCTCGTCGAATACAGCAAAGCGCCCGGCGTGACCCGTGACCGTCTGTATCTGGACATGATGCAGCAAGTGCTTTCCAGCACCAGCAAGATACTGATTGATCAGAAAAGCGGCAACAACTTGCTTTATCTGCCGCTGGATAAGCTGATACAAACGAGCGGACCTTTCCCATCGCCCGCTCCGGCGCCGGAAACACCCCCCCCGACTGCCCAGGAGGCCGGGCATGATAGCGCCGCTCGCACGCGCGAGGCATTTCGTGGCCGTGAACGGGAGACAAGATAAATGAAAAAATATACTTCAACGCTACTGGGCATCATCGCCGCCCTGTTCTTTCTTGCCAGTTCAGCACTGTTTATCGTCGACCAGCGTCAGCATGCGATCGTATTCCAATTGGGTGAAGTGGTCGACGTAAAGACTTCGCCAGGACTGTATTTCAAGATTCCTCTGGTGCAAAACGTACGCTACTTTGAATCGCGTATCATGACTATGGATACAGCGGAACCGGAACGTTTCATTACTTCGGAAAAAAAGAATGTACTGGTGGACTTGTTCGTCAAGTGGCGCATCATCGATGTAAAGCAATACTACATCAGCGTTCGCGGTGACGAAATGCTGGCACAAACCCGTTTAGCCCAGACAGTAAATTCCAGCATGCGCGACGAATTTGGTAACCGTACAGTACACGATGTGGTTTCCGGTGAACGTGACAAGATTATGGAAATCATGCGCCAGAAAGCTGATGCTGATGCCCGCAAGATTGGGGTGGAAGTGGTGGATGTACGCCTGAAACGCGTAGATTTGCCGCAGGAAGTGAGCGAATCGGTCTATCGTCGGATGGAAGCAGAGAGAAAGCGCGTGGCTAATGAATTGCGCTCGACTGGTGCGGCGGAATCAGAGAAAATTCGTGCCGATGCTGACCGGCAACGTGAGGTAATCCTGGCAGAGGCTTACCGGAAAGCCCAGGAGGTCAAGGGCGAGGGCGATGCCAAAGCCTCATCAATCTACGCTGGCGCCTTTCAGCAGAATCCGGAATTCTATTCTTTCTACCGCAGCCTGGAAGCCTATAAACAGACTTTCAAGAACAAAGGGGACATGATGGTACTGGAACCCGGCTCTGAATTTTTCAAGTATCTGAAGAATCCGGGGCGGGGCGGAAAATAGACTGCCTTTCATGAACTCAAATTCAAGTGTAAACATCTTGCGGACTGGCATGACCCACCATATTACGCAATAATTTTACTCGTGGTCTTGAATTTATAGAGGTGTCTGTCGGAGCTATCGCAGCATGTGGGACACTTTGCTAATTGCGTTCGCGCTGATGCTGGTAATGGAAGGAATGCTGCCGTTTCTGCTGCCCAGCATGTGGCGTGAAGCTTTCAAAAAACTGACCGAAGCCGGCGATGGCCAGATACGCTTCATCGGTCTGACTTCGATGCTGGCGGGGTTGCTGCTGCTTTATCTTGTGAAATAGCCCCCATCACCCCATTTTCATGCAGCCGTATCTGAGTCGCAAACATGCGTAACTGGCTCCTTCCCGAATACATTGAAGACATCCTGCCTGCTGAGGCGTTAGCCATTGAGGCGAAGCGTCGGCGCATCATGGACTGGCTGTTGGTACATGGCTATCAACTGGTGGGGCCACCCCTGCTGGAATACGTGGAATCACTGCTCTCAGGCAGCGGGGGTGACACAAATTTACGCATGTTCAAAGTGGTGGACCAGTTGAGCGGCAGGATGATGGGCTTACGCGCAGACATGACGCCCCAGGCTGCACGTATCGATGCACACTTGCTGAACCGCAATGGCGTCACGCGTCTGTGCTACGCAGGCAGTGTGCTGCATACCGTACCATCGGGATTGACCCGCACCCGTGAACCGCTCCAGATTGGCGCAGAACTATACGGCCATGCCGGACTGGAAAGCGATCTCGAAATCCAGCGACTTATGCTGCAATCCTTGGCAATTGCCGGGATAGAAAAAATCCACCTTGATCTCGGTCATGTCGCCGTATTTCGCGGCTTGGTTAAAGGTGCGGGAATTCCCGGCGGATTGGAAACGGAATTATTCGGCGCACTCCAGGCCAAGGATGTCTCCGCATTGGGGGATCTCTGTGTCGGGCTGGATAAACGCGTGGACAAAAATGCGCGGCAAGCGTTGATGCTGTTGCCGGAATTGTATGGCGACAGGAAAGTGCTGGCACGTGCACGCAAGTTTCTGCCGGATTACCCCGAGATTCAGACAGCCCTGGACGAACTGGAAGCAGTGGCAGCAGAATTGGAGCCGCTGGTGGATACCCTGGCATTCGATCTGGCTGACTTGCGCGGCTATCAATATCACAGCGGCATGGTGTTCGCTGCCTACGCCAAAGGCTGTCCTAACGCGGTTGCTTTGGGGGGTCGCTATGATGAAATTGGCAAAGCGTTTGGAAGGGCGCGCCCGGCTACCGGCTTCAGCATGGATTTACGCGAATTGTCGGGACTGGTGAAACCGGATCCCTATCCGAAAGGAATCCTTGCGCCCTATAAGAGAAACGATAAAGCGCTTGAGAAAGAAATCGAGCAGCTTCGCAACGAGGGCCAGATCGTAGTTATGGAATTGCCGGGGCATGAGAGCGATCAAGATGCGCCTGACTGCGATAGGCAGCTGGTGATGCGCCAAGGAATCTGGAGAATAGAAAAAATCTGAATTTGAGCCGCGGAAAGATGCGCGGAGAATTGTAGAAATGCCGCAATATTCACTAACCTGATATTCCTCCTCATCCCGGTTCCGTAGAAAAATATTTTTAAAGATCAAGAGACATGACTAAAAACGTGGTTGTCATTGGTACCCAGTGGGGTGACGAAGGCAAAGGCAAGATAGTAGACTGGCTTACGGATCACGCTCAGGGCGTGGTGCGTTTCCAGGGTGGCCATAATGCAGGCCACACACTGGTAATTGGCGGCAAGAAAACCGTGTTGCATTTGATTCCTTCTGGAATTCTGCGCAGCAATGTTGCCTGCTACATCGGCAACGGTGTAGTGGTATCTCCGCAGGCATTGCTGGAAGAAGTCGGCATGCTGGAGCAGGCAGGAGTTGACGTGCAGGGGCGATTACGCATAAGTGAAGCCTGTCCGCTCATCTTGCCTTGTCACAGTGCGCTTGACAGTGCGCGAGAAACCGCCAAAGGCACGGACAAGATCGGCACCACGGGACGGGGCATCGGCCCCGCCTACGAGGATAAAGTGGCGCGGCGCGCTGTGCGCCTGCAGGATCTGTTCCACCGTGACCGCTTTGCTGCCAAACTGGGTGAGATGCTGGACTATCATAACTTTGTACTGAAAAATTATTTTCACGCACCAATAGTGGATTTTCAACAAACCATGGATGACACCCTGTCGCTGGCAGAGCGGATCAAGCCGATGGTAGCGGATGTGCCGCGACTGCTGTTCGAAGCCAACAAGGCCGGCAGCAATTTGCTGTTCGAGGGAGCGCAAGGAACGCTGCTTGACATAGATCACGGCACTTATCCGTTTGTTACATCGAGTAATTGCATCGCCGGTGCCGCGACGACTGGCAGTGGGGTCGGTCCGCAAATGCTGCATTATGTGCTGGGCATCACCAAGGCCTATACCACGCGGGTCGGCGCCGGACCTTTTCCTACCGAACTGGATGATGACGTGGGCAAGCATCTGGCCAAACGTGGCAATGAATTCGGCGCAACCACAGGACGTCCACGCCGTTGTGGCTGGTTTGACGCTGCAGCGCTGAAGCGTTCGATCCAGATCAACGGTGTATCGGGGTTATGTGTCACCAAACTCGATGTATTGGATGGTGTCGAAACCCTGAGCCTAGGTGTGGGTTACAAATTGAGTGGCAATGGCGAAGGAGGGAAATTCAGCAGCATTTTGCCGGTGGGGGCCGATGAATTAGCCCTTTGTGAGCCGGTTTACGAGGAAATGCCTGGATGGATGGGCAGTACCGTAGGAATCAAGAATTTCGAACAACTGCCCAAAGCGGCACAGGATTACCTGAAACGCATGGAAGAAGTGTGCGAAGTGCCGGTGGACATGATTTCAACCGGGCCGGATCGGGAAGAGACCATCGTACTGCGACACCCATTTGAATAGTTCCAGGGTTTTTATTATTGAGTCGCTTGCAACAGCTCAAACAATCTCCTGATCCCCTCTTCCGTTGGTGCCTGTACTACCCCTTTTTCCGTAATCAAAGCCGTCACCAGCCCGGCTGGCGTCACATCGAAAGCGGGATTGCGTATCGCTACGCCTGTTGCCGCCCACTGGCAGTCGCGATAACCGGTCACTTCTTCCGCCGTACGTTCTTCAATCGGAATCAATCCGCCGGAAGCCGTGGCAAGATCAATCGTTGACAGCGGGCAGGCCACATAAAACGGGATACCATGGCGAGCGGCGAGCACTGCCAGCATATAAGTTCCGATCTTGTTGGCGACATCGCCATTGGCTGCGACCCGGTCTGCACCCACCATGATCGCGTGAATTTCACCCCGGCTCATGAAATGCCCCGCCATGTTGTCGGTAATCAGTGTTACCGGGATTTTTTCCTGCATCATTTCCCATGCGGTCAGCCGTGCACCTTGCAGAAACGGCCTGGTCTCGCAGGCGATAATGGAAATTTTCTTGCCTTGGTCGCGTGCCGAGCGAATCACACCCAGTGCCGTGCCATGACCGGCAGTGGCAAGCGCCCCGGCATTGCAATAGGTCAGCACCGTTGAATTATCCGGAAGCAGCATTGCGCCGTACTCGCCCATCCGGCGGTTAGCACGAATGTCTTCCGCCGTTATTTCGTGCGCCTTCGCCAACAGTTTGGCGGCGATGACCGGGTTGCCGCTGGTTTTGCTGCTGTGCCAGATTTCACGCATTTTTTTTAAAGCCCACAGCAGGTTGACTGCAGTGGGGCGGCTTTGAGCGAGCATGGCAAAACCTTGTTCCAACCCGCGGGCAAAATTCTCCGGACTTTCTTGTTCCAGCCGCCGCGCCTCCAATGCGAAGCCGTAAGCTGCGGCGCAGCCGATGGCGGGCGCCCCGCGTACCACCATGCTGCGTATGGCTTCGGCCACGGTCGCCGCAGAATCGAACGCCAGATATTCGAAATGTGCCGGTAAGATGCGCTGGTCTATCATTTCCAACTTGTTATCCCGCCAACGCAGCGTTTCGATCTTTTCCAGATCGGATCTCATAACCTGCTCACGTTAAATTACCCGCTCGTTGCCGCCATCCACCGGCACCTGTGCGCCAGTGGTCTTAGCAAACAATGGCCCACACATCTCCGCTGCCAGCTCCGCCACGTCGCGGCTGGTCACTTCGGTCTTGAGAACATTGTTCTTTTTATATTGTTCCACCGAAAGACCATATTGCGCCGCGCGGGACTGGAGCACATCCTCGGTCCAAATGCTGGTATCAAACACGGCGTTGGGATGCAGAATATTGATGCGGATATTGTCTGCGCCCCATTCCAGCGCTGCCACCCGCGCCAGCTGATTGAGCGCCGCTTTCGACGCGGAATACGCCGCTGCGCCGGGACCGGGGGCGGGTACATTTTTCGAGCCGATAACGACCACGCGCCCGCTCTGGGGAGCAAGCCTCAACAGCGGGTGGCATTCGCGCAGCAGCACAAGATTGGCATCCAGATTGATACTCATGACCTTGCGCCATTCGTCGGTAGCAAGGGATCCAATAGGCTGACTAGCAGGGAAAATCCCGGCATTCAGTATCAGCATGTCGAGTCCGCCGTAAGTTTTCACGCAGACTTCCAGCGCATTGACGATGGCGCTCTCATCGCTGACGTCACAGCACAGACCAAGGTAGTCGCCGCGCCTGAACAGGCTTGCAATGCCCGGATCAAGGTCGAGGCCGACAACCGCCGCACCCCGCGCCAGCAGCGCTTCGGCGCAAGCCTTGCCGATGCCGGATGCCGCGCCGGTGACGAGCGCAATTTGGCCGGAGAAAAGCGGCGGTTTGCCGCCTTTCTTGAGCTTGGCCTGCTCCAGATCCCAGTATTCCACCGCAAACAGTTCGTCCGTGGAAAGCGCCTGAAAGCCACCCAGCATGGTGGCACGCTGAATGATCTCCATGGTGTGCTGATAGATCTCTGCGATGATGACGGCATCTTTTGCATTTCTCCCCACCGTGCATAGGCCTAGTTCCGGGTCGAGGATGACCCGCGGCGCCGCATCGAGCATGGTTTTCTTTTCTCTGGCGTAAAGGGCATGCTGCTCGAAATATTGCTGGTAGGCCTGCATATAGGCCTGAACATCTCGTCCCAGCATGGGAATACGCTTGGTGCGGATGATGTGATCGGGTGTCGCCGGGCCTTGCTGCGAAATCACCGCGACATCGTCGCGCCGGGAAAAAGCAAGACTGACATCATCCATGTATGTAGCCAGAATCACCGGGAAACCTGCTGCGGTGGAAACTTTCTTGCGCAGCGCGGCCAGTTCCAGCCGCAGCGGTTTGCTGGAAACTTCTTCTGGTAAACAGGGAATCTGCCATGCATTTTTTTGCTTGAGGTGATCCTCAGTATGGCTGACCAGCATGATCATGCGCTCGTAGGCTTCCCTGGCAGTTGCACCAAAAGAAAAAATGCCGTGATTCATCAGCACCATGCCGATGGTATTAGCACTGGCCTGCTTGGCAAATTCCCCGACACAGACTCGCGCCAGATCGAAGCCTGGCATCACGTAGGGAATCACCACCACGGTATCACCATAGATTTCACGGATACGCGCTTCGCCGTGCGCCGTGTTGGTTATGGTTACAACTGCATCAGCATGGGTGTGGTCCACGTATTTGAACGGCAGGCAGGCATGCAGAATCGTTTCAATGGAGGGTGCGGGCGCAGCTGATTTCGTCATATGCGTCATCAGCTCGTTCACCATTTGCGGGTCGGACAGTACTTCCAGCCCGGCAAGCCGCAGCAGATGATTCATGCGTACCGGCGAAAAACCTGCTTCTTCGATGGCCTCCAGATCCCAGCCACTACCCTTGACGTAGAGAATGTCTTCTTCCTCACCGAACAGATTCTGTTCGCGAATTTTGACCGAGGTGTTGCCGCCGCCGTGTAGCACCAGCGATTTGTCACATCCCAGCAATCGGGACGAATAAACCCGCAGCGCAAGATCGGTTTGATAATGCGCCGCCTCAGCATCATTCCAGAGATTTTTCATGACTATTTTCCGAGCTTGGTCAGTTATTATATCCGGCCTGTCATCATTCCCGGAAAAACGTGTGAAATCATTTACTGTGCGCCTCGCAAACTGGCAAGCCGATGCTCCGGCATTGCGCACCATCCGCGAGACGGTGTTCGTTCACGAGCAACAGGTTCCTGTCGAACTGGAATGGGACGAGTTTGATGCGAGTTGTCTGCACATACTGGCGCTGGATTCGGTAGACAACCCCATCGGCACGGCGCGGTTGCTGCCGGATGGTCATATCGGACGCATGGCGGTGCTCAAAGAGTGGCGCGGCCGCGGTGTGGGCACTGCGCTATTGCAACGGTTATTGGAGGAAGCAAAGAAACGGCATCTGGGGGTAGCGATCGTCAACGCGCAAACCTATGCCGCCAGGTTTTACACGAGATTTGGTTTCCAGACGGCGGGAGAGGAGTTCATCGACGCGGGTATTCCCCACGTGAGAATGGTGCTGCAATTGCCCTGACAGACCGGCTGAGCAGATGTTTCAGGAGCGGTCAGCCGAAAAGAAACGAGAAACGCCAGCCTATCAACCCCGCTGGCGTTCACTACTGCTTCCCGCAGATTGCCGGATCAGAACGGCAGCATAAAGTCCATCGAGAACAGGACCTGGTCCTTCTGACCGCCAAAGGGTGTATAAGCCAAGTTAGTAAGGCTGTCTGCCCTGTCGTAGCGGATATTCGGGCGAATATTGAACTGTTGTAATGCTTTCGTCTCAATCTTCAGCCTTTTCGCCGGCTTCCAGTTCGCGCCTATGGTGACCGCATAATAATCGGCTGGGGTAGACACAGCGCTGGCCCCCGCCCCATGCAACGCAAAGCTATGAAGGGCACCATCGGGACCAACATTAGTGCCGGCGGAAACCCGGCCTGGCTGAAAGACACGGAAGCCATCCCGATCACGGAACCACTCGCCACGCACACCGACCGAGAAGTCAGGCAGGATATCGTAATACATATGCGTGTTGACGCCATACCATTGAGCTTGCCCCTGCCCATAAGCCAATAAGATATTGTCAGCATAACCATGATCATGCTGCAAAATAAAGTGTGTTTTGGGGGTGATCATGTGCTTCAGCACGACGCTGTACATCCCCCAGAAACTATTGCTGCGTGACGAGACCTGACTTCCGGTACCGGCGATGTTGGCTGAACTTCTCTTATCATCAGTGGTGTAGGTGATGCCGCCGATACCGCCCCAGTTATCCATCTGCCTGTTAAAGTTGCCATCCCAGCCGCCGGTGCCGCTGCCGGTGATAGCGCCGCTCATGAACACCACATTCTTGTCGACTGTGTAGTTGGTCAATACGCCGGTATGGGTAAAGGGTTCGCCGTACTGCATGGTGTAGGCATGGCTGTAGAAGAAGTTGTTGGGTGCCGGCACCGATTCAAAACCAATCGGCGTATAAAAATGGCCGGCCTTGACGTTGAGACCGTTACCGATTGGCGCATACATCTCGACAAAAGCCTGCGGCAGGGCAATGCCATAATTGCGGCTAGAGTTGCAGCACAAATCAAGATCCCAGGTGCCCCTGTTCGGCATTAAAGCTCCGCTATTTACGTCGGCGGCAGGATTACCGTAAGCCTGAGTAAAAATAGCATCGGTGCCGAACATGAAGTCCGCCCGGAATCCCAGATCCCATGACTTGCCTTCCGTCACCACGGCACGCTGTAAGAAGAAATTGAGCTGATTCATCTGCGCTTGATTGGCGCGATCACCGAAAGTGACGGGGCCATTATAGCCAAGGGTAGAGTGGCTGGGATTGAAAGTTGCTCCGCCGTTCACCCAACCTCCCATCTCTATGCCCTTATCCTTGAAGAATTTCGGCATGATGAGGTTATTCAGACTAGCGTTCGCTTGTAAACTGGTCACACCCATTGAAAGAGACAGCAACCCACCTGCTACGATAACTGCCGTCTGATTCCTGCGAACTGTTGTGCGTTGCATTTTCGTAGCTCCCTTCGTTTAAGGATTGGACAAAGACACCAAAACTAAAATGGACATTGTGCCGAAAAATAACTGATTTTTCATGAAATGTCCATGAAATAATTCCGAAGAATTAAAGATAACTGACGCCTGAAGTCATGAAACGCGGAAACCCTTATCTGGCGCTCTGATGATTCAGGATAACCAACCATCATTGTCAACCGGCGACCAAGAATCCAATCGGGGAAACAGAGGGTATCTATACCGCTTATTTGAAAGTTACGAGGAATCTGGGGCAAGCAACCTGGATGTGGAAACTCTGATTGCTGCCTACCCCAGGAACAACTTGTACGCCGGATTCTTGCTTTCATCCCAGTAGCGGTAACCAAGCTGGTCGAGAAACGCCTTGAATTCGGCTTTCTCTGCGGGCGGCACCTCCATACCCACCAGTACGCGACCGTAATCGGTACCATGGTTACGGTAGTGAAACAGACTGATATTCCAGTGGTGGCTCATGCTGTCCAGGAATTTCATCAGCGCGCCGGGACGATCAGGAAACTCGAAGCGGTAAAGAATTTCATTCTTTACCCCATGCGCGCGCCCACCCACCAGATGGCGCACATGCAGTTTCGCCATTTCATTATCACTGAGGTCCTCAGCATGCAGGCCGCTTTTCTCCAGACTCTTGATCAGTTTTATCGCCTCGTCACGGTCGCGCACCGACACGCCGACAAACACATGTGCTTCTTTCGGGTCTGAGTAGCGGTAGTTGAATTCCGTGATACTTTTCGTCCCCAGCATGGCGCAGAATTTCTTGAAACTGCCAGGCTCTTCAGGAATGGTCACCGACATCACTGCTTCGCGCTGCTCACCCAGTTCCGCCCGTTCGGAAACATGACGCAGGCGATCAAAATTCATGTTGGCGCCAGAGGCAATCGCCACCAGGGTTTTACCGAGAATTTTACCGCGCTTGGCGTAAGCCTTGGCGCCTGCGATGGACAGCGCGCCGGCAGGCTCCAGAATGGCGCGCGTGTCTTCGAACACATCCTTGATCGCGGCACAGATGGCGTCCGTGTCCACCAGGATGATCTCATCCACCAGTTCGCGGCACAGGCGGAAGGTCTCTTCACCCACTTGCTTCACCGCCACGCCGTCGGCAAACAGCCCCACTTGGGCAAGCCTGATGCGGTGCCCCTCCTGCAGCGACCGGTACATGGAATCAGCATCGACCGGCTCGACTCCGATAATTCTGACTCTCGGGTGCAGCCTTTTTACGTATGCGGCGATGCCGGAAATAAGTCCGCCACCGCCCACCGGCACAAATATGGCGTGGATGGCTCCAGTGTGCTGGCGCAGGATTTCCATGCCGATGGTGCCCTGCCCCGCAATGATATCGGGATCGTCATAAGGGTGTACAAAAGTGGCGCGTTCTTCTGCTGCGAGTTTCAGTGCTTGCGTATAGGCTTCGTCATAGGCGTCGCCGTGCAGCAACACGGTCGCGCCACGCGCTTCAACTGCCTGTATCTTGATTTGCGGCGTGGTGACGGGCATCACGATCGTGGCGCGGCAATTAAGTCGCTGCGCCGCCAGCGCTACTCCCTGTGCGTGGTTGCCCGCAGAAGCCGCCACCACGCCGCGCTTGAGCTGGGCAGGTGAAAGTTTGACCATTTTGTTGTAGGCCCCACGCAATTTGAATGAGAACACCTGCTGCATGTCCTCGCGCTTCAGCAGCAACCGGTTATGCATGCGGGCAGACAGATTGGGGGCAAACTCCAGGGGGGTCTCTACCGCCACATCATAAACCTGGGCAGTGAGAATTCTTTCGAGATAATCATTTTTCATCTGGACGCACACTTGAGGAATCAGAAGTTGAGGCGAATTCTAGCATGCTGACAGGCGCACTTAAAATCCGGGTTAATTGTTAAATTTCGCGGATGGGGCTATTCTAACGGCTGGTCAAGAGTTTTTATCGGCGCAAGGACATCATGACACAAGATGAACAAAAACGCGCGGTTGCACAAGCCGCCATTCAGCACGTTCCCGCTGGTTGCATTGTCGGCGTGGGAACCGGTTCTACCGCGAATTATTTCATAGAAGAACTGGCCAGGATCAAGCATAAAATTGAGGGCGCGGTGGCGAGTTCCGAAGCAACTGCCCAACGCCTCAGAAGCCATGGTGTCGAGGTCATGGATCTGAACAGTGTCAACGAACTCCCGCTGTATGTGGATGGTGCGGACGAAGTCACCGAACATCTGCACATGATTAAAGGTGGTGGTGGGGCCTTGACGCGGGAAAAAATCGTCGCTGCGGTAGCGAGAAAATTTGTCTGTGTCGCTGACCAGAGCAAATTGGTGGAGGTACTCGGCGAATTCCCGCTGCCGGTCGAAGTCATTCCGATGGCGCGCAGCTATGTTGCACGCGAAATTGCGCGGCTGGGTGGACAACCCATGCTGCGTCAGGGATTCACTACCGATAACGGCAACGTAATTCTGGATGTGCGCGGCCTGCAAATCCTCAACC
>ERZ1292630.4085-Hain-H41-02um-R3-4085-length-12499-cov-8_pt1 | contig 12499 bp, 7 predicted proteins | sample MGYA00564408_ERZ1292630 | MGnify/ENA primary metagenome ERZ1292630 (study PRJEB36523, sample SAMEA6512641) | groundwater metagenome | collected 2019-01-08 | study: AquaDiva: Metagenomics assemblies of 32 groundwater samples | reverse complement strand
CGCGCCCCCCCCCCCCCCTCCTTCGGTTGACGAAATGGCGCGAATTCTACACTCCTCTTTGCTCCTTCGGTTGTTGGGGCAGGTTGAAACTGATGGAAAATGGAAAGGAGTGTGCGAGCACAGAGAAAAGAAGAGCACCTGACGAGCTCAGACGGCGATCTCACAACGCGATCAAGCTGCCTCACCCGTGTAGCAACCCGTTGCGGTCAACTGAGAGTGAGTCGGAGAAGAAAAGGAAACAGTCGATTCGATTGGCCGTTTTATGCTTCACGCGCATTGAGCGAGGTCATCGAGAGTGGGGATGACAACCCATATCCGGTGCCGCATGCAGGCCGAGAGCGTACGATGCCCCCAATGGAAGAGGAGAGATAGGGATCGCTGATTGAGAAGAAGAATGACAAAAAAACCATCGGGGGGAGGATATCTTCACTGACAAAAGCGGTGTCGCTCACCGAAAAAACATTCAGATAGCATTCATGTCAAGACTCGTACTCGCATGGGACTCCCATCCCGCTTTCTGTTGGCGAATTGTCTCGTTTTTGGCGCTTTGGCAGTGGACATTTTCTTAGGGTATGGACGCATCTCGCATTCGCGACAGTAGCCAAAAGACACTAACAAGACGGGCGCAATATCCCCCGTGGCTGTCGCTGTGAACGGGACTCGGCTTTCGAGCGCTCTCGCTTGACGATAGGGCCTTCGCGACGACGTTTGTGGTTAATTCGACAACCTGCTGGTTGTGGTGCGACTCGCCGGAGGGGGCGAGGTCGTCCTTGAGAAGGAGCGTCGACAGCCGGTCGGACGCACGCTTGACCGCCGCCGTGTCTTGCACGAGTAGCTGCGGCCTTAACAGCTCCACGGAAAGAACAGGAGGAGGCGACAACGTCGTCGTTGTCACCATCGCGGCACGATACGCGAATGCCTGGAAATAGGAGGTGGCGATGTCGGTGACATGGTTGGGGAGTGTCGCCGCTTTGTCTCGTGCCTCAAGTTCGTACATCCACTCGCTGTCCGCAGCGCCGATGCCTCCCATGATCAGAGTCGAGTGATTCATGTTCACATTCGTCGGCTGCGGCTGGCTGTGCTGCTGGTTGGCGTTGCTACTGCGGTCCGCCAGCAGCTCGTAGATGAAGGACATCGGTATCGTCTTCGGATGGACCGAGTCGCATGATGCCGCAGCAGAGGGTCGTGCCTGCGGCTGATCACGCCGACGGTGATGGGGGCTCGCCGGCGCCGAGTCGTCGTCGACAGGGGCCGTACTTGCCGCCACCATGCCGCTGCTGTTCGACATCATCACCGAAAAGCGTCCCGGCATCCGATCTGGCCGCTCCCAAGTCAGATCCTTCAAGTGGAGGTATTTCAGCGACCGCGGCGATGCCACATTGGGACCGGAAGGGTCTTCCCCCCGTGGTGCGCCCGTCGTCGTGACCGCCCCCAGCTGACCCTGAGATCCCGCCGCCGCCACCTCGCGAACAAAGTCCACGGATGTGACGCTGCAAACAGTTGGCACCGGACGCCGCCGTTGCGATGGTAGCAATGATTGAATCGGACTGTGCGGCGTCAACGACGCCGGCACGAGTGACACCAAACCACCATTCCCGACCATGCCGCTGGTTGTTGCTCCTGTGGCGGGGGTGGATGCCGTCGGTAGTACGGACGACGACTGTGGGGGAGACTGCGCGTTCGCACCACCACAGCCCCCGGCGGATAGCGCCGCGTAAGAGGTTCCCGCCGCCGAGGACGCAGCGTTTGCCGACGGCGACTTCGAGGCGAGGGGCGCCGTGACGACCGCGTCAATAGCCCACGCCAGGAAGTCGTATTTTGCGTTGTCGTAGGTCGCCGCGTCCATCACGATGTTTGCGCCGCTTTCCGACGCCGTGCGCGCGAGCGCGGACATGCCGCTCGTGATCCAACTCCCTCCCGACGGATCCCAGCTGTCCGTCAACGACGGCAGCAGCGTGAAGAGGCAGGACGTGGTGCCTGCGAACAGCGGGCGGCAGCGACCAGTGCCAATGCAACACGTCGCGTTGAACAGCTCCGATAGCGTTGGAGGCACGGAACTTGCTGCTCCTCCCCCAGTTGCCAAGGGTGAAGGGTGAGCTGCATTCGTCACGTGGCCATTGGCCATCGTCGTCGCGTCCGAGGAGGACGCTGTAACCGATGTGTTGGGCTTACGAATGGGCAGCGCACGAGACCGCATCATTAACGATCCACCACCACCGGTATTGTCTCCCAGCCCCCCCTGGGATGGCGCTGCGGCAATCCCGCCGTGAATACTGCTGTTGTGATTGTTCGCCACAGCACTCGCTTGAGTGATAGAATAAGTCTGCGCCATCGCGGCGCGCAGAGCGAGGGCGAAGCGACATGCCTTGACCTCCTGTCGCGGGCAGCGCTTCGTGCCGTTCCACGTCAGCCAAATGACGTCGCCGCACCAACCGTGAACGGACGCTTGATGCTTCGCGGCAAGTTCGTGGATCAACGTGACGATGCGATGGTACGCCTGCGCTTCGTACGACGACGAGGACGAGGACGATGACGACAGTATCATGCTCCCGACGTTAATACTACTATTGGTGCCTCCTCCACCGCCGCCTCGCGCGGCCCCTACCAGGGAGGACGTGAGGCATGACCCACTGGCACTCACCACGGCAGTGGGCCTGCTGGACGTGATGATGCTTTTGGCACGGCTGATCGACATGCCGCGGAGCAGTTCAGGCACGATGCGAACATGAGCCAGTGTCACACGGACCGCGGCATCCTCGGCGTTGCCACCCCAGGCGCTGATGCTCGAGGCGCCTGGGGCCACGACGGAGGGCCCGCTGGACCGGAGGGAGCGGCCGAGGACCGTTGTTCCGTTGTGGCTCGTCGTTGCCACTGCGACGTGACCGAGAGAGCCGTTCCGATTGGTGGCTTCGGCGGGGGGTGTCTGCAGCAGCAGTTGTCGGTTTGCCGCGAACTGCTGGTGGACCATCAACGTGGTCTGTGCGAAGACTCCATCATCGTCCGTGGAGCGGCTCCCACCGGAGACTGATTTAGCCGAAAGCCGGTCGTTGGCGGCGGGTGAATTCCCGGAGGCTGGGCGCCCCTCTGGCGGCTGCGGGCCACCACCCGCTACGAGGGGCGGAGAGGACTTGGCCAACGCCTGGGCCGCGGGCGATTGAGATGCCGACGATGGCGTGATGGGAGCGAGCAATACATTCGTACCACCACCCGGAACCGGCTGCTGTCCCGCTCGATTCGTCGTTGCGGACGGCGACACGGCCCGACGGTCCATCTGAAACGCCCTGACAGCGTTGTCGCTGATAGATGGCGGGCGATGGGGCTCTTCGATCGACGAGGCCGCGGCCGGTGTGTGGCAACTGCTGCTGATGGAAGAGATTTCGCCGCCGTCGTCATCGTCATCCTCCATGGCCCCCTCATGATCGGCCTCCCCTGCATGGTGGTTCCCCACACCGCTGATATTGGGTCGTCGCTCATTCGCCCCCTTCCCTCTACTGTTGTTGCCATCGAATGCCACGGGAACGGTTGCGCCGACTCCGAGGCGTATTTTCGTGGCCTCTCCCGGCTTGTTGTTGTGGTGGTGGTGGTTCATCACGGTGCCGTTTGGCGCCGCTGCCACGAGGCGGGACACCTCTTCGTCATCCCTTCTGCCTCCTCCTCCTCCAGCACCTCCGTCATGAACGTCCCTCGTCGTCGGTGGTTCCCCATTCTCGTCGTCATCGACGCCATCTTTATCTTCGTCGTCCTCGTCGCCGAAGAGAGAAGTGACCACCGCCGTTTGGGGCAGCACATAACTGGGCAGAAACGACCGATACGTGCGCAGGTTTTCCAGAAGGCCGATGTTCGCGCGTAGTAGGCGGGGATCCGCGTCGGGGCCCAACGCGTAGTACTCGCGAAGCTCGGCCTCGGCCGCGTCCGTGTCATAGATCCCAAGCAGCTCAGCGACGCGCACCGCCATTTTCGTTCCCGCCTCCATACGGCGGAGGGATTCGGCATATCGAGTGGTCATGGTCGCTGCCAAATAGGCAATGAGCAACACGATGACGCCGTTCAGAATGGCACGGCCAGCGAGACCCGTCGCGGAGACGGGGGAGAAATCGACCCCTGGGACGAACTGCAAATCCCAACTGTCCGTGATGGTCAACAGGACGCCAGCGGTGCACAGAAAAAACAAATACAGACCCGGCAGAAACGCCCTGGCCATCATCGTGACCATCGTCAGACCACCCACCGTCAGCCCATTGCTTTGATTGGTAAGGAACAACGCGTTGGCAATCACTGCAACGATACGCCCTCCAATCGTGACGCCAATCGCCGTCGCGTTGACTCGTTGGGTGACGCGAATGTACAAAAAGGGGGGTAAACAGCAAAGCAGACCGACCGCGAGCTGAATCGAGGAAGCAATGATGGTGGGTGTCGCGACCGCGCCGGGTATGAAATTCCCCTTCGCGTTGCTAAGTAGCGTGATGACTTGCACGAAGCTGCCCACCCAAACAACGATAATGACCGCCTTCCGCATCGCATCGACGAATGGCTCGTCGGGAATGAAGCAGCGTCCGACGAGGACGTCCAGTAGCCAACCCATTCCACGCCGAAGCGTCGCAGGAAAACCACCGCCACCACCTCCTCTTTTTCCCGCGTCGTCGACCTGTCGCGATGAGTCCTCCAGTTTCTCTTGCGATCGGCTACCGCTGAGCCAGCCTTCGCCGCCTTCATCACCTCCGCCTCCGTTGGCGACCGCCGCAGTATTATTTTGCTGATTGAGGGATCGCAAGGAGGAGGTCATCATCCACAGGGCCACCTCGTCATCCGTCCCCCCCGCCCCCGGGTTCCCCGTCGTCGTCGTTGCGCCTCGGCCGACCGCATTGAAGGAAACGGACGATGACAGCGCCACGGCGGAGTTCGGCTGTTGCTGCCGTGGTTGACCACCACCTAGAGCCATCAAATTTGGCTGCCAAAGGGTACTACTACTGCTATTGGAAAGGAGCCGATCTGCCTGATTGCTGTTGTTGTCGTGGATGCCACCTGAGCCTTGAGACGGCGAAGAGAGCGCAGCGTGGTGACGTTGGGGCGGGGTGCGGTGGTCGACAGCCATGGGTGGCGACATTTTCGGATTGATGGGGTCGTCCATTAAAAATTTTGTTTGAGAACACGAACCACCCCTCACTCTCTGGAATTGCGCAAAAAGTAAATGAAGTAGAAATGCCGCGACATAATAAAAAACAACCGTTGAGAGAGGTTGGGTGGTCGCAATTTGAGGGCCAAGAAAAACCCAAACCCAAAGATTGGGATAATATTCACGACAACCGATTGGACACGCCTCTCCTATTGTTTTGAACCATCCATTTGTGAACATCCCCCGCGGGATCATCAGAGGCGGCCACGCCGTGTTGTCCGTTGATCTTTTTGTAAAATTCGGTCAGCGACTTAGCGGTGGCATTCGCTAAAGATTTTTGTCGATGCGAACGATGCTGCGGATTGTGCATCAAGTTGGCCGCGTGCTGCAAAGTACGCTGTGTCAGTGGCTGATAGGGGCCGTTTTGGAGTTCACGCATGACAAACACGAGCGACGGTGGCTGATCCACAATTTTCACAGGGCCGTAGTTCTGCACGAAGGTACTCGTCCCTTGTTGCTGATGAGACGGGAGGGACAAGGTGTGCGCCATGTCGGTGAGATGTTGTTCCTGCTGCGCGATCGACAGGGAGGATGACCCCGCCGTGGCCGTGGCCGCTGATGGTGGTGGTGCTGATGGTTGGTGCGCGGGCACGGCCACGGCGGAGCTCCCCTGATGGTTCCAGCCATCAGCGTGTTTGTGGTAGCTCATTTGTCAAGCTGGGGGAAAAAAAGAGGAGACGGAACGGATCGGCGAATTTGTTTTTTTTGGTTTCGGCGGCCACACAAATCGAGTGATTTTTTCACCCGCTTTTTTTTCAACACCGTTTTCCGACATCGGAAAGCGTCCACAACAGACTTTTCCCTCTGCTTGTGGACCTCTTCATTCTGTTGATCATTGCTCGTGGGTCGTTTGCAACGGCTTGCAAGATGGCAGCGACATTTCCGTCAAACCTAACATTTGGGTTCCCTCGAGCCACTGGGTCCGTCGGCGCGAATCAGCGTGCACGTGAATCTAACACGAGGGTCACGGGCCCGTCGTTCACCAGGCCGACGTGCATGTATTCGCCGAAGGCACCCGTTTGGACGCGATGGGGCCCGGCCGCGCCGTATTCCCTTTTCACCTGCGCGACCATCGCATCGAACATCGCTCGCGCGGCGTCTGTTTTCATCGCCAAGTGGAAGTCGGGTTTATTCCCTTTCAGCACGTGACACAACGTGAATTGGGACACGAGCAGCACGTCACCGTCGATGTCCTTCACACTGCGGCTCCACGGCTTGGACGCGACCCCTCCCCGGGACGACGCTACTGGCGAGGAGGTGTTCGTCGTTGTCGTCGGGGCCTCCGATGTCGGCGTGATAGCGTGGTCATCCGTTGACGAAGAAACCGTCGGCCGTTGCGCGCTCGTCGGCTCACTCGCGGACGTGACGGACTCGACTGTATCGTCGGGACCGTCAGCGCTGGCACGAGGAGGATGAGGTGTCCCATCGTGGCAACCCTGAGGAGGTTTCCCTCCCGCGCGACGACACGGAGGCTGCTTTCCCGCGTCCGTTGGTGGCGGTGGGGCCGTTAACACGGCCGCCTGAAAGCCATAAGAATTATTACCATTCGACGCATCAGCCGAACCCCCTCCTTCACGGCGTTTGAAAAAGGGCGAGCACGGCAGCGGCGCAGAAGGGACGGCGGCAGTGGTGTCGCTTGGCCATAGCCGCAAATTCAAAATCTTCTGCACGCAGTAGTTGACGTCGTCGCTCGTGTCGTCATGCTGGATGCCCACAAGGCACATTAATCCGTGCCGCGATTGGCTCACGAGTGTCGGGTGCCCTCCGACGGACGCGTCATTGTCGCCACCCCCCGCGGCGGCGGCGGCCGCAGAGCAGCCTCCTCCGTCCGTTACCAGCCGACGAGAAGCAAGGCCTACGAAGGCATCCGTCACGCGCTGCACGATGACCCGCATTTTTGTTGTTTTTAAAAAATAGGTGGTTTGTTGGAAAGAAAGCGAGTGTTTACGCAGTGACAAAAGAACGCCTGCGTTTTGAAAAGCGCAAAAAAAAACAGGCCGCAACCCCCCCCCGGGTGATAGAAGGACGCGCACATAAGGTGGCGTGCTACAGAGAAAGGGAGATAGCTCCGGCGAGGGAGCCGACCGTTGAAATAATACGGGAGGAAAACAAACAGAAAAAAAGAGATCATCAGGAAACGAGAGGGAGGAAGGAAGGATAGAGGATCAAAGACGAAGAGCAAAGGACGAACGACGGAAAAAATGTGCACGGTGTTTTCTGGGTGACGCATATTCCCCCCCCCGTGTGAACGTCTGCGTTGTCTCATCTTTTGAAACTGAGTCATGAATTGAACGACAGTTGTGGCGGCTAAAACGATGGCACGCGCTTTCAGGCGGTGTTCTCTTTCCCTCTCTCTCTCTCTCTCTCTCTCTCCTAACGATACTCTCTTCGACAACCAAACGCAGCCAGTTGATCGAAGGGGAAAGATGGCACTAAACAAATTTTCCCCTCTGCCTCCTCTTGCTGCTCTCTGTACGAGATCCACCAAAATACTTGATGAGAGGTGACCTTTGCTTTGTGTTGTGCAGGTGTTTTTTTTGCACTTTTCACCCCCCCCCCCTCCCTCTCTCTCTTTCTGTCCCGCTGCATCGTTCACGCGGCGGCCTTCACCAATGGCGCGGGAAACCTCGTTTTACACAAAACGATCCCAACGGCCGTTCCCCAGAGCAGCGGTTGCCAGTCGTAGTAGGCGATACACACCGCTCCAACAAGGCACGCGTACTTTACCCACCCGTTGAAGGAGAGCAACGTCTGGTGGGGTAGGAACCCCATGTGCAAGTACTGCATCACGAACATTGCCGCGACGATGTCCCAGGGACCAAACTGTTTTTCTCCTTTACCATCGGGGTGGAAGTTGGCGTTGGTGACGTACATGAGCATCCCGCTGACCACGGACGTGAGCAGGCAATAGGTCATGAGCCCTCTCGACCCGAGCGTCGGAAGAACGGAGTGGCACATGCCGTGCATCAGGATCATCGCGAAGCACATGGATAGAAAGTTGTTCGTATACCAGCTGTGAAGAATCCATGTCCAAGGCCGTACGCTGCCTCCATCGACGCCCCAGTGGTCGTTCCACCAATCTGTTTCCGTTTGGCTCCCCGTCGAGCAAAGGCAAAAGATCGTGAACAGAAGGCCGTTGATGAAGTTGGCGCTGTTGTAAATGTCGGGGAACTGCTTGAGGTCGAACTTGAGGCCGTCTAGGTGACCTTTAATGCCACCTGGCGGCTTGGGAGGAACACCGTTGTGGCTGCCCCCTCCTTCATTCGGATTGGACTGATTGCTGTTGCTGCCCCCTTCCGCGGTCGAGTTGTTATTATTCGCGTTATCGCTACCGGCGGACGAAGACCCCCCCTCCTCGGTTTTGGAACTGTTTCGTTCGCCGCCGCCGTCCTTCGCGTCGTCGCGTGCACCGCCTGCTGTCGCGTCGGCAGCGCCACGGACTCGGGCGAAGCGCATCGCCATAGCGAGTTGGGCTACCAACCCACCGCAAAGCGGTGCCGCCGCGGCCGTTGCGGTGAACGACGAGGAAAAGACGCCCTCTTGTTGTCGAGAAGACATCGTCGTCGTCGTGGTCCCAACAACGCTACCGTTTCGTCGGCTAAAAGCCGGAGGCGGCCCGAGGGGGCATGATGCTGCTCCTAGCAACGCCCTCTTGGGCCTATCCGACGACGACGACGCGTTTCGTGGCAGTGCAAAGTACAACGTCCGAGGAGACTTGCAATGATGATGCGGGGCCGATGAGGTGAAGGTCCGCCCAACGGTAGTTGGATGACAGACCGTACGCAGCGGCGGCACGTGAACCGCAAAAATGTGGCGAGTAACTTGCCGGAGGGTCGGGCACGACGTGAAGGCGGAAGTTGCGTTACCTCTGATAAAGGAGGTGGCCGCTGACCGCTGCATTTTTTCCCTCAAAACGAAGGAAAACAGAGGACGCAGGGTTGAGGTGAGGCTTCAAGTACTCCCAAGCAACAGAATGCCACAGTCAACAATTTCGAAATAGTCAGCCGAGGATCGTTTAAGGATCGTGTGGCCTGTGCGTATGCCTTCAACAACGCTTCTGAGAGAGATGACTTCGGCGGGGGACGTTTTGTTCCATCCGCCTTTCCCGGCCCTAGAAAACTGCGAGAGGGAACACAAGATGCCGTGTACAGCGCGCGACCGCATATCAGACAAAGAGAGATAAACAGTACAAAAGTGAAAAGGTCACCACCGGCGATCTCATTGTGTGTGTTATGTCGCGACAATCTAAATGTAAAAGGGAGACAGAAGAAGAAGCAGAGAGAAACGTGGAGGTACGCCGGAAAACCCGGCGGGATGGCCGAAGCCACGAAAAACGACTAGAACACCCCAGCCAGCACGTCTCCAAATGCATGCCCGCCATTCGCCGCGCCTCCGGTGCCTCCTCCAGAACCTGCGGTGGAAAGCTGGTGCTGGTAGGCCTGGGCTATCTGGTTCCAGGGCATGTTGTTGCCACTGCTTGGGGCCGAACTGCCTCGCGCGACAGCAGCACTGTTCGACCCGCCTGGTAGAATCATGCCCACCGCAGATCGTCTTTGTGGCGCGGGTGTGGTCGCTGACGAGGACGAAAAGCGCTGCTTGTTTGGGGTCAAGGCCGTCTGTGTGTTAGCCGAGGGAGCGGAAATTGGCGTCGATGCAGGCGGTGCCGAGCCAGACAAGGGGCCGAACAAAGACGAGGAGGACGAGGGTGTCAGCGCCGCAGAACCACGTGCCGCGGCGCGAGAATTTTCATCGGCGGTCGATTGCTGCAAGTAGCTGTTGGGTGCCGCCGTCGCCGCTTGCGCGGTGCCCGCCGAATTCGAGAAGAACAGGGAGCCCGAAGCGCCGCCGCTGCTTCCTCCCGCATTGCCACCGAGGTGCGGGTGGCTGCCGTCCTTCACCGCCATCGAGAGCGTGTCCACCTTCGCGGCCAGCATGGTCAGCTCGTGCCCTTTCGTGGATGCGTCGCGCCACATCTCCGTTAGCAGACCGTCGACTCGGTGCATTGACTGTCCCATTTCCCGGAGCAGTTCGGTGCGGCTCGACTCAATTGCAATGCGCAACTCGTGGCGCGATTCCTGCAGCAGGCGTTGGTCATGGCCCACGGTATTGGCGACCTTATCATAGAGATCCGCCACGTCGCGGCGTAGCACGTCGATCCTGGAATCGATTGACTGCAAGGACCCCGACGGCGTCGACAAGACGTTGAGTGACTGTCGCACCGCACCGATGTCCTCTTTGAGCGTCCGCATGTCGCGCGTCAACCGCTCATCGTTCTGCGTGATGAGCCGCTGCATTGACGCGTCGTGTGTCGAGATCACCCGCTTGACCTCGTCTTCGACCACCGCGTTCAGGCGCAGCGCGATGTCGTCAATCGTGCGGTCCATGCGCGCGACCTGCTCCTCCATCACTTGCTGTGTGCGATGTTGCAAAAAGGTCATTTGCTCCTGTTGACGCTGAGAAGACAGATCCTGAGAGCTTTGCACGCGACGTAGGTCGTCGGCCCACTTGGTCATGGATTTTCTAAATTCTTCGATCATGCTGGCCGTCGTCCGCGCCGCTTCGTCCAACGCGGACCGCAGTGAACGGTCACACTGCTCCTGTGTTTGTCGAATGGTTTTTTGCTGCTCCTCGCGCAGTTTCGTCGCTGACTGATCGGCTTCCCGACGTTGCCTCTCAAAGAATCCCTCGAGGTCCTTCTTGTACGCCTCTTGAAAAGCGGCCAGGTCGTCCAAGCGACGCTTTTCGATGATCTTGACATCATCGTTTTGCTTGGTTTGCACTCGAAGTAACTCCTCTTGCAGCCGAAGCCCGGCCGCGTGGCGTTCCGTGCTGTTCGTCTGCTCCTGACGTGCGAAAAAAGACCGTTGCACCTGTTCGAGCCGCTCGAACTCCGACCGAAGATCCGCGTCAAACTTGCTTTGCATCGCCGTCGTCTTCTGCTCGCCGCGCTGAAAGGCCTGATACAAGCTCTGCTGCTGCGTCGTCACCCGGGACAGTTCCTCCTGCACGCGATCCACCGTGGTCAGCGCTCGAATGATGTCCTGCTTCGCCGCGGCGATTTCGTCGCGACGCTGACGTTCTTCCACGCGCCGCTGCGTGGTAGCCGTGTCGCTTTCCAATAGCTTGACGACCTCATCACGGATCTGAACGCTCTGTTGGAAGGTAAAATCGTGAATAATGCGCTGCAGGTGCTCTAGTTGCACCGCCGTTTGAGACTCTTTGGACGCGCAGACGTCCAGAATCTTCTTGGCCTCATCGCGCGATAAACGGTAATCACTGTCCAGCTGTAGGAACGCTTCGCTGGCAGCGCTCTGCCGTTTCTCGAGGGTCGCGATTTGTTGGCGGACGTTTGTGATGGCGTCCGCTTGCTGCGCGAACTGAGCGTCCACGATGGACGCGACTTCGATCACACGGTCGTTGACATTTCGGTGGAGGGAGTCCTCCGAATTGCGGAGTGGCACGGTCATCGCCTCGGCCACTTGCTTTCGCAGAGTCTCGAGTTCGGTGGCCCAGACGCTGACCTGTGTTTGCATGACGCTCCGGTGCTCCGACATGTCGGTTTCCGCTCGGCGGAGAAAGGTCGAAGTTTGTTGCAACAGGGCATCGATCGCGAGAGGTCCGGCGTCGCGGCGCTCCACGATGCCCCGGATGGCTTGCTCCAAGTAGTCGACGCGACTGACGACGGACGCCATGTCGAGAATGGATTGGGTTCCCAGTGGGTTCCCCGCGGCAAAGGCGTTCAGATGATGCGGAGGAGGAGCTGGGAAGGTAGGAGCGGAAGCTGTGACGTCACGCAGCGACACGCCGCCTCCACTTCCTCCCAACGTCGTGCGCAAGTCGGCGGGCGAAAAGGCAGAGTACGAGCGTCGGGGAGACGACGGCGACAGCATCGGACCTCCCTTGGTGAGATGTCGAACCGATCCTCCACCAAACGTCAGGTTATCCGCGCCGTTGCTGCTGCCCGCGGCCGCGTCCGGAGGGGCGGAGGCGGTGCCGTTGCGGAGGAACAGAATGGCATCGACCGTTTCACGGAATTCCCTCTGCAGTTTCGCATTCTCTAACTGCGACTCGGACCGCACGCGGTCAAGTTCCTGTAGCGCGAAGGAGAGCCCTTGTCGGAGCTGCTTGACGTCTTCCTCCAGCGGGACCGGGGCACTCATCTCTCGATCGACCGACAATTGTTTGTTCGTCGTCTATTTTCGCAGACTTTCGGCAGAGGGGGAGGGCCTTTTAGACCTTTCGACGACTAAGAGAGTCAACGAACGAACCTTCGGTGTTTTTTTTGCAAATGTTATGCGGTGCGAAGCGAACGCAGTGCCCCCCCCC
>ERZ1292630.4083-Hain-H41-02um-R3-4083-length-12501-cov-7_pt1 | contig 12501 bp, 12 predicted proteins | sample MGYA00564408_ERZ1292630 | MGnify/ENA primary metagenome ERZ1292630 (study PRJEB36523, sample SAMEA6512641) | groundwater metagenome | collected 2019-01-08 | study: AquaDiva: Metagenomics assemblies of 32 groundwater samples | reverse complement strand
AGTTTGGTTTTAGGAAGGGCAAGATTGACCGTCTCGCGATGACCGCTATCGGCCAGAAGCGGTCACTCGTTTTGACAGAAAGTGATCGTTTACAGTAAACGAATCGCCTCCGTGAGGATGGCGCGTAGGCTGGCTGAACCTCTCCACGGAATTGATCCTCCTCTGGGAATCTAGGCCGTGTGGTGGGGTGCCAGTCCTACATTGGAACTGAATCGAACCTCTGGGAGGAAGATAGACGGAATCACCGGGTAGAGTGTTGGTTGCCCTTTGGTATTGGACGGAGTCGTGGTGGAAACCATTCGATCATGACGGGGATGTTTCTGGGTGGGTGACAACTGGAAACGAAGGAGGTCCATGACCTGTCCGCCCTCTTCCCGTTCGTGCACTGAGACAGCACGCCTTTCGACGAACAGCGGATAACAGCGCCATTGCTCCGGTGCGGGAAGTGGAGTTTACTACGATCTATGAAGTTGAAGACTTATGAAGTTATACCGTGTTGAGGGGAAGTCAGCTGTGCTGTGTCATGTCACACCTTCTCGGAAGCTATCGAGCCGGCTTTTGATGTCTCCGTCGTACCCGGACCAGCTCAAGGCCCGATGCGGCTATACTCGGCTCCTACCCGCTGACCTGTTAGGCGCCATCATTTCACCTGCTCCGGAAGCTTGAGCTTCATCTTTTTGATTTCCGCGGTCCACGCAGTGAGATCAATAATATTGAGCGCCCTTTCTAGGACATAGCCCCTACCAGCCACGTCAAAATAAAGCTCGCCCTCTTCCGTGAGCCCAACGGTTGGAGTCTCCACGAGATCAACGCCCTGTGTCGCGAAGGCTTTAGCGTCTTTTTGATACTGCTCCTTGATTCGTTTAACCTCTTTGGAGACCTCTGCCATTCTCTTGCTGTAATCGGCCTTGAGCTTATCGCTCCATGCATCGAATCCCTGCATGTCACTCAGCATTCCAAGCGGAACCGTCCCGAAGTGCTCCCTAATCTCTGTGGCAGTTTTGGTAATCGTAAATGCCAAAGGCATGTCAGAGTCTATTGGACCGGTCGCTCTCTTAGAGGTTTGAAAAAACACTTTCTCTTTCCTCGTCACATTTCCAGGACGCATCTCTTTTAACGCTGCGACCAGGGCATCAAACTTCCTGAAAAGCTCCTCACGGAACTTGTCTCGTGGACTTTCCGCATGCAGCGTACAGGCGAAACACGCGAGCAAGAGCATTGAGGAAACCACGGTTACGATCAACAGCTGTGTCCCATGCTTCTTAGTTTTCAGTATTGAGTCAGTGTTTTTGCGTGTTGCGTTCATATCGATTTGAGTGTGCGAACAAATGACTGTTGGTGATTTCTAAGCCGTTACTGGAGATGTCGGGCACTATAGTCGAAAGTTTTTATCCGGTCAATAATTTGCAAATGATCGCATTGACGCAACGGTTCAATATTGTTGTGATTTTTGTTCAGCGTAGGTTGGAGCGAATAAATGACCGCGGGTCTAACCCGCCGACTCAGCAACCAGCCCGCGATTGGATTTGAAACGACTAAAATCACTTTTCACGAAGGCGGGCTTTCTTCGCGCACCAAACCCATTGCGGGAAACTGAGCCATTCTTGTATCCTGGCACGCAGTTGATTGGGAACCGAATAAGGATAAGTTGCAGGAGGATCGCATGACACAGCGATGGGTGACGGTGGTAGCCGTAGTCGCATTGTTGCCAATGCTGATGGCCATGCGGCCGGTGGATCAAGAATTGCTGGAGGCGGCTGAGGTTGGAGATCGTGCGCAGGTGGGGGCGCTACTGGGAAAGGGCGCGGACCTGAAGCAGGCTATGACAAACGGCGTGACCCCACTCCACCTCGCGGCGCAAAACGGGCATCGGGATGTGGTGACAGTACTCCTAGAGAAAGGTGCCTTGGTGAATGTATCGGGCCCTGATGGTGTTGCTCCTGTGTACGTGGCCGCGGAAGGAGGGTACCAGGATATTGTTGCGCTGCTGTTAGAGAATGGCGCGGCGGCGAATGCAGCAGGTTCTAACGGCATAACCCCGCTCTACATCGCGGCGCAAAACGGGCACCGGGAGGTGGTGGCCTTGTTGTTGGCAAAGGGCGCCGCTGTCAACGCGGCCACCCCGAATGGTGCAACTCCACTCCACATCGCGGCGCAACTAGGGCATCGGGAGGTCGTCTCGCTGTTGGTGGAGAAAGGCGCGGCGGTCAACCAGTCTCAGAACAACGGGGCGACTCCGCTTTACTTCGCGGCAAAAAATGGCCATCGGGAAGTGGTAGGGATGCTTATCGCCAAAGGAGCTATAGTCGACGCAAGAGTTGATGGTTCGACCTCACTACTCAGCGCTGCCTTATATAAGCATTGGGAGGTGATGGCGCTTTTGTTACAAAGTGGAGCGGATGTGAAGGCGGTACAAAAACAGGGCGCGACTTCGCTCCACTTCGCGGCTTTGGGAGGGCATCAGGAGGTCGTGAAATTACTTTTAGACAAGGGTGCCCTCGTCAATGCAGTTGAGACATTGTACGGCGGCATGACCCCGCTCCACTTCGCAGCGGGCGGGGGACATCGCAAGATCGTGATGTTACTGCTTAAAAATGGTGCGGACAAGAAGGCGAAGACGAAGACGGGAGAACGCGCTGTAGACCTTGCACGCCAGAACGGGTTTACGGCAATGACTCCGCTGTTGGAGCCGTGAATGGTATAGAGATAAAAGGCTTCAGGCTCACTTTTAACACTAAACCGTCAGAGAAGAACTCCCGTCGACGCCTGGTCTAGTGTCGAGCATGCGATTGCCATGCTCGACACGGAACTGACGTCAATTTGGCTACCGAAAAGAAGGCTATCGCGACTGTCAACTAAGGGTTGGACGCCGACGACGACAGACGGCCAAGTGCGGAAATTCGGCGCAGAGATCGCACCCTCATAAAACGGTCCTCAGTCCTGATGCAATAACGGCAGCGCTGAGCCGCCTGAGAAGAGCAGACCGAAGCAGCGTTTTACCCAATTGATCTTGATCGCTTTATAGAGCCTGAACTAGAAGCGTTAGACGTTCTTGCGCTCTCCTTCCCGCTAAGCAACTTCATGGCGAACCTCCTACAACCCATGACCAGCCCAGTAGACGGGGCGCCAGGAAGCCAGTAATGATTTGAATGGCTGCCACGATGGTGACGATTTGCGCGGCCTTTCCTCTAAACGCAAATGGACTCGGGATTGTGTCTCGTAGGCCGTTATCTAGTTGCTCGGATTGGATAGCAACCGAGAGCGTGCGAATTTTCTGCCTAAGGGCGAATCCTCTGCTGTGCGCCAAGACTTCGCAGTTCAATAGTCCAAATTCGCGCCCCACCTTCCATTCTAAACGCAGTCCAGAATAGAGATACGGCGCGAGATTGGTAAGCACCAGGAAATCAACAACGATAAAGAAAAACAAGACACTTCCCGCGACGATAAGAAGGAGCGAACTTCTGTGCTGGATCGCCAAGCCTAGCAGGGAGAGGTTTGCCGCGCCAAAGAACACCACTAGTTGGACGCGCCATTGGAGGATTTGTCTGATGGCAACGTAGCATTCTTGAAGCTCCATCTTCTCGATTTCGTCGAGCTCCGGTTGGACTGGATCAGTTTCTATTTGGTGCTCTTGCGCCATGTCTGGAGTTGACTCCCTCAGTCAGGCTCTAACAATGTTTAGGCCGATCCGCATAAGAGCCGGATCTGCCATTTTTTATCCGTATAAGGCGCCACCATGGTTCGTGAACAATACGCCATCATCGACGCTTGTTCAATGAGTTGCGGCAGTGGGACCATGTATCACGGGGTCTTATGCGGATCGGCATAAGACCCCCCTTCTGATAGCGGTCGGTCGTGGACTTCGGCTTGGGGTCGGATACCGATGGTCGAAGAACGGCCACGAGCGGAAGTTCGGCGTCGAGGGCGCACCGCCGTAAAGCGGTCCTCAGCCCTGTCGCATTAACGCTTCCGGCTAACCGATGAGCGGCGCGATTGATGCCGCTGAAAGAAAGCACTTTATCCAAGACATCGACATACTCTATACCTCACTGAAGCTGATGACACCGCTCGTCCGGTCGAGCCGATGGTTAGGCTGCTTTCCAGTATGCATATACTCTTTCGGCCAGTTCAATGACGGGAATACCTGAGCCACCAACTGCAAGCCCGGCAGCTCCGACAGCCTGCACTTGAAGTTGATCTGGCATCGTGCGCCTCATCTTAAAGCTTGCGTGGCGTCTCACCATTCCAGACCGAGCTACAGATTGATGGTGTGATGACAAGTAGTCGAAGTGCTTAGCGCCACTGGCGAGATGCGATACCAGCTGAAGGAGAGGCTCAGCCTTTCGAATCTCAGCACGTCTATACTGACCCTCGTGGGCAGAGGAACTTCAATCTGCTACGATTGTACGGTGTATGTAAAAATTAGTTTCTGGAGGTGTCCCGACTATGGCACTGCTGGCAACTGTAGTCGGAGGCCAGTGCGAACGTTGACCAGATACAATTGACCGTCTCGTAGTGGCGTCATGCTTTGTAGGAAGCTTACGCTCCGCACTTCACCCGCTGTTAGGTCGGCGCATCGGTCGCACGCGTAAAGCTTCGATATGGGCTGACCATCTGCAGCTGCCAAGAAGAAGGCATCGGGATAACTCGCAGTTCGCGTCGTGACATTGGCTAGCGTGAGCGAAATCTCGGCTCCAATTAAATGCTCCGAGACCGGCACGCTTCCCCCATCGGAAAGCGTGACATGCTCTCCTTTCCTAATCTGCATCCACTTTGCTTCAAACCCGCGTACATGGATGCCGCCAACCTTGCCAGCCTGGACTTCTCCAATTCGGTTGTCGGGAAAGTACTGGCGCACTAGCCGTACGTCTGGCGTGCCTGGGCGCCGGGGCGCTGCCCGATCTCCAAGAACCGTCCAGAGGGACGGCTCTCCGGCCGACTGTCTTAGCTCGACGAGCGGTACCCACTCCGACGCTCCCTCCTTGTGAACCTTTGGGATGACCCAAGTCTCGAATTCCGTAGCCGCGCTGCCGCGACACTGTCGAGTGGCTACTCGCACCTCAATTTCGCCTGGCTTGGGCGGGCGACTGGGCGCTTGGAAGATGTTGAAGTTGGCCGGGCTAACCATGTCATTTGTTGCGAAAAGGGACTCTGATAGGTAGGCCGCAGCGCGCTTTGACACAGAGCATTGGTTGCCTTGTGCTTGCGCTGTGGAACAGAGTGCTAGTGCCAAGAAACCAATGACCAAGCCCGTATTTGTTGCCGTGCTCATGCCCGTCTCCTGGATCGAACTCGGAACTTCACTGATTGAGGGAGTCGTCAGCGCCCAGCTGCTAGCGATCCAAAGGCGGCAAGGGGATCTTGAGGCCACTGCGAATGTTGACCAAGAACCTTGGCGGTGCGTTTCGATGTTCGGCGAGTGCTATTCTGCCATTGGCCAAGGTTACTAAGCGGGTCTCTCCTGGTGATAGGTTCTTGCACCTGTCGCAGGTAAGACGTTCTGAGAGGAGGTCAAGGTTGCTGTCGGCCAAGTAGAAATCGTCTGGGTATTCATCCGGCTGACCTTGCCGCTTGAGAGTTAGCGAAATATCCAGGCCTGCGAGATCTATCGTTACCGTGGCAGACTGGCCGTCGGGTAGCTTTACACGACTTCCTTTGGGAATATGCGCCCATTTGGCGACGTGGTCAATGAGACGGATGCCGCCGATCGTTCCAGCCTCGACCGCCTTGGTGATATCGTCCGGATACTTGATTCGAACGACGCGCCTCTCCGGCTTGTTGGTAACGACGTACGAGTAGAAGTCAGTATTGGGAGGGAGCTTCTTCCCCACGAGCCAGTACTGCCCTTGGCTGGGCGGTTCTATCGATCCGAAGAGCGGTACCCACTCAGAGCCGCCGCTTTCTCGCGTCCGTCGAGAGACCCAGGTCTCGTACTCCCGTTCACTCGAAAATGGACAACTCCGAATCTTGACCTGCATTTTTACAGTGAAGGAGGGATCATGCGAGTCGCGCTCGTCGGGCTCTTTGTAGATGTTGATGAAACTGCTGGCCCTGGTCGTACCAAGGTGCTCCTCCATCGTCCACGATACAACGCGAGTGTCCGGCTTGCATATTCCGTCTAACACTCCGGCATTCACGGTCGCCACCGACGCAACCAGAGCGACCACGGCCGCCGTCTTGAAGCTACGTGATAAACTGCGGTGAGTGTACGTGTTGATCGGCATTCTTGCTCCCGTAAAGTCCGAATGCGGCCCCTGGGTCGTTACCGGGCATTTTGCTTCAAGGAAGCGGACGAAAGTAGTGCCAAGTACCGAGCTTGCGGCGCCTAACGTTCGAGCTGAGGCGACCCACGAGGGGTTAGGCGTCACTGCGGACCGCGTCAAAGGATGGCGGCACTGCCTCGCCTGGCATGCTACTTCATCAACTTGTTGAGGTCCACGCTGGCATCATTGTCTCGAAACACTAGCTTTGGCCCCCTGCCTTTCGGTGAGACGTAGTACCCTAGAAGGCTTGTTGAGCCGCGCCCGATGAGGACGCCGTATGAGAGTTTCTGGCCATCCTGATCTGTCACGGAACAGCATTGCTCGATCTCTTCCCTGGTGACCACGCGGTTGAAGCTTATGATGACGAAGTAATCTCCCTTTGCCGCTGTAATAGTGCCCTTTTTCATATCGTCGATGTGGATATAGTTATCATCGCCGAGGACGTCCATCGTGTTGCCTATCAATGGCATTGATGTTGACTCTCGGGCCCCCGTCAACGCCTTGGAGACTGCTGGTTCTGTGGCCAGTGCCGCGCTTGCGGTGAGAACGAGCCCGATGAGCAGGTGCGCCGTCTTCATTTCATGCTCCTTCGTCGTGTTGTCAATCGCGAACTGTCGCGAAAGGTGTTCCTGTGAGGCCTAACGGCCCCGCGGCTCACCGGCAGGCGCGGAACAACCGGAGATTGTACAGCGGTTGTCCGGTGCAGCCGCGGCTCGAGCGACGGGTTAGGCCGCAGGGTCACTCCTTGGCTATGGGGAGCGCAAATGAGACCGTGCCCACGAGGCCGACTAGTCGGGGAGTTCGCGGCAGTTCAGCTTGGAATGTGAATTCATGATGACTGCCCGTCGGATACTTTTCTTCCCCTGCCCAACGTTGCGGGAGCGTGTAGACACTGCCTTCGGGGTCAATCAGCAATGGCGTCGAACTAGGCCGTAGCTTCCATGCATCCGCCCCTTTTGAGCAGTCGAAGCTGACAACTACGATGACGAATGCGAGGCCTGGCTTTGCCGTAACCCGGATGGGCTCGGTGACCATTTTTCCGTCGTGGAGCTTGATTGACGTGCCAGTGGTCTCAATCTCTCTCTGCACCTTGGCCAGCCGCGCGCGGCAGCCAGCAGCCTCAGCGAACGGATTTGTGGATCCGACTTCAATCGAAGCTGGAAGTTCTGCAGCGCGAAAAATCTTAGCCAGTCGGCTTCGTGCGTCTTTGGAACTGGGCGACGATGGGTACTCAACAACGAAGGCTGCAACGTCATAGGGACTACCAGTCGTCTCAAGCGTGCGCCACTTGCTTTCAGACTCACGTTGTGCCGCGCGATCAAGGCGAGCTTTGGCGTCGGCAGTGAACTCACTAGAAGGGTTCTTGCGAAGGAAGTCCTGGTACGCGGCGACTGAGTCCTGAGAAGTTGCGGTTCCCCACGCCTCCTTGACCTCAAGCGGTGCGAGCCGGCGACGAGCGAGATCGGTAAACTGGGAGCGTGGATGAATGGCGAGAAAGTCCCGGTAACCAGGGGCGTCATCAGTGGACTGTGCTTTCTGCCATGCATGGAGAAGCGAAATTTGCTGATAGGCCTGGTCAGTGAGAAAGCCAGCCTTGGGATGTTTTGAAACGAATGCTTCGTAAGATTCGACTGTTCCGACCTTTTTAGCAGTGGCGAAGTCGTCCGGCGGACTTGCGCATCCCAGGATTCCAGCAGCTAGCATCGAAAGGAAGATGTGTCGGCAACGCATAGTGGGACCTTTCCGAGTGAGTGGGCGATTGTGCGGCCTAACAATGTTTAGGCGGATCCGCATAAGAGCCGGACCTGCTGCCAATTTCTAGCCGTATATTACACCGTCGGTTCTCCTGAAACCTAGACGGCAAACTTTGCCCTTTCAGCCAGTTGTTTTGGGTGGAATCATTGCTTGACGTTACCCCTCGACAAACAATTTCCGGGAAGATCTTGAAGTGGTTTTCCTCTGATCTCCCCGACTACAGAATCCAGCGGAGTGCAAAGCCAAGCAATAAGCCCACCCGTATGCCATGCTGTTATTGGGCAGCGCGACCTATACGTTCCAGTCGGGATAGGTTGCCTTCACCCTCTTCGACACGCTGAAGTATGACCAACCGATGGTGAAGCCGATCACACCGAGCACCACACTCTTGATGGCATCAGGAAAGAGGCCCTCCGGATCGAGGCCGGAGAGCGACCATCCAAGAAACAATAATGGCGATCCGAGAAGCGTCCATCCAAGTCGCAGCTTGAGGAGGTGCTTGAATTGCTGAACTGCTCCCGTCCGAATGTCCCTGAGCGCCCTCGCCGCTTGAATGCCCATGTACGTTAGAACGCTGTCCACACCTGTCGAGAGAAGTCCGATAAGGATGATACCTGGATGTTCTTCGGCCATAGCAACGAAGCCGATCCATGCAACGATGTTTCGCAGCCCGATAAAGATGGGTGCGAAGTACAAGTTGCCGACGACGATGAACTTGAGCCAACCTTTGACTCCGTAAAGATGGTCGAGATGGGGTGGGGTGGGGTCAAGGGGTCTGGACGCTGCGAGTTCCTCGCCTGCGGTGCCACTGGATTCTCGCTGTGGTTGATTCACTTCGGTATTCCTTTCTGAGGGTCTGCCGAACTATGTTTAGGCCAATCCGTATAAGAACCGAATCTGCCAATTTCTGCCCGCATAACACGCCACAACAGTTCGTGAAGAATACGCCGTGCCCGGTGTCGTTTCAATGAGTTGCGACGGTGGGACCATGTATCACGGGTTCTTATGCGGATCGGTGTAAGCCCCCCCCTGGAAGCGGTCGGTCGTGTACTTCTGCTATGGGTCGAGGACTGCCATCGGCCAAGTGAGGAAGTTCGGCGCCGAGATCGCACCGCCATAAAGCGGCCCTCAGCCCTGTCGCATTAACGTTTGAGTTAAGTGGCGCCGTCAGGCGTCTGCTTGAACGAAGGGTTGGGCGAGAGTTTGGCCAAAGAGACGTGGACGGTCAGATTCCAAGCGCCTTGCGTTCCGCACTTGTTACCACTTCAAGCGGCAGTATCCTCGGAGCCCCGCTCTTCATCGCAATCGCGTTTGGGAAAATTCCCAACTGAAGACTCATGCGTCGATTTTCGGGATTGCACGCGATGATGGAATGCACGAGATAGTCGAACGTATTTGAGTCTTGCGCATTGACCAGATTGAGCATGAATGAAATGTAAGGATGGTCGGATGGCGGGACCAGATCACGAAATAGCTCGGCCAGCGCCTCGCGAGCGCAAGGCAGCACCGTCGCAACGACCAGCAACCTTGCCTTTGGTAACAACCATCCTCCATTCAACGCTTGCCCAGTGCCAAAACATTCGAGCGTCTGTCGAGATACTTGGCTTAACACCACCTCCCAAGCAGCGCTTCCGCGGTCGGCGATCGGTGCGATCTTCGCCGCGAGGCTTGGATCAAGAGTTGCGAGGACATGCGCCTTGGTGTCAGCGAATAGCCGACGAACGCCCGGGATGTTGGCTTCCACGTCGGCACCGCGGACCGTCCAGTCCGGAGCATCAAGCACGCCCCTACCGAACTCCGTCAAGCGCCCAATGGGCGCGGTGGACACTAGTCCATCTTGAAGCACCACCATAGCGCCGCCGCCTTTATCTTCAGCTATTCGAAACGCCATGAGAGAAGCAGACGCCAGCGCTTCGAGAAACGCGGGCGCCAAAATCATCGACGCTGCGTGGTCGGCGAGATGGAGCCGAATGTCTTTGGCCGTCCGTTCGGATATTGCACCGTTGGATCTAGCGGAAGCGTCGGCAAACGAGACGTCTTGCAACCAAAGCGCGGCGACGGTGTGCTCATCTTCGACATTCCAACCGAAGTTTCCGTGGCGAACGAATTTCCATTTTGGATCTGACATCAACAATATCCTTGCTTTAAGGGCGAGGTGCACGACGGTGCCGCCCAACTATGTTTAGGCCGATCCGCATAAGAGCCAGATCTGCCATTTTCTGTCCGTATAATATGCCGTGCTCGTTGTCAGTTCAATGAGTTGCGACGGTAGGACCATGTATCACGGGTTCTTATGTAGATCGGTGTAAGCCCCCCCCATTTTTTCTGGTAGCGGTCGGTCGTGAACTTCGGCTAAGGGTCGGACAGCGCCCGTTGGCCTTGGGACGCTGCCAGACTCACTAGCCAATGGTGGACAGTCATACCTCCGTCTGTTCGGCCAACTCCAAGGCATCATCAACCTCGATGCCGAGATAGCGTACGGTGCTCTCGATCTTGGTGTGCCCAAGCAATAGCTGCACTGCTCTCAAGTTCTTCGTCCGCCGATAGATCAGCGAGGCTTTGGTGCGCCGCATCGAATGCGTACCGTAGGCGGATGCATCGAGGCCGATGGCATGCACCCACCCTCCCAGCACTCGCGCGTACTGCCGGGTGCCCAAGTGAGGTGAGTTGTGGATGCGGCTGGGAAAGAGATAGTCCTCTGACTTCAGCTTGGCCTGCTTGATCCACGCTACTACAGCCTCACGCGTGGAAGGCGTGATCTCAAACTGAACCGGTCGCTGGGTTTTTTGTTGCATGATGATCGCACGCGGGGCGATCTGATCGCCGTGGCAAATATCGCGCACGCGCAGCTTGACCAGGTCGCAGCCCCGCAGTTTGCTGTCGATCCCTAAATCAAATAGCGCGAGGTCGCGGGATTGACCGGCCATTTGCAAACGGGTCCGAATCGCCCAAATCTCTTTCAGCTTAAACGGCGCTTTTTGGCCTACAAGCTTGCCTTTGTTCCACGGTTCGCGGTGTGCAGACGTGCTGATCATTCCCATGATGGACTCCTTTCGTTGAAAGAGGGCGGCGTGACTAGCGCCGCCGCGTTCGCGACCCGTCAGTGCTATGCACTAACTTTGGCGAAATCCATTGAGAAAGGAGTGTCTACGATGTGTTTGTCAGATTCAAATGCCACTATTCGGCCAAGTGCGGAAGTTCGTCGCCGAGATCGCACCGTCATAAAGCGGTCCTCAGCCCTGTCGCTTTAATGTTTGAGATGAGCCGCGTGCGGAAGCTGGCGAAGGCAGCTGTAGCACGTCGCCTGGAGCGAAGCGTTAGGCGTCAAACAGCGCATGCTCCACGAGTCTTACTCTCGCTCAGTGGCGGAGGTCGGGGTAGGAAGCTGACGGGTCGCCGCGCGCGTTGCAGTTGCACTCTCGACCGCCTCAAGAAGCTCGCGATTGCGCAGTTGGACTACAAGACATTCGATGCGCTCACGCACAGTTTCATCAGATGAGCGTAATGCTTTGGCGATGCCATCCCTTAATGAGTTCGGAAGCTCAGCAAGTGGGTTAGTCAACTTGATGCGGCATAGGTCGATATGCGGAGCCGAAGCGAGGATTACTGCAGAAGCAGCGGGTTGCTGAACTGATGCCAAAAGCAGCAGACGCAGTGCGGATTCGCGCACAAACGACTCGTCATCGCCCAACGCGGCGGCGATCGCATCGAGCAGCTTCATCGGAACTGGTCCCAGCGCTTCTTCCCACCAGATGCGTCTAAGTAAGCGACTACGCACGGTGGACACCCCGTTGGCGAACATGTTGGCCATAATCGCACTCACATGCGGGATTCGCCGCTTGTCCTCGTGGATGTAACTCCAAACGATGCTATGCGCCCCTTGGCCGGCCTGTTCCTGGTTATGGGTCATGGCATACACCAAAGGGTCAATTGCGACGGGCCCAATTTCCGTCAGAGCGCCAATGGATATGGAGAGTATGGCTACGCCCTGATTGATCACTCGGCCAGAAGGTTTCTCAACCAGAGCTGCTTGCGCATAACTGCCCATGCATTCGATCAAGGCGAGTGTAGCTCCTTTGGCCGCAGGGCCCAGCTTTGACAGTCGCCTCGCCGCTTCGAACGCTGGGATGGAACTGCATCCATCAAGGAGCTGAATGTCCCGCCGAATCGTTTGCGGCGCATTCTGTGCCCACGAGTTGAGCGTTGAGAGTAGCGCCGGGTTGCTGTCGAGGTATGAAGTGTCTATGGCCAGGACACTCTGGGCAAACACCAAAGACAAGACAGCCTGCATCAAGACGCGCCAAATTGACCTGCGGGCTGGTTGCATCTTTCGCCACTCGAGTTCGCTGATGAATGTGCTCTGCACTCTTAACCCTTAACTATGTTTAGGCCGATCCGCATAAGAGCCGGATCTGCCATTTTCTGTCCGTATAACACGCCACTACTGTTCGTGAAGAATACGCCATGTCCGATGTCGGTTCAA
>ERZ1292630.2112-Hain-H41-02um-R3-2112-length-18749-cov-7_pt1 | contig 12505 bp, 11 predicted proteins | sample MGYA00564408_ERZ1292630 | MGnify/ENA primary metagenome ERZ1292630 (study PRJEB36523, sample SAMEA6512641) | groundwater metagenome | collected 2019-01-08 | study: AquaDiva: Metagenomics assemblies of 32 groundwater samples | reverse complement strand
AGAGTTCGATGATTTTTCGAATGTCCGGATTCTTCAAATCATCGAGCCAGATTTCCAAGAGATCTGGGTTTTTCTTTCCGGCTTTTTTGATGAGAGAATAAAGTTCTTTTTCGGAGCGTGCGTGGAGCGGGATACAGAGCATTGTAAGTTTTTACGTGTCGATCACCAATAATTTTATCGTATCTCGCGCGGTTTTGATATTCGGAAATGTGGGATAGAGCTGGATGTGATGGATGTGCTGCAATGTGTAATAGAGGAGCGAATTCATGTTGTTATTGATGACGATTTCGACTTCCTGTTTTTCCAGGATTTTTGCGATTTTGGTCACGCTATCGGGAGTTTTCATTTCGACTTCGAAGAATCTTTCGTTGTCTGCCTCTTTTTCGTGGACGTCGACAATGAGGTAATATTTCATATCTTTTTCGTTCATGGCGACCTCTGCGTCGAGACCGTTTTTGTCTTTTACAGGGATGGCAACCTGAATTTTTGAAGGCTTCGGAATTTTGAAATAGATCACAATGTCTTTGATGAATGGATCGATCTCGTGAACTTTTTCCTGGAGGTGTGCGATTTCTGTTCGGATATTCCTGGCGTCAACGAATGATGGAATCTCGAGATAAATTTCTCCGAAGATCCAGGCGCCGGCTCTGCGGAGACGGATTTTCTTGATTTCTGTCACGATTTTTGCATTTTTTTGAATCGTAGTTTCAATTTTTGCAACAAGCTCTGGGTCATTCCAATAATCGAGAAGATAGAAAACGGAAGCTTTGATACTTTCGATGCCGAATTTCAGGATGACGAGCGAGATTAGTATGCCGATGCTTGCTTCGACGTATTGCAGATGATAAAGGCTGGCAATGACTGCTGCGAGCACGGCAAAGGACATAATAATTCTTATCTGCCTTCCTCTTGCATTCATTTCCAAAGAAATTACGTGTGACTCTTCTGCGGTTTTTTTCAAAACATTGGCGTAATTGATGGAGAGTGCGATCGAAAAAATACCGACACCGATGGTGATGTAGGGGTCTGTGATGGACGGAACTTTATTGAAGTTCTGTATACTACTGATGAGTATTTCGCCTCCGAAATAAACCATGGAAGCTGCAATGAGAAAAGCGATGAAAGTATCAACTTTGTAATATCCGTATTTGAAGCCTCCTTCTGCGCCTCTGTTACTGAGCTTGAGGCCCACGTAACTTCCGATCAATCGAATGATTTCTGAGCCTGTCGAGAGCGCATCGGCCATGAGAACCGTTGCTCCACTCATGATTCCTGCAGCTAATTTGAGCAAACAGACCAGCACGAGGCCAATAATTCCTCTTTGGATAATTTTTTCGCCGTAGTTCATTCCGGATACTCCTTGATTTTGCATATCCGTTTATTATACCATACTTTCAGCTTTATGAAAACTGTTACTTTATACACAACTTCCCAGTGTTCTTTTTGCTCCCAGGTGAAGGAATACCTCAAAAACGGCCAGGTCCCATTCACGGAATTCAACGTGATCGAAGATCCTGACCGTTTGGACGAAATGAAGCTGCTTAGCGGAGGCTCACTCTCTGTTCCGCTCGTGGTGATCAATAAAGATCTTCCTGATCAGAAAGCATATATTGGCTTTCAGCCTGATGTACTGGATCGAGAACTTTTTTGATGGAACGATGCTCTCTTCTGACTTCTTCGTGCTTGCGCAATTGCACCATGATGCGATCTTTGGCAAGATCAACAGCTTTTTGAATCGTATGGCTCGCTTCTTTTCCGACTACTTTCTTCTGAGGAACCGTGAGAATCATTTCGACCTGGAATGCGTTGTTTTTTTCGAATCGTTCTGTGGTGATCTGGAGCTGGACTGAGTCTTCTGCGAAATGCGAAAGGAGCCGACTGAGGCTCTTCATTTTCTTATCGACGTATTCGCGAAGTTGCTTTTCTTCCGCAGAAGAAAGAGCTTTTGAGAAGAAAATAATTTTCATAACGGAAAGGGTTATGAACTAAAAGTGGACGTCTTCATTATCTTCCTCTTTTGTTCTTTTGTAAAAAACTTTTACTTTCTGTAGAATCATGGTGTGGCAGATTTCACACAATTTCAGAAGCTGTACGAAGAGCATATGCCGAAGCTGTATCGATACGTGTACTCACGGAGCGGTTTGGACTCAGCCGTTGCGGAAGATTTGACGTCCGAAATTTTCATGAAGGCTCTGGAACATTTCGATGGATACAAAGCTGATTTTCCTTTTGGAGCTTGGCTTTTTGGCATTGCACGCAATCATCTCATCGATCATTACAAAAGAAATGCCAAGAAAAAAACTTCTTCGCTGGATGAGATTGAGAATCTTCTTGCTTCAAGCGAAAATATCCCAGAAAAGGCTGAATCCGCCCTGTGGAATGAGCGTTTACAGCAAGCTTTGAAGCAGCTTCCCCCAGAAAAGCAAGAACTTGTAACTTTACGGTACGTCAGTGGGTATTCATACGCGGAGATGGCAAAAATCCTTGGAAAGGAAGAAAATGCTGTCAAAGTTGCTACCTTCCGTGTCACTCAACATCTCAAAGATCAACTTTCTTTTTTTGTTACTTCTCATGATGCCTGATATTGAATCACTTTTGGAACAGCTTGGTAAGGATGCGGGTCCTTCAAAAGCTTTTGAACAGCGGCTGCTGAGCCAGCTGCGAAGGCGTCATGTCATGATGCAATCTGAAGAGAAAGCTCCAGCACATGAACGATTTTTTTCTTATCACTTCTTGAGAGCATTTGGGAAAAGGGGGTTTTCTACTCTCGTTGCCGGACTTTTCATTGCCTCTACTGGTGGTATTTCTACGTATGCTTATACGAGCGACAATGTTACGCGTGATTCTTTCCTGTATCCCGTCAAAAAAACACTAGAGTCTGTCGAAAAAAGTTTCGTTTCGACCCCGGAGGAAACTGTCCAATTCCACCTGAAAATGATGGAGAGACGGCTCGCCGAAGTACGTCACATCTCTGAAGTTCGTGGTGTTGCTGACGAAGCAACTTTGAAAGATTTCTCGACTGAATTCAATGAAGGCGTGACTGTTGTCGCTGCACTCCCTCAACCTGCTCAACGTGAAGTATTTTTCAAAAAGTTTGAAAATGTGATCGACACTCATGAAAAGATTTTTATAGCTGCTCAGATTGTTACGGACCCTGTTATTACAGATTCTGTTGTTCGAGATCCTATCGTTGCAGATCCTGTTGTTTTGCCTGCTGTTGCAGCACCTTCTCCAAAAGAGAATGACACTTCTGTACCTCAGGCTGAATCTGTCCCACCTGCTGTTTTGCCGACACTAGAAGTACGAGTAGAGAACAGGTCTGATGTTGCGCCGATTGTTCCTGTTCCAGAAATTACTCGACATCGTGATGTACGTCGCGAAGGTTTCACATCTCCTCATCTTGAGGCGATACAACAAAGACTTCAGGAGGCTCGTCAAGAGATTGCTCAGGAACGAGTTCAATTAGAATCTGTCGTCGCTCCGACACCACTTCCTGTAGAGGCAACTCCTGTTCGAGAAGAGATTCGTGAGCAGCGTGAAGTGATCCGCAGTATTCGCGAAGAGAAACGCACAGAGATTCGTGATATCCGTGAAGATCGAAGAGAAGAAAAAAGAGAAAATCGAGAAAATCGAGAAAGAACTCGAGAAAATCAGCCTGAAGAACAGAAAACTTTTTCTCATGAACAAGCGTTAGAAAAAATCTTCGACCCTGTCGTTACGCCTGATGCTCCTCGCACCACTATTCGAGAAAACCATGATGTAAATCCTCCGGAAATATCACCAGAATCTCCTGAGGGGCCTCGTTTGGATATCGTAGAAAGTCCAGAGAATAATGAGCCTGCTGGACCACGTATGTCTGATACATCGATAATAACTCCTGAAACTCAACCCTCATCTCATGAGGAAGTGGATGGTCCTCGACTCAGCATTGAATCTCCTCCATCTGAAACACCTTCACCTGCGCGATCAAGAGATGATTCAGAAGTTGCTCCTGTCGACGATCGAGATGCTCCAAAATCACGACAACTCCTCCAACAAGCCCGAAAGGCTATTCGTCCTGTAATTGAAGATTTTATGAAGAAAGGCAGGAGGGAGTAAAGCCTTTTTGCACCAAAAAAGATATTTTAACTTGGTGCCGGGAGGCAGAATCGGACTGCCGACACCACGATTTTCAATCGTGTGCTCTACCACTGAGCTACCCCGGCGTGGTTGTAACTTGCGTTATTTTATAGAATCCCTCCATCTCTGGCAATGTGACTTCCTCTTTTTGGTTTTTTGACCTAAAATGAGCTTTGCTTTACTTCTAACTTCATTTTCTATGGATCAACAGCCACAAAAATCGTACTTGAAGGAGTTTTTTCTCTATTCTCTTGCGGTGGGGACGCTCTATTTCAGTGTTGGAAATCTCATTTATCTTTTCTTCGAATACATCAATAAGGTTGCTCCGGATGTTCTGAATGGCGGCTATTTCGGCTCGAACGATAGCGGCATTCGATTTGCTATGGCGACGCTGATCATTCTCTTTCCGGTGTATATCGCAACTTCATGGTTTTTGAAAAAGGATCTGATTGCGAATCCTGAAAAACGTGATATTCGGGTTCGAAAGTTTTTTGTTTATTTGACGCTCTTTCTATCTTCCGTGGCGATGATTATTGATCTCGTAACGTTGGTTTATAATTTTTTTGAGGGAGAGTTAACGTTGAATTTTTTCCTAAAAATCTTCGTCGTGATGCTCGTGATGGGCGCTGTTTTTGCTTATTATTTCTGGGATTTGAGACATGAGCTCACTGCGCAGTCGAAGCCTTCGAAAGTTCTGGGATGGTCTGCGATGAGCTTCGTGGTCGTGAGTGTTTTGGTTGGATTTTTCATTATTGGATCACCTTTTACTCAGAGAATGCGTCGTGTAGATGAGATGCGTATTCAGCATCTTTCGATGCTGCAGGACAATATTATCTACAGCTACTGGGTCCCAAAAGCAAAATTACCTGCTTCTTCTGAGGATGTACGACAGGTGACAGGCTGGCAGAACGATCCAGAGACGAATCAGCCATATGCCTACAGATTGCTTTCAAATCTTTCTTTTGAGCTCTGTGCAGATTTCTCGCTGGCTTCCGGGAAAGATGACTACAAGGGTTCTGCGACGAACGATAATTGGAACCATAGAGCTGGAAAAATGTGCTTCAAGAGGACCATCGATCCTGAGATTCATAGACCTCAGAAAGAGATGGTCGCTCCTGGTTTTCCGGTGACGATGCCGTAGTTATTTTGCTTTTAATACATGACTGGTTCCGAGATTCCTCCATCGTCTTCGTTGGTGAGAGCGGCTTCTCCTTGCTTGCTCATGTCTGCAAGCGTGTTTGCCTGGACTTTGCCGAGCGAGACGGAATAAAGCGTGTTTCCGATGGTGAGGAGTCGTTGAATCATGAGTGAATTGGCGCCGTAGAGTGGCTGTGCCAGCGTGCCATCTGATCCATAGCCGATGGGCTTACTTTCGTCGAAGTGTGAGATTTTTGCTTTGAGCTGGAAACCTTTTTCGAGATCGAGCGAATACACATAGGCTCCGTGAAAGACTACTTCTCCGCTGGCACCAGGATTTTTTGGATCTTTGTTTTTGATTTCTGCGACTTGGATTGGGAATCCAAAGAGACCTTTGCTTTTGTTGAAGAAGAGAGCCTTGTGGTTGGTCAGCAATTCACTCTCGGTACCGCGATCTCCGATGATTTCTTTGAACATTTCTTTTGGCTGCGTGACATCGGTGACGTCGAAGAGTGCGATTTTCATGCCGAGAATGGCGGTGTAGTACACGGCATTTGCACTGTGTACTTTGTCGGCGTCGATGGTTTCATCGGCGTCTTTTCCAAATCCGATGATGTGATTTTCATCATATGGATGCAGATAATCTGAGTATCCTGGAATTTTCAATTCTCCTAAAATTTTTGGGTTGGTTGGCGTCGAGAGATCGATGACGAAAAATGGATCGATGTTTTTGAAGGTGACGACGTAGGCTCTCTTGCCCATGAATCGCACAGATTTTATTTTTTCTCCGACACCAATGTTTTCTATTTTCCCGAGAATGTTTCCCATGTGATCGCGATCGAGAATATAGAGCTGATTGGTTGGCGTACTGTCGCCCCAGAATTCACCTTTGCTTGTGGCAACACGAAATGTAGCGCCGTCTTCATCCATGGAGAACTGGTTCAGGAGTGTTCCTGGAACTTCACCAGTACCTTTGTATTCGATGCTGCCGTCCTGAAGGGCAAATCGGTAGAAATTGGTTTTGGCATCGGTGATTTTTGGTTCCCATATGTCGTAGGAAGCAGTTTCGTTGTAATCGTGTTTCTCTGTCGCGATGTAAAGACTTTCGAGTGAACTGTAGATGGTGGATCCGGAGCCCATGTAGACCTGTTTTTTGATCGTTCCGTCAGTGATGTTGTCGAGCGGAACACTCGCGATGATGAGGAAATTTGGCTGATCGTATCGTGGGAAGAAATGAATTCCTGCACAGCCGGCAACTGGCATTTCTTTGTTTGTCTTGGAATCGAAATATTTTGGAACGAGATTTTCTGCCTTCCCGGCTCCTTCCATCCCTACGTAGTTGGGATATTGATTCATGACGAAGTAGACTTGCTGGCCGATGCGACGAGAAGAAACATAATCTCCATCGAAAGAGAATTTTCTTTTTTGGACTGGTTTTTCGCGATCAGTGATGTCGAAGACGTAGACATTCGTTTTCGTATCGCCACTTTCGTAGGTAGTTCCTACGGCGACCAAGGCATTTTCTGTGACGTACATTTCTTGTGGCATGAAGTCGAAATTGTCAGGAGTTTGAATTTTCGAAACTTCTTTCATTGCATCTGGCGGATTTGCCTGGACAATGCGGATGGTTCGACCTTTGATGATGTAGATATATTTCCCATCGTTTTTGATAATGTCGCCTTCGTCGACGCCCACGACCTGTGTGTTCGTGGTGGAATATTCTTGTGTTGAATCGGTTGCTGTTTTTTCGGCGTTCATCATGGCAGCTACTGGCGTGACGGCTCCCTCGGCGCCTGCACCTGTCTCAGGACCTGCCCCTTCCACTCTCATGAAGTCCATTGGCATGCCCCTGTATCTCCTATTTGATCGGTAGTCCTGGGCTTCAAATTTTTCTTTGAGCTCTGCACAGGACGTGATTGCTGGGAGCGACGATGTGAGCTGATCGAAAGTTTTTGTTGGCTTCGTTTGGATGTTTTCCTTGAGTCTCCAGGCCATTTCTGACATTTCCCCACGAGTGAGTTTTTTTTCTGCATAGTCGATAGACACCGGTATCGCTTTCTGTTTTTGGAGCGTTTCGACGTATGCCTTGAACCACACGTCGGTTTTGGTTTCTGCTGTTTGTGGAAGATTGAAGGCTTTGATGAGCACTTTACTGCCTTCTGCAAAATTAATATTCTGCGCTGGCTTGAAAGTGCCATCTGGATAGCCCTCGATGATGCCTTTTTCTTTTGCGGTGCAGATATATTTTGCGAACCATTCATCTTTTACATCAGAAAAACAGTTTGCTCCCACTGGATTGGCGACAACGGCACCGATGACGATTTTGGTAAATTCTGCGCGGTTGATGGTGAAATCTGGCTTGAATGTGCCGTCCGGATAACCCTGAATAATCTTCTGATTTTTCAGATACTCGACAGCAACCCTGTTTGGCTGTTTTTCTGAGAGATCAGAAAATGCCGGCGCTGGACTTGTTGCTGCGAATGCAGAGAGTGGCATCATCGAAAAAATCACCGCGATCGCCGTGCCGTTTCTGAAAAATTTTTGCATAGAAAAAAGTATTATGGATGTTTCATGCCCATAATACGTTTTTTCTTTGATGAATGTTACTGTAATTTAGAAAGCGCTGACGAGGCTGAGTGCAACGCCTTTTTTCTGTGCGCGACCGGTACGACCGATGCGGTGAATGTAGTCTTCGTAGCTCGCTGGAAGGTCGTAGTTGATGACGTGGCTCACATTGTCGATATCGAGACCACGAGCTGCGACGTCTGTGGCGACGAGGATTTTCACGATGCCTCCCTTGAAAGAATTCAGTGCTTTCAGACGGTAACTTTGCGACTTGTCGCCGTGGATCGAATCGACACGGAAACCTTTGTCTTTGAGTGTTCTGGAAATTTTTTCTACTCCGAATTTGGTGCGTCCGAAAATAAGAACTCTCTCGAATGCTGCGTCGCGGAGGAGGTCTTCGAGGACTTCCATTTTCTTCTTCATATCCACAACTTTCACCACTTTTTGTTCGACATTTGCTGCGGTGTCTCGCATTTTCACAGAGACTTTGACAGGATCGACGAGGAATTGGTGTACGAGTCCTTCAACTTCTCTCTTGAGCGTTGCGGTGAAAAACATCGTCTGTTTTTTATTCACTAATTTACTGAAGATGAGTTTGATATCGTTGATGAATCCCATGTCGACCATGCGATCTGCTTCGTCCAAAACGACGTTCTGGAAACGGCTCATGGAAATCAGTCCCCTCTTCCCAAGGTCGATGATACGTCCTGGCGTACCGATGAGGATGTGATATGGCATTCGTGCCTTGCGGATCTGGAAGCCCATGCTGGTGCCTCCAATGCAGAGCAGAGATGAAAGTCCCATGCCTTTGGTAAAGTCGTGGAATTCTTTCTCGATTTGAACTGCGAGCTCTCGTGTTGGAGCCATGATGATCGCGTTTTGTTTTCGATCAGCGAGAATCTTATTGATGAGTGGGACCAGGAATGCTGCTGTTTTTCCGGTTCCTGTATTTGCGAGTCCGATCACATCTTTGCCAGCCAGGAGGTGTGGGATGGATTGATCCTGGATTGGAGTTGGAGCTTCGTAACCTTTGCTGAGAATGTTTTTGAGGAGTCGAGGGTCGATCGCGAAGTCAGCAAAAAGGTGCTTAATCACTTCTTTCTTTTCCTCAACAGGAAGAGAATTTTCGGATTTGACGCTGCGCATGAGCTGATCCATGGTCATGCTCGTTCCTGCCATTTTTCGTGCTCGTGGTGGATGGTTTCTGAAGCTGCCGCCGCGCGCTGGTGGTCGACCGAATGAACGGGCGCCAGGCCTCGAAAAGCCTGATCTGTGGCTTCCACTGCGGGAAGCTCTGTGTTGTCCTTGCATCATAGAGAGAAATTGTTAGCTCCGGAACGAAAGTCTTTTATATAGTTGTATGCATGTTGCTTTCCTTCTGGATTGATAGTTTTTTAATTTTACAAGGGTTTTGGCAAAAGTCAATGTGAAATTTGGGTTTTGGCGAAAAATGAGAGATGTTTGCGATGAAATCCGGTTTTTCTCTGGGATTTTCTTTGCAAACGGCCGGAAATTTCCCCCTGCGAGGAAAATTTCCTAAGTGCTCGCGACTCGCTCGTCCCGCTTCGCGGGACACCATGCCCGCTCGTACTCGCAGTTGCCGTTTGCAAAGAAAATCCCAGAGAAAAACCTCACTCCTTCGAAAAGCATCATTTTTCAATAGAGTTCCTTCAGATAGCACGCTTCACAGTAGATTTTCCCTGGAGAATCCGGTGGATATGAGGTTGTGATTGGGGCGTTGCACTGGTCACACTTTCGATTCCAGAGTTTTCGTGGATTGCGCTGCTCTATGCGCTCGCGGTGACGTTGGTCTGGGTGTTTTCGCGGAATGGGGAGATGCATCATGCGATAGAATTCGAGTTCCTGTGGAATGATCCGATAATTACGACCGGTAACTTCGCAGGCGAGAATTTCGTAGCAGATTTTATCGGGGACTTCGGTGATGTTTTGTGGAATCACAATGGTTTGTTTTTGAAATTCCCTTTGATCATTTTCCCTCCATTGCCATTTTTTCTCGATGGCCTGCTCTTTCGTAAGAGGGAAATATTCCTGTGCAACGGTTTCGTTATAGGAAAATGGACTGATGTTTGTTGGAAAAAATTCGCCCCATTGGCTGGTTTTTTCCATGTGTTCAATGATTCTTGGGACGAGATTTTCGTACTCTTCTTTCGTATACTGTTTATTGAGGATGCAATATTGTTTGTTGCGCAGACCGCTGCATCCGAAAACGTTTTGACAGTTCATGAGATATTCTGAGTACAGAACTTCATTGGTGTTGCGGCAAAAAATAGAGAAGGCGGTGTTTTTTGTCCCGTACATGCCGAGATATTCGTAGCAGCGTTCGTTTTCTTCGGTGTAATTATTGTCGTAACAGTCTTTGAGATCGACGACTTGGGCACAGTAGGATGAGTCTTCGCAACGATCGGCGAAGAATGATTCGAATGTGTTTTTCGAATTGAAGACGTGGCTCCCGCTGACGTTTTCGGATTGCGTTGCGAGCATGGCACGATGTGGAACGGTGGCTTTCAGCCTCGCAAATTCCTGTTGTATTTTTTGGTGATGCTCTGGATTACAGAGATCAATTTCTCTTCTTCGATGTTTGTATTCCTGTTCAGTGAGTTGTTCGTTGAAGATGCAGTATTTTTTGTTGCGCAGACCGACGCAACCGACACAATCGGAGCAACTTTGGAGATCAAAACAGTAGAGAAGATCATTACTATTGTTGCAATCCTGACAGTAGAGACAGCTGTAGAGCTTGCGACAATCGACACATTCGTAACAGAGTTCACAGTCGCGTAGGACGAGTGTGTCGACGCAATTTTTTGAATAATACGGCGAACCATAGTAACAATCCTGCGAATAGACGGATCCGAAAATGAGATAACTATTTTTGACATCGCCGGTGAAGTTGCAATAATCGCTGTTTTCACTATTCATATTCAGAATCGCTGTTCGCGGGACGGATTTCATGAGGTCGTGAAATTGTTCGAAAAATCCTCGTGAGAAATCGTAGTCGCGACCGTAATCGATGCCGTCCCAATTACTCTGCCACCAGACGTCCTGCGCGTAGACCTTGTACGGACTTCCGGCGGGATAGAGAGAAATGATTTCTTTGCCGCTGCCGTCGCATTTTCGGCGATAGAGACTTCGTTCGTTGCGGAAAGAAAATCGTCGCTGTTGACGACAGAGTGGACAGAGACTCGGTTCTGGAATTTGAAAAATTTTTCCTCCGATTTCTGGTGAGATTTTTTTGTAAAATTCGTGGTCGCGGTCGAAGACTTCGAATGGTTCGTGACATTGTGTACAGTTTTTCATAGTGTTTCCACTATCGGACGATTGATCGTAAATGTAAACATGAATTTCTCATTGTGTGCAATTTAGCTTTCTCTGTGCTATTCTTTCTGTGCATTTTTCTGCACAACACTTTGCTTTTATGGAATTTCAAGAATTTTTCGAAAAACTCGGACTCGATGGAAAAGAGACGAAAGTCCTCATGAGTGTGATCCGACTCGGCGCTCAGCCGGCGTCGGTGATTGCGAAACATTCGAAACTGGATCGCACGACGACGTACCGCATTCTCAATTCTTTGAGCCAGAAAAAACTTCTCTCGGAGTCGCATCATCGTGGTGTGAAAGTTTTTTTCCTGGAGAAAATGGAGAACATCCCGAGCTATATCGAACAGCAGAAAAAACAGTTTGAAGAATTGGGCAATGCTTTTGAAGCGCTTTCTCCTGAGCTTCATGCGCTGCGCGCGGGTGTGCAGGAACTGCCGCGGATTCAGATTTATGAAGGTTTCGAGAAACTGGAAAATTTTTATCGCGACATCATCGCGCGTGCGGTTGCGCAGGGACTTCTTCTCATTCGCATTCTCGGTTCGAATACTTTTCACCAAAAACTCGAACGGAAAGAACTCGGTGATGTGATCAAAAATTTCGAGAAAGAACTCGCGAAACACAAAATCGAATCGGATATTCTTATCGCGCAGGGTAATCTGACGCGCGAGTGGATCACGAAACTTCATTCGTTCAAAGACATGGCGAATTTGCCGGCGGCTGGCGGTGCGACGAACTTGATCCTCGTGGGCGAAAGTGTTTTCATGGTCTCTTTTCGCGATTTTCCGGTCGGGATTCGGATCGACCATCCGGATATTGCGCAGACGATGCATTTCCTTTTTGATGTGAGCCGGGTTTAGATTTTAGAAATTTTGTACTATCATCCTTATCATGGGAAATCTAAATTTACATTCTTGCGGCGATATTCCTGTCTGTCCTCCTGCGGGTGTTCGATATGGAACCGTCAATTGTCAACGCGTCCTGAGAACTTTACCTGTTCCAATTCCTGAGGAATTTGGCTTTGGACGAGAGGGAAAAAGGATGGTTCGAAACCATAGAAAATTCATGGGGTTTTTGCTTTCTTGGGCCGCTAATCCATCGCTTACTTGCTAAGATTGGCACAATCAAAATCTAAGCTTAACCTAAAAATTTATGGCAAAATTAGAACCTTTGGGTGCGTGGGGTCCTACTGAGAGAAACAGAGTTCACATCAAAGATGCTCAGGGGGCGATTGATGATCATGAATCCGGCCAGAAGCCGATAGATGCTGAAAGACTTGCAGTATTAAAGCGTATAGTGGACGTAAATCCGACTGCGCTTTGGACTCCTGAACAATGGGAAAGAGTTCAGCG
>ERZ1292630.975-Hain-H41-02um-R3-975-length-28800-cov-10_pt4 | contig 12506 bp, 15 predicted proteins | sample MGYA00564408_ERZ1292630 | MGnify/ENA primary metagenome ERZ1292630 (study PRJEB36523, sample SAMEA6512641) | groundwater metagenome | collected 2019-01-08 | study: AquaDiva: Metagenomics assemblies of 32 groundwater samples | reverse complement strand
TGGAACCCGGCGAACAGGGAACCCGACGTGATGAGGTTGGGCAGGACGTAGACCCCCCGCCGCAGGCCGTCCCTCTCGCGCCACTTCCCGCGCCTCACGGAAAGACTCCGATCACGCTCTCACCGGCGCGGACGCGGTCCCCGGGGACGACCGACAGCCGCGCCTCCGCCGGGAGGTACAGGTCGACCCGGGAACCGAAACGGATCATCCCCACCCGCTGTCCCTGGCGCACCGCATCCCCCTCCTTGAGGTCGCTCACGATCCGGCGGGCGAGCATCCCCGCGATCTGGACGTACGTCACCGTGAGCCCCCCGGGCGTGACGATCGCCACGCCGTTCTGTTCGTTCATGAGCGAGGCCTTGTCGACGCTCGCGACGTGGAACGCCCCCTTGTGGTACCGGACCGACGCCACCCTCCCCGTCACCGGAGCCCGGTTGACGTGGACGTCGAAGGGGGACATGAAGACGCTGACTCTCTTGCCGGCCACCAAAGCGTACCGCCCCGGCGGCGACTCCCCCGCATAGACGATTCTACCATCGGCCGGAGAAACGACGACCCCCGTCCCGGGTGGCGGCGTCCGGTCGGGGTTGCGGAAGAACCAGAGGGAGAACAGGGCCAGGAGAAGCCCGAGGGCGGAAAGGGGGATTCCTCTCGGCCAAAGAAGGTACACCACGACCGCGAACGCCGCTCCCCCGAGGACGAAGGGCCATCCCTCCGGCGCGAGCATCGGGCCTTTCCCTCCGCTCAATTCTTCGACTTGTCGACCAGGCGCCCCTTCGACATCCACGGCATCAACGCCCGAAGCCTGCGGCCGACCTCCTCGATCGGGTGCTCCTCGCCGCGGCGCGTGAGGGCATTGAAGACCGGGCGGTTCGCCTGGTTCTCCAGCATCCACTCCTTCGCGAAGGAACCGCTCTGGATCTCTTCGAGGATCCTCTTCATCTCCGCCTTCGTCTCGGGAGAGACGACGCGGGGGCCGCGCGTCAGGTCGCCGTACTGCGCCGTGTTGCTGATCGAGTACCGCATGGTGGAGATCCCGCCCTCGTAGATGAGGTCGACGATCAGCTTGAGCTCGTGCACGCACTCGAAGTACGCCATCTCCGGGGAGTACCCCGCTTCGACCAGCGTTTCGTACCCCGCCATCACCAGCGCCGTGGCCCCGCCGCACAGGACGGCCTGCTCGCCGAACAGGTCGGTCTCCGTCTCCTCCCGGAAGTTCGTTTCGATGACCCCGGCGCGCGCGGCGCCGATCCCCGCCGCGTAGGCGAGCGCCACCTCCTTCGTGTTCCCCGCCGGGTCCTGGTGGACGGCGATCAGCGCCGGCACCCCTTCCCCCTTCACGTACTGGGCGCGGACGAGGTGACCCGGCCCCTTGGGGGCGACCATGAAGACGTTGACGTCGGGGCGCGGCACGATCTGCCCGAAGTGGATGTTGAAGCCGTGCGCGAACATCAGGTACGCCCCCTTGCGCAGGTTCGGCCCCACCGACGCCCGGTAGATCCCCCCCTGGAGCTCGTCGGGCAGGAGCATGACGACCACGTCGCCCTTCTTCACCGCCGAGGCGGCGTCCGTCACCTTGAAACCGGCGTCCCTCGCCTTCTTCTCGTTCTCGCCGTCGGGGAGCTCCCCGACGATGACGTTGAACCCGCTCTCCTTCAGGTTGTTCGCGTGGGCGTGCCCCTGGCTGCCGTATCCGAGGATCGCGATCGTCTTCCCCTTGAGCGTCTCCAGCTTGGCGTCCTGTTCCCTGTACATGGTGACCATTTCCACTTCCTCCGTTTCTTCGTTCCTCGGAATTCCTGCGTGACTCCCGCGGCCCCTACATCCCGCGGGAGATGGCGATCTTGCCGGTCCGCACGATCTCGCGGATGCCCAGGGGTCGGAGCATCTGCAGGAGGGCCAGCACCTTCCCCTCGCTCCCCGTCATCTCGATCGTGTAGCAGCGCGGCGCGACGTCGACGATCCGGGCGCGGAAGATGTCGACCAGCCGGAGCACCTCCTGCTTCCCGTCCCCGTCGGCGTTCACCTTGACGAGCACCAGCTCCCGGTCGACCGTGTCCACGCCCGTGAAGTCGATCACCTTCAGCACCGGGATGAGCTTGTTCAGCTGCTTCAGGATCTGCTCGATGATCTGGTCGTTCCCGCTGGTCACGATCGTCATCCGGGAGACCTGCGGGTCCATCGTCTCCGCCACGCAGAGCGATTCGATGTTGAATCCGCGACCCGAGAAGAGCCCGGAGACGCGGCTCAACACCCCGAACTCGTTCTCCACCAGGACGGAAATCGTGTGGCGCATGGCTATCCTCTCCTTCCCTGGGCGGCCGTCGTCAGACCAGCAGCATCTCGGTCAGCCCCGCTCCCGCGGGGACCATCGGGTAGACCATCTCTCCGGGATCCGTGATCACGTCGATCAGCACCGGTCCCTCGGCGGCGAATCCCTCGCGGAGCACCTCGGGGACCTCCTCCGGCTTCGTCGCGCGGAACCCCTTCGCCCCGTACGCCTCCGCCAGCTTCACGAAGTCGGGGATCCGGGGGAGGCATGTCTGGGAATAGTTCCCGTCGAAGAAGAGCTCCTGCCACTGGCGGACCATCCCCAGCGTCCCGTTGTTGAGGATCACGACCTTCACCGGGATGCGGTACTGCACGGCCGTGGCCAGCTCCTGGATGTTCATCTGGATGCTGCCGTCCCCCGCGATGTCGACGACGAGGCGCCCCGGCATCGCAACCTGCGCGCCGATCGCCGCCGGAAGCCCGTACCCCATCGTCCCCAGCCCCCCCGAGGAGAGGAAGGTGCGCGGCTGTTCGTAGGTGTAGAACTGGGCGGCCCACATCTGGTTCTGGCCGACCTCCGTGGTGACGATCGCCTTCCCCTTCGTGAGCTTGTAGACCTGCTCCACCACGTATTGCGGCTTGATCTTCCCCTTCGACGGCTTGTAGGTCAGCGGGTGGGTCTTCGCCCACGAGGCGATCTGCCCGCGCCACGCGGCGGTCTTTCCCCGGAACGCGGTCGCCTCCTTCTTCCCCTTCACCAGCCTGATCATCTTCCGGAGAACGTCTTTCACGTCCCCCACGATCGGGATGTCGACCCGCACGTTCTTCTGGATCGAGGTGGGATCGATGTCGATATGGATGATTTTGGCGTGCGGCGCGAACTCGCTGATCTTCCCGGTCACGCGGTCGTCGAACCGGGCTCCCACCGCGAGGATCACGTCCGAGCTGGAGATCGCCATGTTCGCGGCGTACGTCCCATGCATGCCCAGCATCCCGAGCGAGAGCGGGGCGGAGCCCGGGAACGCCCCCATCCCCATGAGCGTCGTGGTCACCGGGAGAGAGAGAGCGCCGGAAAGCTCCGCCAGTTCCCCGGAGGCGTTCGACAGGATCACGCCGCCCCCGGCGTAGACCACCGGGCGCTCCCTGGACAGCAGCAGCCGTACCGCGCTTTCCACCTGGCGCAGGTGCCCTTCATACGTGGGGCGATACCCCCGGAGACTCACCTCCTTGGGGAGATCGTACCGCGCGGAGGCGGCCAAGACGTCCTTGGGCATGTCGACCAGCACCGGACCGGGACGACCCGTGGAGGCGATGTAGAATGCCTCCTTGATGATCCGGGCGAGGTCCTTCGTCTCCTTGACGAGGTAGTTGTGCTTGGTGCACGGCCGGCTGATGCCGATGATGTCCGCCTCCTGGAAGGCATCGTTGCCGATCAGGAGCGTGGGAACCTGCCCCGTGAAGACGACGATCGGGATCGAGTCCATGTACGCCGTGGCGAGGCCGGTGACCGTGTTCGTCGCGCCGGGACCCGAGGTGACGAGGCACACCCCCGTCCTCCCGGACGCCCGGGCGTAGCCGTCGGCCATGTGGACCGCCCCCTGCTCGTGGCGGCACAGCATGTGGCGTACCTTCATGTTCTTGAACAGGGCGTCGTAGATGTGGATGGTCGCCCCGCCGGGGTAGCCGAAGACGACGTCGACCCCCAGGTCCGCGAGCGCCTTGACGAAGATCTCCGCACCGGTCATCTGCATGGGAAAAACCTCCTTAGTGCTTCACACGACCACCGCGCCCTCGCCGGCGGAACGGACGAGCTTCGCGTACCGGGAGAGGTATCCCTTCGCCACCTTCGGGGCGGGGGCTTTCCACCCCTTCCGCCGCCGCGCAAGTTCCGCCGCGGGGACGTCCAGGGAAAGTTTCCGCTTCGGGATGTCGAGGACGATCGGATCGCCTTCGCGCACCAGCGCGATCGGTCCCCCCTCCATCGCCTCCGGGGAGACGTGCCCGACGCAGGGGCCGTGCGTGCCGCCCGAGAACCGCCCGTCGGTGATCAGCGCCACCTTCGTCCCCAGCCCCATCCCCATGATCGCCGCCGTGGGGGAGAGCATCTCCCGCATCCCGGGGCCGCCGCGGGGGCCCTCGTAGCGGATGACCACGACCGAGCCGGGGCGGATCCTGCCCCCCATGATCGCCGCCATCGCCGCTTCCTCGGAGTCGAACACGCGCGCCTTCCCCCGGAAGACGAACATCGACGGGTCGACACCGGACTGCTTGACCACCGCGCCCCCCGGGGCGAGGTTCCCCGTGAGAATCGCCAGCCCCCCCTCTTTCCGGACGGGGGCCTTGAGGGTCCGGATGATGCCGTCGTCGAGCACGCGCCCGCGCCGGGCGATCGCCGTGATCTCCTCGCCGGAGACGGTCGGGTTCTTCTTGAGGAACGGGAGGAGGCGGTTGAGGATCGCCGGGATCCCGCCCGAGTACTCCACGTCCTCCATCATGTGCGGCCCGCCGGGCGTCACCGTCGTGAGCTGCGGGGTTTCGCGGGAAAGCCGGTCGAACTCCGAAAGCGGCAGGGCGACCCCCGCCTCGCGGGCGATCGCCAGCAGGTGGAGCACCGAGTTCGAGGAACCGCCCAGCGCCAGGTCGACGCGGATCGCGTTGGCGAAGGCCGCCTTCGTCAGGATCTTCCGCGCGGTCACGTTCCTGCGCACGAGTTCCACCACCCGCTGCCCGCTCGCGTAGGCGATGTGCCGCTTCTTCGACATCCCCGCGAGGGCTGTGGCGCACCCGGGGAGGGACATCCCCATCGTCTCGGTCAGGCACGCCATCGTGTTCGCGGTGTAGAGCCCCTGGCACGACCCCTCGCCGGGACACGCCTCCGCCTCGAGGCGGGAAAGCTCCGCCGCGTCGATCTCGCCGCGCTGGAAACGGCCGACCGCCTCGAAGGTGTCGGAGACCAGCGACAGGCGCCGGTTCCCGATCCGGCCCGAGTGCATCGGGCCCGCGGTCAGGACGATGCACGGGATGTCGAGCCGCGCCGCCCCCATCAGCATGCCGGGCGTGATCTTGTCGCAGTTGGTGAGAAGGACGAGCCCGTCGAGCGCGTGCGCCTCGGCCACCGACTCGACCAGGTCCGCCACGATCTCCCGCAGCGGGAGGGAGTAGTGCATCCCGCGGTGCCCCATGGCGATCCCATCGCACACGGCCGGGACGCCGAAGAGGAAGGGATACCCCCCGCCGGCGTGAACGCCGTTTTCGACCGCGCGCTCGAGGGTCCGCATCCCGACGTGGCCGGGAACGAGGTCCGTGTAGGAGGTGGCGAGACCGATGAACGGTTTCCCCATCGCGGCCTGCGGAACGCCGGCGGCGCAATAGAGCGACCGGTGCGGCATCCGCTCCAGCCCTTTTTTCGTTCGGTCGCTGCGCATCGTCGTCCTTTCGTCCCCGGGGAGCGCCGAATGCGGAAAACCCCACCGGAGTGCGACCCCCGGGGGGTGGTCCGCCCTACACGGGGATTCGTCCCGGCGAGGTGGGTCCTTCCGGCCGGTCCGCGTCCTCTAGGCGCTCAGAATCTGCGCGATCTTGTCCTTCCTGGCGAGTTTGAGCTTCTGGAGCCGCTTCCGCTCGACCTCCTCGTCGGGGAGAAGGTACACCTTGCGGTCAAGTTCCTTCAGTTTCTCGTCGAGCAGGCGATGCTCCTCGACGAGCGCCTTGAACTCCGGATTCTTCGCGATCAGGGCGGCCGTTTTCTCTTCCAGGCTCTGGCCCATCGACACCTCCGGCGGGATTTTGGATGATGCCATAGCATAGCAGATCAAACCCCGTTTTCAAAGAACGGGGGGGCGTCCCGAAACGGTTTCCGGAGTTACGGGCGGGAGCGCAGGTAGAAGGGGACGGCCGTGCGGAGGTCTTCGGCGCCGCCGTCCCGGAAGACCCGCTCGCCGACGATTCCCACCGCCGACGCGCGGGGAAGCCCCTCGTCCCCGGAGACGAGGATCGCACGGTCCCCCAGCGCCTCCCGGAACAGCGTCCCGAAGGGGGTGACGCCGTCACCGCACAAGAGGACGTCGCCGTCCGGGATCCGCCCGGGGAGCAGTGCGGGGGCGATGGCCATATCGGGGGACAGACGTGCGAGTTCCCCGCCGTTCCAGCGGAAGAAGGCCGCGTACACCTCTCCCCTGCGGGCGTCCTGCACCGGGCAGACGATCCGCCCCTCCCCCGGAAATCGATGGGCGAGGGCGAGAAGGGTCGGCACGGGGACGAGCGGCACGCCCCACCCGAAACAGAACCCCTTCGCCGCCGACATCCCCACGCGCAAGCCGGTGAACGCCCCGGGCCCGGCCGAAACGGCGACGGCCGATACGTCCCCGGTCGCCGCCCCGGCGGCGGCGAAGAGCGCTTCCACGGCGGAGATGTACGACCCGGACGCCCGCGGGCCCGGGGGGAGAAAGACCTCGGCCCGCACCGCGCCGCCGGACACCAGCGCCACGCTCCCGCGGGGCGTCGCCGACTCGAGCGCCAGGATCACCGGATCAACGGGACAGGAGCCGGGCGATGTCGTTGTAGAAGACGAGCGCCGTCAGGGTGAGGATGAGCGCGAGCCCCACCTGGTGGGCCAGCGTGCGCAGCTGCGGGGAGATCGGCTTTCGCATCAGACCCTCGACCGAGAAGAAGAGCAGGTGCCCGCCGTCGAGGATCGGGATCGGAAGCAGGTTGAGGATGCCGAGGTTGACGCTCAGCAGCCCGAGGAAGTAGGCGAAGGGGGAGATCCCCTGACGGGCCTGGTCCCCCGCGATCTGGGCGATGAGGATCGGCCCCCCCAGCGTCTCGGACGGGAGGACGCGCGTGACGAGCTTCACCACCGTCATCACGGTGAGGTAGATGAGCTTCCCGGTCTCCTGCCCCGCGCGGACGAAGGCCGCCCCCGGCCCGATCGTGCGGTAGACCACCTCCTGCCCCGCGACGATCCCGATCTTCGGTTCGGAGACCTTCTCCCCGAAGACGGTGCGTCCCTCCCGCATCTCGGGGGCCACGGGGATCGTCGTTTCCGACCCGTCGCGTTTCACCGTGACCCGAAGCGGCCTTCCGGAGCTTCCCGTGCGGATCTTCGCCGCGAGATCCTCCCATGTGGCCACCGTCGCGCCGTCGATCCGGAGAACCACGTCCCCCTTCAGGAGCCCCGCGCGGGACGCCGGCGTGTCGGGCGCGATGTCGCCGATGCGCGTGGTCAGCGACGGGACGCCGCCGAGGAAGACGACCCAGAAAACGAGGATGGCGAAGACGAGGTTCCCGAGGGGTCCGGCCGCCACGATCGCCATCTTCACCCAGACCGGTTTCCGCTGGAAGGAGCGCGCCAACTGTTCGGGCGGCACCTCTTCCCCCTCGCTCTCCCCGACGAGTTTCACGTAGCCGCCGAGGGGAACCGCGGAGAGCAGGTACTCCGTCTCGCCGCGCCGGAAGCCGGCGAGTTTCGGGCCGAACCCGAACGAGAACTTCGTGACCCCGACCCCGAGTTTCCGGGCCACGATGAAGTGGCCGAACTCGTGGACGAAGATGAGAATGCCGAGGACGACGATGAACGGGACGATGGTGGAAATGAATGGAAGGATGTGGCTCACGATGGCCGGTTTCTCCTGTGACGGGATAGTTCGTTCTGCGCCTCGCGTCGGGCCTGCGCGTCGGCGGCGAGCACTTCCTGGAGCGTTCGGGCCGTGAACGGCGCCGACCACGCCGACAACACCCGGTCGACGACGCGGACGATGTCGGTGAACGCGATTTGCCCGGACAGGAACGCCCGGACCGCCTCCTCGTTGGCGCCGCTCAAGATCGCCGGCGCCGAGCCGCCCGTCTCCGCGGCGGCGTAGGCGATCCGCAGGGCCGGGAACCGCTTCCGGTCGGGCCGCTCGAAGATCAACCCTTCCATTCGATGCGGCCGGAGGCGGGACAGTTCCAGTGGGAGCCGCCCGGGGTGCGAGAACGCGTAGCCGATGGGGATCCGCATGTCGGGGACCCCCATCTGCGCCATCACGCTCCCGTCGCGGAACTCCACCATCGAGTGGACCACCGATTGGGGGTGGATCACCACGTCGATCCGCGAGGGGGGGAGGCCGAACAGCCACGTCGCCTCGATCACCTCGAGCCCCTTGTTCATGAGGGTGGCGGAGTCTACGGAGATCTTCGCCCCCATCCGCCACGTGGGGTGCCCGAGCGCCTGCGCCACGGTGGCCGACCGCATCCGGGCCACGGTGTGGGTGCGGAACGGGCCGCCGGAGGCGGTGAGGAGGATCCGGAGGATCTCGTCCCGGCGGCGACCCGCGATCGTCTGGAAGACGGCGGAGTGTTCGCTGTCGACGGGGAGGATCTCCCCCCTCCCCCGCCGAACCGCGGCGGTCACGAACTTCCCGGCCATCACGAGAAGCTCCTTGTTCGCCAGGGCGATCCGCTTCCCCTTTTCCGCGGCGGCGATGACCGGACGGATCGAGGAGATCCCGGACGCCGCGGCGAGGACGATGTCGACGTTCCCCGCGCACGCCGCCTCCCGCATCCCCTCTTCCCCGAAGAGGAGGCGCGTCCCCCGCGGAAGCTCCTTCCGGAGATCCGCCCCGTTCCCCTCGGAGAGGCAGACGACGTCGGGGCGGAAGGCGCGGGCGAGGGCGGCCAGCGCGCGGGCGTTCGTCCCGGCGCACAGCGCGGTCGCGCGAAACCGGCGGGGGAACCGGGAGATGACGTCCAGCGCGTTCCGGCCGACGGAGCCGGTGGCGCCCAGCAACGCCACCCCCAGGCGGCTCACGCGCCCACCCCGGCGAGGGGCGACAATGCCGCGAACAGGTAGAGGACGGGTCCGGCGGCGAGGATCCCGTCGGCCCGGTCGAGGACCCCCCCGTGGCCGGGAAAGATCGTCCCGCTGTCCTTTACGCCCGCCGCGCGCTTGAGCAGCGACTCGAACAGGTCCCCCGCCTGTCCGAAGATCCCCACCGCCGCCCCGGCGGCGGCGGCGTATCCCGCCGGCACCCCGGGGAGGAAACCGTGCGCGTAGAGGACGGCGAAGCCGACGCTCCCGAGGAGGCCGCCGACCGCGCCTTCGACCGTCTTGTTCGGCGAGAGGGACGGGGCGAGCTTCCTCCGGCCGATCGCCCTTCCCGTAAAGTAGGCCATCGTGTCCCCCGCCGCCACGGCGAGGATCCCCAGGAGCACCCAGTGCTCCCCGCGGGGAAGGAGGAGCGTCCGCGGATACGTCGACAGAAGTCCCCCGACGGTGACCGCCCCGAGGCAGAGCGTCGCCGCCCTGCGCGCTTTTTCCGCCGGAGCGGCCGATCCCGGAAGGGCGTGGAAGACCGACAGGAGGACGCAAACGAGAAGCGCCGGTACGCCGAAGGCCCCCGGGAGCAGCGCTGCCGAAAAAAATACGAGAACGGCGAGCGCGACCCCGCCGGCGCGATCCCGCGCGCCGTGGAGGAACATCCGGAATCCTTCGTCCGCGCAAAGCGCGGCGGCGACGGCGCATAGCAGCAGGAACGGCCAACCCCCGGGGCGCCCCGCGGAGAACAGGATGGAGGCGACCAGGAGAGGGACGAGAACGGCGGCGGTGGCGATCCGTTTCCAGAGCATCGCTACTTCCCCGGGAGCTTTGCGGCCTGCTCGCCGGTCAGCCCGAAGCGCCGGTGGCGGCGGGAGTACTCCTCGAGGGCATGGAGAAACTCCGCCTTGCCGAAATCGGGCCACAGCACGTCCGTGAAGGCGAACTCGGCGTAGGCGGATTGCCAGAGCAGGAAGTTGCTGATGCGGAGCTCCCCGCTGGTGCGGATGACGAGGTCGGGATCGGGGATCCCCGCGGTGTCGAGGCGGGAGGAGAACAGCTCCTCCGTGATCTCCTCCGGAGCGATCTTCCCCTCCGCCGCCTCGGCGGCAAGGCGGCGCGCCGCGCGGACGATCTCGTTGCGTCCCGCGTACGAAAGCCCCAGCGTCAAGGTCATCTCGGTGTTCCCCGCCGTGGCGGACACGGTCCGCTCCAGGACCTTTCGGACGGCGAACGGTAGGGAGGAGGTCTCTCCGATGACGCGGAGCCGGATCCGGTGCCGGAGGAGCAGGGGAAGCTCGCTGACGAGGAACTCCTTCAGGAGGGTCATGAGCGCGAGGACCTCGGGCTCGGGGCGGCCCCAGTTCTCTAGCGAGAAGGCGTACAGGGTGAGGCAGGAGATGCGGAGTTCCCGGGCGCACTCCACGACGGCGCGCACGGCGCGGACCCCCATCCGGTGCCCCTCGACGCGCGGGAGCCCCCGCAGGTTCGCCCACCGGCCGTTGCCGTCCATGATGATGGCCACGTGCCGCGGCAGGGAAGGTGGTGCGTTTCCTCCGGAGGTCATCAGACCTCCAGGATCTCCTGTTCCTTCGACTTGAGGATCTCGTCGATCTTTTTCACGTGGGCGTCCGTCTCCTTCTGGATCCGCTCCTGCCCGCGCTTGACGACGTCCTCGGAGATCTCCTTCTTCTTCTCCCGGTCCTTCAGCTTTTCGATCGCCTCGCGGCGGACGTTGCGAACCGCCACACGCGCGTCCTCGCCCATCTTCCGGACCACCTTGGCCAGCTCCCTGCGCCGTTCCTCCGTCAGGGGCGGGATCGGGATGCGGACCGTCTTCCCGTCGCTCGACGGGTTCAGTCCGAGGCCGCTTCCCTGGATCGCCTTCTCGATCGGCCCGATCATCTTCGTATCCCAGGGAGTGACGGTGATCAGGCGGCTCTCCGGGACGGAGAGGGTCCCCACCTGCTGGAGAGGCGAGGGGGTGCCGTAGTAGTCCACCTTGACCCCGTCCAGCAGCGAGAAGGAGGCCCGCCCCGTGCGCACCTTCCCCAGTTCCTTCCGGAACGCTTCGATGCTCCGCTCCATGCGGGCGGAAGTGTCCTTCACCAGCGCTTCCATCACTTCCCTCCGTGGACCACGGTGCCGATCCTCTCCCCCAGCACCGCCTTCAGGATGTTCCCCTTCTTCGTCAGGTTGAACACGACGATGGGGAGGTCGTTGTCCATGCACAGCGAGATGGCCGTGGCGTCCATGACCTTGAGGTTCTTCCGGAGGACGTCGAGGTAGGTCAGGCGGGAGTACTTCTTCGCCTTCGGGTCGAGCATCGGATCGCGATCGTACACGCCGTCGACCTTGGTGGCCTTGAGGATGGCGTCGGCGTTGATCTCCATCGCCCGCAGCGCCGCCGCGGTGTCCGTCGTGAAATACGGGTTCCCGGTCCCCGCCGCGAAGATCACCACCCGCCCCTTTTCAAGGTGGCGCAGGGCGCGCCGGCGGATGTACGGCTCGGCGATCGCGCGCATCTCGATCGCGCTGAGCACGCGGGTCGTGACGCCGGTCCGCTCGAGGACGTCCTGCAGGGCGAGGCTGTTGATCACCGTCGCCAGCATCCCCATGTAGTCCGCGGAGGCGCGGTCGATGCCGAAATCCCGGCTGGTGCCGATCCCCCGGAAGATGTTCCCTCCGCCGACGACGAGGGCCACCTGGACGCCGAGTCCGACGACTTCCCGGATCTCGGCCGACAGCCCGGCGAGGATCGCGTCGTCGATCCCGTACGCCTGCTTCCCCATCAGGGCTTCCCCCGACAGCTTCAGCAGGATCCGGCGGTACGACGGTTTCGGCACGCAACCTCCGCAGTGGGGCGGGTCGGATCGATCACCCCTGCCCGAGCTGCTTCGCCACTTCGGCGGACAGGTCGTCCGACCGCTTCTCCATCCCCTCGCCCACCTGGAACCGGGCGAAGCCGCACACCGCGACCGGGGCGCCGGCGGCTTTCCCCGCGTCCGCGAGGAGCTGCGAGACCTTCCGGTCCGGGTCCCTGATGAACGCCTGCTCGACGAGGCAGAAATCGCCGAAATACTTCTGCAGCTTCCCGTCGGCGATCTTGTCGAGGATCCTGTCGGGTTTCCCCGAAGCCTTGGCCTGCTCGCGGTAGATCGTCTTCTCGCGCTCGATCACCGGTGCGGGTACGTCGTTCCTGCCGACGTACGACGGGTTGGCGGCCGCCACCTGCATCGCGAGGTCCTTGGCCAGCGCGGCCACCGCGGCGTTCGATCGATCCGCGCCCGATACCGCCACGAGGACCCCGATCTTCCCCCCGGCGTGGATGTACGGGACGATCATGCCGGGCGTCCCCGCCGGCGTCTCGAGGCGCGCGAACCGGCGGAAGGAGATCTTCTCGCCGATCTTCGCGACCGCCCCCACCAGCTTTTCACCGAGG
>ERZ1292630.4079-Hain-H41-02um-R3-4079-length-12506-cov-6_pt1 | contig 12506 bp, 14 predicted proteins | sample MGYA00564408_ERZ1292630 | MGnify/ENA primary metagenome ERZ1292630 (study PRJEB36523, sample SAMEA6512641) | groundwater metagenome | collected 2019-01-08 | study: AquaDiva: Metagenomics assemblies of 32 groundwater samples | reverse complement strand
GGCGAATTCGGGCCGGACGAATTCTGGGAACCGCTCCCCTCCGATCGCGAGTCGCGGCGGGCCGAGAGACGGCGGAATCGTGAGGAGCGCGAGGCGAAGGCGGCTTATGCGGGCGAGTCCTCCGAATCGGATGCGAACGACGCTTCAGCGGACCAAATCGCCGTCGAGCTTGATGCGTGGGATCGGTACGTCGCGGAGTTCATTCGCGCAAATGGTCTCGACGCCGGACAGCGGACGACCGTGCTCTCGTGCCTTTCCGAGTTGAAGGAGCGCGCGATCGCTCATCGCGATCGACACCGTGAGGAGATCGACCAACTGGAAAAACGCGTCGCGTCGAACGCCGGAATCGAGGCCGAGCTTGCCGACATCAACAAGCAGCTTGTCGAACTCTATGGTCCCATCGACGATATGTTCAAGGAGCTGCGGAGCCGCATCGAGCAGGTTCCCGCTGCGGAACAACGAGCCGCCGCAGCGACTCAAACGCCGAATCGGAAGGCGGAACGGGCTTCGTCAGAGGACCGGGTTCCCATGGGCGAACGCGATCGAACCAAACCAGGGAAAACCGCCGGAGTTGACCCAAAGTCCGAGCATTCGAGGAACGAAAAAGAAGACAAGAATCCCGACGTGCCGCCGGAACTGTAGACCGTCCGCACTTTGGCCTGTCCATCCGCGATCTCTTTCCACCGCTCCACGGATGATGCCCGCGCGACAAGTGTGCGTCACCTTCGCCGCTCATCGAGGATGGTCAGAAACTCGCGTAGTTCACGGATGACGTGATCGGCGCGGGCGGCGAACTCCGGAACAGGTGAGTCGCCGATCATCAAAACTGTGCCCGCGCCGGCGGCCTCGCCCGACATGATGTCGAACAGGAAGTCCCCCACCATCCAGCTCCGTCGCGGGTCGGCGCCGAGTTCTTCGCAGATGGACAGCACGGGCTTGGCCGAAGGTTTGATCGTTCCGTCCTCACGCGTGCGGATCGCATCAAAGACGAAACCGTGCTTGCCGAGGATGTAGTCCACGATCGCGCGGGCGTTGCGCGTCAGGACGGCCGCGGGAAACCCTCGCTCGCGACAGGCCGCAACGACCTCGACAGCGCCGTCGTACAACGCCCCGTTGCGGGCCGCGTCCCACTCGTGCCGCACCATGATCGCTTCGGCACGTTGTCGTTCGGCGGGCGACATGCGAGCGATCGCTTCCAGAATCGGACCGGATGCGATACCGATCTCGGCGCGGATGGCGTCGAAGTCGAGGTACGGTCGGGTCAACGTGCCGTCGAGGTCGAAGATCACGGCGGAGCGGGTCATGTCGGAAAATTAAACCACGAAGACACCAGGACACCAAGCCGGAATGTCGAGTGATAAAGATCGAAATGAGGAAAACTCACGGCGTAACCCATTCACTCTTCGTCATTCAGCATTCGACATTCAAATCAAGCGCCCACGCCTGATCGCAGCGGCAGGCAATGTGGTCGGGCTGGAATGGTTGGAATCCGTAGCGTTTGTAAAGTCCGATCGCTTCGACGAGTTTGCTCGACGTTTCGAACTCGATGCGACCAAAGCCGAGTTCACGGGCGCGGCCGAGGACGCGTTCGAGGAGCATTTTGCCGAGGCCCCGACCGCGGACATGTTTGACAAGGTACATCTTGCGGAGTTCGGCCACCCCGTCGCCGCGCGGGTACAGGCCGACGGTGCCGATGAGTTGCCCGGCGCCGTCGAACACGAGATCGAACAACCCGCCGCGGGCAATGTAGTTGCCTTCGATATCGGATAGATCGGCGTCCACGCCCTCGTGCTCGGCCAGTAGCCCATACTCGCCCAGCACGCCGAAAACCAGCGTGCGGATCGCGTCGGCGTCGGCATTGGTTGCGGAGCGAATGAGCATGGAGAATACTCTACCGCTCAACATCAAGTGGACCAAACAGAGCCGCGACCGTAAGAGCGGACCTTTGGTGGTAATCATTACGCCGCACAGCGCTCCAGGGCGTGATTGATCGGTTACTAACTTGGGATTACCTCTTCGAGCTTGCGGAACCGCAAGGGCTTCTTACGTATTGCACGGAGAGTCTTCAAGTCGGCGGCGTCCTCGGCCCGTTCAAGCAGCTCTTCGTATTCGTCGAGGCCAAGGATGACCGCGGCGGGCTTGCCGTTTCGTAGGACGATTTCCGGTTGTCGCTTGCGCCTTTTCATCTCCCGTCGTCTCCTTTGTCTTTCGTGTAGTATATCGGATTCGCACCAGGAAGGAATTGTACCACCCGCGAATCAGGACATATGATACCCCGACATGGGAAAGAAAATCCAAAAGCTCGTCACCGAAATGACCGCCGACGAACTGGCGAAGGAAACCGCGGAGGCCGACCGCGAGTTCATAATCGATGCATTTGATCCACCCGACGTAGACGCAAAGAGGCGATTGGCGCGTGCTAAGCGTAAACGCGGTCGCCCACAACGCGGGCAGGGCGTCAAAGTAATATCGCTCACGGTCGAACGCCGCCTGCTGCGCCGCACGGATGCGCCGGCGAAGAAGCTGAAAGTAAGCTGGTCGCGGCTGGTTGAGGTCGGGTTGCGAAAGATCCTGCAAGACGCTGGCTGACCTTCGTCGAGTCCGAACGGAAAGCAACCATTCGTGACGACCATTCTGGGCATCGAGACTTCCTGCGATGAAACCTCAGCCGCTATCGTTGTCGATGGACGGACGGTCCGCAGCAACATCGTCGCGTCGCAGGTCGATCTGCACGCCAAGTACGGCGGGGTCGTGCCGGAAATCGCCTCGCGGGCGCACATCGAGCGCCTCGACGCGGTGATCGAAGAGGCCATGGCCGTCGCCGGAGTGACACGCGATGACATCGACGCGATCGCCGTAACGAACCGGCCCGGACTCGTCGGGGCCCTCATTATCGGCGTGACGGCGGCCAAGACGCTCGCCTGGGCGTGGAGCAAACCGCTCGTCGGCGTCGATCATATCCGCGCCCACGCCTACAGCCCGGCGATCGAGATGCAGACGCCGCCCTGGCCGGCGGTCGGATTAATCGTCTCCGGCGGGCACACGTCGCTCTTTCTGATCCGCTCGCCGATCGACATCGAACGACTCGGCGCGACGATCGACGACGCCGCCGGTGAAGCCTTCGACAAGGTCGCGATGATCCTTGGTCTGGGCTACCCCGGCGGACCCCTCATCGACAAACTCGCCCGCGACGGCGACCCCAAGGCAATCGACTTCCCGCGAACGACCCTGGGACCGAACTCGCTCGATTTTTCGTTCTCCGGGATCAAGACGGCCGTTCTCTATCATGTCCACGGCCACGGCAAGACCACCGGTGGATTGGAAAAGCTATCGCAGCGGCAACTCGCCGACGTTGCCGCGAGCTTCCAGCAGGCCGTCATCGATGTCCTCGTGCGAAAGACGATGCTGGCTGTCAAGCGGTCCGGCGTGCAGACGGTCGTGCTCGGTGGCGGTGTTGCCGCGAACCAGGCGCTGCGGGCGCAACTTGCGTCGGCCTGCGAACAGCGCCGACTCGCGTTCCACGCGGCCAAAATGGCCTATTGCACCGACAACGCGGCCATGATCGCGGCGCTGGGCTATCATCAACTCATGGCCGGCGACACGGCAGCGCTGGACCTCGACGCCTACGCGCACGCGCGTTGAAGACTGAAGCGCGAAGCTTGAACGATCAACAGGAATGTGCATCAAACATTGAGTTGCAGGCGGGCGGCTTCGGACATCTTTTCCATCGTCCACGGCGGATCCCAGACCACTTCGACTGTTGCGTCGGTTACGCCGTCCACCGATTTGACCTTCCGCTCGACCTCCGGCGGCAGACTGCCCGCGACGGGGCACATGGGCGAAGTCAGCGTCATCTTCACAGCCACCTGGCCGCCGGGGGCGACATCGATGTCGTAGATCAAACCGAGGTCGTAGATGTTGACCGGCACTTCCGGGTCGTAGCAGGTCCGCAGCGCTTCGACGATGCTCGATTCGAGGACCTGCGCCTGAATCTGCTCGACGGGTGATCGTTGCAGTGTCGGCGTCGGTTCATTCATCGGAGATTCCAATCGACAGCGCACTCACTCCGTCGAGACGACTTCGTTCTTGTCTTCGAGTGCGGCGTTCACCGCGTGCCAAACGAGCGACGCGCACTTGACCCGCGCCGGATAGCGCGACACGCCGGAGAAAACCTCCAGCTTCCCCAGCGCCGGTCCGTCGCCGTTGCCGTCCGATTCACCCATGACCAGATCGTGGAATCGCTCAAACAGCGCCTTCGCCTCGGCCACCGTCTTGCCCTTCAACGCCTCGGTCATCAGCGACGCGGACGCCGTGGAAATCGCGCAACCCCCGCCCTCGAAGGCCACGTCGGTAATCACCTCGCCGTCGAGCTTGAGGTACACCGACACACGATCGCCGCAGAGCGGATTGAACCCTTCGGCGTGACGGTCGGGATCGTCGAGCTTGCGGCGATTGCGCGGCCGCTTGTTGTGATCGAGGATCAGTTCCTGATAGAGATCCTGCAATTCGCTCATCAACCCATCACCTCAACCACGCGCCGAATTCCATCGGCCAGGGCGTCGATCTCCGCGCGGGTGTTGTAGAACGCCAGCGAAGCGCGAACCGTCGCGGGCACGCCGAAGCGATTCATCACCGGCTGGGCGCAATGATGCCCGGTCCGCACCGCGATGCCTTCGTGATCGAGAACCGTACCGACATCGTGCGGGTGGATTCCGCCGACCGTGAACGACAAGACCGCCGCCTTTTCGCGGGCCGTGCCGATCAGCTTCACCTCCGGGATCGCGGACAACGCCGCCGTGCCGTATTGAAGAAGCTCGTGTTCGTGCGCGGCGATGCGATCGAGTCCGACACTTTCCATGTAGTCGACGGCCGCGCCGAGCCCGATCGCCCCGCCGATGTCGGGTGTGCCGGCTTCGAACTTGTGCGGCACGTCGTTGTAGATGGTTTTCTCGAAGGTGACGGACTTGATCATCTCGCCGCCGCCCTGATACGGCCCCATGCGGTCAAGGAGTTCAAACCGCCCGTACAAAACGCCGACGCCCGTCGGGCCGAACATTTTGTGGCCGGAAAACACATAGAAATCGCATCCGATAGCCCGCAAATCCACCTTGAGATGCGGAACGGCCTGTGCGCCGTCGATGACGACGAATGCGCCGCGATCGTGAGCCAGCGCAACGAGTTCCCGGACCGGATTGATCGTGCCCAGCGCGTTGGATATATGCGCGAATGAGACGATCTTCGTGCGCGGACCGATCAACTTGCGATACTCATCGACAAGCAACTCGCCCGCGTCGTTGATCGGCGCGACGCGCAACACGGCCCCGGTCTGATCGCAGAGAATCTGCCACGGGACGATGTTGGAGTGATGCTCCATCGTCGTGATGAGAACTTCGTCGCCGGCCTTGAGCATCGGTCTCGCAAACGCCTGCGCAATCAGGTTGATGCCTTCGGTCGCGCCGCGCACGAAGACGATCTCCTCCGGCCTCGCGGCGTTGATGAAGCTCCGCACCCTCCGCCGCGCGCTCTCATAGCCCTCGGTCGCGCGAACGCTCAGCGTATGCACACCACGATGGATATTGGCATTCGTCGACGTGTAGTAGCCGCTGATCGCGTCGATGACGCATTTGGGTTTCTGCGAAGTCGCGGCGCTGTCCAGATAGATCAGCGGCTTGCCATTGATCCGCTGCTGAAGAATCGGGAAGTCGCGACGAATGCGCTCGACGTCCAGCGCCGGCCCGCCCGTCGTCTCCGCCTTCGGCTGTTTACCGGTCGCCGTAATCATGCGATCCTCTTCAGCAAACCTCTCTGCGGAAGTCGCTCGACTACAAGCTCTTCCAGCTGCGCTCGCAGCGGCTCGATCTTCACGCGATCCAGCACTTCGCTCGCGAACGCATGGACGAGCATCCCGCGAGCGGCCTCCTCGTTCAGCCCGCGCGAGCGAAGATAGAACACGGCTTCGTCGTTGACCTGTCCGATCGTCGCCCCGTGCGTACACTTCACGTCGTCGGCGAAGATTTCGAGCTGCGGTTTGCTCTCGACTTGCGCGTCCTCGGACATCAGCAGACTCATGTTCGTCTGCTTCGCGTCGGTCTTCTGCGCGTCCGGGCGGACGATGATCCGCCCGCTGAAGATTCCCTTGCCCTTGCCGTCGAGAATCCCCTTGAAAAACTCGCGACTGTCGCAATGCGGCTTGGCGTGCTCTACAACGAGATGATTGTCCACGTGCTCCGTACCGTCCACCATGTACAGCCCGTTCAAGCCGCAATCGCAGCCCTCGCCGTCGAGCACCGTGTGGATGTCGTGTCGTACCAACCCGCCGCCGAACGAACCCGCGAACGAGTGCACGTTGCTGTTGCGGCGCTGATCGAGCTGCAGCGTGCCGATGTGATAGGCCTCGTCGCTCTCCCGCGTCACCTTGTAGTGGTCGACGACGGCGTTCTCCATCGCCACGATCTCCGTCACGACGTTGTTGAAATAGACGCCTGACTCAGCCGCGACATAAGTTTCAACGACCGTCACCTGGCTGCTCTCGCCCGCCACGATCAAAGTTCGCGGATTCGCCATCCACGCCGTTTGGCCGCGCGTCGAAACGTAGATAATCTGGATCGGCTTCTCGACAATCGCGCCGCGCGCGACCTCCAAAAACGCCCCGTCGTCCAGCAGCGCCGTGTTGAGCGCCGTAAACGCCTGGTCTTCATGACGTGCGTGCCGGGCGAGATGCGTTCGCACCGTTTCGTCCTCGCGATCGATCGCCTCCCGGAGGCTCATCAATCGAACCCCCTTCGGCAGAACACCCATCGAAGAAAGCTCCGGCGTATATCGACCGTTCACAAAGACCAGCCGAGGCGCTGCGGCACCGCCGTCAAACAGTAATGGACGCAGTTTGCCCGCCAAAAACGCACCTTCGGGCGCCGGCTCGAACGCGGTCCCGGCGATCGGCCCGACGTTCGTATAACGCCATTCCTCATCAGCAGTCGTGGGAAATCCAAGCTCCGCAAAACGCGAAATCGCCGCCTTGCGAATCGGCAGCAGCCACGCGCCGCGGCCCCGTTGCTTCTCGAACCTCTCGAACATCGAAAGGTACAGGTCCATCGTATCCGCAACTTCAATCATCTCGTCCGCGCTCCCTCTTACAACGCCATCGCTTCGCGACGCCGCGACTGCTGCTCATGCGACGCGTATCCCGACTCCTCCAACTCGAGCGCTAACTCCTTGCCGCCCGACTTCACGATCCGTCCGTCGACGAGCACGTGAACGAAGTCCGGCACGATGTAATTGAGCAACCGCTGATAGTGCGTGATGACCACCATCGCTCGCTCCGGACCGCGCAACTCGTTCACCCCGTCCGAGACGATCTTGAGCGCGTCGATGTCCAGACCCGAGTCAGTCTCGTCGAGGATCGCCAGCCGCGGTTCGAGCACGGCCATCTGAAAGATTTCGTTTCGCTTTTTCTCACCGCCGGAGAAGCCCTCATTGACCGCCCGCTGCAGCATCTTCTCGTCGATCTTGACGATCTTCGCACGCTCCTTGACGAGCTTCAGAAAATCGACCGCGTCCAGTTCCGGTTCGCCGCGATGCTTGCGCACCGAGTTCAGCGCGGCCTTCATGAAGTAGCTCATGTTCACGCCGGGGATTTCCACCGGATACTGAAAGGCCATGAACACGCCTTCGCAGGCGCGCTCGTCGGGGTCCATATCCAGCAGGTTCTTGCCGTCGAAAAGCACCTCGCCATCGGTGACTTCGTAGCTCTCCCGCCCGGCCAGCACCTGCGCGAGCGTGCTTTTCCCGGAGCCGTTGGGCCCCATGATCGAGTGTACCTCGCCGGCGTTGACCGTCAGATCGACCCCTCTGAGGATCTCTCGACCCTCGACCTTGGCGTGTAAGTTTCTAATTTCCAGCATTCTTGACCTCTTGTGCCACTTTCCAAATCATCACTTCGCCCAATAACCCACTCGTTTACCCAACGCTTCCTTCCAAGCTCACTTCCAGCAGCTTCTGCGCCTCGACCGCGAACTCCATCGGAAGCTCCTTGAAGACCTGCCGGCAGAAGCCGTTCACGATCATATTCACTGCATCCTCTGTCTTGAGGCCGCGCTGCTTGCAGTAGAAAAGCTGATCATCCCCGATCTTCGAGGTCGTTGCCTCGTGTTCCATCTGTGCGGTATTGTTCCGCACCTCGATATGCGGAAACGTATGCGCCCCACACTTGTCGCCAATGAGCATCGAATCGCACTGCGTATAGTTTCGCGCGTTCTTCGCCCCCTTCAGAATCTTCACCATGCCGCGGTAGGTGTTCTGTCCCTTGCCGGCTGAAATCCCCTTCGACACGATTGTGCTCTTCGTATTCTTCCCGATGTGGATCATCTTCGTGCCGGTGTCGGCCTGTTGCCGATGGTTCGTCATCGCCACCGAGTAAAACTCACCCACCGAGTTGTCGCCCTGCAGGATGCAGCTCGGATACTTCCACGTAATCGCCGAACCCGTCTCCACCTGCGTCCAGGAAATATGCGAGTTGCGGCCCTGACACTTGCCCCGCTTGGTGACGAAGTTGTAAATGCCGCCGCGCCCCTCCGCGTCGCCCGGATACCAGTTCTGGATCGTCGAGTACTTGATCGTCGCGTTGTCCAGCGCAACCAGTTCGACAACGGCCGCATGAAGTTGATTCTCGTCGCGCATCGGCGCGGTGCAGCCTTCGAGGTAACTGACCGATGCCCCTTCGTCGGCCACAATCAGTGTCCGCTCGAACTGCCCCGTGGACTGCGCATTGATTCGGAAATACGTCGAAAGCTCCATCGGGCAACGCACGCTCTTGGGAACGTACACAAACGACCCGTCGCTGAACACAGCCGAGTTGAGCGTAGCGAAGTAATTGTCCGAATACGGCACCACCGACCCCAGCCACTTCTTCACCAGATCGGGATGGTGCTGTACGGCGTCCGAGAACGAGCAGAAGATGATCCCCAACTCACCGAGCTTGGCCTTGAACGTCGTCGCCACCGACACGCTGTCGAACACGGCATCAACCGCCACGCCCGCCAGCGCCGCCCGCTCGCCCAGCGGAATGCCGAGCTTCGCATACGTGTCGAGCAGCTTCGGGTCCACCTCGTCGAGGCTCTTGAGGCCCGCCTTCTGCTTCGGCGCCGAATAGTAAATGATCTTCTGGTAGTCGATCGGGCCGTACTTGATGTTCGCCCAGGTCGGCTCTTTCATCGTCAGCCAGTGACGATACGCCCGCAGCCGCCATTCCAGCATGAACCCCGGTTCGTTTTTCTTCGCCGAGATGAACCGGACGATCTCCTCGCTCAAGCCGGGAGGGGCGCTGTCGGCCTCGATGTCCGTGACGAATCCGTACTGGTATTGTTGTTGCGCCCAATGTTCGAGCGTGTCTGTCGTCGCCGTCGTCATGGTTCCCTCGATTGATCCGCGCTCCGAGACGCGGGTTTCAGCCCGCGCAACCTTATCAGAGCCGGGAGCGTCAGCGACCGGTTCGTTGCCAGCCGCCAAATCACCAAATCGCTAAATCTCACGCGGAAAAGCTCGACCCGCACCCGCACGTGCTCGTGGCGTTCGGGTTGACGAACACAAAACCGCGACCCATCACCTCGTCCTTGAAGTCGATCTTCGTTCCTTCGAGGTAAAGCAGGCTCTTGCTGTCGCAAATGACATCCACGCCGTCCTGCTGCCAGTGCTCGTCTTGTTCCTCGTTCATGTTCTCCGTCAGGTCCAGCGAGTAGCTGAACCCGCTGCAACCGCCGCCCTTCACGCCCACGCGGAGAAAGAGCTTCTTCGGCTCTTCGCCCGTGCCGCGAGCGGCGTTGTTTTGCTGATCAACGATGTTCTTGATCTCTTTCGCGGCCAACTCCGTCAGTATGATTGCCATGACTCCGGTCACTCCGTAATGACACACTCCCGCACCTTATGCGGTATTCGACCACAACCCGCCCATCGACTCGGACGTTCGATTCCGATCACGTGCGGCCACAGTATTGTTCGAACCGTTCGCTTCAACACGCACCGGTACAAAACCAAACGCGATTTGCGAAAGGACGATCTGACTCATGAACTCCTGCAAACCGCGATGCACTCCCTGCATCGGTCCCCTGATCCGACAGTTGTTCTCCAGCGTGCACGCGTCGCCCGACTCGTCCGTATGCACGACGAGAGAGCAACATTGCGTCAACTTCGATGGCCCGTCGATCGCCTCGATGATATCCACGAGACGAATCGCATCAGCCGATTTCGCCAGCCGATATCCGCCCTGCGCCCCGCGCACCGATGTCACCAACTCATGTCGCACAAGCAGATTGAGCACGCCGGACATGACCGGCAACGGAATCCCGCTCACTTCCGCTAATTTGCGAGCGCTCAGCGTCGCCGGCGCTCGCGCCAGCTCCGACAGAGCAACCAGGGCGTAGTCTGCTTTTCGAGTTAGCGCAAGCATGTCATCTAACTACCGGGAAAGCGACCAACAGGTCGCCAACTAATATACGACCTAATCGGTACTGATTCAAGAAAAATATGACCAAATTAGTCAATTTTCGTATGCCATAAAGCTACGATTGCAAACAATAACCGTCACACGAAGTACTCGATTCTCCGTCACGTTTACACGCATCGCGAGGGTTCGTATATTGCTTATCGCTGCCGTCGGAAAGACAAACTGCGCCGCCAATCGGGAGTTGCATCCGAGTGGACTGGGGAATGCGGAATAGGCTCGCCACCGTCATCAGCCCGAAAACGGGTCGGTGTGTCATGCTCGCCATTGACCACGGTTACTTCCAAGGCCCTACAACCGGCCTGGAAAGGCCCGGCGAGGTCGTTCGCCCGCTGCTTCCCTACGCCGATTCGCTGATGCTCACCCGCGGCGTCCTGCGAAACTGCATCGACCCGACCATTCGCACGCCGATCGTCCTCCGCGTTTCCGGCGGAACCAGCGTCCTCAAGGACGACCTGTCTGACGAGCAAATCACCGTCTCGATCGAAGACGCGATCCGATTGAACGCCGCGTGCCTGGCGATCTCGATCTTCGTCGGCTCGGCCAACGAGAAAGCGACGCTGACCAACCTCGCCCGCCTCTGCGACGAGGGCCAGCGCTACGGCATTCCCGTGCTCGCCGTAACCGCCGTCGGAAAGGAAATGACCCGCGACGCCCGCTACCTGGGCCTCGCATGCCGCATCGCCGCCGAACTCGGCGCGCAGATCGTCAAGACCTATTATTGCGATGGCTTCCAGAAAGTCGTCGAGGGCTGCCCGGTCCCGGTCGTCATCGCCGGGGGCAAAAAAATCGAGGAACGCGATGCACTCAAGCTAGCGTACAACGCGGTATCCGCCGGCGCGGTCGGCGTCGATATGGGCCGGAACATTTTCCAATCCAAGTGGCCGGTCCCGATGATCCAGACCGTCCGCCGCATCGTCCACGAAAACAAGACCGACGCCGAAGCCTGGAGCGAATTTCAACGTGCCATCGAATGACACGCCCCTTCTGATGCAGACCCGTCAGAGCCGCGAGCGGAAGCGAGCGGACTTTTTCGTGCTTTCTGCTGAGAACCGATGCTAACCCGCTGGACCGACAAAGCCGCCGATGACGCATTGGCTCGCTGGGGCGACTCGCGCGGCGACGATTTCGCGCTTCGCCTCTACACCGCCCGACTCATCGGCGACGAACCCGACCTCGTCCTCCACGGCGGAGGCAACGTCTCACTCAAGCAACCCCTGCGATCAATCCTGGGCGACGACGTGGACGCCCTGCACGTCAAGGCATCTGGATGGGACCTCGCGACGATCGAACCGGCCGGTATGCCCGCCGTGGACCTGACGTTTCTTCGTCGCCTTCGAACCCTCACCACCCTCTCCGACGAAGAAATGGTCAACCAAATCCGCACCCATCTTTTCGACGCAAACGCCCCAACCCCCTCGATCGAAACGCTGCTGCACGCCTTCCTGCCCCACCGTTTCGTCGATCACTCGCACGCCGATGCGGTCCTCGTGCTCACCAATCAACCCCACGGCGAGTCGTTGATCCGCGAAGCTCTCGGCGATCGCGTCGCCGTCATCCCCTACATTCGCCCCGGCTTCGACCTGGCCAGAGTCGTCGCCGACGTGTACGAAGCGAATCCGCAAACCGAAGGCGTCGTCCTCCTCCACCACGGCCTGCTCACCTTCGCCGATGACGCGAAGACCTCTTACGAACGCCACATTGCACTGGTCGACGTCTGCGAGCGGTTCATTAAGTCGCGCGTTCGCGGCCGGCGACTCACCGTTTCGTTTCGATGCCCCCGCAGCCCCGACGAACTCGCCCCCCGCGTCGCTCCGATGCTTCGCGGACTTCTCGCGACACCGACCGGCGACGACGATCGACCCTTCGTGCGTCCGATTCTCGAATGGCGCGCCTCCAAAGACATCATCGACTTCGTCAACAGCAAAGAGGCGGGAACACTCTGCGACACCGGCCCGCTCACCAGCGACCACCTCATCCACACGAAACCCAGGCCCTTGTTCGTTGAAGC
>ERZ1292630.4077-Hain-H41-02um-R3-4077-length-12508-cov-5_pt1 | contig 12508 bp, 12 predicted proteins | sample MGYA00564408_ERZ1292630 | MGnify/ENA primary metagenome ERZ1292630 (study PRJEB36523, sample SAMEA6512641) | groundwater metagenome | collected 2019-01-08 | study: AquaDiva: Metagenomics assemblies of 32 groundwater samples | reverse complement strand
ATAAGAGGTCGCGGGAAGATATTCCCAGCGCAGTCCGGTTGAAGCGTTGTAGCCATAGGGCCGCGGTGTTTCATAGCCGGGGACAAAGCTGAACTGTTGTTTGTAATAATTCGCCAACCAGAGCGAGCGATAATCGGTGAAACCTTGGGAACCACCGCCCGCGACCGACAGCGTGAGCGGTTCGCTTAACTTCTGGCGCAACGAAACTGCGCCCGCGTCGTATTCCTCGGTGATGCGTTCCGGGAACCCAAGAAAGTCGAACAGTGTAAACGGCTCGTAGTCTTCACCGAGGGTGTTGTGGGTGTAATTGATTCTCCATTCTGTGCCGCCGTGTTTCTGATCGTAACTGAGGGTGGTGGAGGTTATTTCAATGTCGGACGCCAGCAGTGTTTCAAACGAAATCTCGCCGCGCCGCGCGATGGGCGGGCCAGTGGCCGTTTCAATCATGCCCGTGTCCGGCGATTTCGCAGCGGCAGGTTTGGGCGGCGGCTTGATGCCGTCAATGAGCGGGCGCAATTTCTTCGTGCCTTCAAACCCCGCGTTCTTGTAGCTCACGCGGAAGTCGGGCTTCTCTTTGGTCGCGTGCGTGCCGTCAATCACCACGATGAACGGCGTGGCCTCGCCGCCGAGTTTTTCCAGCAACGCACCGTCGAAGTCATTCAAGACAAACTCCGCGCCAGTTTCAGTGATGTATTTGGCGGTCAACTTGGGATTGTCCTTCTCGATGTTGATCGAGACGACACGCACGGGAACGCCGTGCGGATTTCCTTTCTTGGCGGCGTAATATTTTTGAATGCCGCCTTCGATCTCGATTGAAGCCTTGCGACACGGCGCGCACCAATAGGCAAAAAAATCGAGCACCACGATTTCACCGGCGAAGTCCACGAGCTTCACCTTCTCGGTGGATTCCCACTTCGGCAACTCGAAGTCAGGCGCGGGCGTGGATTCGGCACGGCCAGTTGAAACTGAAGATAACAATGCCGCAAAGCCGAGGAACAACTTAGGAAGCGATGGTGGTTTCATGGTTCAGCGGCAGGAAGTGCAACCGGAGTTTTGCGCTCCACCCGTGGCAGCAAAACCCGTGGCCATCTGCGGAAACAACCGGGATGAGTTGTAAGTGAACGCCGCCGAATCCGAGAAAGTCATGTTGGGTTTGGCGACCATGCGTTGTTCGCTGGGGCGCATAGCAGTGCAGCCGGTCAAGCCGAATACCATAAGCGCACCCAAGCCGAGTAATGTAAATCGCTGGAGCAAGGACGTGGTTTTCGATCGCAGCCGGGTTTCAGTTTTCATAGCTGGCATTGGTAAGAGGTCGGACGAGAAGTTTTATTCCTTACAATTTTATTTTTCGGTTGGAAGGACGATTGGTGGCGGCGGCTACAAAAGTTTTTGGAGCACGGCTTGGTCCGCCTGCGTCACGAGGAGATACTGGTTGTCATTGCTTCCCCAACTCGCAGTGTTTTGCGAGCCGACGTTGGCAAACGTTGGCGTGGCAGAACTCCCGGCATCAGGGAATGTGTTTCGCGGCATCACGAACAGATGCACCACCTGGCCTTCCACCATGAAACAAACGAGCGCGAGTTTTTTGCCCCGCCATTCCACGGTGCGACAACCGATGCTGGGGAATTGTTCCAACGCTTTCGGAAGATCGGCTTTCATCAACGGATGTTGTTGGCTCAACCACTGGCGCACTTCGGGCAAACGGTCGGTGGCGATGTCGAGCTTGGGAAACTCGCGGACCAATTGCGCCATGTCCGTCCGATACGCCGCGAATGATCCCGGTGCTGCGTTTGGTGTGTGGTTCAACCACAGCGCAGCGATCAATCCCAGCAAAGCGAAACACGCCGCCAATGCGAGTGTGAGACTATAGCGGCGGCCATCCTTGGCTGCCGTAAAGCCGGGCTTCCAGCCCTGCGGAAAAAACTCCGCAGAGATGGGCGCATCGGCAGGATCGAATTCACTCTGGCTGGCGGAGGCGATTCCGGGCGGCAAGATGCCGCCCTCTACTTCAGGCAAGGATGCCTGACGCCACATTGCGATGCGCGCCTGCGTCCCAACACGAATTTGTTCCAGCAACCCTTCCGGCAGAGGCGCGGCCTTCAGTTTGATGGCGATGGCTGCATCGGCGTCCTGTTCGGCCTCGAACCACGCGCGCAATTCTGCATCGCGCTGAACAAGTGCCAACGCGCCAGCCAAACGCGGATCGTTCGCATCCGCTCCGTTCGGGCGGCAGGCCACCAATAATGATTTTGCTTCTTCGTGGTTCACAAAACGTAGGATGCTTTCTCGGACATGATGCGCCGGAGTTGTTGTTTCCCGCGCGACAGCCGGGACATCACCGTGCCAATCGGCACGCCGAGGATGTCGGCGATTTCCAAATACGAGCGGTCTTCCACATAAAATAACTGGAGCGGTGCGCGTTGAACTTCGTCCACTTCCAGCAGCGCCTCCATGACCAGCGCGGCGTCCATGTGGTTGATCGTTTCCGTTTCCAGCGGCGGCAATTCATCCTCGATCAGGCTGATGTCCACCTGCGGAAACCGCTGCGCGTGGCGGCGGTCGCCGAGAAATTCCCGGTAAAGCGTCGTGCAGAGCCAGGACTTGAGCTTGCTGCCATCGCGCAACTGGCCGCCTTTCGTGGCCCAGAGATAAAACGTCTGCTGCGTCAGGTCGAGCGACTCGGCCTCGTTCCGCGTCAGGCTCAGGGCAAAGCGATAGAGCGTGGCGTAATGCTCTGTTACTACGTGATCGAATTGCAACTCCGCCATCGAAAGTAAGAGCCGCCATCTCTTGGATTATTCCCGACGGTGTTCAGAATAATTTTCACCGGGGGTTTTTGCGTGAGGGAATAAGTCGCGAGTTTGTGTCTCCCATGAATAACCCGGAACGATTGGCCGCTTGTTGATCAATTGAACTCCCGGAAAGAAAACCAAAACAGAAAGTGAGCATATCCATGTTGTCCCTCAAAACATTCATCAAACCCACCACGATCGCCGTGAGCGTCCTGACGCTGCTGGCTTTTGACGTGCCGGTGCAGGCGCAAGATTATGAAACGCGCGTCGTCGCCACCGGGCTGACGCGGCCCACTGGCATCACAGCCGGTGGCAATCGCACGTTGTACATCACGCAACTTCCCACGCCCGGCGTTTCCGGGCGTAATGGCGGTTCAAACACCGTGGATCGTCTCCGGCTCGGCACGGGCAAGCTGGTTCACTTGACCACGGGTGAACCGGAGCCGACCAATCTGGCTCTCAGCAAAAAGGGCGAACTTTATTGGACGTGCAAATCCGCTGGCGTGATTCTCGAACGCAATCGCAAGGGCGAAGTCAGCCCATTCCTCACCGGTCTGAGCAAGCCCAGCGGGATTGATGTGGATCGCTGGGGCTTTGTTTATTTCACGCAAGTGCCCACGCCCGGCGTGAACGGTCCGAACGGCGGCACGAACACCGTCAATGTTTCCGACGGAGTGGACATCGAAGTCCTCACGCTCGGCGAACCGGAGCCGACGGATATCGTCGTCTCCAAAAGTGGCGAGGCATATTGGACCTGCAAGAGCGCGGGTGTGATTCTGGAGCGTGATTGCGATGGGGTTGTCTCCGTGCTCTTGAGAAACCTCTCCCAGCCGACCGGCATTGCTCTCGATGACCGCCGGGGACTTCTGTACTGGACTGAAGTGCCGACGCCTGGCATGTCCGGCGCAAATGGTGGATCGAACCTCGTCTCCGTCGTGAACCTCCACACCGAAGAAGTCGAGATCGTTGACACGGGCGACCCTGAACCGACCGACATCACCGTCGCGCCGAACGGCAGCGTGTTCTGGACGTGCTCCTCAGCCGGAGTGATCGTGCAGGCGCGCGACGTGCGGGAACATTGCGATTGGAACGGCCAGGATTGAGCTGACTTGAATCCGAAACAACCCACCCGACCCGCCGAAGAAATCCGGCGCGGTCGGGTTCTCCATTCTTGTAGCGGCCGACGTGAGGAGGCGGTCGTGTGTGGTGAAATCGGCCTCCTTTCGTCGTCGGCTACAACTTCGGATCGTAGTGCTCGGGATGTTTCATGTCCGCGTAATCAAACAGCACCGCCTCCACATGACCGTCTGCCAGCGTCACATTGGCGCGTTTGGAATGGCGGCTCGTCAATGGATAACCCGGTGGCAACCAGCGTCCATCATCAATCACCGCGTTGCCGGGGCCGTCAGCCACCGCACCCTTTTCTTCCGCAAGCATGATTTTGCCCGACGGATTGCGGACGGTGGAAAGTTTGTTCAACAAGATCAACGCGCGGTCGCTCGAAATGAAACTCGCCATGCCGGAATCGCTGTGCGCGTTGAGCGAGTAACTGTAAAAATACTGCTCCGTGCCCGGATCACTCAACCACAACGCCTCGCGCGAGTCGGCGGCACGATCAGCAGGACAACGCAGGAGGCGCGGTTGGTATTGGCCGAGGTGTTGGATCACGCTGCCGCGCTTGGGATCGCGCATAGTGAACCTTCCAGGCGCAACGGCTTCCACCTGCCACCAGACCCAATCCTCCGGTTGCGCACCCAGACCGCTGTGCGGCGAACTGGTGGGGAAAACGTCCGCGTTGTCGTGCAGATAAAGTTGAAACGCCAGCCCTAACTGCCGAAGACTGTTGGCGCACGCCGCTGATTGGGCGCGAGCTTTTCCCCGCCCCAGCGCGGGCAAGAGCAGCCCTGCGAGAATGGCGATGATCGCGATGACGACGAGCAGTTCCACGAGCGTGAAACCGCCGCGCCGAATTAGTTGTGCGGGCGGATTCACTTTGGCCTGAGCGGGCTGGTCCGCAACGCGGTGAGGTCAGACGTTCACTCTTTTGCCGCGCGGACGGCTTCAAGAATTTTCTGCGGCTCCAGGCGCACTTTGTAATCCGCGTTGAAATGCGCGAAGCGGATCACGCCGTTGGTATTCGCAACAAATACCGCTGGATGTGGCAAAAGGTGATGATTGCGACCGGAGGCCGCGTCCAGATTGATGCCGTAGCCTTTGTATTTCTCCACGGTCTGGTCATCCACCTTGAACGCGAGGCCGAACGCCTTTGCTGCCAGCGCATCGCCGTCGGACAAAAGTCGGTAACCCAGCTTGTCGCGGCCCGGGGTCGCTTTCAGTTTGCTCGGTTGATCCGGACTGATGGCGAGCAATTGCGCGCCCGCTGCTTCCAAATCCTTCTCGATGCCCGCGAGGTCTTTCAAGTGGCGGGTGCAAAATGGACACCAGCCGCCGCGATAAAAAATCAGCACCGTCGGCTTTTCCGAAACATGCGCGCGCAGCTTTACTTCCTTGTCGTCTTCAGTGCGCAGCGTCACGTCGGGAATGGTGTCGCCCACTTTGAGTGGCGTGGCGCTCGTTTGGGCGACGGCGAGAGTGGTGGTCAGCAGGAGCAGGGAAAAGATTCGGGGCATCATGGTTTGTGTGCAGTTGGGAGAATCAAGTTTGGTTCGCGGAATCTGGTTTGGGCATGGGGCGACCCGCCGCAACTGTGAACGAAAACACAAACAAAGCGGCGGTAACAACGTAAGCGATCATGCCCAGCAGAATCATGGGAGTGGTGCGGGTGTCCCGGATGGAGCGCGAGCGGTCCGCCGCTCGCAGCGCGCAGCGCGCGGAGATGAATGAGGTGTTGGCAACTCTGGAGCATCTCGGGTTTGCGGCAGCGCTGCGGGCGAGGGACCGCCCGCGCTCCGGGGACAGAACTCAGGCTTTTTCTTTGGCCTTGGCACAGGCGGCGCAGGGCTTGGCTTTATCGCCAAGGTTTTTCACCGCGTCCTGGCAGCACTTGGTGGTTTCGCACTTGGCGCAGGTCTCGCCCTTCTTCGCCTTGTCAGCGGCTTTGGTGCAACATTCACCGGCATACGCAGCACTCGCGAACGCGAGCGTGAGAGCGATGACACTCAGGGATTTGATGAGGTTCTTCATGGTTTTATGTTTGGTTACTTGTCTTGTTTTCTCGTCCCGGACATCTCGATCAGATTGTCCGGTTCGTTTTGTGGGATGCCACAAAATTATTGGCGATACGCGTCAGAACAGATTCTTCAACTCGGATTCATCCGCCCGTTTGCTTGTCAGAACATAGGTTTTGCCGCTGCGGCTCCAACTTGCCATCGCCACGTCAACCGCCTGCTTGAACTCTGGCGATTCGCCCGGCGCATGCTCGAAGATCGAACTGTCAACGGTGAGGAGATGGACAACTTTGCGGTTCGCCAGTTCAAAACAGACGAGCGAAACTTTTTTTCCCTGCCACTCCAGCACGCGACAACCGAAGCTCGGCTTTCCCTCCAGTCCTTTGGGTAACGTCAGTTCAGCGATGGATCCTTTTTCGGCGAGCCATCGTTTTGCCTCTGCGACATCGCGCGTCCGGAATTCCAGCCGCTTCAGTTTGTTGCCGGTGAAATCCGCCATCGCATCGCGATAATCCGCAAACGTGTTTCCGCGCGCCTCGATGGCGCCTTCATGCACAAAGCCGAACCACCCGGCGATCGTCGCAAACAAGGCAAAACCGGCCGCCATCGCGTAACGCGCAGAAGGGCGCTGCCACCAGATCGCGGGGCGCACGATCTTCCGTTGCGCGAGGAGTTGTGCCTTCAAGTCTGCTGGTACGGGCGTGGACTTTCGGAGTTTCGCGCCGATGCGGGCGTCGAGCGTTTGCTCGTTCGCGAACCACCGGGCGAGGTCAGGATCGCGTTGCGCCTGCTCTAGTGCCTCGCGAAAACGCGGATCACTCGCGTCCTGTCCATCGGCGCGATATGCCTGGAGAATCAATTTGGCTTCTTCGTTGTTCATACGCTTACGACTTGGCGCTGGCTTTCCGGTCCAGCGGCAAAATTTTGGTTTCCGATTCGACGCCGATGGCGCGGGCCACCAGCCGTTCGCGCAACAATCCCTTCGCCCGGGAGAGCCGCGACATCACCGTGCCGACAGGGATTTCCAGGATGCCGGCGATCTCTTCGTAGGAATGATCGTTCAGATAAAACAGCATCAGCGGCGTGCGATAATGTTCCTCCAATTCCAGCAACGCGTCGCGGATGGCTTCATCGCGCAACACATCCAGATGATCCGTGGTGATGACCGGCAATTCACTCTCGACACTGCTGATCTCAAAATGCGGCAGTCGGGTCTGCCGTTGTTTCCAGCCGAGGAAAACGCGGTAAAGCGTGGTGAAGAGCCAGGACTTGAGCTTGGCGGAGTCGCGCAACTGCGCGCCGTGGGTCAGCAGACGGCAATACGCTTCCTGCGTCAGTTCGCAGGCATCGTGTTCATTCCCGGCCAGACTGTAGCCGAACGCGTAAAGCGGCTCGTAATAAGCCGCCACCGCCTGCTCGTAATCCGGTTCGTTCACCTTGCTATGACAGATGGGGGACGAAGTTTATTCCAGCTTTATTTGGTGGGGTTGGTGCGGACGCTCTAAAACGCGCCCCGGCGCATTGACGGCTTGGCGAAGCAGACTAAACTGCGAGCCGCATGTTTGAACTCGTATCCGAATACGCGCCCGCCGGCGATCAGCCGCAAGCGATTGCGAAGCTGACGGAGGGCATTTTGTCGGGCGCGAAGCATCAGGTGCTGCTCGGGGTCACGGGTTCGGGCAAGACGTTCACGATTGCCAACGTCATCAAGAACGTGAACCGGCCCACTCTGGTCATCTCGCACAACAAGACGCTCGCGGCGCAGCTTTACGCGGAGTTCAAAAGTTTTTTCCCCAACAACGCGGTCGAATACTTTGTCAGTTATTTCGATTACTATCAGCCCGAGGCTTACATCCCGCGCACCGACACGTTCATCGAGAAGGATTCGAGCATCAACGAGGAGATCGAGCGGATGCGGCTTTCGACGATGAGTTCGCTCTTCGCGCGGCGCGACGTGATCGTGGTGGCGAGCGTGTCGTGCATTTACGGCACGGGCAGCAAGGAGGATTACGAGCAGATGGTGATCCCGGTGTTCGTCGGACAGGCGGTGTCGCGCGAGCAATTCCTCTCCCGCCTCGTGGAACTGCAATACAACCGCAATGACATCACGTTCGAGCGCGGCCAGTTCCGCGTGCGCGGCGATACGATTGAACTATGCCCAGCCGGTCGCGAGGATGCGTTGCGGGTGGAGTTTTTCGGCGACGAGATCGAGCGCATCACCCAGTTCGAGCCGCTCACAGGCGAAAAGCTGGCGACGCCAGCGAGCACGATGATCTTTCCGGCGAAACAATTTGTCACCACGAGCGACAAGATGAAGCGCGCCATCCTGTCCATCCGCGAAGAACTCGGCACGCGCATCATGGAGTTCGAGCGCGACGGCAAGTTGCTCGAAGCGCAGCGCATCAAGATGCGCACGGAATACGATCTGGAAATGATGGAGGAGATGGGCTTCTGCTCCGGCATCGAGAATTACTCGCGCCACATCGCCAAACGCGAGCCCGGCTCACGACCCGCGACGGTGATTGATTTCTTCCCGGACGATTACCTGCTGGTGTTGGACGAATCCCACGTCAGCGTTTCGCAGATCGGCGGGATGTCGGAAGGTGATCGCTCGCGCAAATCGGTTCTGGTGGATCACGGCTTCCGGCTGCCGAGCGCGCTGGATAATCGCCCGCTGAACTTTCTGGAGTTCCAAGCAATGCAGCCACAGACGATTTACGTCAGCGCCACACCCGCACCGCGCGAAATGGCTTGGGCGCGAGCGAGCGCGGGTGCGGCGGCGGCTGATCCGGCCAGTTACACGCATACGTCGCAACGCATCGGCGCGCTGCCCGGTGTTGCGGAACTGGTCATTCGTCCGACCGGCTTGATTGATCCAAAGGTCACGATCAAGCCGCTTAAAGGTCAGATTGACGATCTCATCAACGAGTGTCGCAACCGCGCCGATCTGAAGGAGCGCGTGCTGGTGACGACATTGACGAAGCGCACGGCGGAAGAATTGACCGATTATCTGCGCGACATCGGCATCAGCGTGCAATATCTCCACAGCGACATTGACGCGATCCAGCGCGTGGAAATTCTGCGCTCGCTGCGCAAAGGCGAGTTCAGCGTGCTGGTCGGCATCAATCTCTTGCGCGAGGGTCTCGATCTGCCGGAAGTTTCGCTCGTCGCCATTCTCGATGCGGACAAGGAGGGCTTCCTTCGCAGCGAGACGAGCTTGATTCAAACCGCCGGTCGCGCGGCGCGGCATCTCAACGGCGAGGTCATCCTCTATGCCGATGTGATGACGCAAAGCATCCAGAAGTTTCTCGCGGTGACGGAGTATCGGCGCAAGCGCCAGATTGCCTACAACACTGAACACAACATCACCCCGCGCAGCGTGAAACGCGCGGTGGAGGAAAGTCTTTCGACTGCCGCGCATCAGGCGGACAGCAAGGCGGTCGCGGTGTTGCGCGATGCGGGAGTGGATTTCGACGTCGCGGAAACCATCCGTGAGTTGGAGGATGAGATGTTGGCGGCGGCCAACAATCTGGAGTTTGAGAAAGCAGCGTTGTTGCGCGATCAGATCAAGGAACTCAAACGCACGATAGATGGCGTGGCGGCGGCATCACCGGGCGCGGCGGCGCGAATTAGCTATTCCAAACCTGGCAAGGCGAAGAAGTTTTCCCGCACCAAAAAAAGCTGAGCGGCGGTCGGCTCACCGGGAAATGGCTGGTTTCTCAAACTTCTCGTGCAACCGGTCGTGCAAAAGTTTCTGGTCGTCCTCGCTCAAATCGCTGAGATGTTCCTTCACGAGTTCGTTCGCACGGAACGTCTCCGACCGCTTCACCGCTGCCTCGAAATCCGCTTCGGTTTTCCAAAGCGCCTTGCCCGAATCAAACAGCGCCCACGACTTGGGCCGCATGTTACCGTCCTTCTTGCGATACTTCACGCCGTCCACGAGCGTGGACTTGCCGACAAACCGCCATGTGCGATCGAAGAACACGCGTTCCGCTCGCATTGCGCCGCCGTTGTCCTCGTAACGCACCCATACCGTGAACGACGCGGCGAACAGTTTCTTCCGATTCTCATGATCGCGAAACGTGCCCATGTCATTCTCCGGCTGACCGGTGTTGCGCGCCGCCTTGATGGAAATCTCAATCGTGTTCGTACCGCAAACGATGGCAAAGTCCGCGAGCCGATTCTTCTCGCGGCCAGATTGGCCGCCGTCAAAATTCTTCGTGCCAAGTTCAGGAATGTGTTCCGGTAGGATTTCCTTCAGCGCCTCAATCGCCAAGTCTTCAAACTGCCGCCAGACCGTCGTGTAACTGCCGCGCACGACATTGGTGCTCAGGCGGGCGGTGAGTTCGGTGGCGATAGTTTCCTTGAGCGAATCGAGCTTTGCAGCGACCTCTTTGGCGCTGAACTCCGCCGCGCCCGCTGAAAATGAAAGTAACGCGCAGATTGCTCCAATCAGCCAGAACTTGTTGCGCGCGTTTGATTTCACAGGAGCTTCTGTGGGGTTGATTCCAGTGGCAATATGTCGGCTAACTTTTTTCCCTCTAGTCCACCGCCGAGCTCAGCAAGCCGTTCGCCCGCCGGACGCACGCGCGATTGAAAGCTCGCCGCCGCCTTGTTGTATGCATTGTTGGCTTTCTCCAGCCCGGCGCTGATGTCGTCGAAGTGTTCGCTGAACGTCACCACGCGCGCATAAAGATCCTGCGCTGCCTCCGCGATCTTCTGTGCGTTCTCGGTCTGCGCGTGTTGCTGCCAGCTCACGCTTACCGAGCGCAGCAACGCAATCAATGATGCGGGCGTTGCCAGCATGATGCGCTTGTTCGCCGCCCAGATGATCAGGTCGTGATCGCCTTCGAGCGCGGCGCTGAACAACGATTCCGCCGGGAGAAACAACACCACGTAATCCAGTGCGTTCGGAAACTGGCTTGGATAGTCACGATCAGCCAGTGCCTTGATCGTGGCCTTGAGCTTGCCCGCGTGGGCGGCGAGGGATTCGGCTCGCTTGGTCGGATCAGCGACTTCAAGCGCGCTGAGGAAATCCAGCTCCGGCACTTTCGCGTCCACGATGATGAAGCGATCGCCCGGCAGTTTGACGATGAGGTCCGGCTTCTTGTCGTCGGATTGCGGTTGCTCGGTGAAATCGCAGTGCGCGCTCATGCCGGCGGCTTCCACGACGCGCCGGAGAGTTTCTTCACCCCACCGCCCGCGCGCCTGATTCGATTTGAGCACCGACCGGAACTGTGCCGTCTCCGCCGCGAGCGATATGTTGGAAGCTGCGAGCGCTGTGAGTTGTTCCTTCACCTTGCCAAGCGTGTCGGCCTGCGACGTTTCACTCTGCTGGAGTTGCTTTTGATAATTATCCAGTTGCTGCTTGAGCGGCTCAACCAAAACTTTGATCGCTTCCTGCCGTTGCGCGAGATCGCCTTTGGCCGTCTCTTGAAACTTGCCAAAGGACTGCTCCGCCAGTCGCAGGAACTCCGGCGCCGTCTGCTTCAGCGCATCCGCGCTCAACGCCTTGAACGCCTCCCGCAAATCCGCCAGCGCCTTGGCCTGCGACTCTTTCGCCTCCACCAGCGCGCGTTCGTGTAACGAACGTTGTTCGGCCAACAACTTCTCCGCCCCCGCTTGATTCGCCTGCGCGGTGGCGAGCGACGTTTTGATGGAAACCGCTTCGCTGCGAAGCTGGGTGAGTTCTCCTTCCCGCTGGTTGAGTTGCTGGCGGAGTTCGTTTTCCAGCCGCTGGTCACTCGGAGCGACTGTTTGTCTCCCACGCGCCATCAATGTGCCGATGAGCCAGCCAAGTCCGCCGCCGATAATGAATGCGAGAAAAAGTTGTAAGCCGAGGGGCATGGTTAATTGGATTGGTGGTTTGGCACTCCCTCACCCCGGCCCTCTCCCCAAGGAGAGGGTGAAACGTGCGCTGCGTCTTTGATAAAACCTCCGGCTGGATTGGTGGAGTGGTCCGTCGAACGGGAGAAGTGCATCCATTGCTGTTCCCTCTCCCCAAGGGAGAGGGTCAGGGTGAGGGGAAAGCGTGGCCCGGTTTTCATTTCAACGAAATTTCCCAAATAGCTTCTTCTCGTAATCCGCTACGAGCAGGCGTTTGCCTTTGGTCTCAATCTTGTGCCCTTCGGAACGCAACTGTTTGGCCAACGCGCTCACGCCGCCGGGATATTTTGGGTTCACTTCGCCGCCGGTTTTGAGCGTGCGCCAGAAGGGCGTGATGCGCTTGGCGCCTTCGGCTTCCGCTTCAGCGGCAGCGTGCGCGGCGATCCATGAAAAGATTCCCGTCGTGATCGGGCAGGCGAAACCAGCTTTGTGTTTCATGGCCAGCGCGGCACGGAGTTCGTTGATGGTGACGAGGCAGCCTTTCGGGACTTGGCGCATCAAGGCGTCCACCTCGCGCGGGGCGGGAATGACCATCAGGCCCGTGCCCCAGCGTTGCGACATCTTGCCGGTGACCGGGCCGACTTTCGGCAGGCCCTTGTCATCCGCGAGTTTCTCGCGCCAGGATTTTTTCTTTTTCATAGGGGCGGCCCCTCACCCGACCTTCGGCCACCCTCTCCCCATCCGATGGGGAGAGGGACGGGG
>ERZ1292630.1481-Hain-H41-02um-R3-1481-length-23078-cov-7_pt1 | contig 12514 bp, 11 predicted proteins | sample MGYA00564408_ERZ1292630 | MGnify/ENA primary metagenome ERZ1292630 (study PRJEB36523, sample SAMEA6512641) | groundwater metagenome | collected 2019-01-08 | study: AquaDiva: Metagenomics assemblies of 32 groundwater samples | reverse complement strand
CCTGTCGTGCGCTTTGCAATCAAAGCGGGCAGGGTGATGCCGTCAATCAGATCCAGTGGATCCAGCACATTGCCTTTGGATTTACTCATTTTCTGACCTTCAGCATCACGAATCAGGCCAGTGATGTAAACTTCCCTGAAAGGTACCTTGCCGGTGAAATGCAGCGACATCATCACCATACGTGCGACCCAAAAGAAAATAATGTCAAAACCGGTGATGAGCACCGAAGTCGGCAGGAAGGTTTTTAGTTCCGGTGTTTGATCCGGCCAGCCCAAGGTGGAAAATGGCCAGAGCGCTGACGAGAACCAGGTATCCAGCACATCGTCATCTTGTTTTAGATTGTTTTTCCCGGAAAGCTGTTGTGCTTCTTCTTGATTATGTGCAACCGTGATGTTGCCGTCTTCGTCGTACCATGCGGGAATTCGGTGTCCCCACCATAGTTGACGAGAAATACACCAATCCTGGATATTTTCCAGCCACTGATTGTAGACATGCGCCCAGTTGTCCGGCGTAAATTTGACTTCACCATTCGCGACGACGTCCAATCCACGTTTGGCCAAACCTTCCATCGCAACATACCATTGATCGGTCAGCATCGGTTCAATAATGGTATTGGTGCGATCGCCGCGCGGCGCCATGAGTTTGTGGGGTTTGGTCTCAATCAGGAAACCTTGTGTTTCCAGATCAGCAATGATCTTTTTCCTAGCATCAAAACGATCCATGCCTTGATATTCAATCGGCGCCAGATCATTGATTTTTCCATCCAGGGTAAGAATACTGATAGGAATCAGATGGTGCCGTTGTCCCACCTGGTAATCATTAAAGTCGTGTGCCGGGGTGATTTTGACACACCCTGTGCCGAATTCCAGATCGACATAAGTGTCTGCAATGATGGGGATTGTCCGCTCACACAGCGGCAGCCTGACATGACGTCCGATCAGGTGTTGATAACGCGGATCGTCCGGATGTACGGCAACTGCGACATCGCCAAGCATGGTTTCATGGCGAGTGGTGGCGACAATTAAGGCTTCTGTTTTTTCGGTATGGCTGCCATCCGCCTGTTCCAGCGGATAACGAATGTGCCACAAGGAACCATTTTCTTCTGTCGCTACCACTTCCAGATCGGAAACCGCTGTCTGTAACACCGGATCCCAATTCACCAGCCGTTTGCCGCGATAAATGAGGCCTTCGCGATAGAGGCGGACAAAAACTTCAGTGACGGCACGCGATAAAGCGGCATCCATGGTGAAACGTTCGCGCGTCCAATCGCAGGAAGTGCCCAGACGCCGCATTTGATGGGTGATCGTGGAGCCGGATTCTTCTTTCCATTGCCACACTTTTTCCAGAAAAGCTTCCCGACCCAACGCGCGACGATCAAGTTTCTGCTGATCCAGTTGACGTTCAACCACAATCTGTGTGGCGATACCAGCGTGATCAGTGCCTGGCTGCCATAACGTGTTATCCCCTAACATACGGTGGTAGCGGGTCAACGCATCCATCAAGGTATGCTGGAACGCATGTCCCATATGCAAGGTACCCGTGACATTCGGCGGCGGCAACATAATGCAGTAGGCAGATTGATCGGTTATAGCGGTTGGTTTGAAATGGCCAGCCGATTCCCAGATGGAATACCAACGATCTTCAATGCGTTTGGGGTCAAAACTTTTTTCGAGTTCCATGGAATTTAAATTGTATTGAATGGTACAAATAAGACCCCCATTATAGCGGATGGCATTTCGATACGTATGACAACAAACAAAAGCTCCTTTTAGGATGCCAAGAAGAATTGTTTGGAGCGGGATCTTGAAGGTGATCGGGTTGTAAACGGGACGATTATTTAGTTTGGTCAACTAGGCGGATTTCCAGTGCCTTAGTTAAAGCTTTTCTATCCAAGGCATCCATTTCGATGTTCGCGTCCGCCAGTGCGGCATCGAGTATTTGCCGGATGGGTGTCAAGCGCTTTGGTTGCGGTTGTATGACTGCTGGATGGAGGATGACAGCCTCGGTTAACACCGGTATTTTGTTCGCAAGGACTGGCGCTGTATGATCATCTGGTAACGTAGAAACGGGAGTGACTATCGAATTAGGGCTAGCGATTATATTACCTTGATTCTGATATTTATTCAGCAAGCTGCGGAATTTTGCCAATATCTCAGAATCGTCGGTATCTATTGAAGTTTTATCATCATTCATCGTATAGAGTGACTCTAATTAATCAATCAAGATTGAAATGTTGTATCTCATAACCAGCATCTTTATAAAAACGATAGCGTTCACGGGCTACCAGCTTATCTTCATGAGAAACACCCGCAATCTCGATAATTCTATTAAATTGATTGAATAAAGGTGGATGTTTCTGATGTAGATTAAGTAGTACGTCATAATGACTATCCGGTGGAATCTGATCACTCAAAATAACAGGTGTAACATTGAGCAACTGAGGATCATCTTGAATAGTGCAATGTGGAATAAAACTGGTAGGGGAGAAAGTCCAAAGTAATTCATTGAATCGTTCAAGTACTGTCACATCAGGGGAATAAACCATTATTTTCATATTTTGTTTGACAGCCTTGGCGCACAGTCGGCAGGCTGTTTGCAATTTATCATTAGATCCCGAATAGAAATAAATTTGAGTCATTCAATATTCAATCTGCTTAATGCTTTACCACTATCAATTCGCATTGCCACCGCGTCGTTATTGCTGATTAATTCGGCGCACACATGGAATAAGGATGCCTTATTCATCACGGATAATGGAATTAATCAGCAAGTTTAAGTGCTATGCTAATCGCCTGTTTTAGCTTGTGTAATTAAGAATTGTGTCAATAGCGGAACAGGCCGACCGGTTGAACCTTTTTCTTTACCGGATTTCCATGCTGTCCCTGCGATATCCAGATGCGCCCAACGGTATTTCTTGGTAAAACGGGATAAAAAGCAAGCGGCTGTGATGGTCCCTGCAGCGCGTCCCCCGATGTTGGCAATATCCGCAAAATTACTTTTCAATAAATCCTGATATTCATCCCACAAAGGCAGCTGCCAGGCTCGGTCAATGGCTTGCTCGCCAGCAGCCAAAAGCGCCTGTGCCAGCTTGTCATCGTTGCTGATCAATCCTGTCGTGAAATTCCCGAGTGCAATTACACACGCGCCGGTCAATGTTGCGATATCAATGACTACTTTTGGGTTATAACGTTCTGCGTAAGTTAATGCATCACACAAAATCAGGCGTCCTTCTGCATCGGTATTCAGAATCTCGATTGTTTGGCCAGACATGCTGGTTACCACATCACCTGGTTTTGTTGCTCTGCCACCAGGCATATTTTCGGTTGCTGGAATGATCCCAACTACATTGATGGGTAACTTCATTTCGGCAATCGCAAGCAGGGTTCCCAAAACACTGCCGGCTCCGCTCATGTCGAACTTCATCTCGTCCATTTCGGCAGCAGGTTTGAGAGAAATGCCACCGGTATCAAAGGTAACGCCTTTTCCTACCAAAACAATCGGATTTTCTTTTTTGCCCGATCCTTGGTATTCCAGCACAATTAATTTCGCCGGTTGCTCGCTACCCCGCGCGACGGCGAGAAGAGAGCCCATTCCCAGCTTTTCCATATCTTTCTCTTCAAGTACAGATGCTTTGAGTTTGTGGGATTTAGCAAGATCTTTAGCTTGTTTAGCCAGATATGTGGGTGTGCAAATATTCGGTGCAAGATTTCCCAGATCTTTCGCCAGATTCATGCCATGTGCTATTGCCAAGCTTTGCTGCATGGCTTCTTCGCAGACCGCCAACTCAGTGCGGCTATCAATGCACAATACCAACTTACGTAAGCTACGTGGACTATTTTCTGGCTTACTTTTAAGCTGATCAAACCGGTAGTTGTTGCTGGTTGCGGCAATGACAATTTGTGAAACTTTCCAGTGACTTGCCCGCTCTTTGATTGGGAAGTCGGATAAAAACAGTGTTGCGTCAGTAACTGCTGTTTTTTGCAAAGCATTAAAAGTAGTATTGACTGCAGACAGAAATGTTTTTTCTTTGAGTTCCGATTCCTTGCCTAATCCAATCAGTAGAACCCTTTTAAACAGCGTATCTGGAACATTATGCAATAACAGCGTGGTGCTGGCCTTGCCATCCATATCGCCCAGCGCAAGTATATTTTTAATATATCCTTGGGTGACTTTATCCAGAATTTTGGCTGAATCGGTCAATTTTCTTGATTCAAAAATACCCACTACTATACAGGCTCCGCGTTGTTTCTCCGGGGTTCCTACTTTTATTGCAAAATCCACGTCAGACTCCTTTTTAGAAATTTTTTCCAAGAAATTTATTTATGTCGTTTGTTTTTTGGCACATTTGTAGTCGAATTATTTCAAATAATTAAAACAATTTATACGGAAGATTAATAGCATAACATCTGCTTAATTGAAACAATGAATACTTGTTAAGGGTATAAAGTATAGAGCAGAGAAAACTTACAAGTTACTGCAAATATATCTTATGAAATTAATTGAATATGTTATCTTTATATGATTCCAAAAACAGAATAATTCATGCTTTCAATAATATATAAGTGTTATCTAATAATAAGGATAATAAGTGATTGATGATACATTGAAAAGACGACTAGATTATTGCACAACGCTACCAAGTCTACCTGCGGTTGCCGTCAAAATAATCGAAATGGCCAATGATCCTGATGCCGATATCAGGACAGTTTGTGAATATATTTCTCTGGATCCGGTTCTCGCGGCAAAATTACTTCGTACAGCCAATACCCCTTTGTATAAATCGCGCCGGGTTGCAACCAATATCCGGCAGGCTGTTAGCATTCTTGGGACACATACTGTTCTTGTCATTGCGTTATCCTTTTCATTAGCCAACTCACTAATGACGACGCCTTTATCAAATGGTAGTGCTGCATTTGACAGTAATATTTTCTGGCGCCGTTCGATTACATCAGCGCTTGCCAGTCGCGCGCTTGGGGAAAAGCTTGAGTTGAATTTTCTGGATGATTTATTTCTGGCCGGGTTAATACAGGAAATTGGTATTCTCGCTTATTGGGTCATTATGCCTGAAGAATACGGCAAAATCTTTGCATCGACTCCTGATCATGACGAGTTACTTGAAATGGAACGTAAAAATTTAGGGGCTGGGCATGATGAATTGGGTTACGCGCTTCTCAAAAAATGGCATATTCCGGATTATATCGCCTTATCCTGTATTAACAGTCACTCTCAGCCGGAGCCCCAAAATTTAGGACCGACGCTTCAATCTTGTTTGGCGGTATCCCGTTACTTAGCTGATTATTTCCTGTATCCACACGAAGCTGGAAGAATGATTGCGCTGAATAAAGCAACACAAGATTGGCTTGGACTTGATCCTTCTGCACTCATTGATGTCATCAAAATTATGGAAGTTGGATTGAGTGCTGTGGAGGAGCTTTTTGAAATGACGATTCACCATCCGTGCGAAGTAACTGGAATTCTGGCAGAAGCTAAAGAGCTACTGATGATACACGACTTGTCCAGAATGAAGGATTTGGAAGACAAATCGCAGCGTGACGGATTAACCGGTGCATACAATCGGACCTATTTCGATGAAACACTGCGGCGCGAATTCAACCTAGCTATGCAATACAATCTGCCTTTGACGATCGCTATTATTGACCTTGATCATTTTAAGAATGTCAATGATACTTATGGGCATGTTGCAGGGGATTCATTATTGGCAACTGTCGTAAAAACACTTTTCGACCAAATTCGCCAGGATGATACGCTGAGCCGTTATGGGGGTGAAGAGTTTGCTTTGATTCTTCCAGGCACAACACTTGCTGCCTCAAGAACGCTAATCTCGCGTTTAAAAGATTCCATTGCAGCGATTGCGTATAGATTTGATGGGGGCATTACAATCCAAATTACTGCTTCCATTGGTGTTGCTTCTTATTATGAAAATGCAACACATTTCCAGGAACCGAGGGATCTAATCAAAGCTGCTGACTACGCGCTTTATGCTGCCAAGCATGCTGGCCGCAATCAAATTATGGAGTGGAGCGCTAGTTAATTTTTTCATAACCCAAGCGTCTTGCATTAAAGAAAATCATAAATCACATGAATCTAATCATTCAGGGGCTGGATGTTAATAATAGTGACTTGCGGGCTTTAGCTAAGCTATCCCAAGCAGATGGAATAGAGCGAATTACCGGCCAAGCGTTCCGATTGACAAATGCCGCTTATGCCAATGATATTTCAGAATATTGCACACAAGCAGAATTGGATTTTGCTTTTGTAAACGCTGACTTGAAGCTTGTCGATTTTAAATTAATTGCGATGGATATGGATTCTACGTTATTGGCTATTGAATCTATTGATGAAATTGCTGATATGCATGACATAAAATCCCAAGTGGCGGCGATTACATTGCAAACTATGCAGGGCGAAATAAGTTTTGAAGAGAGTCTCACCCGTCGTACGGCTTTATTACGAGGCTTGCATTATGACGCACTGCAAAAAGTCTATGACGAACGTGTCAAACTTAATCCCGGTGCTGAAAAAATGTTGCAACAAGCCAAGCTAGCCGGGTTAAAAACGATGGTCATTTCTGGCGGCTTCACATTTTTTACCGATCGGATTAAAGCCAGATTGGGATTTGATTTTGCGGCTGCCAATGTGCTGGAGATTGAGGAAAATAGACTGACAGGCAAAGTGGTTGGAGAAATTATTGGTAGACAAGGAAAAGCACAAGTATTAAATCAGATTCGTGATGAACTGGGTATTAAGCGTGAGCAGATTATCGCTATTGGGGATGGTGCCAATGATCTGGGTATGATGACAGAGGCTGGGGTCAGTATTGCTTATCATGCTAAACCCATCGTAAGGGATCATGCAACCTACGCGATTGAGTATGTCGGGTTGGATGGTGTTATCAATTTATTCAAATAAATTAAATCGGCTTGCTTGTCTGCTAGGTGAATTTAATAGTTTGGTTCATACATCAGCGACTTAACATAGTCAGCCAGATCCTCAGGTAAGTTGGAATCCGTCAATCCTTCTTGAACTGCCACCCGACAGACAGCGACAGCAATCGCATGGGATACTTCGCGCACTCGTGTCAACGCCGGATAAACCGCGCCAGTGTGAATTTCCTGTTGAGTAACGGTGTTTGCCAATACCTCGGCAGCCGCTAAAAACATAGCTTGTGTGACAAGCCGGGATGAGCTGGCGTAAATACCCAGGCCTATACCTGGAAAAATATAAGCATTATTACCTTGGGCGGGCTTAAATAACTGATTGCCGTACTGCACGGCGTCAAAAGGGCTGCCGCTGGCAAAGATTACTCGTCCATCACTCCATTGATAAGCCTGCTCAGCAGTACACTCCGTATGTGAAGTTGGATTCGATAAGGCAATAATGACCGGGCGCTCATTCACTGTGGCCATTCTACGCACAATAGCTTCATTAAAAGTTCCGGCAACACCGGTAGCACCGATTAGTACGTCAGGTTTGATCTCACCGATAGCATCGACAAAACTGCAAGCGGCATGTTCATGAGCGAATGCTTTGATGCGCGGTTTGATAGTCCCGTTTGCCGCTGTCACCAATCCATTTCTATCGATAAACCATAGCCTCTTCTGCGCTTGTAGTTTGCTTAATCCAGTTGCACAGAATGCATCGACCATTAATTCGGCAGTGCCACCTGCCGCAGAACCGGTGCCTAGGAACATGATATTTAGATCGGCAAACTTTTTCCCGGTAATACGGCATGAGGTGTAAATGCCGGCGAGTGTCACCGCGGCAGTGCCTTGTATATCATCATTAAAACAGCGAACCTGTTCGCCGTACCGGTCTAAAAATTCAAATGCATGCGGTGTGAGGAAATCCTCAAACTGTATCAATGCATTTGGAAAACGGGATTGCACAGCTTCGACGAATTCATCAACTAGTGACCGGTAAGCATCGCCGCTGATACGTGGATAGGGATAACCTAAATAAAGCGGATCTTCACGTATTGGCAGGTTATTTGTGCCAACATCTAGCATGATGGGTATGCATTGTGCCGGGTGAATACCCGCGCAGGCTACATACAGAGCGACTTTTCCGATGGGGATTCCCATACCATTGGCACCTAGATCCCCCAAACCCAGAATTCGCTCCCCGTCTGTAACAACAATCACGCGAATATCTTCTTCCGGCCAGTTTCTCAGAATCGTTGCAATTTCGCCACGATCATCAGGGGTAATATAAAATCCTTGCGGTTTTCTGAAAATGTGTGCAAATTCCTTGCACGCTTCACCGACTGTTGGGGTATAAACTAAGGGCATGATTTCTTCGATATGGTCAATCATCGTTCGATAGAAAAGCCGCTGATTGCGTTCTAGCAGTGCATTGAGAAAAATATATTTTTCAATCGCAGTGCTTTTGCAACGCATGCTCCCCAAAACGCGTTCTATTTGTTTATTGATGCTTGCAACATCATAAGGAAGGAGTCCTCGCAAGCCAAAGTGTTTGCGTTCTTCACGCGTAAATGCAGTTGATTTGGTGAGTGCCGGATCATCCAGCAGCGCTTTTCCATATAAGTTTTTCATGTTAATCAATGCCTCTAGAATAACGGATGGGTCTTGTAATTAACGGTAAGAATCAAAGTTGCTTAATTTAATTCTGAGTTGGACAATCCAGACAACCAAAGATAAACTTATTTGTCTCAATAGAAAACACTTTCGGTCGTATATGTAATCCATAGACTCTAGTTTTTATCTACATTGAGCTGATCATTTAACTAGTAACGATTTTTTATCCAGAGATAACTTGAAAAAATTATGAGTCAATCACCATTTCCTATACCCGATCCCAGTTTATACACTGAAGAAGAAATAGCACAACTGGTTCATACCTTTTATGCAAAAGCTAGAAATGATCCTTCACTGGGCCCTATTTTTGAAGCGCATGTGATCGATTGGGATGCTCATTTTGTACAAATGATCAATTTCTGGTCTGCTCAATTACGCGGCACAAGCCGATTCCGCGGCGCGCCTATGCCAAAGCATATCGCACTTCCTGAGCTCACCGCAGAGTTGTTTGAACGCTGGCTTTATCTTTTTCGGCAGACTACCGAAGAACTGGGCGATCCGAATTTGCAACAACATGCCAATGCAATTGCCTCATTTATTGCAAGCAGGTTGTGGCAGGGTTATCAAATGAGCAATTACCCAGACAAACAGCCCGTAGCGTTGCATATCGCATAACCTTTTATAGTCCTGCTCAAAATATATTGAAAAGTATAAAAAGTAAAATTATCGTTTTTTCAATGCTAGCCACACTGATTCCTTCACTGGGATTGGGTATATTATCGTTTCAGCAGAATGAAACGATGATTAGTGAGAATGTAACCCGAGAATTGCGTGCCTTGGCAAATTATGCCAGCCGGGAATTAGATTTATGGATTAAAGAGCAAATTCTTGTTGTTCGCGAACTCGCAACGTCTAAAATTCTTATTGAAGGACTCTCTTTAGGATCCCAGTCTCAGAAAAATAAATTCATCAAACAGCAAAAAGCATTAGAACTCTATTTGAAGTCTGTACATAAGCGATTGGAAACAGTATTGGAACTAACAGTAGTCGATATCGAAGGTGAAATAATTGCCAGCAATGTGGATTCGCCTTTTCCAGTGACGCTTTCTCAAAATTGGCCGCAAGATGCATCCATTCAAGGGGATGTTGTTGTGCCGCCACAATGGAATGCGAATTATGCAACGGCGATACTGAGTATTTCGGTTCCTGTGTTATCGGTGGATGATTTTATCTTAGGCGCACTGATTGTAACGTTTGATTTGCGCAATATTCAGCCAAGTTTAAAAGATAAAATAAAATCACCGCCTGGTGATGTACTTTTATTAGATAAAGACGGATTGGTCATGTTGGCCAGTGATGTTTCGATTATCAGTACAGATACCCCAGTATCGCTTGAGTCTGGTGTATTAAGACGATTGCAGGATAATCCAGGGGAACTTGAAGTATTTCATGGACCCCGGCAAGAAAATGTAGTGGGCTTGGCTTATATGTCCGAGAAACCGCCCATAACAATAATCGCCAACAGAAGTCATAAATTGATTTATGCTGCTTGGGAGCAGCAACGTGATCTTTACATCGGTCTGATCTGTATCATTATCTTTGTCGTTACTTCAATCGCTTTCCGGATGAGCCATGCTATCGTGGCTCCTTTACAAAAATTAATTGATGCGACTGAAAAGATTGTAAAGGGCGATCTTAATGTTGAATTAACTAATTCACGGCGTGATGAGCTTGGTCAATTGACGCGCATGTTTAACCAGATGACCGACAAGTTACGTCAGAATCAAGCTGAAATTACTGCGGCCAGTGTTGCCATGCAGAAAAAAAATCAGCTGTTGGAAACGCTATCGGCAACTGATAGCCTGACTGGGTTATATAATCGCAGCAAGCTGAACTCGATTATTAGCGAACAGTTGGCTCGATATGAGCGGACAAGACGCCCTTTTGCTGTACTCATGATTGATGTCGACAATTTCAAGACACTCAATGATAGTCTCGGTCATGTTGTCGGTGATGAAGTAATAGCCGCGATAGCAAAAAATATTTCACAATGCATTCGCAATGTTGATTTTGCCGCGCGTTATGGTGGTGACGAGTTCATGATCATTTTAACTGAGGCGAATGTCGATGAAGCGATGAAGACAGCAGAACGTATCCGAACGCATGTGGCCGATGTGTACTGCAGTACCTTAGATAAAATACTCCAAGTGACACTCAGTATTGGAGTTATTCAAAGTGAATCTCAGGATAAATCCGTAACTTCTCTGCTTTCCAGGGTTGATAGTGCACTGTATGAAGCCAAACATGCTGGACGCGACCAAGTTTATTGCATGCAACCACCACAGTCCAATGGCACAATATAAGTGCAGTTATGGACTGTAGTTATTCCTCTATTTCAAGCGATGTGCTAAGAATCCAACCTTTATTGCCTTCAGTCTGAACTCGAAGCCACGAACCAAGACTGGCATTTGCTGTCAGCGCCGCATCTTTTTTCAAGGTAGCTAATATGGGTGCACGGGTATTGGGTTCTTTGCGCAAATTGACATTTGCCTTGGCGCGTAATTTTATCGGCGTATGAAATTCGAGCAGGGAATTATTTTCAATGGATGTTCTCTTGCGATCAGAGTCAGTTATCAAACTAATCAAATGTTTAGCTTGTGCAATATGATTCATAGCCTGGGCATATTGATCTTTTTCATAAAATATAGATGCAGTTTCTACTAAATGTTGTGCCTGGATCTGCAATATTTGATCCGCTGCAGAAATTTTAACGTGTTTCAGGTGTTCTAAAGCCACTTCGATTTCTGCAATTGCAGAGGCTGTACTTGGTTTTGTAGCTAATCGATGGAGTTTTACTTGTGTACGAGTAGCTTCTTTATTGACTTCTCGTAGTGCTTGCGCCTGGCTTTGTTGACGCATTTGCTGACTCTTAATCAATTCATCTTTTTCAGCAATCACTTTCTCCAAGCGTGCGATCTCATTCTTCAAACCTTCATCCTGGGATACTGTCACCGGTATTGGTTCAATAATTTGAATGGGGGTTAGTTTCGGCGGAAAACATCCTGACAAATTCAGTGCAAATAAGCAGAATATCAATTTATTCAATGACAAAATAGAAATTCTAATTGGATAAAATGGTATGGCTTGCAACAATAAATTTTTCATTGAATCTTTTATAATCCGATTAATTAAGTTGAAAAACAGAGAAGATTGAAAGAAACAAAATGTACCCAAGAATTATTTAATTTTCCAAACAATTTAGCGACGCGTAATATTGATAACTTGGAGTTGTTTTAGATGATAAATCAATTCATCATCAGCGTAGTAATGATTTGTAGGAATTATTGTAATTTTTCTACCATACTCGACAGTATTGGACAAAGATATGTCAATTAGAAGTCTGCTAAGAGATTTTTTTATTTCAACGAAGTTCTTGAACACATTATTTATGTGAGGGTGTCATGTATCAGCGAATTTTAGTACCAATTGATGGCAGTGCTACATCAGAGCGAGCATTGGATGAAGCCATTAAATTTGCGCAACAGCAAAATGCACAAGTGGAAGTGATACATGTATTAGAAGATATCTGGTATTTTGACAATGAGGATTATCTAAATTATGCGGAGCTAATCCAATCCATGAGAGGAATTGGAGAAAAAATACTGGCACAAGCGCAAAAGAAACTTAAACAGGCCGGAGTCGCAGCCGAGATAAAATTGCTTGAAACGCAAGGGGAACGTATTGCCAGCGTTATTGCTACGGAAGCTAAGAATAACCGGGCAGATTTGATCATTATCGGAACGCATGGCAGATCTGGTTTTAGCCGTATGCTAATGGGTAGTATTGCGGAAGGCGTGGTACGAACGGCGCATATTCCGATTCTTCTGATTCGTGGTGTTGATGTTTGATAACGCCTTGATGTACAAAGACCGTTATTACCTAACGGGATAAATGTATTC
>ERZ1292630.4074-Hain-H41-02um-R3-4074-length-12515-cov-5_pt1 | contig 12515 bp, 15 predicted proteins | sample MGYA00564408_ERZ1292630 | MGnify/ENA primary metagenome ERZ1292630 (study PRJEB36523, sample SAMEA6512641) | groundwater metagenome | collected 2019-01-08 | study: AquaDiva: Metagenomics assemblies of 32 groundwater samples | reverse complement strand
GGCGCTCGTCGAGCAGGGTCGCCCGCTCCGCCTCTAACGCCTGCAGGCGGGGTTTGAAATCCTCGGCCGACGCCTTCGCGGCGACCTCCTCCAGTTTCCGAACGCGGAGCTGGAGTGCTTCCTTCTCGGACTCGAGTCGCCGCTTCTCCTCGCGAAGCGAGTGGAGCAACTCGGCGACGGCGCGTACGCGCTCCTCGAGCCGATTCAGTTCTTCCATCATGTCGTGGTGCCCGCTTTCACCGGCCCCCCGCCTCGGAGCGTCGCCCCGAAACGCTGGTCCAGCGTCTTCACGATCGTCGCGACCGCCCCGTCCACTTCCGCGTCGGTCAGGGTCCGATCCGGGGCCCGGAACTCGAGCGCGAAAGCGAGGCTGCGCGGAGCCCCCTCCTCCTTGCCCATCCGGTAGAGGTCGAAGAGCCGCGCCTGCGCGAGGAGCGGACCACCCGATTCCCGAATCGACCGAAGAAGGTCTTCCTGTGTTACTTCGTGCCGGGAGACCGCCACCGCCAGGTCCCGCTTGGAAGCCGGAAACCGCGGCACCTCCCGGTAGCGCCTGGGTCCTGCCGCCGCCTTTGCCAGCGCGGAGACCGAAATCGTCGCCGCCCAGACGGGTCGATCGACCCCCAGGAACTGCGCCAGCCTCGGCGCCACCTCACCTACGATGCCAAGCGAGCCGTCCGAACCTACGAATTCTGCGGCGGTTCCGGCGGCCCAACGTGAGTCATGGTAGGAGCGGGTATCCCACGAGTCAATTCCGAATGACTGGAGGATCGCTTCGATCGTTCCCTTCGCTTCCAGGAAACGATCCGGGTCGGCAGCCGGCGCGTCCCACGGAAGCGGTAGGCCCGCAAGGACGAACGTCGCCTCGAGCCACTCCCGTCCGATGGGAGCGGGCGTGGCTCGGAAAACCTTCCCGACTTCCACCAACCGAAGATCACCCACACCCTGCCTGAGATTCTCCCCCGCCGCCCGGACGAGCGCCGGTAGGAGCGAGGGGCGAAGGTGCTTCAGCTCGCGGCTGATTGGATTCTGCAGTTCCCAGATTTCCTCATCCGCGATCCCTTCGCGAACCTCGGCGGGAATGGCGCCCACCAGAACCGTCGAGAGCGCCTCCTCAAACCCAAGCCCGCAAGCGACGTTCCGAATGCGTCTTGCGGCGATTTCCTCGGGCTTTGTCGAGACAGTCGGAAGGGGTCCCGAACGGACCGATAGCGGGATGGAGTCGTAGGAGAGGATCCGCGCCACCTCTTCCACCAGGTCTTCCTCGATCGCGAGGTCGTATCGATGCGGGGGTACACGGAAGGTCGCGTGGTCGTCGTCCCCCTCGCGAGCCCAGGGAGTCGCGGCCGCGATTTCAAGGGCCCCCAGCGCCCGGGTCGCCTGCTCCGCGCTTACCGGCATTCCCAGAAGTCGTTCGGCCCTGCGCCGCCGAAGCCGGATCGTCGCCGGCTCCCGGCGTCCCGGCCAGAGGTCGACGACGTCGCGAATCACTTCGCCTCCGGCGATCTCCTCCAAGAGCCGTGCGGTGGCGTCGAGCGCCAGGGCGACGGCGATGGGATCGATCCCCTGGCCGAAGCGATCCGCGGCGTCGGTGTCGACGCCAAGAGCGGCGGCCGAGGCCTTGGTCAACTTCGCGTTGAACTGGGCGCTCTCGAGGATCACGTCGCGCGTAGTCGCGGTAACGCCGCTCTCGAGCCCGCCCATCACGCCGGCAAGCGCCATTGGACGCTTCGCGTCGGCGATGACCAGGATTCGCGGATCGAGGGCGAGGTCCTTCCCGTCCAGGAGCACGAGCCGCTCGCCATCTCGGGCGCGGCGAACGAGAACGGCATTGCCACCGACCTTCGCCGCGTCGAACGCGTGGATCGGCTGACCATACTCACGCAGGATGTAGTTCGTGGCGTCGACCACGTTATTGATGGCGCGAAAGCCAGCCGCTTCCACGCGGCGGCGGAGCCACTCAGGAGAAGGGCCGATCGCAACGCCGCGGACAACACGCGCCATGTAGCGCGGGCAGTCGTCGGGGCTCTCGATCGTGACTTCCGGAAGCGGGCCCGATCCCGCCGCCCGGAGCGGCTTCGGCGCGGCCAGCGAGCCGCCGGCCGCCGCCGCAATCTCGCGAGCCAGCCCTCGCACCGAGACGCAGTCGGTTCGATTCGACGTGATTTCCACGTCGAGGATCGTCTCCCCGCCGCCAGCGATCGCCGAGAGCGGCGTGCCGATGGCGGGGGCGCCGGGAAGAACCCAGATCCCATCCGCCTCGTCGCTCAGCCCCAGTTCCCGCTGCGAGCAGATCATCCCCATCGATTCGACGCCGCGAATCTTCGCCCGCTTGAGTTTCATCCCGTCGGGGAGCGAACTGCCGACCTGCGCCACGGCGACGCGCTGCCCCGCCGCGACGTTCGGCGCGCCGCAGACGATCTGGAGCGGCTCTCCCGCGCCGACGTTCACGCGACAGAGACGGAGCCGGTCGGCGTTCGGGTGCTGGTTCGCCTCCAGAACTTCGCCGACCACGATTCCGGAATCGATCGTGAGCCCGCGCACCAGCGACTCCACGGGGAACCCGAGCATGGCGAGCTGATGGGCAAGCGCCTCCGGCGATTCCGGAAGCGCTGTCCAATCGGCGAGCCAGCTCCAGGTCACTTTCACGCGAGAGTCTCCGAGATCACGTTCATGCCGCGGCTAGAACTGCCGCAGGAGGCGGCTGTCGTTTTGATAGAGCATCCGAACGTCGGGGACGCCGTGGCGGAGCATGATGAGTCGCTCCACGCCGCCCCCGAAGGCATAGCCCATCCAGCGATCCGGGTCGTAGCCAACCGCCTTGAAGACGTTCGGGTGGACCATCCCCGCGCCAAGCACTTCCAGCCAGCCGCCCGAAAGAGGTCCGCAGACGGCACAGCCCTTTCCGGCGCAGAAGAAGCAGCGGATGTCGACCGAAGCGCCGGGCTCGACGAACGGATAGTACGAGGGCGCGAATCGAATGACGGTGTCGGGGCCGAAGAACTCTTTCAGAAAGCGGTCGAGGATGCCCTTCAGGTCGGCCAGGCTCACATCTTCGTCCACGTAGAGCCCTTCGACCTGGTGGAACTCGAAATGGTGCGTGGCGTCGACCGCCTCGTTCCGATAGACGCGACCGGGGCAGATGATCCGGACAGGCGGCTTCTGTGCTTCCATGACCCGGATCTGTACGGAGGAGGTTTGTGGCCGCATGCAGGCGTCGGGCGACAGGTAGAAGGTGTCGGTCGTGGCCCTCGCCGGATGGCCCGGCGGAATGTTGAGCGCGGTGAAGGCGTGCCAGTCGCTCTCGACGTCGGGCCCTTCGGCGACGGAGAAGCCGAGGCCGTGAAAGATCGTCTCGATTTCTTCGAGCACGGAGGAGATCAGGTGGCGGTGCCCGACTCGGGGACGGCGGCCGGGAAGCGTGACGTCGCGGAGAGGTCCCGTGGCCGCGGCTCCACCCAGGCGTGCTTCCGCCTGGGCGAGCGCCGCCTCCAACGCCAGGCGCGCCTCGTTGGCGCGCGCGCCTACGGCGGTGCGCTCGGCGGGCGGCAGGTCTTTCAATCCGCGGAGGAGGGCGGTGAGGTCGCTCTTCCGGCCCAAGAAGCGCACGCGGATCGTTTCCAGATCCGCGGCGTTCCCGGCTTCACTAAAGGCCCGCTCCCCCTCGGTTCGGAGCGCGTCGATCCGCTCGATCACGGGGCCGTGGGGCTCTTACGCGGCGTGCGTCTGCTTGGCGACTTCGGCCAGTCGCGCAAACGCCGCGGCGTCCCGGATGGCGAGGTCAGCGAGGATCTTGCGATCGATCTCGACGTTGGCGGCCTTCAGGCCCTGGATGAACTTGTTGTACGAAAGTCCATTCAGGCGGGCGGCCGCGTTGATGCGGACGATCCAGAGACTCCGGAAATCGCGCTTCTTCTTGCGACGGTCCGCGTAGGCGAACTGCATCGCGCGCATCAGGGTCTCTTTGGCGGTCTGGTAGAGCTTGCGCCGGCCGCCGCGGTTTCCCTTCACCGCGATCATGACCTTCCGGCGGCGCTTGCGTCCCGGAACGACGGTTTTTGTACGTGGCATGGTCTAGTCCCTCAATGTCGGGGCGATCCGGGACGGATCACGCTCCGTACGGCAAGAGTTTCTGCATGTGATAGCGCTCGGTGTGCTTCACCAACGCCGAGCTCTTCAGCCTGCGCTTGCGCTTGCGGCTCTTTCCACCCTGCAATCCAAGGTGGTGGCGGCCGCCGGAGCGGCCGCGCTTGAGCTTGCCGGTCCCGGTGCGCCTGAGGCGCTTGGCCGTGGCCCGGCTGGTTTTCATCTTCGGCATCGCTGCTCCTAAGGTGCGGACGTTTTCGGCGCGCTACCCGACACCTTCGAAGGTGCGGGCGCGGCCGGCGCCGCCGTTTTGGGTTTCACGGGAGTGGCGCGCGGCACCATCAGGAGGACCATGTTGCGCCCTTCCATGCGGGCCGGAATTTCCACCTGTCCAATGTCCTCGAGGTCCTTGATGGCCTTGGCGAGGAGCCGCCTTCCCGCGTCCGTGTGCGCCATCTCACGGCCTCGGAAGGTGACGGTGAACTTGACCTTATCGTGATGGCCCAGAAACTCCCGGGCGTGGTTGACCTTGAATTTATAGTCGTGCTCTTCGATCTTCGGGCGCAGCTTCACTTCTTTCAGCTGGCTCGCGTGCTGCTTCTTCTTGGCCTTCTGCTGCTTCTTGTTCGTCTCGTACTTGAACTTCCCGTAGTCCATCACCCGGCAGACCGGCGGCTTCGCCGTGGGCGATACCTCGACCAGATCGAGACTGCGTTCCTGAGCGTAGGCCAGAGCTTCCCGGATTCCGAGAATCCCCACCTGCTCCCCGTCGGGTCCGATGACACGCACGGTCGGAATGCGGATACGGTCGTTGACGCGAGTTTCCTGCTGCTTTGAGGCGATAGGAAAACCCTCCTCTTTGAGACGGGGACGATGATCGAGGCAGGAGGATTCGGCTTCCGGAAGGTGCGGACCCGCATTCCAGGACGCGCTGGCGTCTGGTCGGACCGCGGCCAGCCGTCCAAGGACGGCGGCCTCCGTTTTGTAACCCCGGTAACGTTGCGTCTCGGGGTGAGAAGCCTACGGCTCCTGCTTGGATCTAGACGGGGCGGATCTTACTGTCGCGCCGCGATTTCCGCAACTATTTTTTCTACGAAAGCGTTCAGCGGGATGGCCCCCTCGTTCCCCTTCTTCCGGCTCCGGACGGCCACGGCCCGATCCTCGAGTTCCTTCCGGCCCAGGACAAGCATGTAGGGGATTTTGAGCATCTCGGCGTCGCGTATCTTGGCCCCCATCTTCTCCTCGCGGATGTCGGCTTCGACCCGAATCCCCTTCTCGAGGAAGAGTTGCTTGATCTCCTGCGCATACGGAATCTGGGCGTCGGCAATCGTGATCAGCTGCACCTGGACCGGCGCCAGCCAGACCGGGAAATCGCCGCCGTAGTGCTCGATCAGTGTTGCGAAGAAGCGCTCCAGCGAACCGAGGAGGGCCCGGTGGATCATGTAGACGGGGTGCTCCTGGCCGTCCGAACCGACGTAGTTCGCGTTCAGCCGGCGCGGGAGATTGAAGTCGAACTGAATGGTCGAGCACTGCCACTCGCGGCCGATCGCGTCGCCGATCTTGATGTCGATCTTCGGGCCGTAGAAGACCGCCTCCCCTTCGGAGCGCTTGTACGCCAGTCCCGACTCCTGCACGACCCGCTCGAGCGCGCCTTCGGCCAATTCCCACTCCGCATCGGTGCCGAGATAGTCCTGCTTCCGGTTCGGATCGCGGACCGAGAGTTCGACTTTGAATTCCTTGAAGCCGAACGTGTCGAGCATGAAGCGCGCGAACTCGAGCACCCCGCGCAGTTCGTCCTCGACCTGTTCCGCGGTACAGAAGATGTGCGCATCGTCCTGGGTGAAGCCGCGGACTCGGGCCAGGCCGTGAAGGACGCCCGAACGTTCGTAACGATAGACCGTCCCGAGTTCCCCCATCCGGACGGGAAGGTCGCGATACGACTGCTTCCGTCGGTTGAAGATCAGGACGTGGAACGGGCAGTTCATCGGCTTCAGGACGTAATCCTTCTCGTCCACTTTCAGGAAGTACATGTTCGCGGCGTAGTGCTCGGTGTGCCCCGACCGCTTCCAGAGATCGACCTGCGCGATGTGGGGGGTGTAGACGAGCGTGTAGCCGCGGCGCAGGTGTTCCGCCTTCCAGAAGTCCTCCACGGTCCGCCGGATGGCCGATCCGTGAGGATGCCAGAGGATGAGTCCGCCGCCCGCGTCCTCGTGCACGCTGAAGAGATCGAGCGTGGCGCCGACGCGGCGATGGTCGCGGAGTTTCGCCTCTTCGATTCGCTGAAGGTGAAGCTCCAACGCTTCCTGGCTGGGGAATGCGGTGCCGTAGATCCGCTGGAGCATCGGACGGTTCGAATCGCCACGCCAGTACGCCCCCGCCACGGACGTGAGTTTGAAGTGGCGGAGCATCTTGGTCTTCGGCACGTGCGGACCGCGGCAGAGGTCGGTGAAGAAGGAGTGCGTATAGGTGCTCACGGTCGCGTCGGGGAGATCCTCGATGATCTCGACCTTGAACTTCTCGCCGAGCCGCTGGAAGCGATCAATCGCCTCTTCGCGCTTCAGTTCCGCGCGGATGAAGCGATGGTCCTCTTTCGCGATCTCGAGCATCAGTTTCTCGATCGCGCCCAGGTCCTCCACCGAGATCGGGCGCGACACATCGAAGTCGTAGTAAAACCCGTCGTCGATGGCGGGTCCGATGGCGAACTTCGCGTCGGGGAAGATCTTCATCACGGCGGAGGCCATCAGGTGCGCGGTCGAATGCCTGAGCACCGCGAGCCCCTCCGGCGAATCGACCGAAATGAAGGAGAGTTCCCCGGATTCGTTCACCGGAGTGTGGAAGTCGAGGATCCGCCCGTTCAGCTTGGCGGCGACTCCGGCCTTGAAGCCCTCGGGATACGAGCGCTTGAAGGTCTCCCCCAGGGTCGCGCCCGGTTCGGCTTCCAGGCGCTGGCCGGCAACGTCGAGGGTATGCATGAGCGGGGATCCTTCGCGTGTCTGGAAGTGGTGGGCGGTAGAGGACTTGAACCTCTGACCCCCTGCATGTCAAGCAGGTACTCTAACCAACTGAGCTAACCGCCCTAACTGACTTTGAGTCGCGGAGTTTAACACTTTTCGCCGGACGCTTGGAACGGCCGAATTTCGGCATGTTCCCGGTTTTGTTCCCGGTTCGGGGTGTCCCAGGCCTCGAAAACGCGGGCGGCGTCGGCCCGGATCGCCCTCTCGTTCGGGCGTCCGTACTTTTGGGTCATACGCAGCGAGCTGTGCCCTAGGATCTCCTGAAGGGCTACGATCACACCGTCGGCTTCGAGGTAGCGGCAGGCGAAGGTATGACGGGTCATGTGCGGATGGAAGCGATCGATCCCCGTCTTTCGCTGAATCGTCGCCGCGTAGCCCTTCCCCTTCTCGGAGTACGGCTTTCCCTCCCTCGTAACGAAGAGCCGGCCCTTGCGGGCCACGATCTCGGCGAGGAGAGCCCTCGGGACCGGGACCGTCCTGTATTCCCTGTCCTTGGCCCTGCGGATCAGTATTTGCCCGTCGGGCGTGAGGTCCGTCCTTTCGAGCCGGACGAGTTCGCCCCAGCGGAGGCCGGTCGAGAGCGCGAGGCGCATGTGAAAGCCCCAGGGCTCGGGAAGCGCGACGAGGGTCGCTACCTCCTCCTCCGTGAGCCGGTCCGGCGCCGCCTTCTCGGGGGTCGGTAGGAATCCCCGTTTCGTCGGCCAGGGGGTCGAGTCGAGAAGCTCGACGTCGACGCACCAGTTTAGAAGCTCGCGCAGCGTCCGCGCGTAGAGCCGGATCGTCGCCGCCTTGTAGTCCGGGTTCGCCCTTCGAACGCTCGCGAGGTAGGCGTGACAGTCCGCGCGGCGAATCGACGCGAGGGTCCGCTTCCCTAGGAGCGGTAGGAGGAACCGTTCCACGACCGATTTCGTATCCTCCGCGCGCTTCAGTGTGTCGACCTTCTCCGAGTACCAGCGGTCGACGGCCGTCGCCACCGTGAGTTCGGCCGGCGTCGGTTCCTTCGGCGCCCTCGGATCTATCCCCGCGAGCACGTCGGCCTTCACCCGGTAGAAGAGCGCGACCGCGGCGCTGACGTCGGGTCCAAGCGGGAAAGATTTCTCGCCTCCTTTCGTGTGGATCCTCGCGAAGTAGCTCTCTCGCTTCTTGACGACGCCGGCGGGGAGTCTCATCACTTTCCTCCCTCGGCCCGCTCGAGCCAAGCGCTCAGCGCGTCCGGGCGGAACCGTAGCCTATTTCCGAATCGAGCGGCTACAAGTTCACCAGCGCGGACGGCCTTCAGGATCCGCTTCCGGGAGAGTTGGGTCAGGTTGGCGACGTCGTCGACGGAGAGCAGGCGCTCCATTTCCGGGCGCGGCCTCACGGCTGCACCCCCTCGTCCGAAAGGCCGCCGTCGTCGCTAAGGCGCTCATGATTCACATAGAGACAGCCCTGCGCCTCTGGAGCGTCCGGCGCTGGCGTAATCCCTTTCATCGCGCTATCTTGAGTAAGGTGCCTATCGCCCTCCGGCTCCTCCCCGTTCGCCGCGGTTGAGCGCCTTAGCGACCAGGTCCAGTGGCCGTCGCTTCCGAGGCTTCCGACGCGACTGGAGACAACACCCAGGACATCGCCCGCGCGCCGGAGGGTTGCCTTCGAGATCCTCGCCTCCTTCGCGCTAGCGTCGACGTCCACCGAACGCACGGGCCCGTCCGCCAGCAGGTTCTTGAGGAAACCCTTTGCCCGGTCGAGAGCGGAACGGTCCTCCCCGGGGACCGGCGCCGACGTCAGCGCGTTGGCGGTGTGGCCGGAGACGCCGACCCACTCGACGTGCGGCACGTCGTGTGGACTCTCGACCTCAAGGCGGAACGAGAGCGATGGCGCGATCGGCGCGAGGTTCATCTTCGAGACCGCGAGGACGCGCGTCCGCTCGCTCTCGTCGTTGGGGTCGTTGCCCACCACGAGCCCGGCCCGCGCGGCCGCGATGAACGCGACACTTCCACCGCCGCGGTGCAGCGCCTTGTCGGTGGGCGCCTTCTTCCAGTGTCGAACGGCGACGACCGAACTACCGGTGTGCTCGGCGAGGCCCTTCAGCCGCACGAGGGCTCGCCGTACCGAGTGATCCGAGTTCGTGTCCGTTGCGTCCGGTAAATACGCGACGAGCGGATCTACGACTAGGAGCGCCGCACGCTCCTCTAGCATGACCGTTTCCCACGCTGCGACGTCGGCGTCGGAGATGACTGGCTCTCGTGTCTCGGTGTCGGTCTGCATCGAGAGAATGACTACCCGCGATAGGTCGGCGCCGGCCGCTTCGAGCCGCGGACGGATGACTGCGCCTGGGTCGTCTTCGGCGGATAGGATCGCGACGGTCCGCGCCTCGCCTCCTCCCGAGTCGTCCGGCATCGCCGCCCCGCGGGAGACGCGCGCCGCGAGGTCGAGCGTGAGCGTACTCTTTCCGCATCCGGGGTCGCCTTCCAAGAGGGTCAGCATGGCCCGCGGGATCCTGCCCGGCCACAGCCACTCGACGCGCCTCTTCTCGACGTCGCACATCCTCGTGACGACGGCGCGAGCACCGCCCTCTTCCTTCCACTGAGGCGCTTCCATGATCCGCGCATCCAGGTCATCTCGCGTGTGCCCCGCGGCGATCCAATCGGTGAGGTCGCCGTGCTCCGGGAGTTCCGGAAACCGAACGACGCGGAGGTCCCGAATGAGTGGGCGGAGGGGACGCGCGCAGTTCGGGCCGTGCTTCCGTCCAGGCGAGTCGTTGTCCTCGAGAATGACGACGCAGTCGAACCGAGCGAGCGACTTCGTGTAGAGCGGAATCCATTTCTTCGCCGCCAGGACCGCACCGCTCGGCACGCTGCATGCGAGATAGCCGAGGGCCTCCGCCGTCTCGACGTCCCGCTCACCTTCACAGAGGAGCACCGGCGTACCCGCTTCCGCCGCCGCGAGCTTCTCGTGGCGCCACAGCGGTAGCTCGACGTCGTCGGGGATCTTGAAGATCTGGAGGCCGTCCACCCAGCGGCTCCATAGCCACGTGCCGTTCTCATACTTCGTGTGGTAGTAGTTCACGCCGCGCCACGGGTGGACGTGGGCGCGCACGACATTCCCGCGTGGGCCGTGCTTCGATGACTTACTCTCGCCGGGATAGGTCACGGTCAGACCTCCGTCCAGCGCGAACGGAGTCCGTGGCGGCGCTCGATCGTGACGAAGCAGAGCGGCGAGAGGTCTGGCCTTTCCTTGCCGCGGAGCTTCCGGACGAACGCGCGCGCGGTGCGGAGTGTCGGAAAGGTCCGAGTCTTCGTTTTGGTCGTGAAGCTCCACCCGATGCGACGATAGGAAACTCGGTAGGCTTCAAAGGGACTAAGGGGGCAATCGGGCTGGCGGTGTGCGGGGTATGGCGCTAGAATTGCAGACATCGGGTTCGCTCCCGTGGAACGGGTCGGCGCCGCTCACCTTCCTCGGTGCGCGCCGGCCCGCATCCGTTTCGGCTCCCTGCCGACAACGGACTGGCCCACGGTCAGCTCCCCAATCGGCGCCGCGAGGGCGCCGCGCCACGTCGGCGATAATGCACCAGCCGCCCGGGGATGGCCGTTCACTCGAGAACTGCTACCTTTCGGTAGTGGCCGCTTGGTGCGGAAGTTCCCGAGCGTTTGAAACCCATCACTTCGGTCGCGTCATATCCCTCCAGACTTTGGACCTCAGTTTCGATTCGTGGCGCGTCCTGCGGTCCACGATCGTGTTGTCCGCTCCGTTGGGATCATCATAGTAACCCGCCGAGTCGAGGAGCGAGATATCGCGCGGCGTCGCCGAGCCCGCCGCGTATCTCCTCGATACGGCCAGAATCTCAGCGAGCCCGGCCCTCACGCGGGCGGAGTCCCTCGCGATGGCGCGGTACACGGACTTCCTCATTGCCATCAGAAACGCTCCCTCAGCAAATCCGCGATCGGCGACGCGCGATCGACGTGGTCCGGAAATAGATCGCGCTTCCGGGCGTCGAACTCACGCTTCGTCAGTTCGACCGGCGGCTCGATTCGCTCCGGCGGCGTCGGCTCGGGCGCCGCCTCGGTAGGTTCGAATTCTAGCACCGCGGGCACCGGCGTAGGTGCCATCCATTTCGAATCGATCGCCACGACGCGGCCGAGCCCCGCGCGGACGAGCAGTGCGACCTCCTGCTGTAGGTACAACGCGAACGCCCGCTCGCCGAGCAACCGCTCCAAGCGGTCCAGCGTCGCCGGGTCCGGGAAGGCGCTCATCCGCCCCCGTTCTCCGCGTTCGCCGCCGCCTGCAGGAGCCGGAGGCGTTGCTCAAGCACGGCAAGCGCCTGCCGGTCCGTGACTGGCCGCTCCGCCCGCGCATCGACATGCGCCTCAAAGGTGACCGATGAACTCCGGACGTCCGTCGTCTGGGCCGTCACGCGCGGGTGCCCCAAGCGGTCCGCCATGCTGTTGAACAGCCGGATCCAGTTCGCGTCGATCGGGTTCGCCGAGTCGTTCAAATACTTGAGAGCCCGCCGGCAGGACCGGACCCATGCCGCGGTGAGCTGCGGCCGCGTCCGCGCCAGGAAGGCCGACGCGTTCTTCGGCGGACGGCCGGAGAGGCCTGCCTCGAGGCGGACGGGGAGGTCGGTCACGGGGCGGCCCCACCCGCCTCGATCTCGTCGCACATCGTCGCGAAGTCGATGTCTCGGAGCAGCTCGTCCACGGTCAAACGCGACCGCATGCTGTGCGGATACAATTCTCGGTGATGCGCGCGAAGGCTCGTTACGAGGGTGTGGTACCGCTCCTCCTTGATGACGACTTCGCCGGGCTTCGGCGCGCGGGCGATCATCGCGCAGAGGCTCTCATGGAAGGCGTCTCCCACCGCCTCACCGAGAAGAAAATCCACCGCACGCATCGAGAGCCTCAGCCTCCAGACCGCGAGCCGGCCAAGAATGTTCATCGCTTTGAAAGTTCCGCCGCACCGCTGACGTCGCCCTCGAGGATCAGATGAGCGGCGCGCTCTCGACGCTCCCGGACCGCGCGAAGAGCGTCAGCGGCTAGCTGCTCCTCGCGAGCGAGATCCTGCGCGACCTGGCGCGCTCTCTCGCCCGGCGAGGGCTTCTCGGGGGCCGACGGCGCCACAACGGGCAATGCCGCGCTCGCGACCTGCGCAATAACGCCGCGGAGCGTTTCTGATCCCGCCGCCCGGTTTTGTAAGAAGAGGAGGTCAAGATCAAGCCCCACCAGATCGTCGGGGACGGGCAGCCCGTCATGGCCGACGAAAGTGACGCGCTCGGCGAGCAAGGCGAAGATCTTCATCAGCAACGCGGATTCAGACGCCCTCCCGGAAACAAGCTGTCCATCGACGGCAACATGCAAACTCGAATGCTTAGCCATGATCATTTCACTCTCCTGCGCGTCGTGCGCTGACGGTGCTCCTCGTACGCGGCGGTATCCCGTT
>ERZ1292630.4073-Hain-H41-02um-R3-4073-length-12516-cov-7_pt1 | contig 12516 bp, 14 predicted proteins | sample MGYA00564408_ERZ1292630 | MGnify/ENA primary metagenome ERZ1292630 (study PRJEB36523, sample SAMEA6512641) | groundwater metagenome | collected 2019-01-08 | study: AquaDiva: Metagenomics assemblies of 32 groundwater samples | reverse complement strand
GGATGCATGGGAGTAGTTAGGGTTGGCCATGCAGCCGATAGGCTGCTAATTTATAGGCAACACCAATATAATCTACAATTAATCCGCCGGGCTTGTTTTTGAAGACACGATTTACTCTGGCAATAGCCTGCATTAATCCGTGCCCCTTCATGGGCTTGTCAACATACATTGTATGCAATGACGGAGCATCAAAGCCCGTAAGCCACATATCCCTTACAATAACAATTTTTAACTCATCTAACGGGTCTTTCATTCTTTCGCCAATGGCTTTTCTTCTGTCTTTTGTCCTGATATGCTCCTGCCAGTTAACAGGGTCAGAAGCAGAGCCGGTCATAACCACTTTAAGAATGCCCTTGTCATCATCTTTATTGTACCATTCGGGCTTTAGCTTGATTATTTCATTATGCAGCTCAAAGCATATTCTTCTGCTCATGCAGACAATCATTGCCTTGCCTTCTAATGCATTTAACCTGTTTTCCCAGTGCTCAATTATGTCATTTGCTATTCTTTTTATCCTATTAGGGCTTCCGACAACTTTTTCCAATCGCGCCCATTTGCTCTTGAGCTTTTCTTTATGCTCTATTTCTTCGCCTTCTGTAACATCTTCAAAATCCTTGTCTATTTTCGGGCGTTCTTCAGGCTTTAGCTCTAATTTTGCCAATCTGCTTTCGTAATAGATTCTTACTGTTGTTCCGTCTTCCACAGCCTGCCCAACATCATAAATATCAACGTATTTGCCGAAAACAGCAGGAGTGGACCTATCTGCTTTTTCAATAGGCGTTCCTGTGAAGCCAATAAAGGATGCGTTTGGCAAGGCATCCCTCAAATGCTTTGCAAAGCCGTCAATAAAGTCATATTGGCTTCTGTGGGCTTCGTCAGCTACTACTATAATATTTTTTCTGTCTGATAGTAATGGGTATTTCTTGCCTTTCATTTCAGGCAGGAATTTTTGTATTGTTGTAAATATTATGCCGCCTGACGAGACTTTTAATAAACCTTGTATTTCATCCCTTGAATTAGCCTGCTTTGGGTCTTGTCTGAGTAATTCCTTGCATCTGCTGAATGTGCCGAATAACTGGTCATCCAGGTCATTTCTGTCGGTTAATAGGATGATTGTGGGGTTTTCTAATTCTGATTGCAGCACTAATTTCCCGGCGTAAAATGCCATGATTAGGCTTTTTCCACTGCCTTGCGTGTGCCAAACAACTCCTGCTCTTTTGTCTTTTGCTTTTATTGTTGATTGCACTGCCTTGTTTACTGCATTATACTGATGGTAAGCTGCAATCTTCTTTGAAATTTTAATACTAACGTCTTTTTTATCCTTGCTTGTTTCAAAAACAATGAAAAAGCGGATTAAATCCAACAGGACTTCCTTTTTCATCATTCCCTTAAGCAAGGTGCCCATTTCAGGCGCTGTTCTTTTTTCATCAATTGTTTTCCAAGGAGTAAATCTTTCTTTATTTGATGTTAAAGTGCCTGCCCTTGCATCCAAGCCGTCGCTTAAGACTAATATTTCATTAAACCTGAATATGGAAGGGATTTGATTTTTGTATGTTTCAAACTGGCTGAATGCTGTCCAGATAGTGGCGTTTTCATCAGCAGGATTCTTTAATTCAATTAAAACTACAGGGATGCCGTTTATGAAGAGGATTATGTCAGGTCTTCTGTTGTTTCTTTCTTCTATGATTGTAAATTGGTTTACTGCCAAGAATTCATTGTTTTTTATGTTGTTAAAGTCAAAAAGCCATACTGTATCGTGCTTTATCTCGCCGTTCTTTCGCTTATATTCAACATCAACGCCGTTAACAGCCATTTTGTGAAATTGCTGGTTATTTACTATTTGGTTTTGGCTGTCTGTCCTTATGACTTTCTTTATAGCTTCTTCTATGGCTTCTTTTGGAATGTCTTTGTTTATCCTCTCCAAGGCAACCCTTAGCCTTTGTGTAAGAACTACTTCATTGTATTTTCGTTCTTCACTTATTCCGCCTTCAGAGATGTCAGGTCCGTAGATGATGTTGTAGCCTAATGTCTTAAGTATGTCTAAGGCAGATTGTTCCACGTCTGATTCAGTTATTGGTTTTGGCATTTTATCTTATTCTCTGAACATTCTTTTATTTTAAATATTTCCTTTGCTTTGTCTTTGTATATAAACAAAAACATAAATGCGCCGATTATTATATACGTGCAAATCTTAATGCTTTCAGGGCTGAAAAACCCTTCTTTAGTTGAAATAAAGTAATAATAGCTTAATAAATGAATCGAACCTAATACTAATAAAAGCCACAAAAAGAAGCATAGAAGTGTATATATCCATGAAAATAGTGTTTCTGATTTTGAAGGCTTAAGAGGGACTTTAGCTTTCATTTAAACCCCTCCCAATTAAGCGCCTGCCCGCAATTAGGGCATTGTTTATTGTTGCTTGTAACAGGATAATTGCATTTTGGGCATTTGCCATGCATTTTACTCAAAAGCCAAGCCAAAAGCGCAAACCCGCCAAGTGCCAGCAGTGCTGATTTTGTGTCTTTATCCATGATGCTCTTCCTGTGAAGGTTGAATCAATTTAGTTATAATGTTCCAATTCGTTTTCATGTAAGAGCATATACCTGCCGCAGGAGAATATTTGTTATATTTCTCCCTAAACTCCTTAACTGCGATGTCGAAATTAACCTTTTGAATAACGCCTTTATTAGCAAGATATATCAGTGCTATAGAAGGGGCTCTTGATTCCCCGAGATTACAATGTATTAATACTTTTTTTGAAGATAAATTTTGTTCGATAAATTGTATTGCTCTATTAATCATCGGATCTGTATATTTTGGAGAAAGTGGTTTTGGCATATCCACTATGTTAAGATAGAGGTGACTTTCTTTTTCTGAGATTAAGTATTCAGGGTGATTTTGAGGTAAACTACCCCTATATCCTACCTTTCTTTGGTGGCAAGGGCTTTTACAAGCATGAATTACAGCCCAATCTTCCTTTATTTCATGAAAACAATTAGTCTCATCACCAACATACAGATTTTTGAATACTTCAATCATGCTCTAACCTCAATAGGGACTCTTATCTTTCGAGACTTAATAATCTCTAATGCAGTTTCTTCCGCATCCGATTCAGTTATTATGTGTTGCATTTTTTCAATTTTCTTTCAATTCAATAGCTAAAAATATCGAGTTTAATATACTTTGAACTATAATCTCAAAGTTATTTATAATTAACTCATTCTCTTCTATCTTATGTGCACCAAAATTTCTGAATCCGTACGTAATTAAGATATCTTTTTCAATTTCATCTAGATTAGAATTATTAATCTTATAAGTCCCATCTAAAATTAGGGTTAAGGTATTCATAAAATTTGCCGTGTTAAATTCGGTAGCATTTTGGAGATTTCTTATTACTGAATTAGGCTTATACTTGAGGGCAAACGATGTTATATCCCTAAAAAGATTAGGGGGATTAGAAGGTATTATTAAATACTCAAATACCCTGCAAAGATCGAATAGAATCTCTAAATAAAGCAAACTGGCAATCGTATTTTTTGCATCGGGCTTTTGTTGATTTAGTATCTTCTTTAAACGGAATACGTTAAGGTTAAAATGGAATTTAACATCTTTAATTATTTCTTGATTTTTAAGAAATTTATTTTCAAATGATAAATAATCAAAAGGTCTATCCCTGCTATTTGAATAATTTTTAATTAGCTTTTTATCTAAAAAATCCTTAATCTCTAAAAGTTTATTTCTAAAAAACTGCTGTTGGGGTATTGTTTCAAAATATAAAAAGAATTTTGCAGGAGTATTTGGCTCATCATTTCGAGAAGTTATAATATCTTCTATTAATGCCTGATTCATCAACCAAAACCCTGTTTCTAAATCTTCGTTTAGGAAGCAAGTAACCGCCCAAAAATAGTAAGGCGTTCCCTTATGAACTCTTAATCCTCTCTCTTTTTCCCACTCCAAGGTTATTTCTAATGCTTCTCTCCAAATATTCTCTGCTTCTGCGAATCTCTTTTGATTTATTAAAGAAATCCAGACAGAAGTAAAATTATTAAAATAACTATCATGCCTTTCGAATTTATTATCTTCCCCCTCTACATAATTAAAATATGCGTGCGAATTAGTTTTGAAATGTTCCATATTGATAGCAGGTAATCCCAACATAGACTGATACCAAGAGACAAATTGTTCATTTACATTATGACCTAAATCATTTAAAAGAATCTTATTTCCCCCAATATTAATAATGAGCTTTTCAGACATTTTTCATAACCTCAATAGGAACCCTAATCTTTCCTGACATTAATTTAGGCAAAATTACAGCACGAATTTGGGATAAATTGCCTAACTCTAATGCTGACTGTTCCACGTCTGATTCAGTTATTGGTTTTGGCATTTTTAGTCATAAGTTACTTATTCTTTTCTTTACAATGGGTCCACATATCTTTTTATAGTCTTCGTATTCTCTCTTTAAGCAATCTTCATTTTTTATTAAGTCTTCCATATCTTTGCATAGGACTTCACTTATCTTTTTGATAAGTCTAATTGATTTTTTAATGCCTGTTTTGTTAACAATCAGAATGGGTAAATAATATTTATTTTTAGTAGTAATTGGTACTTTATCTATATCACTACAAGCCACAAGATAGATAAATAGATTGACTTTATGAACTTTTAAACATTTTACTCCGGTTATCTTAAGTAATTCTGCCTCCGTAAATATCACGGGAAAGCAAGCGTGAATCTTGAGGTCATCACGGAAGAATAAACATTCTTGCTTATGCCAATATTCACAAGCTAATGCTAAATTGTTTGATGCTTCGTATATTGGTGCATTCCCTTTAGTTTCATACTTATGATTATTTGGTATTAAACAAGTAATTGTTTTTGAAATTGGAAATTTTCCAAACAATTTATTAAAGGAAGATAAGACTATATCTCCACCACCATAATCCACAAAATTAAAGCAGTTATTTAATAAATTCGGAAAACGAAGTAAGAAGTTTTCTGGTTTCTCATTATCTAATTCATAAAAACATATTTTTGTACCAGACAATTTTTTAACTTCGCCTACTATTCTCAAACTGAGATTAGGACGTAAATCTCCCTTTAAGGGGTTATATGTTTTAAAATGAATATTCCCCAATATATCAATGTCTTTCGAAATTTCTATTTCCCCTTTTTGGATAAGATATCTAGATTGAACAGTTTCTATCCCTTGCTTAAGTAATTCCCTCCTAACTTTTCGTTCAAATGGAAATCCTTCTTTCTCTAAGATGGAGATTACATCCTGATATTCTTTACTCATTAATCTGCACCCTTAGTTTTCCAGACATTAATTTCGGCAAAAGAGAATCACGGATTTGAGAAAGATTTTGAATTTGCATTAGATTACCATAAGTTTTATCCAAAATTCGTTCAATGGTTTTATTAAACTTATTTAGAATATCGTCTGAAGGTAGAATAAGTCCCATATTTTTTAATGTTTCTTGATTGACACTTTGTAATGTTGTTCCAATTGAAAAATTTAATAAATTCTCCCTTAATCTTTGCAAAACCAAAAATAAGTATAGATAGTTATCAGGAGTATTTAATCTATAACGAATACTAAATCCGGAATAAATGACGTTATCCAAATTTCCAAGAACTAAAGAGATTTCTCCGGGGCTTGCACTTCTTGCAATTAGAATATCCTTATCATTTAATAAATAATCTTTTGCTTTATCCAAATCGATTTTGATTTTATCCAACGAGTCTTTTAATAAAAGCTTGTTATTGGCAATATCTCTAACATTAGCAATAAAAAACTCTGTATCTCCTATTTCATCCCTTAGATAATTAATTCCATTTTTGAATGTTCCACATTCACCTAACTTTCCAACCTTCCACCCCTTCGGAATCTCCCCCAACTCGCTCTCGACCATCTCCCCGCCCGACGACTTATACGGCTTGCCTTTCTCGTTCGGGAATTCAAAGTTAATAAACCAGTGCTTGAAGAGTGCCTGCCCGATGGATTCGAGGGTTTTGTTCATGGCTTGGTTGAGTTCGATTTTTGAGTCGAGAGAGGAGAGGATTTTGATAATTTTATCTAATTCAATAGAATTATTTGGATGAGCAATTAGAAGTTCTCTAATATTCTTAAGACTAATTGTTTTTTGTGTTGAACCAACTACTTCTTCTTCAATTTGGTTTCTAACTAATCTAGAATTTAAAGCATAATAAATAAATCTACTATTGATTAATGGATGAATAATAACTGTATTTTGTCCTAAACAACATAATTCTGCCGTATTCACAAAACTAGTCACTCCATATGTTCCAACTCGGCTCATAACAATGTCATTTTTCTTGGGTTTATGATTTAATGTAAATTCTTCATATACTTCTTTTGTAACTTTTAGTGTATCTTTTAAATCAATGTCCCCATATTTAATATCTGTAACTCTCACCATGGCAATACCTTCAGGTGAATACTTAGGGGTTTTATGACATGAGTCTATTACCTTAGATATTTTTTGAAGTTCTTCAACTTCCCAATCTTCAGGGATCTCTCCTATTTCAGTCTCCTTAAATTTGATTTCTTTTTTATTCATGTGAAACTTCCTTTTCTTCATAGTTTAGTGCGATAATCCCATTAGTTTGAGGCTCAAAGACAAGTTCAGCATTATATTCCTTAGCATCATTTCCAAACAAAACTGTACATCTTTTTAGGTTTGGCAGATCTTCTTCTGAATAAGTGTCAGCAAGACCAAATTCATTTAAATCTGCTGAAATCGTTTCGCTTATGCCTAATATGGCCTTTACTTCAAAATTATTTATTCCAAGAGAATAATTATCAACTAAAAAGTCCATAAACTCCCCTTTGAAATAATCTGTTTTAAGATAAGCCAATAATTCGGGATATTTTATGTGTAATCCGTAGATATTTTCTAATGCAACAATGAGGGTATCTGTATTAAATTCTAAATTCAGATCTTTTGAAAATTTCTTCTTAAATTCTTCCTGCAAGTCCAAATCAAAATCTTTTTCATTCTCGCTTAAAACAAATACACTGAAATATTTATTAACCTCTTTTAAGTTTAAGATTGTCTCCCAGATTAAAGCATCTTTAAATCCCTTTTTTTCTTTAAATGGCTTCTTTTTCTTTGTGACTTTATCTATCAAAAGTTCTAAAGTTTGAGCATAAAGCGCCTTTTCAAGTTTTAGAATAATAACAAACTTTTTGCCATCAATATATTCTGTTATTTTTGCTTTGATAAAAGCATTATAATCATAGTTCCCATTTGGCAAGACAATCTTTGAAAAATCAAAACAAGAAATCCCGCCTAATTTTTTAATTCCTACTTTAAGCGTTTCCAATTGTTCTGAAAAATTCTCACATCTTGTTGTTACTAACTCCTCAACTACAATTTCTGGAAGTCCTATAAAAATGAGTTCATTTAGTTTATTTCTTTCCACCCATTCAACAAGTTTAAGAAAATCGCCTTTGGGTTCAAAGTTAGAATAGTCTTTTTCCCATTCAAAATTATTCCTTACTTTATTTGTATCTAATATAACTAAAGTTTTGGGTTCAGACTCCATATTTGCTGCCCCTCAAATCTTTATTTATCTGCCCAATCCTCTCTTCAGATATCAGTTCTGTCTCTATTTGTTTGAATTCCATTTTTGATAGCCCTTATAATCCCTCATAATCCATCCCAACATATTTGCATATATCTTTAAATTCTTTTAATAATGACTCATTTGAATTTAAATGTACAAAATATAATTCCTTCATCTTCTTTAGTATATTTTTGACTTGGTCCTCATCGCTTAGACCCTCTATCACATAATCGAATATCTCAATACTCTTTAGTTTTTCTTCTTTAGGTATAAACTCTGAGAAAGCAATATTAAGATTTATTTTAGCAAAACAATTTTTGTTTACCGCACTTAAATAAAAATTTTTAAGTTTGGATATAAACTGCACTTGTTTGTCCTTAAAATCGAAGATGATTCCCTGCAAGTTTGTTTTGTGGTCTTCAACAGTGTTATACCATTCATCTCTAAAGCGGACAATCAATTCTTTAGTTAAATTTTTGGTCAAAGTAGAGGACGTGTGAGCTCTATCATGACAATTAGGGCATAAGGGAGCGAGATTTTCAAAATCGTCTCCGCCACTTTCACTCTTAAACTTAATATGATGAGAGACAATACCTGTTCTAAAACAGATACAGCATTTATTTGCAGATTTTAGAATTACCCTTTCATTATGTATATCACTCATTTTTTACCTTGTTTTACAGCTTTTATTGAGCCTTTTTTAAAATTAGTATATTTTTCTGTTATAAACTGTTCTATACGTGGCATAGCAAAGATTATCAAAGCAACCATTATTAAATCTCTAAAAAAGATTAGTAATGACCTTTCAATGATAGTATCTATTCCAAGATAAGTTATACCTAATAAGAAAGTTATGGAAAAATAAACTTTGCTGGGGTTCTTACTCCACTCTCTAGATATCCTATCATTTATTTTTGCAATATAATGAGTAATGAGGGTTAGAATTACAAATTCATAACTAAAGATGCCTACAATAAATAAAGCAAGTTCCAAACTTTGACCCCAATTTTTAGGAAATTGGAAATATATCGAGATAAGGAAACATATATTCCCCATTACAAATATAAAAAAGAGGTTTATCAATCTTTCAAAATTCAAAAATTTTTTGAGATTTTTCACCTAATAAACCTCCTTATAAACTCAAAAAATATTGCTATAGCAATTAATGGAATAAATGCTTCAATAATCCCATTTAAGGCATACTCTATAGTGCCCTGCGAAACAGATTTAATTAAGCTATTAAAAAGAGGTATGATTATAATTAAGATAATCCCCATTATTAATACAGTGATAAAACCACTTATTTCACTTCGCCCCTTCTTCCCCATCACTCCACATCCTCCTTCTCCAAGAACGCCTTATCTTCCTTGCTCAATATCTCTTTATTCAATAGCTTTCCCACTATCACCTTATACTTCTCAATCCTTCTTTTCATCATGCCTGCAATCATTCCGCTATTTATTCCGCCATAATACATACTTACCTTCCAAGATTCTCTATCATCTCGTCTTTTTCTGCATTCTCTCCACAAATGCTCAAAGGAATCCCCCGATGAGTTCACTCACTTTCGTTACAAGCGCAGCGCACCCATTGATTGCTGCAGCCCCTTTTACTGCTTCCCAAGCAGCCTTGACGATTCCTTTATTAGGCGCAGGCTTGGCGAGCTGCGATTGGATTGTTTCAATGTCAGCTACAATTTCCATCTTCTTAGATTCTTGAGTATCAGACTTTGTAACTGCATCACGGAGTTCAGCTAGGGCTGTTCCAAGTTCTCCAAACGCAGCATTAATTTGATTTCCATCGCCCAATGTAATTATATTCTGACCCGTCGCTTCAATCTTGATTCCATGGAATTTAGGCATAGTAAACTCCCCTGGCCCTTCTATCTTATCAATCCCGACAGCCGTAATCTTGTAAAAACTAGTCGCCGCAGGCATAATAGTGCCACCGCGTGCAGCAAATGTTTTTTCAACTTTTTCTTCCTCAACCCACCCTTGGCTTATTAGGTAAGTAAGATTACTTTGCACTTCTTGTTGCTTTAAGTCATGTGTTGCCTTCAATTCCTTTTTTATATCGCTGATTTTGACAGCTGCTCCTTTCTTTCCACGAGCACTGGTTGCATTCTTATTGCGTTCGTAGAAATACTGCAACATGATTTTTCTAATCTCATTGTTTGAAGGCGGTATATAAGTAGTCTTTTTCTTTACCATTTCACACCTTAAACCCTATACCCTTCAAATTCTTCCGTATCTCCTCATCCAACCTCTTTCCTTCTTCCATCTGTTTAGACAATTCAGAAGTCAATCGCTTCATCTTCTCTTCAAACACTTCAGAGTCTTCCTCAACTTCCTCTGCCCCAACGTAACGACCTGGCGTCAATATCCACTCGTGCTTCCTCACTTCATCAAGCTTCGCGCTCTTGCAGAACCCCAAGACATCAGAATACTTTTCGCCTTCGCCTCTCCAAGCGTGATAAGTATCAGAAATCTTCTTAACATCAGCTTCGCTTAATTCCCTGTGCCTTCTGTCAACCATCACGCCCATCTTGCGGGCATCTATAAACAACACAGAGCCTCTCCTGTCCCTAAACTTATTATTCTTCTTATCTCTGGAAACAAACCATAAGCACGCAGGAATCATTGTATTATAAAACAGCTGTGAAGGCAAGGCAACCATGCAGTCAACCAAGTCAGCTTCAATTATGTTCTTCCTAATCTCCCCTTCATTTGAAGTATTGGAAGACATTGAGCCGTTAGCCAAAACAAACCCTGCAATCCCTGTAGGCGATAAATGATGAATAAAGTGCTGAACCCATGCAAAATTAGCATTCCCTGTTGGCGGAACCCCGAACTTCCAGCGAATATCCTCGCGAAGCATTTCCCCTTTCCAGTCAGAGTCATTAAACGGAGGATTGGCAATAACAAAATCCGCTTTCAGGTCTTTATGCGCATCATTAAGGAAACTTCCTTCATTATTCCATTCTATTTTTGCATCAATCCCGCGAATGGCAAGATTCATCTTAGCCAGTCTCCATGTCGTAGAATTGCTTTCCTGCCCGTAAATGGAGATATCAGCTTTCTTCACATTGCCGCCTTGGTGAGAAGCAACAAACTTAATGCTTTGCACAAACATGCCGCCTGAACCACAGCAAGGGTCAAACACCCTTCCGTGGTAAGGCTCAAGCATAGATACCAATAGCTGGACAATAGAACGGGGAGTATAAAACTGCCCTCCTTTCTTGCCTTCAGCGTCTGCAAACTGCCCTAAGAAATATTCATACACTCTGCCCAATATGTCTTTACTGCGGCTCTCCTTATCTCCCAACCCGATAGTGCCGATTAAATCAATCAGTTCCCCTAGCCTTTGCTTATCCAACGCAGGCCTTGCATAATTCTTAGGCAGAACGCCTTTTAATGTGGAATTATCCCTTTCAATTGCATCCATTGCATCATCAATCAAGCCTCCAACAGTCGGCTGCTTTGCATTTTTCTGCAAATAATCCCATCTTGCCTCAGGCGGCACCCAAAACACATTCCTTGACTTATACTCATCTATGTCTTCAGGGTCTGACAGCTTATCCTTTTCCAGTTCTGAATGGACTTCTTCAAATGCGTCAGAAATGTATTTTAAGAAAATCATGCCTAAAACAACATGCTTGTATTCGGCAGCATCCATGTTATTTCGCATCTTGTCCGCTGCCTGCCAAAGCTTTTGTTCAAAGCCGAGATTTGCGCCTGTTATAGCCATCTTTTATCACGTGTATTTTGCTCTATGTCTTTATTAAGCTTTGCCCGACCCGGCTTTGACGAGGGAAGCAAAAAATCGCTTTCGGTAATGTTGGAAAAAGGACTAAAATCAGCATTGAAATCCGAAACTCTTCCGGCTGAATGCTTTGGTTTTGCAACTTCCGTGAAAATCCTGCGCTTTTTTCTCAGATAGCTTTATGAACAACCTGCAATAAACCCGCATTATGCCAAAACAGTCAAACAATTACACAAGAATATTGGAATCTGTGGTAAAGCAGATAGAGCAGTCAAAGCTGAGGGCTTTCTCAGAAGTAAACAAGGCGCTCTTGCAGGCTTACTGGAACATTGGAAAGGAGTTAAGCAAAACGTCAGGATACGGCAAGTCTGTCGTTGAAAGGCTGTCAAGAGACTTAAGGATGAGGTTTCCCGGGATTAGGGGATATTCTATTGAAAACCTTTGGAATATGAAGCGATTTTATGGGGCTTATCCAAAACTGCAGTCAGTGACTACAGAATTGCCTTCAAGCCAAAAACTTCAGACGGTGTCTGGAGAATTGCTTCCTACCCAAAAACTGCAAATGCCGTCTGCAGAATTGACTCAAAAACTCCAGTCAGTGACTAAAGAATTAGATATTTGTCGAAAACTGGAGTCACTGACTCCAGAATTGCTTTTTTCTGTCTCTTGGACAAATCATGTAATTCTATTTCACTATGCGCAAACACCAGAAGAAAGGCTGTTCTACTTGATAATGTGTCTTAAGGAGAAATGGTCAGCAAGAGAACTTAAAAGACAGATAGACTCCTCGCTCTTCGAGCGCTACATGAACGCAGACAAGCCCGAGAAAGTGACTGCCTTAATCCCAAGGCATAAGGAAGAGGACATTGCAAGGCGCTTCAAGGATGATTATGTGCTGGAATTCCTTAACCTTGGCAATGAATACTCTGAAAAAGAGCTTGAAAGTGCAATCCTTAACAACCTAAAAGACTTCTTCCTTGAATTCGGGAAAACATTGACATTTGTAGGCTCGCAGTATGCAATAGAAATAGACGGCAGGGAAAATAGGATTGACTTATTGTTCTTTGACAGGGAATTAAGATGCCTTGTTGCCATTGAGCTGAAGACAGGGGCATTTAAGGCAGAATATATCGGGCAGATACAAAAATATCTTGCCGC
>ERZ1292630.4072-Hain-H41-02um-R3-4072-length-12517-cov-10_pt1 | contig 12517 bp, 5 predicted proteins | sample MGYA00564408_ERZ1292630 | MGnify/ENA primary metagenome ERZ1292630 (study PRJEB36523, sample SAMEA6512641) | groundwater metagenome | collected 2019-01-08 | study: AquaDiva: Metagenomics assemblies of 32 groundwater samples | reverse complement strand
GGAGGCACGCGCGGCGAAGCGGGATACGTCGCGGCGTAAGTACACAAACGAAGAGAAAGCCGAAGCTTGCCACGAGGCAGCACTCACATCAACGGAGGCCGCATCCGAAACGCTAGGCATACCGCTTCGGACACTGAAACGCTGGATCGCACTGAACCGCACATGACCCTGTTCTGCACTTTTCTCCCCATTGGCCACCGATTTGTTGAAAACGCTAAGGTAGTTACCCCACAGAAACCGCTGCAGTGCTGAGATAATTAAGCCGCATACAAATTAAGGTGCGCGTGAATTAAGATCAATTGTTTTTTTGATCATTTGCCTTAATTAATATTCACCTTAATATTTACACCGCCTGTATGTGCATTCCAACAGTATGGGACTGTCTCTCACCCTTTCTCGATCTCTCACTCAATCCTATAGAGCGCTGTCTGTAGCTTTGTCGCCTTTTTGACGTTCCAGACCAACGGCTGGCCAAGGAGTTCTCACTGTTCCCCCTCAGTACCTTTGGCCCTTCGACTACTGTAATGGCACCTATTCCGCCGGGCCCAGCCCGGCCTCCTAGCAGCACTGCGGGGGGCGACGGAAGCCCACTGCCCCCGCCCAAGGTCACGCAACCTCCAGGCAAGTCGTCCGCGAGTGTCAACTCCGATGCGTCGAGCACGCGTGGAGCAGCGGGCGGTAACGCTCCTTCCGCGTCGCCCCCTTCAGCGCGAAGCAATAATGCCGCCCCCGCAGGTGGCCCCCCGTCTGGGGATCGTCAAGGGCCGTCGAGCCCAGGACAGGCCCAGCGACCCCCGCTAGCTTCCAGCACGGCGCGAACCTCCTCAGGTTCGCCCCCGTCGCAGCGTAGCGCGGTTCGGCCGACGACGGGTGGGGGTCCGCCCCTGTCCGCTAGAGGAGGCGCAGGTCCGTCGTCGGTAGCATCGCGTTCGACGGCCTCTCGTCAACCAGGTGGTACAGGAGGAGGGGGCGTGATTGTTGGCATCGAAGGTAAAGACGTACCCTTCGGTCTCCTCCCCGATCGCGACGCCATTCTCAACTTGCCATACGAAAACTTCAAATCCTATCCCATGCAATTTCGCTCGTTGTGCAAATACGCGCTGTTTTTCGCGACGCGAGCGCAGCAAGTCGTGCACAAGTCTGGCAAAGCCCCGGTGATCATCGCCTTTACGCCGCACAATCTGATGCTCTTCGACTGTCAAACGGCGGATCCATTGCGCATCATCCCGTACGCTGCGATCGAACGCGTCGTGACCAACGTCAACCGAAAAGGTTATTTCGTGGCCGCGGACGGCGGGTTGTACCCCAATATTCCACCCTCGGAACCGTTTATTATCGTCCTACTCACCATGGCGATTTCGGGCACCGTGGTGGAGGCACAACAGCGAGGTGAACTCAACGCAATGTTGAACGATCAAATTTTCGACCTGTGCTTCGCCGGGCCAGAGGCGTCGGACGTCGCCGCGGCGATGAGCCGAGTGCGGCTGTCTCTGAAGGCGGCGGCGCAACAAATACCGCACGTGATGGATACCATGAAGGAGTCGAGCCGGGCAGCAGCGGATACCGCCGCCGCCAGCGGCACCGCCATCACGATCGCCCCGTCCTTCGGCTGGGACGCCGACATGTCAAACCGCCTGTCGGACTGTCTGGTTTCATTCCGCACACCGCCTCCTGTCGCGTCGAAGGAAGCGCTGCTCATGGTCCAAATGTCAGCCCGGGCACTCGCGCTCGGAGACGAAATGATCACCCCAACGCGTCACGGTCGAATCACCGCCGAAGAGCTCGACGCGTACCGCATCGCCCACAACGCGGCGGCCGTGAATGCGCTGGCCACGACGTCATCCGCCGGGGCAAGCGTCACGGGCACCGCCGCGTCCTCTCCAGATCCGAACCGCATTCCAGGACGATTCGCCACCATCGACCCGACGACGAAACTGCACTATTGCGACGTGCCGAATGACGCGCTGCCTCTGTTCCCGTCCCTTCGTGGAAGCGCCGTGTTTTGGTTCGACCGTGTTCTGCACTGGGAGCCGCCTCATCGACCTCGACTCATCTTCGCCTACGTCTCGTATTCACACTTGTACTTGTCGGAAAGTGACAACCGATGTTTGCGGTGTATTCCACTTGACTCCATTGCGTGGCTCATTTTGCCCGAGGAGCCTGCGGTCGCGTTCTATGACGCGATGAACAACAACTTGGCGTCCCACGGTGTCCTGATCCGTTTCCGGCCCCCAGAGCACGACATGTACGTCGCATTTTGCGATGAAACCGAAGTGCGCGTTTTCGTCAAGTTGTTGGCCTTTCTAGCGACGTCCGCGGACCCTTCCGTCACGGTGCAGTTTATGCGCCCGGCGACGCTCCAAATATGTCAACCGAAGCTAACATCGTCGCCCAATTACTTGGTCCGCTACGTCGACGTGCCACCTCGTGCGATTTCAGCCGTGCAGCCTCCCACGGGAAAGGCTCCGGCAAGCAACGCGTCCAAAGCGTCATCTTCCGGTGGAAACAATCTGTTCGTGATTCCCATCCCCGCGTCCGTATCTAACGACTTTCCCATGTTAGCCTACGGCGCCGCCTTGTGGTATGAGAACATCTTCGATTTGAACGACGCCGCCGCCAAGTTCGCCAGCAAGGGATCGCTGCTGGATGACGGCGGCCGCCGCGACCGCAACCCGCTGTCGCAGCTCGTGGGCGGGGAGTGCGTCATCGGTTGCTTATCCAACACTCACTTCTACATGTGCCGCTCTCGGCATCACACCACCCTGGGCTGTACGCGGTGGTTCTCGCTGCAACAAATTCGAAAAATTCTGGTTCACTTTGTGAAATCGGACCGAGCTTTTGGAGCCACCAGGGCCGCAACAGCCGCGGAGGCCGCGACAATGGATCTCAACCGATACATCGTTCTCCTGGTCAACAAGGAGCCAGAGTACGACGCGCTTTTCATGTTCCCAACGGCTCGTGCGGTAGAAACGTTCATCGACGCCGTGTGTGCGGCGCGGGGAGCTTGGTCGTTGCCCGCGAACCACCCCGACGCCATCGCCGATGTGAATGCCGACAGATCCGGTGATTCCATTCGATCGGCTCCCGTCGTCGGTGTCTTCACCGATCTGTCGGCGGAGACGCAGCGGCTGATTCGACCCGACAACTATCGGCCCGCGACGGCGTGCCCGTTGTTTCCAAAGGTGTTGAACGCGCCGTCCTACCAGGAGAGAATTCAGTGCATGATGCACACCTATGGCGTCGACCACTTTCAAGGCTACTCAGATTCGCAGGAGCTGTTGGATGGAAACAAAGGCCGCGAGGACTTCCTCATCGCGGAGTTAGTGCGTCGGTATGGACCGGAGCCCATTCTCACGCCAGAGCAGCGAAAAACGCGATACGGACCGCTCACCCCAGAGGAAGAAGCCGCCTTGGCGGCCGCCCATCGCACCGCAGCGGAACGCCACTTGACCGATGTCGAAAAGCGCATTGTTCGCATGCTGAAAAAGTACTGCGCGCACCGATTGCACATGATGCGGTCGATGATGACCGCGTACAATGACGACCCTGACTTGATGCTCGCCGACTTGATCAAGCGGTATGGCCCTGAGCCAGGTGGCTCGGACGAGACGATCGGCGGTCGGACGATGCAACAAATAGCGGAGGGTCAACTTCCCGAGGCGTCGAGTGAAACGAAGCACACGTTGAAGCAGGAAATCATGCGCTTCGCTCTGTTCCGTCGCGACCCCGTCGTATTTTCGAAGGCAAGCGAACTCGCGGATCGGCACGCGGCGACAGCTGAGTTGTCCGAACTTATGTGGAAGGCGTTGGAAGGGACTCGCGGGCCGCGTCCCACGATCGAGGAGTTCATCAACTTCCTGTGGGAGTCCGACTTGGGCGCGCCGCGACAAATCGAAACGCCTGAAAAAATCGCCCTACGCCGCAAACTTCTCCGTTTTACGGCCCTCCACGCTGCCGACAGCTCCGGCGACGTGGACCGCATCATGGCCAAGACAGACGCTCGCAGCCCGATGCCGTTGTGGGAAAAGTTAATGAAGAAGTTTCCAGAGCGGCGGCAGGCGATTCTTCAGATCATCAGTGACGGTGCCCCTCCGTCGACCGCAGGGGATGGTGGCAGTACGACGACAGCGGCGGGGGCAGTACCCCCCGCCCGGTCCGCACCGCCGGCGGTGAAGACGATTGCCGACGCGACCGATGTGCGGTGCCACCTCATCCGGTACGTTGCGCACTACAACACCGATGCCCTCGGCGACGTCGACAATATGCTCATCAAGTACAAAGGGCGCGAGGGAGAAATGTGGGAGAAGCTATTTGCCAAATACGGGCCGCCGCCTCCATCACCCGCCGATGCAGGCGGATCGCCCTCGACCTTGCCGCCATACGGGGTGCGGCCGCTGGACGGCACCGACATGACCATGGTGCCCCGCAACATTACCATCGACATGCCGTTCGTGGATCTCGACCCCGCCGCGAAGGCGCTGTTCCCGTCGCTCGACCAAGCCGCCATTTACTATTTTGGCACCGTCGGACATTGGGACCCTCCCGAACCGATTACGAAGCGGTTTGTCTTCATCAGCGCGCAGCATTTGTACATCGCGGACGATGAATATAACATCCGGCGATGCATCTTGATGAAGGTCATCTCGGACGTGTATTCGTGCACTCGCCGGATTGACCGGAGCGCCCCGTGTCACGTACTGCTGCGATGCCAGCCGCACGAGCACGACGTGGTGTTGGCGTTTCAGCACGACGCGGATGCTCGTCGATTCGTTTGGGTGATGTGCGAGGTCATCTCACGCTATTTCATCGAGCTCAATGTCAAGGTCCACGCCGCGGTGACCTTGACCGACCCCGGACTTCGCAGTGACTGCTTGGCGGCCGCGTGGTACTCCCCCAAAGTGGTTCCCGTCGCCAAGCGCCCCACCGAAGACGTGATTCGGCAGTTACTTGGCGATCAGGGCATGAAGAGCGACCTTGTCGGTTCAGGAGGAGGGGGAGGAGGGAGCGGGAGTCCCGCCCGAGGGGTCAATGCCTCTCAAGGGTATGGCCGTCCACCACTCGATCCAGGCCCACCCCAGTTCGTGACGTCAGCCCCCGGCTCTCAGCGACCCGCGCTCACATTTGGAGGCGGTGGCCTGAGGCCTAAGCCTGGAGCTGTGGAAGAAGCGGCCGCGATACGCCGAGACGGGGAACCGGAATTCGACCTCGCCGCGGCCGAGGACGTCATGCGGCAGGGAAGGGCGGCGCAGCGACTCAAGACCTCCTTCGCGTCGCTGGGCTGGAGGGCCGGTGGTGCCCCGCGGTTCGGCGCCGATGCGGGATCCGCCCACAGCAGCCGACCCGGTGCGCAGACGGAGTATTTCGACTTTCGGGAAGCAAGCGTCGAACCGGAGGCGGAGTCCGTCGCCGTCGCGGCCCAACGAGGTGGAAGCGACGCAAAACGACGTACCAATCCATTCGGAAATGTCGAGGAATTTTCGGGAGAACCCGACGACTCGGTGTTTTCGTCTCGTCAGCAAGCCGCGGCGTTTGATTTCGAAAAATCGTACGGGGGCGAATCTTTAGCGTTTGCGCCCGACGCAACGCTACGTAGACCGTCCAATGGTGGTCTCGCTAGCGGCGACGCGGCGGCTCTATCGACTGTTGATGGGGTTTCGCGCGCGTCTCGGCCTCCGGCGTCTCACACGCCGCGGCCAGGGGCACCACCATCCGCGCCGCCTTCTGATCGCCGACCGGCGCCTATTCCACCGGCGCCTCGTACACCGGCGGGAGGGCAACCAATACATCAGCCATCCAGCGGTCGCAACAGCGATGCTCACACGTCTGTCGACCGGCGGGCGCTATCGTCGCAGGATTCGCAGCTCGCCATGCTCCGAGAGGTGGCGGCGTCGATCTCGCCGTCGCCCCCGTTCTCCCCGACAGCGGGACACCGATCCGACAGTCCCCCATCGCCGACGGCTCGTTTAAGCCGCATGACCAGTGACGAGGTGTATCGAGCCCTCTCCGCAAGCGTTGGACTCACCGGCGCAAACTTGGTCGCTTTTCGCGGTTGGGATGGAAAGCTGTTGGCGTCGCAGACCGACGGACAGTTGCGCCAGCGGCTTGCCAACGATACCGTTGCGCTGGGCATTTTGACTCGTTGGATTCAGAGGATGAAGAGGCAAGAAGCAGCAGCGATGATCATCGATGAGCAGCAAGATGACCCGGACTTGTGAGAGAGAGAAGAGAAAAAAACCCACAAACGGTGTTCCACGGATGTGAATCGTCACGGCTGCCTGTATTGTTCTGTAAGTAGGCACATTTCCCCTTCAGTAGTGATATGAATGCTCCCTCGGAAGGAGATTTTAGACGCGACGGGGCCATGCTCTGGGACTTCTTTTCTTTTTGTGCCAGCGTCACGCAATCACCGACGCTTGCTTGGTTGCACCGAGGTGATTAGCAACACTCTCAATCCCCGATGGTCCGTCAGTTTCATCGTTCCATTTTGATTCGAGGCGCGTCAATTATTCGACGTCGAGCTCTACGACGATGACGGGAGGGGGCCAGGTGGCGATGACGCACTGGGGACGGCGTCATTTCAACTGGCTCACGTCGTGGACTCGATTGGGTCGACGCTCAAAATTGCCATCGCCAGTGGTGGCAAGGGTGTCTTGTTCGTCACGGGAGTGGAACGGTTGGAATCGGCTAATCGCAGGGACACCGTGATGTTGCAGTTTGCGGGGCGCGACTTGAAGAAGATGGACCTCTTTGGCCTCTCGGATCCATACTTTCGGCTGTTTCGGCTTCAGCCCAATGGGACGCGATCCTTGTTACATCATTCAAATGTGGTCGACGATTCTCTCTCGCCCGTGTGGGAGGCGGCGACATTCAAGGTCAGATTGGTAAAAACGATCGCGACCCCACGTCGTCTCGGGGCGTCCGTTGTCGCCGCGATATGGTGCAGTTCGTTCCCTATCGCAATTACGTGTCTTCGCCGATGGAGGAACTGTCCTGGAGGAACTGCTCGCTGTCCTGGAGGAACTGCCGTCCCAAGTCGTGGACTGGGCGTTGTTGACCCAGTACGTCGCGCCCACGGTGGTCACCGGCAGTGCATTGACCTCTGCGGGAGGATCCGCTACCGGCACCAGACAGCAGTGAACAGTCGACGCATGGTCTATTGCGACCGACCGTTTTTCTTTCCATTTTTTTCTCCGTGGCTTCCCCCCATCTATTTATGATACATTCGCAGTTCCATCGTCATGACACACCGAACACTTTCCATTGAAGTCCAAGTAGTTGTAGTATCCACCGACCGATGAAAAAATGCACCAACCAGCCAGCACTGTTCTTCGCCCAGACGTCATTTTCAGAGGGTCCAGTCTGGACCAGAGCAAAGGGGGGGAGGGGGGTGGGTGCCAGGGCCGATCTCCGATGCCCGTTTTATTTCTGATTTCTCCCCAGCACGGGCAGTTGGATTCTCGGGTGGACCTCACGCATACTTTTCAGGGCGTCGCTTCCCACAAAGGCAAGGCAGCTCAGAACAGATCGTTATGTCTCGTTCCGAATGCTCCCGATTGCAGTTGTTTTTTCGAGCCGAGGGCTTAGCAGACACCGACACGTTTAGCAAGAGCGATCCCTATCTCGTCTTGTACGAACGGCGGAACAGCGCCTCATCGGGCGCAGGCGGGGGACGCATGTTAATCGGCCGCACGGAGATCATCAACAATAACTTAAACCCCCGTTGGACCACGAGTTTTACCGTTCCGTTCCACTTCGAATCGCGCCAAATATTCGATGCTGAACTGTATGACGATGATGGGAAGGGCCCTGGGGGCGGCGATGATGCGCTAGGTGTCGTCTCTTTTCAGCTTGCGCACGTCGTGGGATCCGCCGCAGCGACACTCAAGCAGCGAGTGACCAACGGCAAGGGGTCGCTCTTTGTGACGGGAGTGGAAACGTCCGAGTCTGCCAATCGCCGAGATACCATTCGATTACAGTTTGCCGGCCGCGATTTGAGGAAAATGGACACTTTCGGTCTCTCGGACCCATACTTTCGGCTGTTTCGCCTTCAGCCCAACGGCACCAAGACGCAGCTACACTTGTCCAACGTCATCGACAAAACCCTGACACCCATTTGGCAGCCAGTGGAATTTAAAGTGAGGGACTTATGTGGCGCTGACCCGGCGGCGTTGACGCTGCGGTTCGAGATGTTCGACAAGGACTTCTTTTCCGATGATTCCATGGGATGGTTCGAGTGCAGTTTCAATGATCTCTTGGAAGTAGGCGCCGGCCGGAAAACATTCGATCCCAGAAAGCCGCACAAGCCTGACAACCGCTACGGTGTCATTTATCTTGCAAAGTGCGAGTTGCGGCAAGTGCCGTCCTTCACGCAATTGCTGGCGACGGGATTACAGATGAATGTCATGGTGTCGATCGACTTCACGGGATCTAACGGCGACCCGCGGATGCCCACGTCGTTGCACTATATGAACCCAATGTCGCCCAATCAGTACGTCCGAGCGATCATGAGCGTCGGCGACATTCTGATGGAGTACGACACGGACAAGCAGATTCCAGCCTTCGGCTTCGGCGCGCGGCTTCCCGATGGCAACGTCAACATGTGTTTCCATTTGAATTTCGAGCAGAATCCGTACGTCCAGGGAATTCAGGGCGTCCTCGATAGCTACGGCCGCGCGCTGGCGACGGTCATGCTCTCGGGGCCGACTAACTTCTCGCCGACCGTGACGACCGCGAACCGGTTGTCTCGGTCCTCGCCGGGAGTCTACACCGTCCTGCTTATCCTCACCGACGGCGACATCACCGACATGCAGGCGACGATTGACGCGATATGCGACGCGGACGATGCCCCTCTGAGCATCATCATTGTCGGCGTGGGCAATGGTTGCGACTTTGCCCTCATGAACCAGCTGGACGGCGACACCGAGCCCCTGCGGTCGTCCCGGGGAAAGCCATGCCGCCGCGACTTGGTGCAGTTCGTGCCGTTTCGCGACTTCGCCATGGCCCCTCCGATGATGCTCGCAGCGGCCGTTCTCGAGGAACTGCCGAACCAGGTCGTCGACTGGGCACTCTTGTCTGGATATCGCCCTCCCGTGGTTTCGACCGGAGTGCAACTCGGAGCTGCTGCGCCGATGCAGCCCCTGCCTCAGCCCGCCATCGTCCCCTATACCGTTGCACCGCCGTCGTGTGGAGCTCCGCTGAGCCACGACAACGGGGCCCCGTCTTGCGAACTACAACGACCACTTCCCCCTCCGCCCAGTTGCCAGCCGCAGCCAGGCTGTACCTGAAAGAGTCAGGCTACAGTGCCCACACAAAAATCATCTACCTCTCTCTTCCCCTCGTTCCATTTCCCTTTGTAATTTGAAAGCGATTGTGGGTGGAAAAAAAAACACGAAACACATTTGATTTGGCATTTATTTTGAAGACGACGGGATATTTTTCTCCCCGCGCTTTCGCCTGACTTCTGTCGGCGCGGACGAATCATTATGGCAGCCGCACCCGTTGGCGGCGCCGCAGCGGCGGCCGATGAAAAGGTACGCCTTCAACTCTTCTTCCGCGCGGAGGGCCTCATGGACAAGGATACCACGAGCAAGAGCGACCCGTACTTACTGTTGACGCAAAGGACGGACCGCGGAGGCACGATTCCCATCGGCAAGACTGAAATTATCAAGAATGATCTCAATCCAAAGTGGAAGGTCGGCTTCGCCGTCGACTTCTTTTTCGAAATGAAGCAAGAATTCATGGTATCCATCTATGACGACGACGGCAAAGGGCCGGCGGGGGACGATGCACTCGGTCAAGCCGTATTTCAACTCGCACACGTGGTCGGCTCGCAGGGCGCCCGCGGTGGATTTAAGACGAAAATAGCCGGAGGAGATGGATTCATATTTATTGTGTCGCAGGAAGTCTCGCAATCCAAGCGAGACACCGTCGTTATGCAATTTGCAGGGCGAGAGCTGCGCAAGATGGATACCTTTGGCCAATCCGATCCGTATTTTCGCCTTCTGCGAGTGAATCCGAATGGTACCTCGTCACAGATCTACCTATCCAAGGTTATTCCGAAAACACTCGAGCCCGTTTGGGATGTGTGCCCGACTTTCAAAATTTCGGAGTTGACGGGAACCGACCGCAATGCCAAGACCCTGCGGTTTGAGATGTTCGACAAGGACATGTTCAAGGATGATTCCATGGGATGGTTCGACTTTAGCTTCAACGATCTCTTGGAAGTAGGCGCCGGCCGGAAAACCTTCGAGCCGAGAAAGCCGCACAAACCGGACAACCGGTATGGCACCATCTTCCTCAAGCAGTTTCGCGTGAACACGGTTCCGACTTTCTTGGACTACCTCCGAGGCGGCATGCAGATGAACCTCATGGTGTCGATCGACTTCACGGGGTCCAACGGCGACCCCGCACAGCCGACGTCGTTGCACTATATGAACCCGGTGCAGCCGAATCAGTACGTCCGAGCGATCATGAGCGTCGGCGACATTCTGATGGAATACGACACGGACAAGCAGGTCCCCGCCTTCGGCTTCGGCGCACGGCTACCCGATGGCAACGTCAACATGTGTTTCCATTTGAATTTCGAGCAGAATCCGTACGTCCCGGGCGTTCAGGGAGTGCTGGACTGCTACGGCCGCGCCCTGGCGTCAGTGCGGCTGTCGGGTCCCACCAACTTTGCGCCAACGATCGCCACCGCGAACCGGCTATCACGCTCGTCGCCCGGCGTCTACACGGTGCTCCTGATCCTCACCGATGGCGACATCACTGATATGGGTGACACTGTGAACGCCATCTGCGGCTGCGACGACGCCCCGCTGAGCATCGTCATCGTCGGCGTCGGAAACGGCTGCGACTTCGCACTGATGGACCAACTCGACGCGGACAAAGTGCCGCTCCAGAATTCTCAAGGCCGGACGTGTCGCCGCGATCTAGTGCAGTTTGTCCCATTCAGAAACTTTGGGAACGCCCCACCGGCGGCTTTGGCCGCGGAGGTCTTGCGTGAAATTCCAGACCAAGTCGTGGATTGGGCCATCCTCACGAAGTATACGGCACCGTTGCAGCAAGCAGCTGCATCGATGGCACCCGTTGCGGGGACCGCTCCTGTATGCGCACCTGCGGCGTGAAAGTTTTGACTTTCATCGGCTGGGTTTTTTTGTTTGTTTGTCTCTCAAGGTCCGAACGTGGTGAAAGAAAAACAACACTTAGTTCAATGTGCCTTCGGTCAGTGTGTGTTAGCGGCGGAGCAGTATTCTTCCAAACAAAAGTGCAATGAGAGCGGAAGGAAAAGCATAAGACGAAGTAAAATCTCTATAGCTAAGTTTGTTCACTACTTCGTTTTTCACCCTTACAGGGCTGAAGTCCCCCGGTTCGTTTGCAGCTCTCCAGTGGCCCCTGTGGAATTTCAATCGCAATCTTCAAATGGCAATTCCAAACGACGAAAAGCTACGTGTGCAACTCTTTTTCCGCGCGGAAGGCCTCAGCGACAAAGACACCACGAGCAAGAGCGACCCGTACCTACTATTATCCCAACGCGCCGCCGCTGGCCCCGCAAGCCGTCCCATCGGCAAGACCGAAACGATCAAGAACTCACTGAGCCCTAAATGGACGACTGGCTTCGCCGTCGACTTCTTTTTCGAAATGAAGCAAGAATTCATGGTATCCATCTATGACGACGACTCCAAAGGGCCAGCTGGGGACGACTGCCTTGGCACCGTCCTTTTCCAGCTCGCGCACGTCGTGAGCACGGGTCAAAACGCGACCGGCTTCAAGGTGAAAATTGCCGGTGGCGATGGCTTTCTCTTCATCATCGCCCAGCAATTGTCCACCGCCGGCCGCCGCGACACCGTCACGATGCAATTCGCAGGACGTGACTTGAAGAAGATGGACACTGTGGGTCAATCGGACCCGTACTTCAAGCTTTTCCGGATGAACCCAAACGGAACGCAAACGCAATTGTACCTGTCGGAAGTCATCCCCAAAACACTGGCGCCGACTTGGAATAAACTGCCGGTGCTCAAAGTCACCGACCTGACCGGATCCGACCGCAATGCCAAGACCCTGCGGTTTGAGATGTTCGACAAGGACATGTTCAAGGATGATTCCATGGGATGGTTCGACTTTAGCTTCAACGATCTCTTGGAAGTAGGCGCCGGCCGGAAAACCTTCGAGCCGAGAAAGCCGCACAAACCGGACAACCGGTATGGCACCATCTTCCTCAAGCAGTTTCGCGTGAACACGGTTCCGACTTTCTTGGACTACCTCCGAGGCGGCATGCAGATGAACCTCATGGTGTCGATCGACTTCACGGGGTCCAACGGCGACCCCGCACAGCCGACGTCGTTGCACTATATGAACCCGGTGCAGCCGAATCAGTACGTCCGAGCGATCATGAGCGTCGGCGACATTCTGATGGAATACGACACGGACAAGCAGGTCCCCGCCTTCGGCTTCGGCGCACGGCTACCCGATGGCAACGTCAACATGTGTTTCCATTTGAATTTCGACCAGAATCCGTACG
>ERZ1292630.4068-Hain-H41-02um-R3-4068-length-12521-cov-6_pt1 | contig 12521 bp, 5 predicted proteins | sample MGYA00564408_ERZ1292630 | MGnify/ENA primary metagenome ERZ1292630 (study PRJEB36523, sample SAMEA6512641) | groundwater metagenome | collected 2019-01-08 | study: AquaDiva: Metagenomics assemblies of 32 groundwater samples | reverse complement strand
ACGACGTCAGGTGGGGCTTCTGCGACGGCTCGTCCTTCGGGAAGGCGCGGCAGCGGCCGCGGATCGAACGCGCACGCTTGCGCGGCAGGAAGCCGAGATGGCCGTGGCGGGGGTGCTCGAATTTAGAGTGGGACATCGGAAAAGGCGCGGAACCTGCTGGAGAGAAATGGGGCGCCCAACTCACAAACACGTGGGACTACGTCACGGCCGGTTTCGACGAGCAGCCGGAGGGGTGGAGGAAGATGGGGTGCTACTTGTACCCCATATTCGCGAGGGCAGCGGCGGTGGGAAATCCGCGTTCCTCGACCAGGAGCAATGTGCGCTGCATGTACTGCTGCGACATCAGGTAGACGAGTTCGAAGGCGATGCCTTGGAGCGCCAAGTCGACGAGCACCAACGCGACGCGTTGTTCGGTGATCCGCGGCGATTCAGCCGCAAGCTCAAACAGCCGCGTAGGTGGCGGAGGAGTCGTGGGCGACGTGTACCCCCCTCCAGCAGCCGAACCGTCTGAGAAGGAAAGGGCAGCGTTGAAGAGACCGCTGCTGGCGGCGTGGCGTCGGTGCGCTTCGCCAATCATCGACTGCTCTCCGAGCGCCGCCAACGACGCGGCGGTCGGCAGTGCACCGATGGCTGTGGCGGGTGACTCGGGCGACGCCGCCGACGGCACCACGTCGCGGAGGTAGTACTGCAGGAAGTGGAGCTCCGTGACCAGCTGCCGCATCAGCGCGCCCTTCGAGTTTTTATCGGTGCGCGAGCGCCCTCCGTGCAAGGCGCCAAACAGCTCGCGCTGCAGCTGCGGCACGCGGAGCACGTCGTGCAGCAGCGTCAGGTTCTTTCGGCCCCACGCCTTCTGGCACACGCGCGTGTGGCACTCCTGGTTCATGGGCGGGAACGAACATAAGACCAACTCGGCGACGTCCCTGCGGAAGTAGCGCTCGCCGTTGCCGTTGTGGCTCCAATCGCCCCAGCCACCACCAAGGCTCCCGCGCAGGCAGTACACCGGTCCCGAGGGATCGGCCAACTGGTGAAGCACCGCGCGGAGGTCGTTTCTGCGACGTTGGTCGTCGCGACCTTGGAACCCCGCGAGTCGATCGGACGCGGGTGGCCCACACCCGTCGCGAGGAAAGGGAACCATTTTAGTGGAAGCGGCATAGGCGCCAAAGGGAGTGCGCCGCTTCGCGTCCCGCTGCCTCGCCGTCATCGTCGTCGTCGAAGACGGTATCTGCAAAATTACTCGGCGGTAGAACGCGGACTGAACTACCCGATGAGTCGACCATTGCCGCGACGGAAACGTGGCGAAAATGTACACAAAAAAGTGCAGGCACACGTGGTCCCACCACCCACAGTGAGTGCCCGGGTTCGACACTGGTTCGCGACAGGAGTGGCAGTAGTGGCCACCACTGATGCCTCGCTTTTCAAGCCAATGCCTTTTCGCGGTGCCTTCAAACACGCGGACTTGGGAGTGCGTCGACGCGGGCCACAGTGCCAACACTCCATCCGGTGCGTTGCCGCCACCCACGGAGCCGCCTCGGGGTACCGTAGGGCTTCGAGGAATCGGGGTGCCTTCGAGGTAATACCGGGGCCACATCGGGCTCCCCTCCCACGTGGCGATGAGACGATCCGATGGCCACGATGGACAGTGACGGGATAGGCTTCCTGGCGCAACGGTGCTCCCGGGCGCGATGGTATTCCCGAGCGCGATGGTATTCCCGGGCGCGGTGCTCCCGGGCGTCATCGCCTCGTTCCCGTCCCCACTCACAGGGGCGTCCGTCTCTGTGACTGCTGTCGACGCTGGCGCACGTTCCCCCTCGACGGTCGGTGTGACATCCGGAATCGCTCCCAGCGTACGTGCATCGTCGGCATCGTCAGGTCGCTGCGATATGTAGTGAACGAAGTCCCTCTTCCAGCAGTTCGGCTGACGCATGAACGCATGCAACGAGGACAGGGCCGCTCGCTCCCGACGACCGTTGCGTTGCGTGGCGTCGTGGTCCTCGCCGCCCTCCCGCGTGATCTGCAATGTGCCTGTGTGTCGTCGCGCGACGAACAACGCACGGCCGCCGATGTGCACTACGCCTCCGACTGCAGCCTCTTGCAGGCAACGCGGCGGCAACGTGGGACGCAGCGCGCCGCCGGCATGAGATGGTCGCAACATCAGCGAGATGGAGGGATCATTGCTCACTGGAAAGGGAAGTGGGGGACCGGGGAAAAAAACCGCACGTTGCCGTCCGCACGTCACGTCTAACCCACTCGCACGAATTGTGTCTGTCCCTGGTGTGTCACTGATGGTGTAATCCGCCGATCTGGGTGAGGCTCATCACCGCCTCACGGTGGGACCCAGCTGCCACGCCGAGGATTCATTGATCGCCTGGCCGACGACCTGCTTGAACGCCGTCTCGTTGCGGTTCCCCACATCCGTGCACCGGCGAGCGGCCTCCTCGCTGCAGGAGCGGCACAGCATGCCACGATCCACCGACGCGGATGCCGCAAAGGTGCTCAGATGCGAAGCGGTGGAAAAGTTGGCGCTCGTGTTGGCGGTGACCGCTTGGTGCAGCCAATGCAATAGCGCAGCGCAGCGCAGAGGGCAAGGGCATTCGGTCGACACGGACGCAAACCATTGCGACGAGGCCGCGCGACGGGATGCGGCGTAGCCGGCCAGCGACGACAGAGCGGCTTGCCGCACGCGGCGTCGTAGCGTCCATTTGCCGATGGCGGCGGCGATTCGGCAAAGGGTCCCCACGGCCATCCGCGTCACCCGGGGTCGCAGGATGGCCCTGTAAAATGTTTGAGCGCACTTCAGCGGCTGCTCCGAGGCACCGCGGCGTGCGGGACCTTGAGGCTTGCAGCACACCTGCAGCGCGAACGTCTTCGCCTTCGCAAGCGACGTCAAGGGTCTTCGCGACGTCGTTGAAGCGGCGATGCAGACGCACCCCAAGCACATCGGGCCACCACTGCCCCCCTCGCCGTTAAACGGGGAGGTGCGTTGCCGTTGACGTAGCGCCACGATCAGCTTGCGTCCCCTGACACGTGTGATGAGGCGGACACAAAACCGCAGCACAACGGCCTCGATCCTGAGAACGTACCAGAACGCCATCGCGACGGCGGCATGCGCCTGCGCCAGCATGCGGGCCGCCGACTGTTGCGGCACCGCACAAGTCTCCCTTGCGAAATTCGAAATTGATAACAAGGGACCACGGTCGGGCGAGTTGGACAGACCGCCGCCTTCCTGTGACTGCTGGTGCGCCCACAGAACGTAGGTAAACGCAGCTTGCAGATTGGGTGGAGGCGAGGCCAGCGGCTGGTCGGCGGTTGTCGGCGAAGGGTGAAAGAGCAACCACATCGTCGCGAGCCGGGACGCTGACGACGCGCGGCCGGTGGGTGAAAGGTCGTCCCCCCCGACATTCGGCATCGGGGAGGGAGACGCCGCAGTAGGCAATAGTTTTTGGAACATGGCCGAGCGCAGAAAAAAAATTTGATTTTTGCCGTCAGGAACACGCAACGCCGGGCGGGCACCGCGCAGGGACGGAAACGTCGCCGCAACCACAAATGTACTCAACGCGGCGAACACGTGCCAACACCGGCACGCCTTCACCGCGACGGACGACAAGCCTCGAACTCGAGCACGAGACGCGTCGCAGTACTGGCAGTACAACGGCTGCATCAGCGCCTGGGGAGTGCAGCAAGGAGTTGCCCCCAGCGAAGAAGAAAGCGCCGTGTGTGCCCACGTGACCAATGCTGCGGAAGACAGCTCAGCATCGCCTCCGGCTGGCCGATGCTCGTCCACCACAGGACTCGAGCCGCCACTGTTGTGCAATCCGAGCAGCTGAACGGTGAAGAACACCAGACTTGGACAGGCCGCGTGGCGGCGGGACCACAGCTCCCGCCTCCTGGGCAATGCAATGCGACGCTTGGCCGACGCCCGGAGCAGCATGCGCATCGCCGCCACGACTACTAATACCGCGACGCGAAATTCGCGCCGTCGGGCCTTGCGGCCAGTGTTGATCACCGTTGAAATGGCGGCCCGGCATTCGCGGTGTTCGTCACCAGGGGGAACCACGGTAAGGAACCTCTCGAGCGATGGGGGCTTTTGTTTCGAGGTGAACTGCACTGCGAGTGCCTCCATCAGCGCGGCGCACCGGGGGCAGCATTCCGCCGCTAGCGAGTCGAAAACGCGTCGTCGCATCTCAGCCTCCCCGTCCGTGTTGCTGTCGGTCGCGTCCACGCAACCGAGCGGTGCCATGGCCAGTCGACGGCCGAATGACCGCCGTTGGCCCAGCATTCGTCGACGGGAGGCCTGCTCTGCCCGGAGAGGGGCGCCTGTTAGCGCCGTGGACGACGCGCGGCACCACTGGTGAAGGAACGCTCCGCAGAATACCACCACGAAGCACGACGCACTGATGCGGCGACGGCGCGGGAGGCGCGAAAAGGCAACGCGCTGCCCAACGGTGCGTATCGCGCACGTCCGTTCCCAGCACCACCTGGACCGTAGGCACGCCTGGAGGCGCTTCAGCCCGACGCGGTCGTCGCGGCTGCCATTTGTGGACGAGCTGGGGGGCGCAACGGCGGGGGCGGTGGCCGCCATCGGTGGACTCTCGTCGTCATTATCGCTGTCGTTCACCTGGACGCCAGTGTCGGACGGCGGGGCGGCGACCGTACCTTTCGGCGGGTTGTTCTCGCGCGTTGGCTCATGCACCGCAATCGCTGGCAACGCGTACCGCGCAATGCTGTTCGCGCGTTCCATGCAGGCGGGGCAGAGCCACACCGCGAACCGATTCAGCTCTCCGGATGCGGGGGTCATTAACGCGTCTGGCCCGATCACATGGTAGCGGGCGGTGAGCATCTCAATGAGCGGGCGGCAGCGGTGCCTCTGCCAGTGCCGCTCTTTGGCAGACAAAGAGGCAAACCACCGTCGACGCTGCGCGAGTTGGCGACGTAAGCGCCACCTCGCCTGTAGCATTTCCAGGTATCGAAGTCTTACGTCGAGGCAGTACCGGCGACGCAGCGACAAACATGCACGCATAAAGCACTGCAGTCGCGTCAAACGTTGAAGGGCAAGATGGAATCGAATGTCAGCGTTCTTCGGTGGGGCGTACGGGCCCAGATGCGCCTCGGCGTCATCCTGGGCGGTGGTGAGGAGGGGCGGATTCATCGTCGTGGTCACGACAGGTGGTGGCATCGCCAAATACAGTGGCGGGGAAGTCGACCGATTTGGTTTCGGTGCGCCTTCTGACGGACCAAAGGGCAGTCCGCGTCGAACAGGGGGGTCGGGTTTGATCGCTGATGAAGTCCACGAGATGCGTGGCGGCTCCGATGACGGCGGGCCGAACGCCTTCCGCAGCGGTACCTCCAACAAACGAAGGTTTGCGGTCGACCCTTCGACAGCTTGGGAATGGGCTGCAAGCTGTTGCGGCAGCCGCTGCAAGCTCGGAAGTGCTCGGTGTTGGCCTGAATGTCTCAGCCAGTCGAACGCACTATCCACTCCATCGTACGTTCCCGTGGCATGCGCTGCGGGTGCCAATGCGACGAGCTTGTTCGTCAACGTCATGGTCGCACGGTCGTCACCGCAGAGCAGCAACTCCTTGCTGCGGCGTGGTTCGTCCACGCCGATGAGGAGCGTCGTAGCGTCGTGAACGCAATTCCACGCTAATCGCCGCAGATTGGCGTCGCGGCGCAGCGTTCCTTCAGCATCATCTGCCGCTCCGCCGGAGGCCGCATCGTGCACTTGCTGCAACATGTCGCTGACGCGACCGTGCACTGTGGCCATTCTTCTCCCGAGGTCATCCGGCGGCATGGGTGAGGCAGAGGAACGGGAGGCCGCGGGGGAATAGCGATCCACAATGTGTAACAGCAGCTTCAACAGCCCAAGTCCGCTGGACAATTCCCTGATGGTTTCCGTCTGAAGAGCGACCACGCCCGGCACCTCCGTCATGCGAATGGTGTTCGCAGATCGGATGCCAGCGGCCATCAGCTGCTGCGCGACGACGAACGACACAATTGTGTCCGGCTCGTATGGCTGCGGAGAGTGTGAGAGCACCACCGCCGTTGCCGGGGCGAGCGACGCGGGCGGTCGTGAGATTGGCGTCAACGTCCGCGCAGTCGGCCGCGGCGGTATCGGTCGATCGGACGATCGTCGGTTCATCGTGATGACCCACCAACCGATGGCGGGGGTTCTCTTTGGCAAAAGGGGGGAAGTGAACCGCCGGGCTGATAGTCGCACTCAGCTTTCCCCCTCGCCGGTGTGGTCGGATCCCTGAGGGTATGCACATGGACGAGACATCCGCAGAAACATTCATTGAATGGAGAAAAGGAAGAAAGAGAAAAAATGTTCGAGGGGGTTGGGGTTGGGGTGGGGTCCGGGCTGAGGGTGGGGGTTACGCGATGATCCATTGCATCACGGCCAGGTCCCCACCGCCCACCGTCACGAGGTATGCGTCGTTAGCGCCGAACGCGACGTTGGTCACGTGTTCAGAGTGTCCCACGCCGACGACGGCACCGGGTCCACGAAGCAACTTCCCCTGGCGATTCAACCCGCTACCGACGCATGGATAGTTGAACAGCTTCACGAGGCCGGTGTCTTCCGTGGTCGCCACGAGGCTTCGGTTTCGCGAAACGGCGACGGCGTTCACATCGGTGCCGTCGACTCCTGGCCAAATACCCTGAACGTTCCAGCCCAACTTCGAACTGAACGTGCCCCATTGCGTGTCCTTCAGATCCGCCGTTTTCGTGAATGGCTTTCCGTCAGCCACCGTGAAAAAGAGCAGCTCGTACGCCTGGGTCGAGACCATGAGGTAGGCGCCATCCTGCGAGAAGTCGATCGACAGCGGCACGCTCGACCCCGCGGGGATGGTACCTTGAAACACGAGGTCGCCGTGGGTGATGTGGTAGAGTTCCACCGTGTTCAAGCTGATGCCGACCGCAAGCTTTTTGCCATCGGGAGAAAAACGGAGACAGGTGATGCGGGGTGCCGATCCCCCGCTGGTCGCGGCCTTGCGGCACGCGACGCGGGACAACTGTCGGTAGTCGTTGGCGGTCGATTCGGCGTCGAAGAGCGCCACGGAGCCATCTTCGTGCCCCACTGCGATCATGGCGCCATCCTTGCTGTAGATGCAGCAGCGCGACAGTGCCGCGAGTTCGATGCGGTGCGTGATGGAGTGCGTCGGCATGTCCCAAACGCGCAACGTTGCGTCTTCGGCCGTGGTGACATACTTTGTTTGCGTCGGGTGGGCGGAGACTCCCCAAATCTCACCGTAAGAGTCCGCTCGTTCCAGGCAGCCGAAGTGGCCTGACATGTGGCGGGTGATCTGTTTCGTCGTCAAATTAATAGAGTAGATCGAAGACGTGATCGTGCCGACGAGGAGCATGTTAGGGACGCGGGTCGAGAGGTAGAGCGCCTTGACGCTGTTGAGACCTTGGCACGTGTCCTCCTTGTTCATGTTGAAAGTCAACAGATTCTTCATCGTCTTGCGGTCCCACACGTTGACGAATCCGTCGCGGCCGCCCGTGATAAGGCGGTCGGTCTTGGGATCGCTAGTCACGGCGAAGGTCGCGTTGTTATGTGCGTCAATCGCCTTGCGGAGCTGATTGCCCTCGAATGCATACAGCTCGCCTGACTCGCACGCCACGAACGTGAATTCAGGGGTGAATGCCGCGTCCAGGAAGGTTTGCTGCTTGCCGATCGTGCCGAGAACGCCGTTGCGAGACTTCAGCGACCCGCCCGCGAGCGTCCAAAAGCTGATGTTATTGGCACCCAGTGTAACCAATTCGCACTTCGGGTCGCACGCAGTCGTCAAGTTCCAGTAAACGGCCACCACACGATTGCCTCCCGTTTTGGCGGCGGCGAGCTTCGTGTTGCTGCGCAAGTCGTACACAATGAGCATGTGGTCATCATCCAGGCCGATGGACGCCAACTTTGAGCCGTCTGGGGTGAAGTTGACCGCAACGATGGCGCGGCTGTGATCCTTGAATGTCACGACTGGAGGCGCCCCGGGGCGGTCCACGTTCCAAACGTGAAGCTCGGGCTGCTTTCCGATTTGTCCGGACGCGACGAGCCGAGTGGAAGGCGAGAAGTCAAGGCAAAGGACGTCGTCATCGTGGCTTTGAAATATTTGTTGCTTTTTCGTTTGCAGGTTCATCACGACGCAGAGGGCGGCGACGGGGTACACAATCGTCTTGTCATCGACCCATGCGACGTTGTTTCGGCAGGCTCGGCTGCGGTAGCCGTGCACGTGATCGAGAATCATCGACTTGGTGGGAGCGACATCGCGAACGGCGCTCTGAGCCCAATCCCACGTGGTCGGCTTCGACATCGCGCCCAGCCACGGCTTCGTTGCCATGAAGCCGCGCTCCGTCTCGCCATCCTCAACGTGCGATCCGTCCGGCTTTGCTCCTGCGGCCGCGCGAGCCGCCGCTAGAGCCTCGCGGCGGGCGCCGCTTTGTTTTTTGTCCACCGCGGCAGCAAGCGACTGCTCTTCCGCCTCGTTGTCGCTGTCCTCCTTCTCCAGCTGCTTCGGAGGAGCACTGGAGTTGGCGTCACCGGCGCCGAGGGCCTCCAATGACCGCCGCTGCGACGCGACGACTTCCTTTAACTTTTCGATGAGGTCGTTATGGCGACGGAGCAAGCGGATTTGATCGTCCGTGATCGACGTAGCAGGTGATGCAGCCATGATGGGTCGCACGAGAGAAAAGACGGTTTAGTTGAGAAAATCGCTGTGGGCTTGAGAGCGCGCAGCGGTGTGTCTCATGCGCCAGTGCATGTATGATGGCCCCACCGCTCGCACACAGACATCGCGCGACTGTTCGGTCACCACAGGAGAGCAACAGAGTCGATTTGCGTTTTCAAATGGGGAAAGGGGAGGGGCGGAGGATCAGATCAAAAGAGCGGGATGGGGGAAAGGACACATTTGACTGTGCGAAACTGTAGTACAGCAAGGATCCGTTCCCTCCCCGACTGCTGTGCCGTCGTTGGTTACGCCGCAGCAGCGGCCGTCAGCCCAGGGGAGTTGACGAGGATCGAAATGCTGTCGGCCATCATCTCGACGCCCGCCACTTCCTTGTAGGGCACCAGCAGCGCTCGATGAACTGTGTGCATCACGTGGACGGAGGAGGTCGCCGGAGCAGGCATGAGCGATATCAGTTGGCCGTCCAGATCCGGTGCGCGGTCCGTCGACGACCCAGCGGCCATGGAGATAGACAAGGGTGGTCGGTGTTCGCCTCGTGGAATCGATGCCGAGCACGGAGCCACCGCCGCAGGGAAGGGGGGTTGGTCGAAAAATGGTTGGGTGGGGTTGGAGGCCTTGCCGAGATGGGCGGAGGAGGTCAGTGACGTGGGATTACTTGTGCCTCGGTCGCTTTCAGACTCTGCCAGTTGCGGTGCCGAGGCCGTGGCCCCTGGTGGCCGCAGGGGCGTTGACGACGTGATGGAGCTTGTCGTGCTCTCTACAAGGGCGCAGTTCGCCTGATGCATAGTGGCGCGGAAAACCAATAGATTCGATCGGCTGGCACTCGCACTGCGCATTCCCCACATCCCTGTGGGTAGGAGCAGCCAGCCAAAGTCGATCAACGCCGTGTCCGCACCGGTTAAACGCTCCACGACTCCTTCAACCCGGCGGCCGCCGCTCTGTTCCAGCAGCAGCGTCAGCCAGCGGTCCAGCGGTGCCCCTTGGATGGGGACGAGGTTCACGCGGCAGCCCCGCGGAAAGTACGACGGAGGCAGAGGCCGTGGCCACACGAAGGATGTCGGGGTGGTGACCGCCTCGTTGCGGCCGACGATGGCCACGATGCTGTCCCCGCTGTACGTGCGATTGAGGTCGTCTCCCAATTCGCTCGTGGTGCTGGATGGCCTGCGGCTGCCCGACTGCGACGCACCGTTGCCTGTTCCCGGTGACGTGGGAACCGGAGAGCGGCCGGTAACGGCGGTCATCCGGTGGGATTGGGAAGGGAATACTTTTCTGAGAAACTATCGATCTAATCATGGAACATGTGATACGCATCGGTTCGATGGAAACGAAAGCACAACGTAAACCGATTGATTTACGTCCTCATCATCACTTGGGAATTCTACAGGGACGCAGCGGGCGGCCGGGGGGCCGCGGAGGGTTGCTTGGCGTGGCGGGCGGCGGACGACGAACGACGCTTCCCCCTCCTTGCGTCGGAATCCCTCCGGGAGCCGCTGCGTTCCGTTCGATGAGTGGTTTGGGGTGGCGGAGGCGGCGGATTTAGCACTGAAATCAGCCGACCGAGTTCATCTTGGATGCCGCAGAGGCGCTGCATGGCCGCATGCATATCGTTGGCCGCTCCCTTGGCTGAGCCCAGATTGGTCGCCACGGACGTGAGTTTGTTGGTCATGTCATCGTCGTCTTTCGCTCGCCGAAGGACATCAGCCTTTCCGGCACCGTCGTCGTCGTCGTCGTTCGCGACGGAGGCGCTCGTGACGCTCGAATTCTTCGGCTCCGTAACTTCCTCTTTCTTGCTGGACGACTGCCCGGTGCCCGCCAGCAGTCGCTTTTTCTTCTTCGGGGATAGCGTGACGCCCACCTTCTGAACGACGCGAGAGATCACCGGCTGCAGTAGCAGCTTCAGGGACTCGGCTTCAACATTGCGGCATTTGGCCATCATGGCGACGCGCTTGTACTCGTACGTGAGCAGCGAGATGAATAGGTTGAACATGACCCAGCCGCACATGAGCATGAATACGCAGTACACCACGGTGAAGGTCCATCGGCGGCTGTCGGTGGACACCATCGACCAGTCGAGCATGTTGATGAACATGTACACCGCGGCGAGCAAGGACGAGTCGAGCTTCGACAAATACGGAGAGTCGATGCAGCCCAGCACGTGAAACGACAGGCCGAATCCAATGAAAATGATTGTGAAGACGACGAAGAAAGCTCCCAGCAGCAGCCCGCCTTCGGTGAACACCGTGAGGATTTGGCGCGCCCCTTCAAAAATGGTAACGAAACGGTACATGCAGCAGAAGGACACGACGACGCACAGCGTCATGACGTTGTCTGCCGCGCCGGCGAGTTGTGTCACGGGGGCGAACGGCATCGACGGGGGGTACCTCACGCCGTCCGAGGCTCTCGCGAGCGGCGTGTTTGCCGCTGTGGTTTCCGCGAAGGTACGTGCCACCGTTAGCAACGTCCTCGAGATCAAGTAAATGATGGCGTTGAAAGCGAAAGCGAATCGCCACAGTTTCAGTCCGGTGCGCCAACAGCAATGGGTCGCCGCAGGAAGCGCCTTGTGACACCAAACGCACAGACTGTCGTCGCGAAGCAGCGGGACCTGGTTGCCGCAGCCCTCGCAATTCTGAATCGTAATTTCTTGAGGGTGTGATGCCATGTGGCACACGGTGCAGGGCGGCCGCGTCACCAACAAATAAACAACGGTTCCGACGAAGGCGAACAGAATGCCGATGCTGAAAACCCAGCAATAGAGCACGGAAAAGGCGAACGGCAGCGAAGCGTTGAAGGGCGTGTCCGTCAGGCGCTCCACGACGATCCATGATTGCACCGCACCGGTCACCGTGATTTCAAAGTGCACATCACAGGTTACATAGATCCGGTGGGCGGCGTTGAACAAGACGAACGAGATGCGAACGAACCGGGTGTGCAAGTCCAAGAAATCGTTGAGCGCAATCATTGCCGCACGCCTCGTCAGTGGCGACACCGTTCCGAAAACGGAAGCGTTGACCAGCGGCTCCCCTCTTCCCGGGAACAGAGTATCGGTTGCGTTCGTGCCGTTGATGAACACGGACCCCCCGTAGTAATCCATGGCGAATCCCGAGTACGGGTAGAAAATATCATCTGGGCGCACCCGGCTGTTCGTGCCGGAACGGCAGGACACACCGGGAGGGCAGAAAGCGTTTGTCTCGACCCATGGAAACCGAAATCCTACCGTGTCACCAACGAACATGCCGGCATCCTCGGAGACGCGAATTTCGTTCGCGAGGTAGTCGGCAAGGCATAGAGCCATACCACTCGGCAGCGCGGGATCCGCGCACAGTATCCCCGGCCGGGTACGATGTTGCACGATACGAATGGAACCTAGCGCGATGTTCGCGTCTTGTCGAAACGTGCCGTTGAAGAATGTCTTTCCCGTCGTCGCGTTTGCAGGAGCCACCGGCTCCCAGGAAACAAGGTTGAGCACCACGCGGGAGATGTAATCTTGCATGTCGGACAGGCTGCGCACCGACTCGAACCCCTTCATTTCCGTGCGGACAGTCGATCCGATCAGCGAAGACTCGCCGATGCGAGCCTCCCAGGTGACCACCACGATCAGGCAGGCGAGGAACGCCACGTAAGTTGCGAATCGGACGAGGAAGTAGATGGCTACATTGGGGCTCGGCTCTCCCGTGGCACGAACCGCAACCCCGTGGTCGATGAAGCGGAACAACGCTTTCGTGCTCTGTGAGCCCCTCCGGATGAAAGCGCGCATGTCGATGGGTAAAGTGGAAAGGTCTCTATTGTGTGTCGGACATCACCTCCCCTTCGTTCCTGTCAAGGAGTGCATGGCCGGGGGGGGGGGGA
>ERZ1292630.4067-Hain-H41-02um-R3-4067-length-12521-cov-9_pt1 | contig 12521 bp, 5 predicted proteins | sample MGYA00564408_ERZ1292630 | MGnify/ENA primary metagenome ERZ1292630 (study PRJEB36523, sample SAMEA6512641) | groundwater metagenome | collected 2019-01-08 | study: AquaDiva: Metagenomics assemblies of 32 groundwater samples | reverse complement strand
CCGGTTGCAACGTCATTTCATCGACGATGTTGAAAATGTTCTTGGTCGCTTTCTCATTTCCGAAGGGTTCGGCTAACAACCTTCCAGTTTTCTCGTCGTGTCGGCAGGTGGCTGACGATGAAATGTCCAAGTTATCACACCGACCGTCGTGACGTGCAAAAGAACGCCGAGTCCGCCCCTACCACACAAACCGCGAGCGGTTATCCCACGTATCTTTTTTCGACGCCGTAGCGTGCGAGCCGCGTCGCGCCCGAGCACCCTCCAGCGAGTCTGCCCGGGAGACCTTCTCCGGCCTCTCGACCACGTCGGGGCCGCTTTTCTGACTAACCCACGCGCACAACGATGGAGGAGGGAGATGAAAAAACCCACCTTTTTGAGGTTGAAACATCGTTGCAACATTCGTCTTGAAACATTTTCCCCTTTATCCGGCTGCGGGCCGCCGAAAAATCAACTTCCTTCCTTCCCCAGGCCTTGTCGCTAGACGACAATGGTGTCTTCGTCTCGACCGCGTTTCGAAAAGCCACCTGCCCCCGACAGGGTGGGCCGTCGCGGGGGCAAAAACATAGTCACTCGATGGATTGGCAATCCACTGCCTGTCGCGGCGACAACCGCTGGTCGGCGCTCCTCGCTCGATGGCGTGGTTCCGCTTTCGCAGCGGACGATGGGAGGTTGAACTTCAAGAACATCATCGTGCTGCTGACTGCTGATGCCGAGCTTCGCCTTAGCGAGATCTCCTTCCTGGTGCGGACTGGCGGGATGTGCACCGCACCGCGGCGACAACCAGGTGTCCAGTGTTCCCTGGCTAGGACGGGTGGACCGCGCGCTGAGGGGCACGCTACCGTGCCCTGGGTCCAAATCATCCTGCGATGCTGACGAAGTCGCGAGCCGTCGGGTGGCGGTTGCGGTGGCTACGGCTGGGTCCACGAGCCGTGCCCCTGCCTCCCCTTGCCTTCCCAGAGCCTCGTCTGACAGAACCGCCGACGTCACTGCCAGCTTGGCGTGCAACATTGGCCACAGTGCATCGTCGAGCGATCCCGGGGCGAGCAAATATCGAATGGTGCATGGTTCTTCTTGTCCGATGCGATGCACGCGATCCTCGCATTGCAGGAGGAGGGATGGATTCCACGTCAGTTCCGTAAACACGACGAGGTTGGCGCAGGTCAGATTGAGACCGGTTCCCGCTGCATTCATCGACAGCACGGCGGCACGGCACGTTGCATGCGTCCGGAAGTACTCGCACAGTGGTTCGCGTCGCGTCGAAGGGGTGCCGCCGTCAATACGGATGTGATCCACACCGCAGGCCTCCAAGGACCCACAAACGGCATCCAGCATTGGCTGGTGGTGGGCGAAGATCAACATTTTTGACGCCACAACCAACGACGGCACCGCCTCGTCTGGTGGCGCCAACGCGGCGTCGCGGGCGATGTCCGGTGCGGAGTCGCCCCGCAGGCCTTTTGTCCCGTCCTTGCCTGGCAAGTCGCCAACAAGTAATTCCTTGAGATACTCCACAACGGCGGGAATTTTGGCGACGGCAGTACTCTGAAACAACTCAAACGAGTTGGACAGTCGGCGCAACGCCACGTCGGCGTCGCAGCCGGCTCCAGGAAAATCCGCGGCACTCTGCTGGCGGACGCGGCTGGCCTCAAGGTCTCGTCGCTCCTGATTCGTCAGCGTCAAGTACAAGATTTGCCTCATCTTGCTCGGCAGTTGCTTCGCCACTTCTCTCTTGGAACGCCGAATCATGACATGGCGCAGCACCGCGTTGAGCTCGTTCAGGTTACTGTGACCGGACATGTCCAACGTGTACCGGTTCGAGAACGCGTTGCAGTAGCGAAACGCGAAGGGCGACATGGAGGATGGGAATAGCCGCGGGTTCACCATGTCAAGCTGCGTGAACAGTTCGATGGGCCGGCTCAACGCCGGCGTGCCCGAAAGCAACAAGACGCGTGATGCCGATTTGCACAGCCCGTGAACGTGTTTGGTGCGTTGTGCCGCTCCACTCTTCACGTAGTGGCACTCATCGACGATGACCACCCGAAACTGTAAGTTGGCGACGGCGGGAACGCACGAATAGCTACAGATCACCACTGCCACCACGTCGAGGGTGGGCTGCGCGAGCGGCTTTTTCGCACCGGTGACGACGATCACGCGAGAGGACGGAATGGAGCACCAATGTGATATTTCGTGACCCCAGTTCGCCGTCAGCGAAGCGGGGCAAACGACGAGCAGTGGCCATTCACTGCGGAAGTGGAACGCTGTCGCCAGCGCCTGAGCGGTTTTCCCGAGCCCCATCTCGTCCGCGAAGAGTACGCGGCCCCCTCTGCGCAGAGCGAAGGCGACGCCGTCCATTTGATAGGGGTGTAGCGCCGAAAATAGGCCGCATCCGTCGAAACGAACGACGACCGGCAGGGGCAAGGATGTGAGGGAGGGAGTCGGAGCAGCGGCGGCTGCCTCAGCGGAGCATGTGAGGGAGGCAGTCGGGAAGGAAGACGACCCAGCGGGAAACGACTGGTGCTGCTGAGCCATGAGGCCACGCTCGCGGCGCGCGGCCGTGAACGCGGCAACGACAAAGGTCGGCAGCACCGCCACGCCGACGAGTGGTCTCGTGCGTTCCGCTGCTCCGGCAAAGGCCGCCGCGACGTCGAGCAGAAAGGGATCGTAGCAGTAGAAGGGAAGCCGCACCGCGAGCGGCAGGCCTCCAAGTCGCACTCTAACGTTGACAGCAGACGACGTCGCCGTGTCGTCGACGCTGGGGGTCACCGACTGAGGGCGTCCGGATTTTGCGCGCAAACTCCCACGAGGGGACGTTGGGGGGCCACTGCCAGCGGGTGAGACCGGCAGCGAAACGGCGGGGACCACGACGCCTCCCCAGCAAGGCTGCAACGTCACCTCGACGAGTCGGTCGAGAAGCTCTTGGTGCTGAGCACGCTCGGCGTGACCTGAGGACGCGGGCGCGGCGGCGGCCATCAGCCACGCGATAAAATGTTCCTCGCGACACGACGGATCCAGGGTGCCCTCAAGGGTGAGTAAAATGCTGGTGTGAGGTGACACGGCAGGCAAACACACTCCACTCAGCGCGTTCTCACCCGCGACGGCGGGCGGAAAGGCGCTGCGGATGCGGGCGGCAGGGTATTGCAGCCAGTCTGAGAACGCGCAACGGCGGCAGGATGACGGCAAAGCGTGAGTGTCGATGTTTGCCTGACCGCAACTCAAGAGACAACCCCGAGGTGTCGACCGTGACGCGGCAGGTAAGTTGCAGTGACAGCGCGGCGCGGTCATGGCAAACATTCTCTGTTGTGAAATTGCCCCTCGGCCTCACCCGTTTGATTCCTTCGGTTGCTTGTTGGTGGGGGAGGCACAGGAGGTACGCCAACCAGAACAGGGCGCAACCGATTTCTGGGCCCGCGTCCCCGGACGCACGCGAGCGGTGAGATAGGATCCAAACCTGGTTCTGCTCCCTCCTCATTACGGGTGCGACATCCTTCGATGCCTGTCGCGCTGCCGTTTCAATTACGACGACAATTAGTAAAAAAAAAGATCCCTCGCCCCCCACGCCCCAAAACGTGTCCTTCGTGATGGCTCAGATCCTACTTTCGACCGCGGTACACACCCTTCGCCTTCTTCTTGCCGGGGAACACGATGCCGTCGTGGGTCTTCTCGAACCACTTGATGGCCTCCGCCTTCGACACGCGGTGCCCACGGCCGACGGTCGCCTTGCAACGGCGGCGCTGGCAAACACGCTCCCCGCGGCGGCCGAGCACTACGTAAAAGTCCATGCCGTAGATGCCCGTCCCTGGGTCGTACTTGATGCCAAGGTCGATGTGCTCGCTGATGCCGAAGCCGAAGGAGCCGGTGTCGGAGAAGTTAAAGGTACGCAGCTCGAACTCCTTCACCTTCAGACCTTTCTCGAGCAGCTCATGGGCCTTATCGCCGCGGACGGTGCAGTGAACGGCGATTTTCTCGTTCCTGCGAATGCCGAAAGTACGGACCGTCAGCTTAGCCCGGGACAGCACGGGCGTCTGCGAGCAGAGCTGTTCGAGCACCTTCGAGGCACGGGTGAGGCGATCGCCAGATTCGCCGACGCAGCAATTAATGCAGAGCTTCTTGACGACGATTTCCCGCATGGGGTTGGCGTCTTTCTTGCTTACCTCCGCAGTGGCCATCTGAGGACTCGGGGGGAGAACCGGTAAAGCGACTTTGGTGACCGAAGAGCGAAGGGAACCAATACGACGCGTTGATTATTTTCATCATTCCCGATTTGTATGAAAAAAATGCGTTGCGGCTCAGTGGCAAAGAAATGGGAAGAGAGGAGGGGAGAGGAATCGGATCGTCCCGTCGGGATTACTCTCGAAACGAGGAACTCCGTTACGGTTTACTCGCATGTTTTAAAAAAGGTCAGGAAGAAGCGGCTTCGAGCTGCTGGTTGACGTCAAATGCCGACGACGAGGTTCCCCTGCTGATCGTCGACAGCAGCAGTTGCGACTCGGTTTGCTGCGCGGTGCGCAATGCCGCTTCTTTGCTCAAGGTTTTCTCGTGTGCCACAATCGTTTGAGCCCAGCCGCGTAGCACCGGAAGCACGACCCTCTGAGCGGCCACGATGCACGGATGCGCGACCGTCTCGTCGTCACCACGGAGAAGTGCACCACAGCCGATCCGAACGGCTCGCAACAGCAAGGGTGCGTGCAAAGGCGAGACGGTCGGTGAGGAGGTCGTCGTTCCCCCGCAAGTCCACAGTTGCGTCAGGCGCGTGACTTCAACGGCACAATGTGCCGCCGCGTCGTCGATGTCACCTGGCCGAAAGCAATGCAAGGACGCGAAAAGCAAATCCCACAGTTGACAGAGGCTCGCCATCGTATCCGCCGAGGCCGGCGTGACACCCAACGGTGCGGCGGCGCCGCTTGCAGACAGCGTCGACGAGGGGTCCCGGAAGGATTCGGCCAGACCCGTCAGTGCCCTGGCAAATTGGAGAAAGTACGCAATGAGGTGGCTATCGACGACAAGCCGGCGACGCGTTTTGGACCCACCCGAAAAAAGCAATCCTTTCCAGGTGCCAAAGACGTCTTCGCGGACAGTACGATCATGCGCGAGTAGTAGACCGAGGGTCTTCAAGCTTTCAAGCATGGCGATGCCGTGGCGCCGTGAATGGGACGAGGTGAGCAAGTTGATGTCGGACACGGTAGCCGTTGATGCAGAGAGGAGCTTAAGAATCACCCGCAAGTGCGGTGGCCGCACCATGCGGACGACGGTATCCATCTCCTTCGGACGTGCCTGCGAGTTAGCGGACTGCCACGCGGCACGCAGGCGGTGCTTGTGCGTTCGTAGCAGCTTCGGCTCACCCGTCACACACGATGTTGGGAAGTCGCTGATCCACTGTGAGAGCGGGAAACGATACCCAAAGTGCCGATGAAGGCACTCGGCGACGACGACACCATGCAAAGCGTGTCGATGGTCCAGAATCGCTTCGGCGGTGACGACCATGAACGCCGTGACGGCCGTGCGGATCCGGGGAGGCACTCCAACGCGCCTGTTGCTGCTTTCTTCCGAGTTCTTCGACGATGGCCGCGATCCGAGACTGCGGAGAAGGCCGCTGAGCATTCGCTGGATCGGAAAAAGGTAGGGCTGCAACAAGGCCACGCCACTGGCGGCGGTGCGGCGGGTCGAGATGTCCACAGACGAAAGCATCCGCACCATCACGGGGAACAAACGCTGCAAGGAGCGAACAGGCAGGTGCAGTCGGAAAGCGTGACCTTGCGTCGCGTGGAACCTAGCGGCGAGCGCTAACCCTTGAAATGCCAAGTGAATGAGGAAGCGCGGGTCCGGACGCGTCATGGAGTCGTTGCGGGCGGCGACGGCGGCGTCATCGGCCGTGCTCATCAGGACCGCGCCTGTCCCTGGGAGTGACACGGCGGCCATCCAGTCGCGGAGCGCCGCTGTGGGACGGCGGTGCATCGACGGCCCCGCGGCGGTTGGATGCGTCGCACCTGGGACACCTTCACCCTCTTCTTCTCCGTCGTGTTGCGAATCGTCGTCGTCGTCCTCATTTGCGGAGTCAAGGTCGTCGCTGTCGCTACTAGGTTCACAGGGCTCGCTGGGAACGGCAGCAGCAGCGGCGGCGGGTTGCGACGTCCCCCCACACCAGTGCCGCTCGTTGAGGGGCACGTCGGGAAACGCGAGATCGAACAAGTCGGAGCCGCGAAGCACCGAGGACGTACGCAGTGCGGACGGAAGGTTCAGGGGCATCGCTAGCGTGAACGCCGCCAAAGAGGCATCTAGCCACGTTTCGATTTCGTCGGTGAGGAAGTCAAGTTCCGACGTCGCCGTGGATGCCCCATCTCCTCCGGTTTTTCCCTCCTCGTTGAGGGGACTGCGATCATGAAGACGCGAAAACCGGAAATACCGGAACCAACGTACCGCCACGGGACAAGCCGTCCCGGCGGTGTCCTCCTCGGCAGGCGGCGCGAACGGGGCGTGTTCCGACGGGCACAATGACAGACAGGCGTAGATGAGCCGGTCCCGCAGAGACAGCGTCCCGCCATACCTCGCGCCATGATAGAGGGCCCCACACAGCTGCGACCATTGAGTCGCAGTCAACAGAAACGGCGTTTTGCGAATCGGCGGCGCACCCACAGCGGCGGCGGCGTAATGACATCGTTGCTGTTGAACCGACCAGAGCACGCACGCCAGGACGGCTTCATCTAGACCGGCGTCGGCGCCAGACAGCAGGCAGCTCCTCTGCGCGGCGGCGGTCGCGTTAATGAACGACTCACATACGGCCAGAGCCACGCGAGTTGTCGCGCCACCGGGCTGCGGACCGCCCCTCCATTTCAGCAGCGATTGCAGCAGGGTGACGGCCCTGGGAAGCCACGGACTGTCATTGGCAACTGAGATACCCGCCGCCACGGTTTGACGGCCCATCCAAAGAGGGACCGGCGGAGTCGTCGCGGTAGCGTCCGCGATCAACGTGAGAAGCAAGGCGGCTGGGAGCGTGGCGTCCCGCGGACACTCGGTGAGAAGCCGCGCGACCCAAAGGTCGTCTTCCTTGGCGTGTTCTGGTTCATCGACGTCGACGCGGAGCAGAAGCAGGGCACCGGGGGATAATGCCGGTGGCCACGACGGCGCGCTTCCCGCGGCTCCCCCGGCGGCGGTCGGTGCCCGGCTCACGAGTCGCCGCAGTTTTGCTGCCGAGACGTCAGCCGAGACGTCACCACCAGATAGCGCGCCGCCTGCTTCGTCTGCGACCGTTCCGGCGGCAACCGGCGACCGCAACAGCTTGCGTCCGATGACGCCTCGTCGCTTCCAACGGAGCGCGAGGGTCGGCAGCAGTTCAGACTCCAGCGAGCTCAGGTGGAGATTGAGCAGTCGCTGCCACAAGTCGCTGCCTTCCTCACATCCCTTGTTGGGATGCGCTCCTCTTTCGCACTTCGCTGCCACGCCGCGGCCAGCGTCTTCGCTGAGGCGATCCTTCTCGCGCCTCTTGGCGACCCACAGCGTGACCAAGAAGTGCAAGGCGCCAAACCAGTCCGCTCCGCCGCTGGACGCCGCCGCCTCATGGGCGGTCGTGAGCGTTTCCGTGAGGCGGGTCCCCGCGATGGACAACGATTGCTGAAGGGTCGCGCAAAGGAAGTGGACGAAGAGCACCACTTGACCGTCCGTCAGCAAAGTCAACCACAACAGCACTTCATCGATCGAGCAAAAGTTTCGCTGACAAACGCCATGAATCGCCCAGAGCACTACGTGCGCCACCGCGCGGATGGCGTGTCGGACGTGCACGAGCGACTCCTCCGCTCCGTTTGCGGGAATCGCACGAATAGCTGACACCGCCCACAACATCAAGTTGAGCAAGGCTGGAGGTCGAGTCGCGTCCGGCCCCTTTTCGCCTACCGCCAAATGGTAAAGTTTGTGCATGGACATGCCTGCCCGGTACGATGCGAGGATCAACGCGCAGATGGACTCAACGAGGGCAGGGGGCCACGTGGACCATGCCGACGCCGCCGCGATTGCCGAGCGCAGCGTCAGAGGGTCCAACGTGAGGACGCAGACGTTGGGGGTGCTGTGGTGATCAGTCATCGTGCCGCCGGCGGCGGACGGAGTGGTGGCAACTTGAAGCCTCCAGGGGTCGCAGCGCGGCATCAGCGACAGCATCGGCACTCGTTGCTCGAAAGTGTCGGTGAAAGCCCAGGCAATCGCGTAGCCCCGTTGGGCCAGGTAATGGAGGGGGGCGGCGGCGCTACCATCGGCACCGGCGCGGCTCGTGACGTGCAACCCGTCGAGCAAATGGGACATGGTGACGACAAAGTCTTCACGGGCGGGAACGCGCCGTCCGAGTTCATCTTCAAGCTCGGCGAAAAAAGTCACGGTTCCGTCAACGGCGGTTGTATCTCCCTCAGAGGAGATGTCCTCCTCCCCCACGGCAAGACCACCGGCGCTCCGCGCCTTGGCGGCGGCGGCCAACAGCAGGCGCTTGACTTTTCTGATGCGCGTCAGGGCTGCGTACAAGACTTGGAAGGAGAGCAATGCGAAGAGCCGGTCGCCCGTTTTTCGGTATGCGGTGAACATTTGTTGAAGGAATTCTCCCAGCCACTTCGGGATCATCTCGTCGGCGGCCACGCTCGCGTTGAAGTCGGATAGCCGCTCGAGCCGAGCCGAGCAGGTGAGCAAGCGGCATTGACCAGTGACCAAGCAGGGCGACGCCGGACACAGCAGCAGCCGGGTGATCATGTTGACGCTGCCCAGCAGCATGCGGGTCACGCAAACGGCTTCACGCGAATGAACGAACAGCTGCTGTCGCGACAGACGGTCCGTGTAGAGCCGTGTCAGTTCGGGCGCTTGGTGCAAAATGAACACGGCCAAACTTGCGTCCAAGGCACGTCGCATGGGATTCAACAAACGAAGTAACAGAAAGAGGGTGGCGTTCGGCAGTCCGGCATCTGACGCCGGCATCGACTCGTCCGCGATCGAGCCAACCGGGGGAGGAGGGGCAGCCGAGGACGCGGCTGAGCCCGAAACATCCCAGGCCGCCACCGCCACACCAACGACGAGGCGGCGGAGAAATGAATCGGCCTGCGAAGCAATGTCAGGAAATCCGAGCACCGAGACCACGCTTCTCAGAATGGAGGTTTGCCCACGCAGCAGACGGCGTTTTTCGTCCACTGGAAACGTCGTGGTCGACAGAAACACTCGATCGAGGGTCAGGAGCACGGCCCTCACGATCGAGAAGAGACCGGCTTGACATAGCGCCTCCAAGTCTCTCGTGAGGAGCGTGAGAAAGCCATGAGTGCGAATGCAGCTCTGGGCGACACTCGCGGGGGAAGAGTGGTTGACGTACGCTTGCAACCACAGGGTTCGCGGCGCGAAAAGGGGCGTCGCGGCGTGTCCCGTGTGGTGTAGGGCCGCGACATGCAGAGGCACACCACCGTACAGTTTGGAAAAAACAGTTGCCGCGGCCGCGGAGACGAGTTCGTCGCAGAGCATCAGCGCCGCCCGCGCCACCGCCACACGCGATTCGCTCGTGGAGGCGGTGTCCAAGGACCGGAGCAGAAGCTGGCGGCAGGCCGGTTCGTTGAGGAGGCGACGCACCAACGCTGGACGTCGGTAGAGTGGTAACGCTCCGCACATGGCCGCGAGACAGTCAAGAACGGCGACGACGGCGCCGGCTTCGTGCGCGCCTCTGCGTTGCGTGGTTTCGAGCAACGCTTTCAATGCACGCGGGTCTTTCGTGAAGGCATCGACGACGTCGGCAGGGTTCACGACGGCGGTGCCTTTCGCTGCTGGCAATGCTGTGGTTGGTTGTTTCAGCTCACGGATCAACTGGTGGATGCCGTCGAGAGCGGTTTCCATGTAGCGCGAGAGCAGCGCGCCAACGAAGGACGTGACGGCTGTCGACGCGGGTCCCGCAGGCCCTGCGGATAACGGTGCCGCACTGGCCCCCGCGGGTGTCGGCATAATAGTGAAAGGAACGATGTGGAGGGGAAGGATTCCTGAAAAGGTGAACGCAGGGAAATCCTCAGACGAAGAAAGATACGATTGCAAATTGAATGAACCATTTGTCAACACGATGCAAACAAGCACGAGCGGTTCGCCACGCCCCGTGTGGCCGAGCGGCATCGCCACATGGCCGCCGTGTCTTCTTTCAGCATTTCGAAATCTACGAGGGACTTCCCTGGAAGCGCTATTCTAAAGAGGCCACCATGAAATTTTGACTGGATTTCCCGTCGCGCAGCAGCAGGACCGGGAGCTTAATGCCGCCGGGAGACATCAAGAAGTCGATGTCGGTCCGCGTGCGTGGAAAAAGGAGCGTCCGTGTGCTGATGAACTGCCCGTGCCCTCCAGCGAACACGTTCACGCGTCTCTGCGACACGACGACGATCGCGATGTCCTTGACCAGGAAGTTCAGGGACATGGACTTGCCGATGCCCGGATTACGCAGTTGGTCGGTAACCCTGGCATCGGCAAGTCCATATCCCTGAACTTCCTCGTCACGAGCTGTATCGTCGAGGCGCACGGCCGCGCGGAAGAGTGGGGTCACCCCTAGCCGCCTGCCGACATAGCACGCGCGGCAGCGACCGGCGTGACTGCACCACGGACACGTGAGCGACTCACCGTTGACAAGGAAACACAAATAAATTTACAAGCGGTTGGCTCGGCAGCGTGAACCTAATGCGACGCGCTGCAAAGGAAGGCAGCCATACGATCGAGGGAGGAATCGAGGGAGAGATAGGAAGGACCTCTGCGACCAACTCTCATTGACACACTTTCCGTTGCATAGTTTTAGTTTGAGTTGAATGTGAGGTGGGAGCACATCTGTCGCGCGTGTTGCGCATCGCTGTCGTCTTGACACCCCACGACAACGACGGACATGGCGAGTGCGGCGGAGGGATTCAACGCCGCATCCCCAGCCGCATGCGTCAGCCGGGCAAACGACCCACGCCGGACACGTCAGTTCGCGCGGGGCAGATGAAGCACGCCTTTTTCGACCCTGCGAAACAAAACGTCGAACACCCAAAGCGATTCCGCGTCAGGAAGGTCCATGAAGTGCGATTTGAGACTCGCTTCAAGCACCTGCCGAGCATCCCCCACGCCCTCGGCCACCGCCGAGATGGCCGTTGCCGACGAGGGCAGCAGTGGAAGTTCGAAGAGTGCCTTGGGTGGCGTGGGATGCTCGCCCTTCATCAAGTGGTTCGTGCTGAAGACATAGCGCTGCGGCAGGTTGGGATACACCATGAACCAGCCACGCTCCGTCATGAGCTTGATCAGGTATTTCTTCCAGCTGGACTTGCTGTCCCAGGAGTTGGACGTCGGTTCGTCTCCATCCAGTGTGACCACCTGGGGATCGGGCGCGCCCGGGGCGTTCCCCACGGCATCGTACCACTTGCGGAACGCGCGCCAAGGGCGGGGCAGGAAGGCGGCTCCCCAGCTGCATGGCTGCTGCAAGGCGAAGGGCGCGAAGCCGTTGTTCACGCTGCACCCTTTGCCCGAGAGCTCGTCGTGCACCGGCCGGAACAGAGAAATACCGAGCAACCGGTCCTGAAACAGAGTCTTGTCGGTCGGCACAAGGGCGCTGCGGTCGCCTGGCACCGGCCGACGACTGGGTGCCACCGCGTACTGCCGCAGCGCGGCTATGGTCCATCGGTACCAGTCCGGTGCGACTTCGATGTCGTCCTCGAAGAACACCGCCACTTCGTCGTCGCGCGTCGGATACCACGCTTCCATGATGGTGCGTTTCAGCCCGTTGTTGGTGAGACGGCGGTGCACGGTTAGCGAACCATGAGGCCAGTCGAACCCGTCAACAAACGACCGTGTTCCGTCGTCCGCGAGGTCCGCTCCCGCGGTGGCCGGCGGCTTTTTCGGGAAATCTAGAAACAGCGTTAAATCGACATCGGCGCGTCCCATGTAGTCTGCATTCGTCAGCGACGACAGAAGGCGTCGAAGTCCGTCGACGCGCTTGTAGGTAAACACCTTGATGGCGACGCGGTAGACATCGCGCCGCCGTTCCCGGGAATCGGTTGCGGTGATGACCGGCGACGGTGGTGGTGGCACTGTCGGCGCATGCGATGCCCGTCGGCGCGAAGGTGGAAGCTCGATGGAAGTTAGTCGCGGGCACGGCGTGGCTTTGGGACACGAAGCATGCGGAAGCCTTCCGGGCGATCGAGCGGAGATGCAAACACGAAGTTGGTACAGCAACAGGATCATCACGAGCGCGACGACGGCGGCAGCGATGCGAACCCACCCAGCGGCGCCACCGGTTCCCCCCGTTCTCATGAACAACGACTGAGAGTGAGAGAGATGCTCAGAGAGCGAGAGAGAGAGGGATCCTTCTCCCCTCCTGCACTTGCTCCGAGTCAACACAGGCTGTGTGCTACGGCGATCACACTACTAACGAAACCGCCAAATGCTGTGTGGCCTTGTGTTTTCCCGTGACAAGCTGGCGCGCATCCCGTTAGCACGCCACGCGCGGCGGTGTTGATCAGTGCGCGGCTGTCCCACCTCTCGGTATCATTCGCAGCCGGGGGGGGGGGGGGGGG
>ERZ1292630.4066-Hain-H41-02um-R3-4066-length-12522-cov-22_pt1 | contig 12522 bp, 9 predicted proteins | sample MGYA00564408_ERZ1292630 | MGnify/ENA primary metagenome ERZ1292630 (study PRJEB36523, sample SAMEA6512641) | groundwater metagenome | collected 2019-01-08 | study: AquaDiva: Metagenomics assemblies of 32 groundwater samples | reverse complement strand
TGTCTGCCGCCCAGGGAGACGAGGAGGCCAGCCGACAGGGCAACCTCCTTTCCAAGCAATTGAAGCCCGCCGAAGTGACGAACGCAAAGAAACTGGTTCAACAGTGGAAGCCCGCTAGAGCCAGAGTTACGATCAACAGGGTTGCGCAGTAACGGCTAGCGCAGGATAGCTGAGCAAGACTAGCGGGGCGAGCGAGACGGAGTGTTCGAGGTTTTCGGAATGCCGAATCTCGAACGTCATACGTTGGCTCCTGCCTGACATGATATTCCTGCCCATCTCGCTCGTCGCGCACCGCTTGTGCCACAGCATACGGTTCCTTCTCCTTTCTCCACCGAAAGATTCTCCCGACCCACCTCATCGAAAATCATCGCAATCTTCTCCTGAGAGAGGGCGATCCCCTCTTAGGTAGTGAGTAGTCTTTCCCCTGCCAAATTGGGTGAACTTTCATGCGAGAAGTCGTAGTCGCTCGACTGCTGCATGAAATCGCAGGCGCGTATACCTGTGGATGCATGCTCAGTGAATAGTGGTTATCGCTCAGTCAGTCGAACTGTCAATGAGTGAATGAACAATAACCGTGGCGAGATGGAATGTCTTTGGTGTGCTTGGCAAGCATTCGTCATTAATACAGGAGGGGGTTATGAAAAGTATGATCGGTAGGGTGAGACAAGTTGCATCAAGACTCAGCTGCTCCAAGCCGGGTGAGCCCAAGGAGCTAGGGCAGGGCATTGTCGACCGGAGGGGACGGCGATTTCGTGTGACGGCGGGGCTCGCAGGGTTGGGAGTGGGCACTGTGGTTGCCGTCAACGTGTTCTACGCGTTTGCGGCTCCGCTGCCAGGTGGTACATTGGATCCTCTGTCCATTCCCAAATACGTCACGGACTTGGTCATTCCGCCGGTGATGAATCAGGCCCACATGGGGAAGGGGAAAGATAAGGGGGATCTAACGGACGACTATCAGATCGCGATTCGGCAATTCAAGCAACAGATTCTGCCAGCCGGTTTCCCGTCGACCAAGGTGTGGAGCTACGGTCCCGAGTCAGATCCCACACCGAGCATTGCGCCGAACCCAGGCTCGCAGTTCAACTATCCGGCCTATACGATAGAGACTATTGCCGACCGGCGCGTCAACGTCCGTTGGATCAATGGCTTGGTGGACAAGACCGGGAAATACCTTCCTCACCTGCTGCCGGTGGATCAGACGCTCCATTGGGCGAATCCTTCCCAAGACTGTATGCATGGCGATGCGCGAACTGATTGTATGGGCAAAGACCCAGCAGCCTATCGAGGTCCTGTCCCGATGGTCACCCACGTCCATGGTTCGCATGTAGATCCGGACAGCGACGGGAACCCTGAAGCCTGGTGGCTTCCGGCGGCGAAGAATATCCCTGCGGGCTATGCGCGGTCTGGCCAACTGTTCGATGACGCAACCGGATCGAATAATGGCAATCGGGGCTATGCGGATTTCTCGTACCGGAACGATCAGCCTGCGACCACGCTCTGGTATCACGACCATACGCTGGGGATGACGCGGGCCAACGTCTATGCGGGGCCTGCCGGTTTCTGGCTGGTTCGTGGTGGGGTCTACGACGGTGGACAAGACGTCACGATGAACCATGGGAAGGCCGTGCTGCCTGGGCCGGCTCCGGTGGCGGGGCAGGGCCTCCTTGACCTCAATACTCCTGGAAACAAGATTCGGAATTCCATTCGCGAGATCCCGCTTGTGATCCAAGATCGTTCTTTCAACAGCGACGGGTCGCTGTTCTATCCGGGAAACCGGGCGTTCTTTGAAGGGATGCTTCCCGAGCAGCTGAAGGTTTTGTTCGCTCCAAATTCCGATGTGGCTCCGATCTGGAACCCGGAAGCTTTCTTTAACGTGATGGTGGTCAATGGGGTCAGCTGGCCGAAACTCGAGGTGGCGAAATCCGACTATCGGTTCCGGCTGCTGAACGGGAGCAATTCACGATTTATCAATCTTGCGTTGTTCGTGGTGAAGCCGAACGGCGAGATCGATCCAACGCAGGAGATCCCCTTCTATCAGATCGGTGCGGACCAGGGCTTTCTCCCGCAGGTGGTGAGGACCAAGATTGGGGAGCAAGTTGCCTTGACACCGGGTGCAGGCGAGCCGGTATCGAGTCCGAGTCCAGACAATCAGCGGGCGTTGCTGATGGCGCCGGCTGAACGTGCCGACGTTATTGTAGACTTTAGCCAATTGCCGGACGGGACGGTGGTCCGGATGATCAATACTGCGCCGGATTCTCCCTTCGGTGGGTTTCCGGTTGACCCTGCCGATCCGGACACAACCGGGCAGGTTATACAGTTTGTGGTGAAGCATGCGCTCACTGGGGCGGAAGGCTCAACTGACGGGAAAACGACAGTGCTTGCGAACTTGCAGCTGAATGCGGAACAGGCGTACGGCGCACCGGTCGTGACGCGACTGGTGTCGTTGAATGAGGAATCATCCTCGAACGTGTGTGTACCGGTCGATTCGGAAGAGAACTTTGTGCTGGATGGGGAAGGAAACCTGGTGCAGACCTCCTGTGGTGAGGGGGCAGGAGCCTTCGGACCTTCCGCTGCTAAGCTTGGAACCGTCACGGGCTCGGGAGAGTCGGCCGAGGGGAACCCCTTGCAGTGGACGGACGAGACAGGCGCGAGTCAGCCGACGAAAGTCACGTTGAAGAGCAAAGCCACGCTTACGGTGAACGTCACGGAGGCGCCGAAACTCGGCGATATCGAGGAATGGCAAATCTATAACTTTACGGCGGATGCCCATCCGATCCACCTGCACCCGGTCCGATTCGAAGTGGTTAGACGAACCGCCTTCGATGGGTCGCCAAGTCAACACGGTGATCTGCCCGTAGGAGAGGCGGGTTTTAAGGACACAGGGATTTCCTATCCAGGAGAGATTACAACCATTAGAATCAAGTTCGACCTCCCTGGCCTCTATGCATGGCATTGCCACATCGTCGAGCACGAGGATAACGAGATGATGCGCCCGTTCGTGGTGCTGGCGAATCCTCCGTCGCCGCATCATCACGACAACGGCGATCGTGACCGGCATCATCACAAGAAGATGAAGCATCACTACCGCTGGGCCGATCGGCAACAGGGCAAATAGAAGGCTACAATAAAAGGCTAAAGGGGAGAGGGACTCGCAGGGCTTCGCCTGTGAGCAAGCTACGAGGGCCGTCGCAAGGCGGCCCTCGTTTTTAACGTGCCGACCGTAACGGAGGTCTCCATCGCCGTGGAGCATTGGCTAACGATCAAAACTCATGGGCGGTTCCCTCGAAGAGTTGAGCTTCTTGGGGTTGAGGAATGGCGACCATGATAGCCGTCCCTTCTTCTGGAACCGACTCGATGGTCAAGTGCCCTCGAAGATTCTTGACATGGGTAGCCATATTCATGAATCCAAGGCTATTGTTTCCGATCTCGGCTGGCCTGAACCCAATCCCGTCATCCCGGATTTCCAGCCTGGCGGTTCCTTCTCTTAGCTCAAAGCGGATACTCCCGGAGTTCGCTTGAGCATGATGCACGGTATTACTGACGGCTTCCCGCGCAATTGCGAGGAGATGGATTTCTTGCTCCACGGACAACCTGCCGGCGGCAACCGGATCCACATCGATCAGAAAGTGGGGGCAGGGCCAAGAGTCGTTATGTTGAACCAGCAGCTGCAGCGAGTGCAGTAAGCTATCGTGGGGTGCCGTCCGAGGTTCAAGCCGTGCGGTGAAGTCACGGGTCTCTTGGATGACTCGGTGCAGGTGAGACAGTGCGAGATCGAGTTGTTTCGGGGCGCGGTCGGGAGCTTGAATGAGTAGGAGCTTTGATGCCTCCATCCCCATGCTGACTGCAGACAGGGACTGCAACAAGCTGGCGTGCAGATCGTGATACAGTTGCGCACGTTCTTCTCCGAGCCGGTGGAGCCGCTGTGCGCTACGCTGTTTCATCTCTTCCATGTGCCGCCGTTCGGTCACATCACGGACAATGATTGTATAGTGGGCGGCGCCGGCTATGTCCATTCGGCTCACTGAGAGTTCGATTTGGAACGAGGTACCGTCTTTACGTCGCCCGACTGCTTCTTTGCCGGATCCGACCACTAAGAGCTGCTGCTCATTGCCGGTACTCGGAAGGTCGGAGCCGCGCTGTGTTCGGTGAAGTAGCGTCTGAATCTCATGCCCGCGCAATTCAGCCGCGCTCTGACCGAAGAGCATGCATGCCGCGGGATTGACCGATTCGATGATCCACTGTGCATCTGTGACCAGGATTCCATCCGCGGCATGGTCCACAAGGCTTCGCAAACGCTCCTCCTTCTCCCTCAGCTCTTCCAGCGACCGGATTGCCTGCGCGCGCGCCTCCTCAAGGTCGTTCGTTCGTGCGATGACTTTGGATTCAAGAGACTGCGTGAGATCCTGCAGTGTGCGTGTCTGCGCGGTCAGCGCAATGGCTGTTCCGGTTGCCACGGCGAGGAGCCGTTCGAAGTCTCCGCGAGGGGCGTCTTGAGATACGGAGAGAGCGAGAGAGGATTCTCCAGTCCCGATCGAAACGCCTGCCCTTTGTAGAGTCGATACGACGCTTTGCAACACCGTGGATGTTTTCTGAAGCACATGTCGAATGGCATATAAGCCGATCAGCATAATAGCCAGTGTGACGGCGAGAAGCTGCCAGAGTGTTTGAGCTTGCTCGCGTTCGATTTGAGAGAGAGAGACAACCATGCGGACCCACGCCGTGAGTTCATTTCGGTCGAACAATGGCTCGATGATGACCAGCGTGGGCTCTCCCTCGTCCAGGGAGGTTTCAAGAATGACTTCGCGTTTTGTTTTTCGGGCTTCGAGCCACCACGGATCGTCCAGCACTGTTCCAATCCGGCCTGGGTGCTTTGCGGCAACGACCATGCTGTCGTTGTCCACGATGTCGATATCCAGCAGAGAGTCATCTCGCATATACAGCTGCAACGATTCCTGAAGGCGGTATAGATTGTCGAGAACGGCGGCGGAGCCAATGGCGGCGAATGTGCGGGCCACGGCTCGCGCCCTCTCCTCTGCCGCTTGCCGGAGCGCATGATTTTGCTGAATGACGAGAAATGCAGTTCCGGTTCCCATGACGAGGAGCAGAATAAGGCTGAGGCTTACACCAAGCCGGAGGCTGAAGTTATGAGTCCATGCATAGCGCAGGCGTTTCACAATTGAGATGTAGATAGTCGGCATCGACTCAACTCACTTGTTCATACGGAGACCGTAGTCGGTTCCGTCTTGACGAAATCGAATGTGACGGCAGCTTCTCCGTTCAAGGGAACGGTTACATGCGCTTGCTGTTGACCCAGGCGCTCATGCCGAACGGAGCTGTTATGCTCGTCAGCCGGCACGTTCAGGATTCTGATATCCCCAGACCCATCGGTCACCCCAAAATACGGGCAGGGCCGATTCATAAGTTTCCCTCCGACAGGAAGTCGAGCTTGAGTACACCGGCACTTGTGACGAGTTCGTGCTTAATGGCATAGGCTGTCAGAGCAGCCGTGGTTCTCAAGTTGAGCTTCAGCATGAGGCTCGCACGGTGCTTTTCCACGGTTCTGACGCTGATGCACAGACATTCGGCGATCCCCTTGCTGGTCGCCCCTTCGGCAACCAGTTTCAATACTTCCCGTTCACGAACGGACAGTCTCTTCCAAGGAGTCTCCTCGCCGGAGGAGGGGGATTGTTTTCCCAGGTATCCACTCAGAACTTTATCCGCGATCATGGGGCTTAGGTAGGTTTGCCCTTGTGCCACGCTGTGAATGGCTGTTCGTAGTTCTGTGTAGGACGATTCTTTAGGAAGGTATCCGGTGGCTCCTGCGTGAAGAGCAGCCCGGATGATCGACTCGGACACGTGAACGGTAAGAACCAGGCATTTGATAACGGGATGGGAAAGCCTGATCTGGTGGATCAACTCGGTTCCATGAATTCCTGGCATGGACAGGTCTAGAAGCACAAGGTCAGGTTGGAGCGTGGCAATTAAGCGTAGCGCATCGGTGCCGTTGCCTGCCTCGCCGATGACATGAAGTTGTGGATCAAGGGCTAACAGAGAGGCCAATGCTTCCCGAACAAGGGTATGGTCTTCCACCAGGAGAATCCGAATGCGTGAGTCCGGGTCGGGGTGCAGCTCTTCTCCTGAGGGGGCCTTATTCAATGCGCCATTAGGGCTTGCAGGTTTCTTGTGGTTCGATCGGTGGTTCATAAGGCATGCAGTGCACTGTACTCTCAACCTGGGCGGTATGCCCTGACTGCCGGATGAAGGTAACTCATCCCAAGATCACTTATCCCACGGCTGAGCTGTGTCACGAAATACATTCGTAAATCCAACAGGTTGAACTTCTCACTGGTCGGATCAGTTTCCCGAAAGGGCAGTCGACCGTAACAAAAGTGTAAATGCCCAAGGTTACTATCGGGGGCGGGTTTGTGTTCGCCAGATCTTCTTCATTGCAAGTAAGGGCGGGTAACTATACCTATCAACGACTGCAGCGGATCCCCCACAATGACTGTTGTCTTGAGGGTATGTACGCCTGTTTTCTTTCAGTGAGGGAGTATTCAGCAACCTCATCAGACTCCCACCAGCGCTAGCCTTCTTATCGGCCAGCATGAGCTTCCATCCCCTCCCAAAGTAAGGGCTCAAGCCCCCACAATGTTGGTATAGACATCCCTCAATAACGCTTCATAATAATGCCAACCATGACGGGAAAATATATTTCAAGATACATCCCGTCGAATAATTTGATTCAGTGCAGGGGGAGTGGCTATGAAGATTGAACGGTCATGTGATTCGTTGATGGGGTTGCAGAAGGTGGCGGTTATGACAATATTGTCAGTAAGCGTTGCGATGGTAGTTGCCATCGGTTTTCCTCTCAGGGCAGTTGCGCAGGACTTTGCTATGGTTCTCACTCCAAAGGAACTCATACGTCCTAATGCAGCAGACTCCGTCGCAACGTCGGTATCGTTGGATGTTGCCGGCTTGAACAGAGTCACTGCAAGTGCAGGTTCTTCGGCCAGTGCTTCCCATGCCAGTATCTTCACTGTGGCTGGCACGGGCAACCTCGGTTTCAATGGTGATGGAGTTCTCGCCACCACAGCCCATTTCTGGTTCGCTGCCGCGGTGGCCGTGGATGTCGAGGGGAATGTGTTTGTTGCGGACTCCTTCAATAATCGGATCAGACGCGTGGATGCCAGGACGGGAGTGATCACTACGGTCGCAGGAATAGGGCACCAGGGATTTTCCGGCGATGGAGGTCTGGCGACTGAGGCTAGTCTCGATAGCCCTGGGGGTGTCGCAGTTGACGCCACAGGGAACATCCTCATAGCCGACACCTTCAATCACCGCATTAGAATTGTGGACCACCGAACTGGAATCATCAGCACCTTTGTCGGCTCAGGCAATAAGGGATTGGCTGGCGATGACGGGTTGGCGATTCGCGCTCAACTGTCAGAACCGACGGGAATCTACGTCGACCCGGCCGGGAACCTCCTTATAGCCGACACGGCGAACCATCGGGTTCTGCTGGTCGAAAAGACTACCGGCGTGATTTCTACGCTGGCCGGCACGGGCATGCCAGGTTTCTCGGGTGATGGCGGTATCGGATCGTTAGCGCAATTGAATGGTCCGACAGCGGTGGCGGCCGATGGCCATGGCCGGGTGTTAATCGCCGACACCTTCAACAATCGAGTGAGGCGGTTGGATACTCGCACGGGGACGATCACGACGATCGCAGGGACCGGTGCACAGGGCTTTGGAGGCGACGGGGACTTCGCGAGCAAGGCAGAACTGACAGAGCCTTCTGGAGTGGCTGTCGATGCGAAGGGCAATATACTCATTGCCGATACGTTTAACAATCGCATTCGTCGTATCGACCGTCTGTCGGACATCATTAGTACAGTGGTTGGCGCCGGGACGCGCGGGTCGTCAGGGGATGGGGCCATGGCATTATCTGCCGAACTCAATAACCCAGTGGGGCTAACTCAAGACGCATTCGGCAACATGGTGGTGGCAGATGCGGGGAACCATCGCGTGCTCCGTGTGATTGCCGAAACACAATAGTTTCGACCGCAGCGGTGTTGGGCGCGCAAAGGCTTGATCATAGCAGCGTCAGGTTACCGACTCCGAATGGCGCCACTGCCGGATTTGATCGTCTTCCACAAAGAAGTATTGTGGCATCGGTCACATTGGGGGCCTAGCCCGCCGTCGTGCTTATCATCCCTCCTATGGCAGCCGATACAGACGGTCGGGGCTACAACTTTACCCTCCATCGGCTTCTTATGGCAGTCGTAGCAGTCAAGCTTCTTGTGCGCACCGTCCAGTAGGAACTTCGTCCGTAGATTGTGATCGAAGTCCCAGAGCTTCCAGTCGCGTGCGGTGTGGCAGCTCTCGCACTGCTTGCCAAGCCGCCTCTTATGCACATCTTCTTTCTCGTGGCAACCGATACAGTCTAACGATATATTCTTGAACAGCAGTGTCGTATGACATTTCTTGCAGTCGATGATGCCATGCTGCCCGCGGAGGGGGAACCGACTCTTGTTATGGTCGAACGTGACGGTTTTCCATGACGATTCGCGATGGCAGCTCTCGCACTGCTTCCCCTCCTGCCCGTTATGCTTGTCATCTTTCTTGTGGCAGGCATAACAGTCGGTGGGCGTTTTCTCTTTGAAGAGATGGCCCTTATGGCAGGTTTCGCAGGTAAGCCCAATGTGTTTCCCTCGCAGGGGGTATTTGGTGTGTCGGTCATGATCGAACAACAGCTCTTTCCAATTCTTTTCGACATGGCAATCCCCACAATGTTCACCGTATGTACCGTTATGCTTGTCGTCTTTCTTGTGGCAGGCATAACAGTCGGTCGGCGTTTTCTCTTTGTAGAGGTGCCCCTTATGGCAGGTTTCGCATTTTGTGGTCTTGTGCTTCCCTTTCAATGAATACTTGGTGTCGCGGTCGTGGTCGAAGGTGATCTCTTTCCATGTGCGATCCGTATGGCACGCCTGGCATTTCTCTCCATAATCCCCTTTGTGCTTGTCGTCTTTTTTGTGGCACGAGTAACAGTCGAGCGGCGTCGGTTTGTAACGTTGGTCGGCATGACAATCCTTGCACGCGACTTTTTCGTGTTTTCCGAGCAATGGGAATGTCGCCTTGTTGTGATCGAATAGGGGTACATCCTTCCACTCTTTTTCTGTATGGCATTGTTCGCAGGCACGACCGAGCGCCTCTTTGTGTGTATCGTCCTTTGTATGGCAGGCATAGCAGGTGGTCGGGGTTTTCTCCTTCGCTACCGGAATGGTGTGGCAGCTTTCACACTTCGCCGTTTTGTGCTTGCCCAGCAACGGAAATTTGGTGTCCTTGTCGTGATCGAACGGGGAGGTCTTCCAGTCCTTATCGCTGTGACAGGTCTCGCATTTCTCGCCAAAGACGCCCTTATGGTAATCGTCCTTCTTATGACATGAATAACAATCGACCGTTGTCGGTTTATAGCGTTGATCGGGATGGCAGGCTTTGCATTTTGTTTCGATATGCTTGCCTCGGAGCGGAAACTTGGTCTTGTCATGGTTAAACGAAGGCGTATCTTTCCAGTCCTTTTCTATATGACAGGTTTCGCATGCTCGACCTAACGTTCCTTTGTGTTTGTCGTCCTTTTTATGACAGGCATAGCAGATGGTCGGGGTTTTCTCCTTCGCTACCGGAACGGTATGACAGTTTTCACACTTCGCCGTTTTGTGTTTGCCCAATAGCGGATACTTGGTGTCCTTGCTGTGATTGAACGGAGAGATTTTCCAGTCCTTTTCGCTGTGGCAGGTTTCGCACTTGGGGTCGAATATGCCTTTGTGATAGTCGTCCTTCTTGTGGCAGGCCAGGCAATCTGAAGGGGTATCTCGATACTTGACCTTGGGCTTGTGGCAGGCCTTGCATTCTGCCCTCTTTGGATCGGCATGTGTGCCGTTGAGCGCAAAGTTCGTTTGCCGATGGTCGAAGGTCGATTCGTTGATCGGAGCGATATTCTCCCCTCGCCCTTTGTGGTCTGTATGGCAGGCGTTACATTCCCGCTGCTCCTTCAGCCGGCCATGAAATCTCTGCTTGCGATCGATGTCTTCCCTGATATCTTTGTGGCAATCCTGGCAAAGCCGAGTCTGTGCCGCTTTGTCGAACCGTTTGTGGCATTTTGCGCAGTCTTCTTCCCATTTCGCATGTCCCTGGATGACTTGACCCGGCATCAACGCCGATTCAAGACTGTCGGCCCATGCGTACCCAATGTTCCAGGTGCAGATGAAAACAATACCGATGATAAGCCGGCGGAAGATGACTTCAGACGTATTCCTGAAAAATAATTGGCGAGAGAGGGAGGGTCGCGAACATGTAGATTCTGCAGACAAGGAACACCAGGTGCGAGATAACACGCTGGCCAAGGCTACTCTCGACGCGAAGCCGAGGACCATGCAACCGTATCGCCTAGAACGGCGCCACGGAGGACAATCGTCTTTCCGCTTGAGAGCCCGCTGAAGAAGGCACTTCTTCCGATCGCTCCATACCGTCCCTTGACTCCGATTTCCGGAATTAAGGACGTGTCGATGGAAGCCCCAAACAGGACAAAGATTGGATCTGCGGCCGACGTGACCAAGCCCTGGATCTGAACGTTCGACTTGGGGTCAGTTCGTTCCACCTCTCTTGCCAAGACGGAGTTTCCGCCACTTTGTCGCCCATGTATCTGAAGATGGTCGCTGCTGCGGAGATCGGCCAGGCTTCGAGGATTCCCCTGACCTTGAAGCGCGGTCTTGCCGTCGAATTGGATGACAAGACCTGCCAAGCCCGTCAGTGTCACGGTATTGTCGCTCGAATTGATCGTGGCCACATTCGCTTCCAGTTCCGTCTCTCCTTCAAACTCCACTTTTGTCGCGTCCACGATGCCGCCGACCAGCGAGCCATGTACCTCTAGCTGGGCGCCAAGCAGGATGTCGTTGAGAGTTCCACCTTCGAAGGTCGTGTCGGCGTTCGTCTGCACATGCACATTGCCCAGGTAGAAATCACCCGGCGCGACAACCTGGGTCACAAAACCACGAATTTCAGCGTCTTCGCTGTCGTCGGTGCCTAGCCCCTCCGGCTTTACCTTGGTCGCAGTCATCCTGATGCCGTACGACCCTGACCCTCCCGATGACACCTGGCTCCCCCTGACGTCCACCACCAGGCCGTTCCAAGAATTGCTCGTGTGATTCTGCATCTCACGCAGGTCGGCATTGCGGTAATCGACGGTGAGGGAGCCGATCTCGAAGGTTGATAGAGCAGCCTTGTGGTTCTTAATGAGGCCTTTGACTTCATAGTCAGAAGTTCCGGTCTTCAGATCGATGAGAGTGCCGACAATGACCCCGTCTCCCGTGACAAACCCGCTCACCTCTACGAGGTCTCGGCCAGGCACGAGACTCAGAATATTCTGTCCGGGGATTGTGGCATCGATAATGGTCCTCGCTGTGATTGCTACCGTCTGACCCAAGACCACGAGGTTTGATCCATCCGGGGCCACTGATTGGACCATTCCCTCGACCGTATCTTCATAGAAGAGTCGGTTGGCCGTGCGTTGCGGAGGATCGTTCGTTCCGTAGTTATGGGTCAACGTGGCGTTAACGAGCACAACCATTCCTTTTTTGAGATCGCTTTGGCTGCCGGATTTTCCATCGACCGTCATGGTTGTGGCGGTGGTGTCGTACTCGTATTCGGATACGAAGACGCTGCCGAAACCGGTGATTGGGCCAGAGGCCACCGAGGCGGTATTGCCTGTTCCACCGATTCCACCGCCGGCTTGCGGGTTGGGGCCGCACGATGCCAGTAATAGGAAGAGAGCGAGGGGGGCAAGAATCTTCTGGCCGGCCTTGCGCCTCATGACAAAGGATTCTCTCGATCGGAGTCCAGTCGTTCTTCGAAATGATAAATCCCGAGCCCCACACGCACGCGACCGGTTCCCTTCGAAGCCGGATTGACGTCGCGATCTCGATGAGCGAGCCAACGGTCGATCGCCTCCAAGAGCTCCTGCCCCTGGGTGGCGGCGAGGATCTGAAATTCTCTCGCAGCCTCAACAGGCACGTTATCGTACATGACCTTGCGTTGGAAGCGGGGTTTGGTGGGTTTTTGGTACACGTTATAGTCAATGGTCGCGATCAAATCCGCGGTGTCACTCCCGAGAACCTGCAATTTCTCGACCGGACCTTTCTGAGGGATGTACCCGCGAGAGAGCAGACAAATCCGTCCATCTTTCAACTGTTTCACAGCGCCGACCCGCAGCAATTCATCCACCATCGCGCGTACCGGGATGTCTCCACTGTAGCGTTTGACTAACGCACTGAATGATGCGCGTTTCCCTTCCATCCGAAGTGGATGAGGATGGCCTTTCACGTCTCCAAAATCAGGATCCCGTACCCATCCTGTGATGACCCGCGAAGCCCGGTGATATTCTTCTGCCGAGACTGGTTCGGTATCGGGTGGTTGTGCCAGCAACCGTTGTACTTCCTTGCGCGTCAATCCGGTGAGGATGGCAAT
>ERZ1292630.4065-Hain-H41-02um-R3-4065-length-12523-cov-4_pt1 | contig 12523 bp, 9 predicted proteins | sample MGYA00564408_ERZ1292630 | MGnify/ENA primary metagenome ERZ1292630 (study PRJEB36523, sample SAMEA6512641) | groundwater metagenome | collected 2019-01-08 | study: AquaDiva: Metagenomics assemblies of 32 groundwater samples | reverse complement strand
CCCAGATGATTATATACGGCCACGTTGACAGGGAGGTAAAGAATGCCCTTGAGAAGTTCAATCCTGAGATAATAAATAAAGATGGCGACAGGTTCCTGAATAACATTGAGATTGTTAAAAAATACCAGGAGATAAAGACTGACGCTTCTGGAGTCATCGGCGACGCTGTCGGGGCAAAGGGCGCCGTCTTCAACAGCAACGCAAAGAACTCCCGGAGCTACCAAATCTCCATGGAGCTCATCGACATCGATCTCCTTGTCGCTCGACGTCGGATTGCGGTCGTAAAGATCGATGAAGTCCACCTTGGCGTGCGCCGCGAGGTTCTCGCCCCAGGCCGCGTCCACCAGCAGCGTGAACGTCGAGAGCTCGAAATGCTCGCCGTCGTTCACGGTTTCGAGGAAGGCCTGCGTCTGGCCGGGCGGCAGAAAGAAGGATGGAAACGGGTACGGCGAAGCGATGCGAAAGAGCTCGCTGTCCCGGTAGTGGGCCTTGGCCTCGATTCCGAAGTCCAGGTCGAGCTCGCGCGCTTCCTCCGCAACCACCGGCTCCGCGACGGGGGGCTGGGCGCGAGCCGACCCCGAACCGCCTAGCCCAAGACCCATGCCAAGGATTCCCGCCGCGACGAACGCCTTTCGACCCCGACCCGTCATTCCGACCTCCGAGGGCAAAGAGTTGAAGCTCGCTGACCTGACTCTACGAAGTCTAACGCGCGTTGGATCGGCCCGGGCCGTTCAACTGCAGGTCGAGCGCGACCTCGGGGTTCGACCATTGGGTCGCGGGGATGCGGCCGATCTCCTTCTCCCCCAGAAACAGGATGGCGGTCGGGACGCCGCTGATCTTGTGCTTCTCGGCCTCGGGCTCGCCGTCGAAAGGCCGCGGCAGTCCGTAGTACTCGAACGCGAAGTTGCTCCCGGCGAGCCCCTGCTCCACCTTGAGCAGGAGTGGCAGATGCCGCTTGCAGTGCGGGCACCAGGAGCCGAAGAAGGTCAGCACCCTCACCTTCTCCCGCTGCCCCTTGAGGCGCTTCAGGATGCCGGCGTCAGGGGCGTAGTTCTTGGCAGTCTTCTGGTAGCTCAGGCTGGAAGCCAGGAGCTCGGCGCCGGTGAGGCTGCCCAGCATGTAGGGGCGCGGCTTGAGCTGCAGCGTCTTCCCGCCGACCTCGAAGACGATGTCCGCTTCGCGGATCTGGTACTTGCCGGAAGGGGACAGGGTCGCGTCGGCCAGCAGGTCGATCGTGCCGTCGACCTGCCGCGCGACCTTCATCAGGTCGATCGTCTCGACGGTCGACGCCGGAGCGTTCACCAGCACCGGCGACGCCAGCTCCGAAGCCAGAATGAGATAGGAGCGCGCGCTCTCGGAGTAGAAGATCTCGGCCTTCGGCGACTCCTTGCCGTTGACGATCAGCACGAAGTCGCCGTTGGGCTCGAAGCCGCGGAACACCGCGTCGGCTGGAACTCCCTGCGCGGTGGCCTCGAAGGGCGCGGCGAACATCCACGACAGCAAGGCCGCGGAATGGAGTGCGTTGCTCAGAGACGGCCGGCGAGATCGGTTCATGAGCGGAGGTGATCCTCTAGTTCGGTTTCGGCGCGGGCCTGTCCAGCTCGGGGGCCAATCCGCGCCAAGTTTGTACTACCCGCCCCTCTTCCACGAGGAAGGAGCGCGGCAAGGCGCGATACAGCGGCCGCAATAGAGCCGCCGGAGTCTCGTGCAAGTCGAATGCCGGAGCGTAGCGCCAGAACAGCTCGGTCTGACGCTCCGGCGTGATGTCGGCGAGGGCGCTCGCCGGCGGCTCCCGCCGCGCCAGGGCGTGGACATTCAGGCGGTCGACGAGGGCGGGAAAGTCGGTCGCGTCGGGGTCGACGAGCACGACCCAGTGACGCCCGGCGGCGATCTCGGGGACGGCGCCGGCGAGGCAGACGCGGGCTTCGTCCGCCCCGACGCAGAGCTCCGAAAGCCGCGCGCCCGGTTTCAGACGCGTCGCCAGATCATCGAGCGGCAACCCGGGCGAGAGCGTCGCGAAAAGCGCCGCGGCACCCGTCGCCATTCCGGTCGCCCCAAGCTTGACGCCGAGACGTTTCGGTCGCGGACGCGCGAACCAGGCAAGGACGAGCGGCGGCACCAGCAGCAGGAGATCCTGCCAGAAGGCCTGCGCCGGGGAGCGCTCCACGAGGTTTCCGAAACAGCCGCAACTGGCGCTCGGCGGCGCGATGCCATGAGCCGCGCGCCAGTAAGTGCGCCCGGTCAGAAAGACGAAGAGCAGCACCAGCGCGGTCGCCGCGATGAGCACGGGACGATGGCGCAGATTGATGACTAGCGCCAGGCCGAGCCCGACCTCGACGGCGATCAGTGCCACGGCCCAGGCGCGGGCCGGGAACAGCAGGGCGAGGCCTTCCGCGGTGATCTGCTCCGCGAACGCGCCGGGGTCGAGAGCCTTTCCGTAAGCCGCAAACAGCAGCACCCCGCCGAGCACCGCGCCGCCCAGCCAACCGAGAACCGGCAGCCATCGAAATCGCGGAGTCTGGACTGTTTCCCGGGCGAGTGCGCTCACCGACATCTCAAGAAATCTAGCAGCCCTGCATCCGGCGGGCCAAGAATACGGTGAACCGGTCCCGGGACAGAGCGGCCTAGCGGCGGCGGACGACGCGCGTCTTGGCGATCAGGTCGTGCAGGCCCTGCTTCTGCTCCGTGAAGGCGACGAGCAGATAACCCAGGCTGAAAGTGAGCGAGCAGACCAGGTGCCCGACGAGACGCAGCAGCGCGGTGCTCCACCCCAGGCCCTGACCGGGGCCGGTCGCCTCCGAGACGATCGCGAGCTTGAGGAACTTCTTGCCCGGTGTCGTCCCCTTTAGCGCCGGCATCACGACCGCGAGATAGACCACGTAGCCGACCTCAAGGACGGTGAGCAGAAGCGCCCACTGGGGCGAGACGAAGAAGGCGAGCGCCAGACCGACGAGTGCCAGGAGCAGCAGCGGGATCATGTCGAGCAACGACGCGGCGACGCGGATCCAGAATCCGGCGGGGGTGGTCGCGCTGGCCGCCGGCGCCCGGCGCGCCAGCGGCGGCGGCATCGGGGCGAGCTCGATCTCCTGAATCGAGGGCAAGAGCTCGCCCTTCCTGGCCGGTTCGGCGACCTTCTCCGGATTCGCACCCGCTCCGAGGGCGGGCGCCGGCGACCGCTCGGCCGGCAGCGGTGGGGGGCCGCCGAACGAGGCCAGCGGAGGCATCGGAAGCATCGGAGGCAGCGTGGCCAGCGGAGCCATGGGAGCCGGGGAAGGAGGAGGAGCCTCGACTGGAGCTGGCGTGCGCCGGAAGCTCGGCGCTGGCTCGGCGGGCTTCGCCTCCGCGGCGAAAGCGGCCGGCGTGGCTGGCGCGGCCAGTGGCGGAATGACCAACCTCTGCGTCGGCTCGGCGGGACCGAGCGGCGCCAGGATGCGCACGATGAGCTCCGCCTCGCCGACCACGACGCGGTCACCGTCGGAAAGCGCCTGGCTGCCGTCGACCCGTTTGCCGTTGACGTAGGTGCCGTTGCTGGATCCGAGGTCGCGCAGACGCACGCTCCCGAGCTCCACCACGAAAACGGCGTGCTGCCGGCTCACCGTGGTCTCGGCGATCTGCACGGCGCAAGCGCGGCTCCGGCCGATGACCGCCTCGCCGGTCTCGAGCTCGATCGGCGCTTTTCCGGGAACCTCGACGAAAATCTGCCAGCCGTTCGCGTTCACCAGGCCCTCTTGACTTCTCTCCGATTCGACTCGGGAAGCGGGCGCATTCTACTCGAAGCGGCGCGCGACCTTCGCCAGCCCACGTGGTCGCGCAGGAGCCGCGCCGTCGGGCTCTCCGCTTCATCGAGAAAGGTCGCGAACGGGCCACAGTAGAGTAATTGCCCTCCGCGGCTGCCGCCGCCCGGACCCAGGTCGACGATCCAGTCCGCATGGGCCAGAAGCTCGAGGTTGTGTTCCACCACCACGACGCCGTCGCCGCGCTGCACGAGCTTGCGCAGCGTCCGGTAGAGCTGATCGACATCGGACAGGTGAAGCCCGGTCGTCGGCTCGTCGAAAAGGAAGAGGTGGCGCCCGGCACCAGCGGGCCGGGAGAGAAAGCTCGCGAGCTTGAGCCGCTGCGCTTCGCCCCCGGAAAGGGTCGAGGTCGCCTGTCCAAGCCGAAGGTAGCCCAGGCCCACCTCGGCGAGTGGCTGGAGCCTTCGCGACAGCGGCTTCTCGCGCGCGAACAAGTCCAACGCTTCGTCCACGGTGAGGTCGAGCGTCTCGGCGATGTCGCGTCCGAGGTGGCGCACGGCCAGCACCTCCGGGCGGAAGCGCCGCCCTTGGCAGCGGTCGCAGCGCACCACCACCGGCGCCATGAACTGCATGTCGACTTCTTCGATGCCGGTGCCCTCGCAGTCGGGACAGCGTCCCGCTTCGACGTTGAAGGAGAAGTGCGCCGCCGTGATGCCGCGCCGGCGCGCCGCCTCCGCGCCGGCGAAGATCTTGCGCAGGTCGTCGTAGGCGCGGATGTAGGTCACCGGGTTCGAGCGCGTCGAGCGGCCGATCGGGCTCTGGTCGACGAGCGTCATCTCGGCGAGCTGTTCGAAACCGCGGATCTCGTCGCAGCGTCCCGGCTCGACGTCCGAAATGCCGCGCGAGCGGCGGTAGTTGCCGTACAGCACGTTCTCGACCAGCGTCGACTTCCCGGAGCCGGAGACGCCGGTGACGGCGACCAGCGCGTCGAGCGGCAGGTCGACATCGAGACTGGCGAGGTTGTTGGCGCGCGCGCCGCGGATGTGCAGCGCCTCGCGGTCGCGCAGCTCGTCTTCGACGCTCCGTCGCCCGCGCTCGCGCCGGAAGCGCGCCACGTGCTGGCGCGCCGCGGTCGGCGAGCGCTCGCGCAGGTAATGCGCGGTGAGCGACGTCGGATGCGCGAGCACCTCGGCCACCGTTCCTTCCGCCACGATCTCGCCGCCCTGTTCGCCGGCGGCCGGCCCGAGGTCGATCAGGTGATCGGCGCCCAGGATGATCGTGCGGTCGTGCTCGACCACGAGCACGCTGTTGCCGTGGCTCGCGAGGTCGCGCAACAGCGCGAGGAGGCGCTCGCTGTCCTGCGGGTGGAGGCCGATGGTCGGCTCGTCGAGCACGTAGAGCGTCGACGAAAGGCCCGAGCCGAGCGCCGCGGCGAGATGGATGCGCTGCGCCTCGCCGCCCGACAGCGTGCGCGCCTGGCGGTCGAGCGTCAGGTAATCGAGCCCGACCCGTTCGAGCACCGAGAGGCGCGCCGCGAGCTCTTCGAGGAGATGCCCACCGACCTCCAGCTGACGCGCGGTGAAACGCCTGGCGGTGAACCAGGCGCGCAAGGCTTCGACCGACATCGCCGCCAGATCCGGCAGCGTGCGCCCCTCGAAGAGGACCGCCAGCGCATCCCGGTTGAGGCGCCCCCCGCCGCAGTCCGGGCAGCGGTTGTAGGAGCGGTAGCGCGCCAGGAGGACGCGCACGTGCACCTTGTAGGTCTTGCCTTCGAGCCAGCGGAAGAAGCCGGCCAGGTTCGTGAACCGCGCGCCGCCAAGGCCGCCTCCGCCGCGCCAGACCCACTCCCGGTCCTCGGCGGAGAGTTCGCTCCAGGGGAGATCGAGCGCCACGCCGCGGCGCTTCGCGGCGGCGAGGAGCGGCCCGTAGAGCTCCTCGTAAGCCGGAGTGTTCCAGGGCGCGATCGGATGCTCGGCAAGGCACTTCCGGCCGTCCGGCACGACGCGGTCGGGGTCGATGCCGATCACCCGCCCGAACCCCTCGCAGGTCGAACAGGCGCCGAGCGGCGAGTTGAAGGAGAAGAGCGGCGGGGTCGGCGAGCGCACCGCGGCGCCGCAGAGCTCGCAGGCGAGGTCGAGGCCGTAGTGGCGGGCCGGACGCATGCCGGCCGCGTCGCGCTCGCCGAGCGCCTCGACGCGGCGCAGATCGAGCTTCCAGGCGTCCTCGATCGTCGCCGCGAGCCGGGCGCTCGATTCCGGGTTGGCGCGAAACCGTCCGAGCACCAGCGGCAGCGGATCGAGCGCGGCCGGCCAACCGTCGGCGGCGGCGATCGCGACGATCTCCTCCCCCTCGAGACGCCGGCTGAAGCCCTGGCGAACCAGCTCGCCGAGTGCCGCCGGCGCGCCCTGCCTGGGGCGCGGCAGGCGCGCGAGGAGGAGGAAGCTCCCTCCCGCTTGGCCGGCCGCAAGCGCCTCGGCGATCTCGGCGGCGCTCCAACGGCGCGTCGGCCCATGTCCGTTCGGGCAGCGGATCTCGCCGAGGTGCGCGTAGAGCAGGCGCAGCACATCGTGGATCTCGGTGATCGTGCCCACCGTCGAACGGGCATTCTTGACCGCGTTCTTCGCTTCGAGCGCCACGGCCGGCAGGACATTGCGCATGTCCTCCACCGGCGGCCGCTCCATCTGGTCGAGATACTGGCGGGCGTAGGTCGACATCGATTCGATGAAGCGCCGCTGCCCCTCGGCGAAGATCGTGTCGAAAACGAGCGACGACTTCCCGGCCCCCGATGGGCCGGTGACCACGGTCAGCCGGCCATGCGGAATCCGGCACGAGACGTTCTTGAGATTGTGGGTCCGCGCCCCCTCCACCTCGATCGCCACGGGCGGCGGATCCGACTCTCCAACTGAGCGACCAGCTCTGGCGCGGGTCATCCGAACCAAGCATCTTAACTCCCAGTTCAAGCCATGCCGCCGCGGGCGTCTTACTTTTTGCGCCGGCGGATCTAGCCTGGACTTCTCACCAGTCTTCGGCTGCGACGCCGCATCTGCCCGCGTCTGCTGCGTTGCGCTCCGTCGGAGTGCTCGACGGGCCGTAGGGCCCGCCTGCGCGCTCCTCGGTCGCGACGCCTTGCAGCCACGGGCATCTGCGGCGCCTCGCTTCGAACCCTGGTGAGAAATGCGGGCTAGCCTGCAAGAACCGGCGCGGGCCGGTCAGTTGGGCATCGCGGCCGGCGGTAGCTTCGCCGCGGAAGCGCTGTCGGCGGAGGCAGGAACGGCAACCCTCTCGAGATCGTGTCCGGTGCGGTGGAGGAGCTCGACGGCGGCGAGGCGATAGGCGTGGGCGCCGGCCGCTTGGGGGAACCAGTCGAATATCGTCTGGCCGGTCGCCGGTGCCTCCGCGAGGCGCACGTTGGTCGGGATCTCGCAGTCGAAGACTTTGTCGCCGAGCTTCAGCCGCAGCTCCGATGCTTGGGTGCGGGCCGACTTGGTGCGGTTGTCGACCATCGTGAGCAGTACGCCCAGGAAACCGTTGCTCTTGCCGTAGCGGACCCCGAGCCGCCCAGCCGTTTCGAGCAGCGGCTGGATGCCGTCGAAGGCGAGAAACTGCGGAACCGCCGGCACGATGTAGTGGTCGCAGGCGATCAGGGCGTTCTGAGCCATCGTGTTCAGGGCGGGCGGGCAGTCGAGAATGATCCAGTCGTAGGTGGCCTCGACGGGCGCCAGGACTTCCCGAAGGCGTGCCTCACGGTTGCGCAGCGTGGCCATGTCGACGTCGGCGTGGAGGAGGTCGGCCGAGGCGGTGAGCAGATCGATTCCGGCGGTCGGCGTCGAACGGATCGCCTTGGCCGCGGGGAGTCCGCGAAAGAGCGCATCATGGACCGACGGCGCGAGCTCGGCGCGAGGCACGCCGAGCGACAGCGAAGCCGAGGCCTGGGAGTCGAGGTCGACCACCAGGATCCGCTTGTCGAGGCGCGCCAAAGCTCCAGCGAGACTCACCGCGGTGGTGGTCTTGCCGACGCCCCCCTTGCGGCTGATCACGGCCAGAATCATGGATTTCCCTTGATTCTAGCGGATTACTGCACAGTCCGCTGTGCAGGTGCCGGTCAGTGCACCAGCTTTCGATACTTGATGCGATGCGGCTGATCGGCTTCGGCGCCCAGACGGCGTTTGCGGTCGGCTTCGTACTCCTGGTAATTGCCCTCGAACCAGACCACTTCGGAATCGCCTTCGAAGGCCAGAATGTGGGTGGCGATCCGGTCGAGGAACCAGCGGTCGTGGCTGATGACGACGGCGCAGCCGGCGAAGTCGAGGAGCGCTTCCTCGAGCGCCCGCAGGGTGTCGACGTCGAGGTCGTTGGTCGGCTCGTCGAGGAGGAGGAGGTTGCCGCCGCTCTTCAGGAGCTTCGCGAGGTGCAGGCGGTTGCGTTCGCCGCCCGATAGATCCTTGACCTTCTTCTGCTGGTCGGCGCCGCGGAAGTTGAAGGCGGCGCAGTAGGCGCGCGAGTTGACCTCTTTCTTGCCGACCAGGATGAGGTCGCGGCCGCCGTCCGAGAGCTCCTGCCAGAGGGTGTTCTCGCCGTTCAGGGTCTCGCGGCTCTGATCGACGTAGGCAAGCTCCACCGTCTCTCCGACCCGAAGCTCGCCTGAATCGGGCTTCTCCTGGCCGACGATCATGCGAAAGAGAGTGGTCTTGCCGGCGCCGTTCGGTCCGATCACTCCGACGATGCCGCCTTTGGGCAGGAGAAAATCCAGCCCGTCCATCAGGAGCGTGTCGCCGTAGCCTTTGGTGACCTTTTTCGATTCGACGACGAGATCGCCCAGGCGCGGGCCCGGCGGAATGTGAATCTCGTTCGGGTCGCGCCGCGACTCCTGCGCCTGCTCCTCGGCCAGGAGCTTCTCGTAGTCGTTGATGCGCGCCTTGCCCTTGGCGTGCCGGGCCCGCGGCGAGAGGTTGATCCACTCGAGCTCGTGTTCGAGGCTGCGCCTTCGCGTGCTCGACTCTTTCTCTTCCTGGGCGAGGCGCGCGTTCTTCTGCGCGAGCCACGAAGAGTAGTTGCCCTCCCAGGGTATGCCGGCGCCGCGATCGAGCTCGAGGATCCAGCCCGCCACATTGTCGAGGAAGTAGCGATCGTGGGTGACCGCGACGACCGTCCCTTTGTACTCGGCGAGGTGCCGCTCGAGCCAGGCGACCGATTCGGCGTCGAGGTGGTTGGTCGGTTCATCGAGCAGCAGCAGGTCGGGCTGGCGCAACAGGATCTGGCAGAGCGCGACCCGGCGGCATTCACCGCCCGAGAGCAGCGTGACGTCGGCGTCCGGAGGCGGCAGGCGCAGGGCGTCCATGGCGATCTCGAGCTGGCGATCGAGCTCCCAGAGGTTCTCCGAATCGATCTTGTCCTGCAGACGCGCGAACTCGTCCGCGGTCTCGTCCGAGTAGTTCATCGACAGCTCTTCGTAGCGCGCCAGGGTCGCCTTCTTCTCGGATACCGCGGACTCGACGTGCTGCAGGACGTTCTTGCCCGGATCGAGCCGCGGCTCCTGCGACAGGAAGCCCACCGTGTAGCCTTCGCCCATGAAGGCTTCGCCGTCGAAGTCCTTGTCGAGGCCAGCCATGATGCGCAGCAGCGTGGACTTGCCCGCGCCGTTGTGTCCGAGCACTCCGATCTTCGCCCCCTCGTAGAACGAGAGCCAGATCCCCTTCAGGATCTCTTTTCCCTGCGGCGTCGTCTTCCGCAGTTTCTTCATGGTGTAGATGATCTGCGGCATGCGAAACGGACCTCCTCCGGAACCGCGGAGCTTACCTCGCCCTTGCCGCATTGCGGCGAGAACCGCCGGGAGAACCCGACTATGCTGGCGCCCGCAGAAGGTCCTTGGGATCGCGCCGCGGCACGGGGGCGCGTCCGCCGTTTCAGGGGGGGCTGGAGTGACGCGGATAGCCTGGGCCAGCGTGGGCTTGCTGCTGACGGTCTCGGCGCTGCTCGGCCAGGCGACGGAGACCCCACTGGCGCGACTACGGATCGAACCCAAGAAGGTCGGTTGGGACAGCGTTGAGCTCGGCATGTCGCTGGTCCAGACGGAACGAAGAGTCGGTTTGACGCTGGCGCTGCGGCCAGGCGTCGCCGGACGTTGCGGCGCTTATGGCGTCGATATCGACCGCGGGACGCTGCGCCTCTCGCTCGGATTCCCGAGCCCCAAGCCAGGAGCGAAGCTCGAGTCCCTCTACGTGAACTTCGAGGGTTATCAGGTGCTGGCGAAGCGCGTCGACCTGGTCGCGGAGCTCAAGCGGGTGGCGCCGCAAGCGAGCTACTTTCCGGATCCGAGGTTTCCGGATCTTCGCGAGGAGGAGGCCGCCGATCCCACCTACGAGCTACCGGGCGAGGGCGGCTGGGCGGTCCGCATCGAGCCTGGCCGCGGGCTTCTGCTCACGATGCGTTCCTGTATCGGCTGACGACTCGCCGCGCCGCCGGGCCCGAAGTCGGCGGGCAAGTCCAATCTCCTCGCGGCTAAGATGCGTGTTCCATGCGCTCTCCCGAAGTCGCTGACGCGATTCCCGCGCTCATTCAAAACGGCCTGCTCTCGCCACCAGTCGCGGTAGCGCCCCTGCGAGTGGCGCGCGGCGAGCTCCTCTCGGTGCGTGGCGAGCTGCGCGCCGTGCTCTACATCGGCGTGCTGTTGCTCGTCGCCGGCGTCTCCCTGCTGGTCAAGGAGAATCTTGATCGCATCGGTCCCGTGACGATCGCAGTGGCGATCGGACTCGCCGCGGTCGGCTGCCTCGCCTGGGCTCTGCATCGCGCCCCGGCCTTCCGCTGGGGCATGGCCGAATCGACCGACTGGACGTTCGACTTTCTCCTGCTGCTGGGCATTCTGCTCCTCGGCGCCGATCTGGCTTTCGTCGAGGCGAAGTTCACGCCGCTCGGCGCGAACTGGAGCTACCACCTCCTCGTCATGAGCCTGGTGACCGGCGCGTTCGCCGTGCGGGGTGACTCGCGTCTCTGCTGGTCGCTCGCGCTGTCGAGCTTCGCGGCCTGGCGAGGGATCGCCGCGACGCGACTCGGGTCCGAGCTCCTCGGACCGAGCCAGACGCCGCTGCGGATCAACCTGATCCTCTGCGGCCTGGTATTCGTGGCCCTCGGACTCGCGTTGCGGCGCTTCGATCGCAAGGCGCACCTTGAACCGCTGACCACCTTCTGCGGTGCGTTGGCGACGCTCGGCGGGCTTGGACTGTTCGCGCTCGATGAATCCGGCGCCTGGATCCCCTGGGCGGTCATCTTCCTGGTGGCTTCGGTCGTGCTGGCCTTCCTCGCGCTGCGCTCTCGTCGCTTTGGCCTCTTCGCGCTCGGCGCCGTCGCGGCCTACTTCGCCACCACCCAGCTCGTCTTCAAGGTCGTTCGGGAGCCGTTCCTCGGCTGCTTCTGGTTCAGCGGCAGCTCGGTCGGGATGATCGTCCTGCTCTTTCTGGTCCAACGCCGGTTCCGCGCCGCGGCACAGGAGGGTCACGAGTGAGGCCCGAGATCGTCGCCGCCGATCGCCAGTTCGAAGTGCGTCGAGCGGCCACGCAGTGGCGAAAAGCCGGCGAGATCGTCGCCGCGACGGAGCAGGCGATCGCGGCTCTCTACCCCGACGATCGCGTGCGCACGACGCGCGTCTTTCGCGTCCTGTTCTTCTTCTTCACCTGGTTCGGGTGGAGCTCCGCCTACGGACTCGGCAGCGCGGTCTTCTTCGCCGCGCTCGGCGGTCTCGAGGACAGCGACTCCTTCGCCGCGTTTCATCTCTTGTCCGGCCTCGCGATGCTCGTCGTCGCCGAGTACTTGCACACCCACCGCCGGCTGCGTCGCTTCGGAGTCGAGGAGGCGGCGGTCTGGATCGGGATCGGCTATGTCGTGGGCGGAGGTCTCTGGCTGTTTCATCGCGTGGCCGACCCGACGCTCACTTGGATGATCGGCCTCGGCGCCTGGGCGATCGCGGCGACCGGCGCGCTCGCGGCCTGGCGCTGGGGTACGCCCGCTACCGGATTGCTCGCCGCCGGCGGCCTCTTCGTCGCTCTCACGCAGGTTCCGGTGGCGCACCTCGCCTGGCTCGTGGTCGCCCTGCTCACCGCGTGGCCGCTGGCCCACCTCTCGATGGCCTCCCACATTTCGCCGCAGGGGCGACGGCGCTTTCGCGAGGCCTTCGTGGTCGTGACCCTGGCGGCCTACTTCGCCTGCCACGTCGAGGTCGTGGAGGCTCGCCTGTTCTGGCGCTTTCGCGCCGTCGCGTGGACCGGCGGCGGATCGCCATCGCCGCCGTCCGAGGCGGTCGTGTTCGCGAGCCTGCTCGCGATGGTGGCCCTGCCGCTCGCCTGGATCGGTCTCGGGATCGCGCGCCGCTACCGTCCGGCGATCGATTTGGGAGGGATCCTGCTCCTCACGACGGTCGGCACCTTCGCTTTCCGTGCGCGACCGCAGCCGGAATGGCTCTTCCTGCTGGCGGGCGGAATCGCGCTCAGCGGCACGGCGTTCGCGCTGCGGCGGCAGTTCGCTCGCCGCTCCGGCGCGGAGTGGCGCGGGTTGACCGCGCTCGCGCTGGCTGAGGATCAGGGAAGTGCCGGCGCCGTGGCGACGCTGGCCGCGCTGGCGGCGTTCGCGCCCGCGGCGCGGACCATCGAGAAGCCGGGGTTCGATGGCTCCGGCGGCGAGTTCGGCGGCGGCGGCGCTTCGGCGAAGTTCTGAGCCCCGACTCAACCCGGCGGCGTGACGTTCTTCTCCGGCGGCTTGGGCAGGTCCCCGGTGGCGATCGGCACCTTCTCGCGCCATAT
>ERZ1292630.4059-Hain-H41-02um-R3-4059-length-12531-cov-7_pt1 | contig 12531 bp, 8 predicted proteins | sample MGYA00564408_ERZ1292630 | MGnify/ENA primary metagenome ERZ1292630 (study PRJEB36523, sample SAMEA6512641) | groundwater metagenome | collected 2019-01-08 | study: AquaDiva: Metagenomics assemblies of 32 groundwater samples | reverse complement strand
TGTTTTTCCAAAATTTCTTCGCTTCTCTCGTCTTGCTTCTTCTTGTCTTCTTCCACATGACCATCCCATACAAACCAAATCATACCGTCCAGCTTACCAAGCTTTCCTATCCCTCATGTCTCAAGCAACTTTCTCACGGCCAGACTACTTATTCCTAAGTGGTCTGTCAAGAATTTTTGACTAAAATTACAATAACCATTTTAATAAATTCTAAACTGCGCTATCGATTGCAATATTTGACTCTTGGTTAAATTCAAGTGATTTCCCTTGGTTCTTGCGCTTACTATGAAAAGATAATCCTGTACCCGCTGGAACGAGTCTTCCTACAATAACGTTTTCTTTTAGTCCGCGCAAATCATCCTTTTTACCCATGATGGCAGCTTCAGTTAAAACACGTGTTGTTTCTTGGAATGATGCCGCAGATATAAATGAATCTGTTGATAACGATGCTTTTGTAATGCCAAGAAGCATGAATTCATAAGTAGCAGGCATCTTCTTCTCAGCAATCAAACGCTCATTCTCAGTTAATAAATCGGCTCTTTCAACCTGCTCACCCTGTATAAACGTTGAATCTCCAGAATTACTAATTTGAACCCGCCTCAACATTTGACGAACAATCACTTCAATATGTTTATCATTTATCCTGACACCTTGTAAACGATATACATCTTGGACTTCGTCAGTAATATAGCGCGCCAATGCTTCAACGCCCTGCAAGCGTAATATATCACGTGGATCAGCAGGGCCATCGACTATGTTCTCTCCTTTATTAACAACTTGTCCATCGTGCGCCATTACATGTTTATCTTTAGTTATCAAATATTCATGTACAGTACCCTCAAGATCTGTAATAACAAGTCTCTGCTTACCTTTGGTATCCTTCCCAAACGACACAATGCCAGTTACCTCAGCTAGCATGCCGGCATCTTTTGGTGACCTTGCTTCAAATAGTTCAGCCACACGCGGCAAACCACCTGTAATGTCACGAGTTTTCGATGTTTCTTGCGGGATCCTTGCCAAAACTTCACCGACAGTAACTTGTTGTCCATCACGCACAGTAATAATACAGCCGATCTGGAATGTTATGCTTACAGGCTGATTACTACCTACCACTTTGATTTCATTTCCCTCATCATCCAAAAATTTAACCAATGGGCGCAAGCCTTTTGATTGTGAGACACTACGGCGCTTTGGATCAATTACTACCAGCGTAGACAGTCCCGTTACTTCATCAATCTGCTTGGCTACCGTTACTCCCTCCTCAACATTTTCAAAACGCACCTTACCAGCATATTCAGTAATGATTGGGCGAGTATGTGGATCCCATGTAGTCAATAATTGACCTGCTTTCACAGCCTCTCCGTTCCGTACTAATAATGTCGCACCATAAGATGCTTTATGCCGCTCACGCTCACGACCATTCTCATCCTGTATGATGATTTCACCACTTCGCGAAATGGCTATCAATTCATTCTGTGCATTAGTCACGTAACGCATTGTAGAGGAATAATGCACTGTTCCGCTTGATTTACTTTCTACCTGACTCACCACCGCCGTTCTTGATGCTGCACCACCAATGTGGAACGTACGCATCGTTAACTGTGTACCTGGTTCTCCAATCGATTGCGCTGCAATGACACCCACCGCTTCTCCCACGTTAACTGGAGTACCACGCCCCAAATCTCGACCATAGCATTTGGCACATAATCCAAAGCGTGTTTCACAAGTCAACGGCGTACGAACTTTTACCTCATCAATACCCAATGACTCAATTAAATCGACGGCATCTTCATCCAACAATACACCCGAGGTAAACACAACCTCCTGATTCTCCGGATTGATCACATCGTTAGCTACGACTCTACCAAGAATCCGCTCGCGCAAAGCTTCGATGATCTCACCACCCTCTACCAGTGCTTTCATAACAACACCATTGCCTGTATCACAGTCTTCTTCTGTAACAACAAGGTCTTGAGTAACATCCACTAAGCGGCGGGTCAAATATCCTGAGTTCGCGGTTTTTAGCGCAGTATCAGCCAATCCCTTGCGTGCACCGTGTGTTGAAATAAAATACTGCAAAACATTCAGTCCTTCACGGAAGTTAGCAGTAATTGGCGTTTCAATAATAGAACCGTCAGGTTTTGCCATTAGTCCGCGCATACCCGATAGCTGGCGTATCTGTGCCGCAGAACCTCGCGCACCAGAATCAGCCATCATATATATTGAATTAAATGATTCCTGCGTCAATGGTTTGCCGACTTCGCTCAACTGAATTTTACCGGTAATCTGATCACACACTGGTTCAACGCCTAGTTGATTCATCATTGCTTTCGCCACATGATCACCTGCACGTCCCCAGATATCCACAACCTTGTTGTAACGCTCACCCTGTGTTACTAGCCCTGAAGTATATTGCCCTTCAATTTCCTTCACTTCTTTTTCTGCCGCAGCAATAATATCGCTCTTTTGAGTCGGAATTAGCATGTCATCAGCACAAATCGAAATACCTGCTCGCGTCGCATAAGTGAAACCTGCATACATCAATTTATCTGCAAATATAACAGTTTCACGCAAACCGCAGCGTCTAAAGCTTGCATTAATAAGCTTCGAGATTTCTTTCTTTTTCAGAGTCTTGTTAAGCAGAGAGAAAGGTAAACCAGACGGAAAAATCTCAAATAACAATGTCCGCCCTACTGTCGTTTCATGACGAGTGATCTTCTCATAAGATTCGCCATCGATAGTAGTATCATATTCCTTAATCCTAACCGTAATCTTAGCGTTTAGCTCCACATTCCGGCTTTCATACGCACGCGATACTTCAGCGACATTTTGAAACAGCATGCCTTCACCACGCGCACCTACTTTCTCACGCGTTGTATAATATAGCCCCAGCACGATATCTTGTGATGGCACAATAATGGGTTCCCCGTTGGCTGGTGACAGTACATTATTGGTTGACATCATTAGCGTACGGCACTCCATTTGTGCTTCTAATGACAATGGAACGTGAACGGCCATCTGGTCACCGTCAAAGTCAGCATTAAATGCTGCACACACCAATGGATGTAATTGAATAGCTTTACCTTCAACTAAGACCGGTTCAAAGGCTTGAATACCCAATCTATGCAACGTCGGCGCTCGATTCAGCATAACCGGATGTTCACGGATAACGTCTTCGAGTATATCCCACACTACTGCACTTTCATTTTCAACCTCGCGCTTAGCAGCTTTTATGGTACTTGCGATGCCCATTATTTCCAGCTTATTGAAGATAAATGGCTTAAACAGTTCAAGTGCCATTTTCTTCGGTAATCCGCATTGGTGTAGTTTAAGCTGCGGACCTACAACAATAACTGATCGTCCCGAGTAATCAACGCGTTTACCCAGAAGATTTTGACGAAAGCGCCCTCCTTTACCTTTGATCATATCAGCTAAGGATTTGAGTGCTCGCTTATTGGCGCCCGTCATTGCTTTACCACGACGACCATTATCCAACAACGAATCAACGGCTTCTTGTAACATGCGTTTTTCATTACGAACGATTATTTCTGGCGCTTTCAATTCAAGCAATCGCTTTAATCGATTATTTCGGTTGATAACACGTCGATACAAATCATTCAAATCAGATGTCGCAAAACGTCCGCCATCGAGAGGAACCAGCGGCCGAAGATCTGGTGGTAAGACAGGCAATACAGTCAACACCATCCATTGTGGTTTAATTCCAGATTTATTAAATGCCTCAAGCAACTTAAGACGCTTAGAGATTTTCTTGATCTTAGTTTCCGAACCCGTACTTTCCATTTCACGGCGCAGGTTCTCAATCTCAGAACCGATATCCAGATTACCCAATAGATTACGAATACCTTCTGCACCCATACTGGCGCTAAAATCGTCACCATATTCTTCTGTTTTGATTAAATAATCATCTTCCGTTAGCAACTGACAGCGAGTTAATGGCGTCAACCCTGGATCGGTAACTACGTAAGCTTCAAAGTACAGCACACGCTCGATATCACGCAAAGTCATGTCCAATACCATGCCTAAACGAGACGGCAGTGATTTTAAGAACCATATATGAGAAACTGGCGAAGCTAGCTCAATATGTCCCATCCGCTCACGCCGTACCTTGGATAAAGTCACCTCTACGCCACATTTTTCACAGATAACACCACGATGCTTGAGGCGCTTATATTTGCCGCACAAACATTCATAGTCTTTAACCGGGCCAAAGATCTTGGCGCAAAACAGACCATCCCTTTCAGGCTTGAATGTACGATAATTTATCGTCTCAGGTTTCTTTACTTCACCGTATGACCACGAACGAATTTTCTCTGGAGAAGCGAGACCAATTTTAATTGCATCAAATTCTTCTTTGTGGGTAACTTGTTTAAATAAATCTAGCAATGCTTTCATTTGTCACTCCTGTAAATCAGGGGGCAATAATAAATAATTGGTATAAATTAAGTAAGGATGACAGGATTAGCTCCCACTTTGATCACCCTAACTTTTCCGGATAATCAGTGTTGTTCTAAATCAATGTCCATTCCTAATGAACGTATTTCCTTTACCAATACATTAAATGATTCCGGCATTCCAGCATCGATCTTATGATCACCCTTAACAATACTTTCATACACTTTGGTACGTCCCGTGACATCATCTGATTTAACGGTTAACATTTCCTGCAAAGTATAGGCAGCGCCATATGCTTCCAGTGCCCAAACCTCCATCTCGCCAAAACGTTGTCCACCAAATTGCGCTTTACCGCCTAATGGTTGTTGTGTCACCAAACTATAAGGGCCTGTTGATCGCGCATGCATCTTATCATCCACCAGATGGTGCAGTTTAAGAACATGCATATAACCAACCGTCACTTGTCGATCAAAAGCTTCTCCGGTTCGACCATCATATAATGTAATCTGACCCGATTTTGGCAATCCGGCTAGCGCCAACATGTCTTTAATCTCGCTTTCTGTTGCTCCATCAAATACCGGAGTAGCAAAAGGAACACCTTCGGTTAAATTTCCAGCTAACGATATTATTTCACTATCTGACAAAGAAGCTATATCTTCCTTTTTCCCGCTTCCGTTATAAATCTTGTCAAGAAATTCCCTAATTTCATTTGCATTCTGCTGTACCTTCAGCATCTCATCAATTTTCCTACCTAGTCCTTTCGCAGCCCACCCCAAATGCACTTCGAGTATCTGTCCAACATTCATCCGAGAAGGAACCCCTAATGGATTTAGTACCACGTCGACAGGTGTTCCATCCGCCATATAAGGCATATCTTCTAAAGGCACAATCTTTGAAATCACACCCTTATTACCATGACGTCCCGCCATTTTATCGCCTGGTTGCAAACGTCGTTTAACCGCGATATATATTTTCACCATTTTCTGCACGCCGGGTGCTAATTCGTCACCCTGCGTAAGTTTTTTCTTTTTTTCTTCAAATGCTGCATCAAATGCTTTACGCTTCTGTGCCATACTTTCGCGCACTTGCTCCAGCTGCATGCTCGCATCTTCATCAGCCAGTCGGATATCAAACCAATAATGTGGATCAAAACCCTTTAGGTATTCAGCCGTTATTTCTTTACCTTTGGCCAACTTATTAGGTCCTCCTGTAGCAACTTTACCTATCAGTAAGCGCTCAAGACGTTCAAAAGCATCCTCTTCTACAATACGCATTTGATCAGCCAAATCTTTCTTGTAACGATCAAGCTCATCATCAATAATTTCTTGAGCACGTTTATCACGTTCAATACCTTCTCGTGTAAACACTTGTACGTCAATGACTGTTCCTGATATTCCTGATGGCACGCGTAGTGAAGTATCTTTAACATCAGATGCTTTTTCACCAAAAATTGCCCGTAATAATTTCTCCTCCGGGGTGAGCTGTGTCTCACCTTTTGGTGTAACCTTTCCAACCAATACATCACCCGCTTCAACTTCGGCTCCGATATAAACAATACCTGATTCGTCAAGGCGTCCTAACTGATGCTCTGATAAATTTGGAATATCAGCAGTTATCTCTTCTGTGCCAAGCTTAGTATCCCGGCTCACAACGGATAATTCTTCAATATGTATAGATGTAAATCGATCCTCGGCCACAACGCGCTCGGATATCAGAATTGAATCTTCAAAGTTATAGCCATTCCATGGCATAAATGCCACCAGCATATTTTGTCCTAATGCAAGCTCACCCATATCAGTGGAGGCACCGTCCGCAATGACATCGTCTTTTTCAATCCTATCTCCAATTTTGACCAGCGGACGCTGATTAATGTTGGTATTCTGGTTAGAACGGGTATATTTGATAAGATTATAAATATCAACACCCACTTCACCCATTCGAGTCTCTGCATCGTACACTCGCACTACAATTCGCCCTGCATCTACATAATCGACAATTCCGCCACGTTTCGCCCGGACAGTAGTACCTGAGTGCACTGCTACTACCCGCTCAATACCTGTACCAACAAGCGATTTCTCTGCACGCAAGCATGGAACCGCCTGACGCTGCATATTTGAACCCATCAAAGCGCGGTTAGCATCATCATGCTCTAAGAATGGAATAAGTGAGGCTGCGACTGAAACAATTTGGGCGGGTGCTACATCGACATATTCGATTCGTTCCGGTGCTGACAATGCGAATTCATTCTTATGACGGCAAGAAACAATCTCACTAATAAAACGATTACTATCATCAAGCTCTGCATTTGCCTGAGCAATCATATAGTTACCTTCCTCGATTGCTGACAAGTAATCTATTTCTTCAGTAACCTGACAGTCTTTCACTTTACTATAGGGAGTTTCAATGAATCCATACTCATTGGTTCGCGCGTACAATGCCAATGAATTAATAAGACCAATATTGGGTCCTTCCGGTGTCTCAATAGGACATACACGACCATAATGTGTCGGATGTACATCCCGCACCTCAAAACCAGCTCTTTCACGCGTCAATCCACCAGGTCCCAGAGCTGAGATACGCCGCTTATGAGTAATTTCAGAAAGTGGGTTAGTTTGATCCATAAATTGAGATAATTGACTCGAGCCAAAGAATTCACGCGCAGCTGCAGAAACCGGCTTTGCATTGATCAAATCATGTGGCATCAGATTATCCGATTCAGCTTGGCTTAATCGCTCTTTCACAGCACGCTCGACACGTACCAATCCTGATCTGAACTGATTTTCAGCCAACTCGCCTACTGATCGTACCCGTCGATTGCCGAGATGATCAATATCATCGATTTCTCCACGACCATTTCGCAGCTCTACCAGGATTTTAATAACCGCAATAATATCTTCATTCGATAGTGTCTGAGATCCTGTCAATTCAGCTCTACCCACTCTGCGATTAAATTTCATTCTACCTACAACCGATAAATCATAGCGTTCTGGCGAATAGAACAACCCAGTAAATAATGCCTTAACAGCTTCTTCAGTTGGTGGCTCACCTGGTCGCATCATTCGATAAATAGCGACCTGTGCATTCAGTTCATCGGTTGTCTCATCAATTTTTAGTGTTTGAGAAATAAAAGCACCATGATTAAGATCATTTACATAAAGTGTATTAATTTTCTTTATGTCGGCTTTACGAAGCTTATTCAGTGTCTCCTCCGTTACTTCATCATTGGCTAACGCGACAACTTCACCTGTTTCTTTATCAACAATGTTCTGTGCAAGTATTCTTCCGAGTAAAAAATCTTCAGGCACCTCCAGTTGATCAATCTTAGCTTCCTGCATTTCGCGGATATGTTTAGCTGTAATACGCTTATCTTTCTGGACAATTACTTTTTTTCCTTTGGCCAGAATATCAAAACTCGCTACCTCACCACGCATACGCTCAGGCACAAGTTCAAACTGAATACTTTTATCCGAAAAATAAAAGCAATCAAATATAAAAAATTCTTTCAGAATCTGCTCTGGAGTACAACCAATCGCTTTTAACAAAGTAGTAACAGGCATTTTGCGGCGGCGATCTATCCTAAAGTATAAACAATCTTTTGGATCAAATTCATAATCAAGCCAAGAGCCACGATAAGGAATAATACGAGCAGAAAATAATAACTTACCGGATGAGTGAGTCTTGCCACGATCGTGTTCAAAGAATACGCCAGGTGAGCGATGTAATTGTGAAACAATCACACGCTCAGTGCCATTAATTACAAAAGATCCTGTGTCGGTCATTAGAGGAATTTCACCCATATAGACCTCTTGCTCTTTGACTTCCTTCACAGTTGGCTTGGATATTTCTTTATCCATGATCGTGAGCCTAACTCTAGCGCGTAAAGGCGACGCAAAGGTAAGTCCCCGCTGCTGACATTCCTTAACATCAAATACAGGCGATCCAAGTTCATAGCTGATAAAATCTAACCGCGCATTTTTGGTATGGCTCTCAATAGGAAATATTGAGTTAAAAGCAGCCTGCAACCCTTGATTTTGGCGTTTATTGGGTGCTACTTTTTCCTGCAAGAAAGCCGCATATGATTCGAGCTGTGTAGCGAGAAGAAATGGAATCGGCAATACGCTCGCACGTTTAGCAAAACTTTTACGAATACGTTTTTTCTCTGTGAACGAATAGCTCATGAATTTTCTCCGGAAGAAGAAGACAGAGGATTGAAGAGTTGAGACCAAATAACTATCAATTGTTTAAATACCTACAATGACGCATCAAATGATCAAAATACCAAAGGCTGGTAGCCCTAATATGCACACCAGCCCTGAAATTTTATAATTTTTTTTACTTAATTTCGCAAGTAGCGCCAGCTTCTAGCAATTGTTTCTGGATTGCAGCAGCATCTTCTTTGGATACTCCTTCCTTAACAGGTTTAGGTGCGCCATCAACTAAATCTTTAGCTTCCTTCAAACCTAGGCCAGTCACTGCTCTTACTACTTTAATTACATTCACTTTACTATCACCGGCTGCTGTAAGAATCACGGAAAATTCGGTTTGTTCTGCTTCAGCAGGGGCACTGCTACCACCTGGTGCAGCAACTGCAACTGCCGCCGTGGCAGCCGCAGATACGCCAAACTTCTCTTCCATTTCTTTAATCAATTTCGACAATTCAAGTACCGTCATATTTGAAATTGCATCTAATATCTCATCTTTTGTTACAGCCATCATTTTCTCCTGGTTATTTTCTGTATTTAGCTATCGCTATCGTATTAAATAGAAGTATCTAGAATTATTTGCTATCACGTACCATGGCTAAACCACGCGCAAATCGAGCTGGTACCTCATTAAGTGTTTGAACAAACTTGGCGATTGGCGCCTGCATTGTTCCCAGTAATTTCGATAACAATTCTTCTCGACTTGGCAATGCGGCAAGCTCAGTAATCTCGTTACGCGACATTACATGTTCACCTATTGCACCAACCTTAATCACGAATTTTTCATTGTCCTTGGAAAATTCATGTAGCACTTTCGCTGCTGCTACTGGATCGGTACTAATGCCATAGACAAGCGGGCCAATCATATGCTTAGCAAGACTCTCATAAGGCGTATCTGCAACTGCACGACGAACCAATGAATTTTTTATGACACGGAAATAAATCCCTGATTCACGAGTTTTTGCTCTCAGTTGTGTCATTTTACCAACTTCTATCCCGCGATATTCTGCAATGATAATAGCTTGAGCACTCTCTACTTGAGCACTCACTTCGGCTACTATAGCTTTTTTCTCTTCAAGACTAAGACTCAAGGTTCATTCTCCATCAGTAAAAATAGTATTTGGTATTAAAAATACCTGATTAGTTACTCTCTTCCAAACACTACAAACTGGCGACCTTAAACCAGGAATAAACCCCTGTTTTGGGTTCACCATCTACGTTGGGTATTCGACTGAAATCAAAAGAATTATTCTACAAATTAATTCCATTTTCACAGTCGAACTTTTAAGTATCATCAAGTAAAACAATACTTGCTTTCCTTTATTTATTTACCCCAGCGGTCTTTGACAATCCACTTATACATATTGTATTCAGTGGCCCAAAGTTCTTTATTGCTGCGTTATACTCGTTTGATCTACTCGAACACCAATGCCCATTGTGCTTGAAATAGATACTTTTCTCAGATAAACACCTTTTGACGAAGTTGGCTTAGATTTATTCAACGCATCAATCAGCGCCATCAAATTTTGTTTTAATGAATCTGCTGCAAATGATGCTCGCCCAATCGTACAGTGTATAATACCAGTTTTATCAGCTCTAAATTGCACCTGCCCAGCTTTAGCATTTTTAACAGCACCAGCAATATCAACCGTCACGGTACCAACTTTCGGGTTTGGCATTAAACTACGGGGTCCAAGAATCTGACCTAATTGACCAACTATGCGCATAGCATCCGGACTTGCAATAGCAACATCAAAATTAATGTTTCCTGCTTTAATATCAGCTGCCAAATCTTCAAAACCCACAATATCTGCACCTGCCTCCTGGGCTTCTTTAGCCTTATCACCCTGAGCAAATACTGCGACACGTACTGTTTTCCCTGTTCCTGCTGGCAAAACTACCGATCCACGCACTGCCTGATCTGATTTCTTTGCATCAATTCCCAAATTAACCGCCACATCAATAGACTCATTAAACTTAGCTGTCGCCGCTTCTTTAACAAGCACCAGTGCTTCATCAATTTGATATGTCTTATTACGGTCAATTTTTCCTGCTATATCTTTGTAGCGATTTGACGATCGTGCCATTTTATATGCCCTCTACTTCTATGCCCATACTTCTTGCACTACCCGCAATAGTACGTACAGCAGCATCCAAATTTGCTGCAGTTAAATCTGGCATCTTTGTTTTAGCGATTTCTTCTGCCTGACTGCGACTTAGTTTTCCTACTTTATCCAAATGTGGTCTAGGACTCCCTTTGCCAACACCTGCAGCCTTCTTGATTAATACTGATGCCGGCGTCGTTTTCATTACAAACGTAAAGCTTTTATCAGCATATGCAGTAATTACAACTGGCACTGGCAATCCCGGCTCAATTTTCTGCGTAGCCGCGTTAAACGCTTTACAGAATTCCATGATATTTAACTGACGCTGACCTAGTGCAGGTCCAATGGGTGGGCTTGGATTAGCTTTACCAGCTGGTACCTGTAATTTGATATAACCTATTATTTTCTTTGCCACTACAATCTCCTGTTGGGTTCAGACGAATACTTACGCACTCTCCCCTGTCCTTAATAATTTAAAAAAATCCAACTTAGAATCAGCTGTTCATTAGCTGCTAAAGTCCTGTTAGGATTTTTCTACTTGATTAAAATCCAACTCCACTGGCGTTGGCCGCCCAAATATAGAGACCGAAACTCTGAGTTTGCTCTTATCGTAGTTAACATCTTCTACATTCCCATGAAAGTCAGTAAATGGCCCATCTTTAACACGCACAGCTTCCCCTACTTCAAACAAAATTTTTGGTTTTGGTTTCTCCACACCTTCCTGGATTTGATGAAGTATATTATCTACTTCCTTCTGACTTATTGGTGTCGGCTTCATAGCCGATCCACCAACAAAGCCTGTCACTTTGTTCGTATTCTTTACTAAGTGCCAGGAATCATCCGACATTTCCATTTCCACTAAAACATAGCCAGGAAAAAATTTCCGTTCACTGATATTCTTTTGCCCGCTTTTCATCTCTATCACTTCCTCTACCGGCACCAGGATTTGACCAAATTTATCTTGCATACCCGCTCGTTCAATACGATCCATTAATGCTCGCTGTACACTTTTCTCATACCCCGAATAAGCATGAACCACATACCATCTCTTACTCATTCTTCCCTCTGAGAAATTTTATCAAGCATCTTGATTCATCATAAGTTTCACAAGCGACATCAAGGCAGAGTCAATAAACCACAAGAATAAAGCCATGGCAACCACAAAAGCAAATACCACTCCCGATGTTTGAAGTGTTTCCTTACGGCTCGGCCATACTACTTTTTTTGTTTCTTCCGTAGATTCCTTGCAAAATACATAAAATTCTTGACCCTGGACTGTAAATCTTGCAGTAATTACAGCCAACAGAAATCCCGCCATTATAGACAACACACGCACAACCATAGGGCTTTCACTCATGTAAATGAATCCCCCAACACCTGCTACGATAAATACAAATACAAGCCCAAGCTTTAATTTATTCACGTTAAACGAATCCTCTTATACCCTTAATTGTGGTATTTCATGCATTAATCTACTTCTAACACTCTCAGTTTCTATATAACTCTTCTGATACACTTCAACTCGCCAATCTGTCATAATTTTATTATTCGGCACACTTATAATATCTAGAATTTTAATTTCATTATATACTTAGTTATCTTAATTCTAATTTATTATGGCAGGCCAGGAGGGCATCGAACCCCCAACCTTCGGTTTTGGAGACCGACGCTCTGCCAATTGAGCTACTGGCCTTTTATACGCAACTTCCCTAATACTCACATCACATTAAAACAATTATTATTCCGATTTTTTATAAAATCACTCAATAATTTTAGCAACGACCCCGGCGCCAACCGTTCTTCCGCCTTCA
>ERZ1292630.4056-Hain-H41-02um-R3-4056-length-12535-cov-4_pt1 | contig 12535 bp, 16 predicted proteins | sample MGYA00564408_ERZ1292630 | MGnify/ENA primary metagenome ERZ1292630 (study PRJEB36523, sample SAMEA6512641) | groundwater metagenome | collected 2019-01-08 | study: AquaDiva: Metagenomics assemblies of 32 groundwater samples | reverse complement strand
CAGCGCCTGATGAATCACCGGTAAAATAGATTCAAGGTGCGCCCGGCCGGCTATCTCCGGCACCACCCCGCCGTAAATTTTGTGCAACTTCGCCTGCGAACGAACGACGTTGGATAAAATTACCGGCCGGCTGACCCCTGAATCACGAGGGGATTCCACCACCGCGGCGGCGGTCTCGTCACAGGAGGTCTCCACCCCTAAACATAAAAATTTTTTAGGCATAGCCACTTAAAATGAAAATTTTAAAATTAAAAATGATAAATGCAAAATTATTTATTTTCCTTTTACATTTTTCATTTTAAATGTTGCATTTTTGTCTTTTCCTGTAGGCACCCCGAAAGCATTCGGGGTGCTTTAATTAAATCGGTATTCTGTTAATTGCAAAAATTGTTTCATTATCTAAATAATAATATTGATAACCGGCCAGATAAAACCGTTTTAATTCAACTTCACGGATTGGGTAACTTTTCATAAATGAATTTATAATCTGAGACGCACGGTTAAAACCGTGCCTACAAATCCTGATTTTTCATCATTAACGCGGCCGCATAACCAGCCCCGAACCCATCATCAATCTTGTCCCGTTATATTTGTAGGCACCCCGAAAGCATTCGGGGCGCCTATAACCGAATAAACCTACGCCAGCAAATTATTCGTCGTTAGATTCCTTGTTTCCTCTAAGCAATTCCACCGCTTTATCCAGTTGGATATCAACCAGCTCCGTTTTCTCATCCGGCCCCGACTGGGGCGGAACGGAGTTTATCCCGTCCCGACTTGGCGGGGCGGGCTTGTCGCTGCGCCCCGATTGGGTCGGGACGGAGTTTATCCCGCTTCCAGCGGGACTGTCGCTGCGCCAGGATTTGAACAATTCCGCTTCCTGTTGAGGCGTCATCTCCAGCAAAATATCGGGGTCTAAACCATAATTTTTGGTGGCGCCGCCGGTTAGGCTAAGGGTTGAATGATCGGTATTTCTCTGGATTGATTTTCCCGAAGGGGTATAATATTGAGCCACGGTTAATTTAACCGCGCTCTTATCTTCCGGAAACGGAATGATCGTCTGCACCGCGGCTTTGCCGTAAGAACGCCCACCTACCAGAATCCCTTTACCATGGTCCTGAACCGCTCCGGCAAATATTTCCGAAGCGCTGGCCGTCCCGTTATTTATTAAAACCACCAGCGGCAAATCGGAACAGGTCGCTTTAGCCGGATCAGCCCTAAATTCCACATCGGTATTTTTATCGGAACGTTCCCGCGTGGAAACAATCACCCCGTTCGGGATAAACCGGTTGGCCAGGTCCACGGCCTGGTTCATTAACCCGCCGCCGTTAAACCTTAAATCAATAATCAATGATTTCAGCCCTTTCTTTTTTAACCCGTCCAGGGCGTCATCAAAAGCCGTCAGCGTCTCCTCCTGAAAAGCCGTAATCCGAATGTAACCAATCTGGTCTGCCTCATCAACAATTTTAGATTCTTTAATACTTTTTAATTTAATCACCTCGCGGGTAACGGCAATTTTTTCCGGTAAACGAGAATCCCGATGAAGAATGGTTAAAATTACCCGGCTGCCGGCCGGTCCGCGAATGAGTTTGGTGCATTCGGACATCGTCAGTTTCGCCACCTCGCTCCCGTCAATCTCCAGGATCCGGTCGCCGGGCTGTAATCCCGCCCTGAAAGCGGGGGTGCCTTCCAGCGGTGTAATGACCGTAAATAACCCGTCTTCAAAAGAAACTTCTATTCCGATACCGGCAAATTCGCTTCCCGAACCAATCTGAAAATCACGGTACTCTTCAGCCGTCAGATAATCACTGTAAGGGTCCAGCCGGTTAAGCATCCCTTTAAAAGCGCTTTCAAAAAGTTTAGCCGAAGAAACATCCTGGACGTAATTATTTTTAATAAAATTATGAATGGTAACTAACTTTTGCAGATTGGCCCTTAGCTCGGCTTCTCCGGTTGGGGTAACAATTGATTCCGGCCCTGATTTTACCGGCGGTTTTTCCGGCCTTGTCCCGCTCTCGGCGGGGGCGGTCTCCTGCGCCTTAAGATAACCAGACGGAATATCCGGTAAAAACATTAACAGAATTGGCGTTAAAGATACCGCCAGTAAAATTAAAATAAGTTTAAATATCTGTTTCATGCGATTCTCCTTAGCCTAAACAGTAATTGGTAATCGGTTATCAGTTGTCGGTAATCAGTAAAGATAGAAGTGATTTGCCTTGTTGCATTTTTATTTTCTACTGATAACTGATCACCGATTACCGATTACTAATTTTTCTCCTGATAACCCGCCTGACCGCCTGCACAATATCTTCCGGCATCAGATGATATTCTTTGAGCAGTTCTTCCGGTGAACCGGATTGCCCGAACCGGTCTTTAATCCCGACCATTTCTATCGGCACGGGATAATGCTGAGCCAGGACTTCGGCCACGGCGCTGCCCAGTCCGCCGGCGACCAGATGTTCTTCCGCCGTAACTACGGCTCCGGTCTTCTGCGCCTGGGTAATAATGGTTTGTTCATCAATCGGTTTGATGGTATGAAAATTAACGACCGCCACATTAATTCCTTCCTGCTTTAATAATTCCGCGGCCTGCAAGGATGAAGCCACCAGATAACCGCAGGTAATGATTGTGGCCGCATTCCCGTTTTCCAGTAAATTAGCCCGTCCGATTATAAAATCATCTTCCGGTGCGGTTACGACCGGCAATTTAGCGCGGGCGAGCCGGATATAAACCGGTCCTTTTAATTCAGCCGCGGCGAAAATTGCTTTCGGAGTCTCCAGCGCATCGGCCGGCACCAGAACGGTCATCCCGGGGATAATCCGCATCAAAGCAAGATCTTCAATTCCCTGGTGTGAAGCGCCATCCGGACCGACTGAAATGCCGCCGTGCGTCGCGATAATTTTGACATTCAGTCCGGCGTAAGCAATAGTATTACGCACCTGTTCCCAGGGCCGGCCGCTGGCAAAAATAGCAAAGGTGCAGGCAAACGGAATTTTTCCGCAGGCGGCCAGCCCGGCTGCGGTATTCATCATATTCGCCTCAGCCACGCCCATATTAAAAAAACGCTCCGGAAACACCTTCGCAAAATCACCGGCTTTGGTTGAACCGGCTAAATCAGCCGAAAGTACCACCACCGCCGGATTTTTCTTGCCCAGGGCCACTAAGGCGTTACCGCAGGCCTCACGGGTGCATTTCAGTTCCATAATGAAAATATCAAAATGCAAAATAATAAATGCCCAATGTAAACTTATTTGTTTTTTTTCGCCGTTATTATCGATTGTCCAATGATCTTAGTTAATTCTTTTGTTTCTTCTAAAAGCGCTGGAAATTCCGGATAAGTATCCGTGATAATATTTGCTTTTTTGATCACGCGTAACCAATACAATGATTCGCGCAATTCTTTTAAGACAATCCGTAATTTATGAATAAAATCAGCCCGGCTTTCCGCACCGCAGGCTTCTTCGTAATTAGCCCCCGGGGAGGTTCCCGAACGGGTTAATTGTCCGGCGATGTAACGTTCCACGGCGGTTTTGTTAAGCCCGACAACTAATTTAATGATTTCTGCCGCAAAATCTAAAAACCGATCTGAAAGGTCGTTCTCTTTATTTTTCATTTTTCAATTTGATTTTTTAATTTTTCATTCAATAAATATCACCCACTTCATTTTGAATTTTTCATTTTGAAATTTGCATTTTGCATTTAATCAGGAAAGTTCCTTCAACGCTGCCGCCGCCTCTTGGGCCGACGGCGTCTTCCCGTGCCACTCCGATTTGTTTTCCATAAAAGAAACGCCCTTGCCTTTAACAGTCCGGGCAATAATAATAGTCGGTTGTCCTTTAATAGTTTCGGCTTTATCCAAGGCGGCGATAATTTCCCGGAAATTATGTCCGTCAATATCAATCACCAGCCAGCCAAAGGCCTGCCATTTCTGAACCACCGGGGCCAGATTCATTATTTTCTCAACGGCCCCGTCAATCTGGTAGCCGTTATAATCCAGGATGGCGCAGAGGTTATCTAATTTATAATGAGCCGCCGCCATCGCCGCTTCCCAAACCTGCCCCTCCTGGCATTCCCCGTCGCCCAGCATAACATAAACCCGGTAATTTTTTTTGTCCAATTGGCCGGCCAGGGCCATTCCGTTGGCGACCGAAAGCCCCTGACCCAACGAACCGCTGGACATTTCCACTCCGGGCGTGCGTTTCATATCAGGATGCCCCTGCAGAATACTGCCGAAATTTCTCAACGTCTCCAATTCTTTAACGGAAAAATAACCGCTCTCGGCTAAAGCGGCATACCAGACCGGACCGGCGTGTCCTTTGGATAGCAGGAAACGGTCGCGGTCAGGCCAGTGCGGGTCTTTCGGATGATGGCGCATTTTATAAAAATAAAGCGCGACCATTAATTCCACGGCTGAAAGCGACCCGCCGGGATGTCCGGACCCGGCCCGGGCCAGCATGGTAATGATCTGACGTCTGATGACTCTGGCTTTTTGCTGAAAGAAATCTATTTTTTTATCTAAATCATTCATGAACGCTTAACGATTATAAAATTAACCATCGGGTGTAAGGTTGCAGGTTTCAAGAAATGAATAAAAATTTATTCCCTGAATTTTTATGGGCAGGGCCGGGATCGAACCGGCGACTCCTGGATTTTCAGTCCAGAGCTCTACCGCTGAGCTACCTACCCAATATCTTCTTTAAAAATCGCCTTCCCACAGCTGACTTAAAATATAATTCTCTCTTACGAGCATCGGCAAAATTTAAATATTCTTCGGTATAAACCACTTCCAAATCACTCATTCTGCTGGTCGTTCGCGTTTTACCGCATTTATGTTCTCCCATCCGCCTTGTAAGATTATTAGTTACTCCTTTATAAAATTTATTATTCTTGTCTTTTAAGAGATAGACCGTAAACATCTAAAATTAAGCTCCCCGCCCGAACGACCGAAGTCATTCGGTCGGGCGGGTACCGCTGAGCTACCTACCCCATAAATTTTTGGAGACAAAAATTTATATTAACGGAGTAAATAATACAAATTATTCGCCCGGACGTCAATATAATTTTCTTGAAAAATTCACGTCTTTCCCGATTTGTTTGATTAATTCAACCGGCGTAGCAAATTTTTTCTCGTCTCTTATTTTACGTAAAATTTCCACTTCCAGGTTTTTTCCGTATAACCGGCCGTATTTTTTTTCATTAAAATTCAGCAAATATGTTTCCACGTAAATTTTTCCGGCTAAAAATTTACTGAAAGTGGGGCGAACCCCGATATTGGTCAGCGCGTTAAAGCAGCCGCGCTTTCCGTGGCGCAAGATTGGATGATCGGAACAGGCCAACTTAACCCGGCTGGCGTAAACGCCCCGCGGCGGCGTTAATTCATGATGTAAGTCTAAATTAGCGGTGGGGAAACCAAGTTTTTTGCCGCGGCCGGAACCTTTAACCACCGTGCCCAGCAAACTTACCGGCCGGCCCAGCATCAGGGCGGCTTGTTCCAGATCACCCTTTTCAACCAGGTTTCTAATCTGCGTACTGCTAACTATTTGACCCTGGGAACGAACGGAAGAAATTATTCTTAAGGCAACCTTGTTTTCCCGGACTATCTTTTTCAAAAACCGGTTATTTCCTTCCCGGTTTCTCCCGAAACGGTTATTACTGGAAACAACGATCCCGACGACTTTTAGTCCGGCTAACAGGAAGTGGCGAATAAAATCTTCAGCGGATGTCTGACTAAATATTTTCGTAAAAGGTAAGACCAGGCAGACCGCCGCTCCCAGCTGTTTAAATAACAACAAACGATGCTCCAGGGAAGTGATAAAAAGAGGTTTTCCTTTTTGTAAAATTTCGCGGGGATGTTGCCTGAAAGTAAGAATTACGGAAGTGCCCTTAATTTTTTTAGCCCAATTAACCGCCTCTTTGATGATTTTCTGGTGACCCCGGTGCACGCCGTCAAAGATACCCCAGGTGATGATCGGTTTTTTAAAATGGCCGCCTGGTATTTTATTTAAGGCGCTGATTATTTGCATGCTCTAATTCTTGTAATTTCTTTTTGATCTTTTGTCTTTCTTCCGGTTCCAACCGGTTAATAAAAAGCACTCCGTCCAGATGGTCAATTTCATGCTGGATCGCCCGGGCCAGCAAATCTTCGGCGGTTAAATTAATCTCATTTCCGTTCAAATCTAACGCCCGGCAGACTAACCGGGCGGAGCGGCCAACCGGAGCGGTAATACCGGGAACGCTCAAGCAACCCTCTTCCTGGATCACCGACCCGCTCTGTTCGGCAATCAACGGATTAATTAGAACCAGCTCATCTGGCGGCTTTTTAGTCAGGTTAATTACCGCCAGACGTAACGAATATCCCGCCTGCGGAGCGGCTAATCCCACCCCGCCTTCTTTATACATTAAATCAAACATCTGCCGGACTAATTTATTTACGGAGCGGTCAATCACGGCAACTTTGAGCGCCTTTTTCAAAAGTTTAGGGTTGGGGTAAGTTAATACTTTCATAATACGCCAGCCCGGAGAGGCCCCGATAAAATCTCGCCGGATTCGCACAGATGTTATTGGTAATATCTGCACCTATCTATGTAATATACCATTTGTTTCAAACAGAATCAAAATATTTCTTGACCAAGTTAGAAATCGCGGTATAATATAAAAATTTTAAGGGATAAATTTTCATTTATGCTTGACATCACAAAATTACTCGGTAAAGCCCAGGAGTCCTTTGACAAGCGTAATTATGATTATGCGATTGACCTGACCCGGCAGATTATTGACCTGGACCAATCAAATGCCCGGGCCCGCCAGATTTTGCGTACCAGCACGTTAAAATCAGCGGAAATGAAAGGCCAACTCCCCGGCAAAATAACGGCGGCGCTCAAAGGATTTATTCCGTCCGTAATGATAATAATGTATAAGTTTCTTGTCCAAAATCCCGTTAAATTATTAAGCGCCTCGGAAACTTATCTCGCCCGGAACCCGACCGGACTCTGGGGCCGGCAAACGATCGGCTTAACCTTAAAAAATTTAAATTATTTTGATAGCGCCATCAATGAATTTGAAGGGATTTTAACATTGAACCCCCGTCATTTATTCTCGGCCAAAATACTGGGCGAGTTATATCGTCTTAAAAAAGATATGAAAAAATCACAGTATTATTATCAACTGGCTTTATCCATCAACCCAACCGACCCGGATGCGCCGCGGGCGTTAAAAGACCTATCGGCCTTAACGAGTTTAAGCGAGGGCTGGGCCACGGCTAAATCAACCCACGATGTCATCCGCGATAAAACCGGGGCCACTGCTTTAGAACAGGACAGCCAGTTAACCCGGACGGAAAATATTGACGAGGAAATCCAACAACTTAAAGAACAGGCGAACCAGATAATGGATAACCAGGAAAAGGTCAAATCCCTTAAAAAAATAGCCGAACTCTATCTGCAAAAGAAAGATTACGACGGAGCGGAAGAAAGTTATCGCCAGGCCGCCCGGCTGGCCCCTTCGGATGCTTCCCTGGAAATGAAAATCGGCGATATTAAATTATTATCTCTTGACCACCGGATTAACGAGATTCAAAAACAACTGGCCCACCAGCCCGGCGACCTAAAACTTCAGCCGGAATTACAGGCATTGCAACAAACTAAGAAACAATTCCAGGTGGAAGAATACCAGCGGCGGGTTAAAGCCCATCCGACCGATTTAGCCGTTCATTTCCAGTTAGGCGTCGCCCTGTATACGACCGGCCAGATTGAAGAAGCCATCGCCGAATTCCAGAAGACGGTCAGCGACCCGAAACGAAAAGTTGATTCTTTTAATTACCTGGGTTGTTGCTTCCTGCATAAGAAACATTTTGACCTGGCCATTACCCAGTTTAACAAAGCGTTAGAATCCGGCGTGCTGACCTCGGTCCAGGTTAAAAATATCCGTTATAATCTGGCCCGGGCCTACGAACAGGCCGGCCAACGGGCTCAGGCCCTAACCGAATATAAAAAAATAATAGAAGTGGATATTAACTATAAAGATGCCGCGAAAAAAGTAGAGCAATTAAAATAATACTAACAACTGATTTCACGGATTAGAGCGGATGATACATATTTAATCGGTGTAATCTATTTTTAAATCTGTGTAATCTGTGGTTAAAAAGGAGGAATCAAATGGCCCATTCGTTATCGGCTAAAAAAAGAGCCCGCCAATCGTTAAAACGCTACGCCCGGAATAAACCCGTCAGGACGCAGGTAAAAAGCGAAGTGAAAAAAATGCGCCTGGCCGTGGCGGACCTGCTTAAGAAAAAAAACGATCCGGCTCAATCAGGCCAGGAAACAACCACGAGTATATCCGAATCCCTTAAAAAAGGACTCAGTCACGCTTATACTGTTTTAGACGAATCTGTTTCCAAAGGCGTGATTCATAAGAACAAAGCCGCCCGGTTAAAATCACGGCTGACGTTAGCCGCGAATAAAATAGGTATCTAACCAAAAAATTTACACTATTTATGACCGGCATTCTTTATCTCGTCGCCACCCCAATCGGAAATCTGAAAGATATCACGTTAAGGGCGTTGGAAGTTCTTAAGGAAGTTGATTTGATTGCCTGCGAAGATACGCGGCATACTTTGAAGTTATTGACTCATTACCAGATTAAAAAGCCGCTGGTTTCTTACTTTGAACATAATAAATTTCACCAGGCGAAATTTATTATTCACCAGATCCAGTCCGGCAAAAAAGTAGCCCTGGTTTCCAACGCCGGCACTCCTCTTGTTTCCGACCCCGGTTACGAATTGGTCAGGCAATGCCTGGCGGAAAATATTACGGTTATTCCGATTCCCGGTCCGACCGCTTTAATCAGCGCTTTGATTATCTCCGGATTTTCCACCGACCGTTTTGTCTTTGAAGGGTTCCTGCCGCTTAAAACTTCCAAACAGAAAAAAAGATTAACCGCCCTTCAGAACGAAGAACGAACGATTGTTTTTTATGTATCGCCCCATCGTTTACGGCCAACCCTGGGCCTGATTTTAGAATATTTAGGCGACCGCCCGATCACCCTAGTTAAAGAATTGACTAAATTGTATGAATCAACCCGGCGGGGGAAAATTTCAGAAATTATTGAACAATTAAGTAAATCTGAAATTAAAGGCGAATATACGCTGGTGGTGGAAGGAAAGAAACAACAGGAAAATGAAAAATGCAGATTGTAGACAGTCACCTCGCCTTCAAAATCACTTGTTCTACCCCCCCCCCCGGCTCAATTAATTGGTATTATAATGAAAAGGATAACCAAACCGCTTTGGTAATCCAACCGAAGATGAAAAATAGAGGTGGCAGTTGGCAGAAATTAGAGCGAAAAGAATTGCGCTGGCCCGTGGCGGAATTGGTTAAGAATCGGTTAGAAAAGGCGAGGAGCGTGTCAAAGTGGGAGATAAGAAAACGGAACAGTTCTATTTAGAAAAATTTCTTCGTTGTGTAAACTTTAGTCCCAATGAAATTATTTCTAGGGAATCCCCTGATTTTATCATCAAATCACAAAGTAAAAATATTAGCGTCGAAGAAACGGAATATCACTCGGATGCAAAAGGGGTTTCGGGGTATTCACGTCGACTAATAGAAGCAGAATGGAATTTACTTCAGGGAAAATTGATGATTGAGGTTGAAAAACATCCGAAATTAAAAAAGATATACGGTGTGTTGAAGTTTAAGAAATTAGATCTACCTACTCGTTCAAAACAAAATAAATTTATCGAAGAAGTGATACAGGTATCCTTACCTAACTGTTTGTTACGGAAAAATGAGGAAAGAGAAATCTCTCTCTTTCAAAATGCTTCCTTGGTAAACCAATACTTAGAAGCGTTAGTATTAAAAAATGCAGGTTGTTATATTACATGGGATTGGAATCATACCGGTTCTTGGATTGGGCTTTCCGAAGAAGAATTATTCAATGTTATTAAGCCTAAATTAATCAAGAATTACAAAGGTCTTAATTTTCTAGAAAACTGGTTGTTAATAGTATCTGGTCCTTCTCTTTCCCAGTCAATGCCACTCCGGGAACATACCCTTCGGAAACTCAATAAATATTCTGATTGCAATAACCAGATATCTAAATCTAATTTTAGTAAAGTTTTTATTTATCAGTATATGTTTAACACAGTATTTGAATATGAACCAGCAAAGAAGATTTGGAAAATAGTTGAATGTATTGAAAAATAAAGGAGGGAAATAAAATGCTTGACGAAATATCGGGTAAATCATATACTTGGATAAAACCGTTTACACTTGTTGAGAAGTGTAGACGCTTCTATCCACTGGTCGTGACCCCGCTGAAGCGGGGGGAATCTAAAAAGTATTTATGAAAAAGAGTAACGCGATAACTAAACTATTCAAAATCAATCAGGGTTTTGCTCGAACCAGCGACATCCTGAAAACAGGTGTCCACCCACGAGATATCAAAATAATGCTTGATAAAGAGCAGATAACTCGGGTAAAGCGAGGCATTTATCGCTCAGCCGAGATGGCTATAATTTCTCACCAAGGGTTTATTGACCTGAAGCGAGTAATTCATAGTGGTGTAATCTGCCTGCTTTCTGCCCTTGCTTACCATGAGTTGACCACATTTAATCCATCCATAATATCAATGGCGCTACGGAGGGGGATGCGGCGCCCCAAAATCCTTTACCCGCCGGTAGAATTTTATTACTTCTCGCAGAAGCAATTTGAAGCGGGTATTCAGGAAATAAAAATCGGTTCGGATAAAGTTAGGATCTACTGCCCGGAAAAGACGATTTGCGATTGTTTCCGCTACCGAAATAAACTGGGATTGGATACGGTTAAGGAAGGACTTTCCGAATATCTCAATCGCAAAGACCGGGATCTAGAAAAACTTCTGAAATATGCCGAAATCTGCCGAGTAAAACCGTTGGTCCAAACATGGCTTAATGCTTTAGTATAATATTGATATGAGAAGACCGATTACGAATAGATCAGGTTCAATAAAGGCAAAACTTTTGAATCTGGCGCGGGCAGAAAAAATTGATTTTGACGCTTTGCTCTTGCGATATTTTCAGGAAAGGTTTTTATACCGTCTGACCATATCCAAATTTGCCCATCATTTTATCCTGAAAGGTGGGTTACTTTTAATCTATCTAAATATCCCAAAATCCAGGGCAACCAAAGATATAGATTTTCTGGGTGTTGGATTAAAAAACACTCCAGCAGACATCAAGATAATTTTCGCCAATATTGCGAACAGACCCTGTGACGATGGGGTTAAGTTTAACTCACAATCCATTAGTTTAGAAGAGATAAAACCCGATACCGAATATGCCGGTATAAGACTAAAAATAGATGCTTATCTCGGAAAAGCCCGCAAAAGATTGCAGATGGATATCGGATTTGGCGATGTTATCTGGCCCAAATCTAATCAGATGGAATTTCCAACTATCGCAGGAGGCGAGACACCAAAAATAAAAGTTTATTCGCTGGAAAGTATTATTTCAGAGAAATTTGAAGCAATGGTTAAACTGGCCATGGCAAATAGCCGGATGAAGGATTTCTATGATGTTTATATCCTTGCCGCTAATCATAGTTTTCAGGGCAAGACACTTCAAAAGGCAGCAGAAATGACTTTCAGAAAGAGAAAAACACCGCTTCCTGATATCCCTTTAGTTTTTCGGGCGGAATTTTATAACGATAAAGGAAGACAGCAACAATGGGTTGCCTTTTTACGCAAGATACGTTTGGATAATGCCCCGCGTGAATTCAAGGAAGTAATGGAGAAAATAACCTTATTTCTTAAGCCGGTGGTAAATGCAATTAAAGAAAAAAAGATGATCAATCGATTATGGAGTACCCAAGAAAGAAAGTGGGTTTAATAATATAAATGATGAACTGGATCAAGATAATGAGAGTCTCGTCCAGGATTTTATCGGGTTTATCAAGAAACCAAACATAGAGATTAAATTATATGATAAATCATTCCTGCACGGCAAAACCGATATCTTTGATAATCTGGTGGTAATCGATTCATCTAATTTTACTGCGGATAAGGAAGTTGAAAAGAGATGGGAGGAACAGAAAGAAAAGTTATTTAATGTCCCGCTTACCAAGAAAAGACGACAATAGATTTTATCGCGTAACCCACAGAGAAATTCGGGATTTCACTATCTTTAATATCGCGAGGGGTCGGTTTCGTCAAAATTAAAAAGATGGCGGTCGATAAAACGATGGATACTGGACAGATCCTGCCAGGCCGCCCGGAAATGCCTCTTTTCATGCTCAAAATCATCGGTCCAGGAAGGCTCATTGTCCGGATTCATCCCGATACAACCGGCGCATAAACTCAACATCAGAGCGCCCAAACAGATCATTCTTTTTAACATCGTACTCATCCTCCCGTTCATTTTTTCTAATAATAAAACTTATACCACTTTTTTTTTATCTGTCAACCTTTTCAGCTCATTAATATTAATTTTTAATTCCTATCAAAATTATTTGACCGGATAAAGTTAATATGCTATTTATAAACAAAATTTAAATTACCGGTAAATACG
>ERZ1292630.1202-Hain-H41-02um-R3-1202-length-25772-cov-6_pt2 | contig 12540 bp, 7 predicted proteins | sample MGYA00564408_ERZ1292630 | MGnify/ENA primary metagenome ERZ1292630 (study PRJEB36523, sample SAMEA6512641) | groundwater metagenome | collected 2019-01-08 | study: AquaDiva: Metagenomics assemblies of 32 groundwater samples | reverse complement strand
CCTATGTCCGCGACGCCACCACCGACGTCACCCGCGAGCGCAGCCGCGCCACCGGCGTCTCCTGCGGGAGGCCCCGCTGGCTCCCCATCGTCGTCGCCCGGCCGTCCCAAGGGCGTCGACCTGGCAGTGTTCTACATGTGGAACAACCAGTACGCGGAGTCCAAGCGCATTCTCGAGACGAAGAAAGGACACAATCCCCGGTACGCGCTCGAGTTCGCGAATCTGCAGTGCGTTCAGGGCCTGATGAGCGCCTCCAACGAGCAGCGCGAGGCGATGCTAGACGTGTTCCAAGTCGCGGATAACCTTGCCACTGCTTCCAAGTACAGCCCGCAGAGCGATTCCAGCAGCGACGAGGATGAGGATCTCGTCGACGCGGCGGCGACGGACGCGGCGCCGATGACGGAGAAAGAGAAGGCCAAGGCACGAAAAATCAAGGAGGCAGCCAAGGAAGAGGCCCGCGCCAAGAACAAGGAGGCCTTCAAGCTCGCGCTCAAGGTAGCCGCAAAGTCAGGGGCCCACTTGAACCAAAACTGGAAATTGGAGTGCGACGTCATTTACGCCGATGCGCTCCTCGTGCGCTCCCTGGTGCAGCTGACCATGAACTCCTATATGAAGGGCGCGTACAACCTCCGCAAGACGTGGGGCTGCTACTACGCGCTCATGCAGGAAGTGGAGAAGGACGCCGGCCGCACCATCTCGAAGGAGCTCGAGCTCAACATCAAGTACGGCTGCGGCGTCTTCTACACCTACCTCGCCCTCGTGCCCGCTGGGCTCATGAAGCTCCTCAGCGCCATCGGCTTCATCTCCGACCGCGAGCTCGGCGAACAGTACCTGACCGAAGTGCTGCAAAGCAACGCGATCCGCTCCCCGTCGGCGGGCCTCGTGCTGCTCACGTACTACTTGTTCCTCCCCACGGGGCTGGGCAACGTGGAGGTCACGCTCAGCAAGGCGAAGGCCATCCTCGACCTGTGCAACGAGCGCTACCCCAACAACACGTACTTCAACGGGTACAGCAACTTCTACCACCGCAAGCGCGGAGAGACCCGGGAGGCGCTCGAGACGATCTCGAAGGCCATCCGGTTCGCGGAGGCCTCTGGCAGCGGCGTCCCGCTGCTCCTCAAGTACCTTCAGGCGGACACCCTCTTCATGGATCTGCAGTGGAGCCAGGCGCGTGAGACGTACCACAACGTGCTGGAAGCCCTCGAAGCCTCGGGCGAGACGTTCGCCTACACCGGGCAGGTTGTCCTCTCGCTCGCCGGCTGCTACGTGATGTTGGGCGACGAGGCGACGGCGATGACCTGGTTGCGCCGCGTGGGTAGCATGTACAATTCCAAGTCGAAGCAAGATGCCAACAGCCCTAAGTACGCCGACCGCGTCATCCGCGAGCCACGCATGCTCTGTATGCTCCCCGTCTACATTTTGTACATCAACCGCGACTTGGCCCACATGCACGCGGAACACGTGGACCACTTAGTGGAACACTTCCAGCGCGTCACGCGCGGCAAGGACCTCGCCTCGCACGAGCTCAAGGGCATGTACAACCTCTTCGTCGGCGTCATGAACAAAGGCTGCGGGCGCAAGGTGGAGGCCATGACCTACTTCCAGCAGGTGTTCGACACCGAGGCGAAGATGAGCGCCGACGCGATGGTGCTGCCTTACCTCTACTACGAGGTCGGCGAGCTCGAGTACCGCAACAACAATTTAGTGAAGGCGAAGCAGCTGTTCGAGAAGGGCAAGGATCTCAAGGGCGACGGCCACGAGACCCTCGCGAACCGCTACAGCATCGCCATGAAGCAGCTGAAGCGCGAAATGCAGGAGAAGGGTATGACGGCGTGAAGAGGGGAGCCCCTCGACCGTACCCCCTTGAGTTGGGGCAACCTCCGCTTGGCAGAGGGGGAGAAGCCGCTGGAGAAACGTGTGCCTGTTCCCCCGATAGGAAAGCTTTGCCGAGCAGCGCGGTTCCTTTCTTCGAAGTCGCCCGGCTAGGATCCGGGAGGTCAACGCTGCTCCTCTTTTGCTTTGTTCACTCCCCTTCCATTTACCCCCTCACCTCCTCTGTCTCGCTGTCGTACGCCGTTTTGAACTAACGCACCCCCACCTTTATTTTCACCGCTCTCTCTGCGTGCCAAAACACGCACGCGCGGCCCCCATCGCCGGATGTCATTCAAAAACCCCAGGCTACGCTGTCCATCTCTTGCTGCTGTTTGCAAACCACAACCCTCTCTCCCTCCCCTTCCTCCCCCGAGGCTCTGAAACTGACGAAAAACGGACACAGGAGGAAGTCTGTCTGCAGGCCGGAGAGAGCACCAGAGCGGACCGCAACAACGACATTCAACTCAATCACCCCACTCACACACACGCACAGACACAAGTTGCGCGGCGCGCTGGCGGTGCAACCCGCGGCGGAAAGGGGGAAGCGAAAACGAGGGCGACACGGAGGTCATGCACGTTCATTGTTTCCGCCGCGTCCCCACTCACCCTTCAGATCGCACAAGACCAAAACCTAGAACGAGTGGGTGTGGAGCTAGAGGAAGGCGGTGATTCATTCGCGATCCCATTGAGCAACAAAAAACAACCCCTCCAACAAAACCCCAGGGAACATGTCTCGCTCGTCGAGTGCGGCCCCGCCGCCGGCACCGCAGTCCACAACGACTGCGGACGACGGGAGCTACGCGGCGGAGGGGGCGCAGTACGCCTACGACCCTTCGGCGGCCGGCGCGGCTGGCTACGATCTCGGCTACACGAGCTACTACAAGGCGGACGGCACCTTTGTGCAGGTGATGGCCGACGGCACCGAGTTCCACTACCCGCCGGCCGAGGCGCAGGGCGGCGTTGAAGGGGAGGAGGCCAGTGCCCCTCCTCCGGCAGCGGGCGCCGCAGCAGCCGCCGGGGGTGACCGCAAGAACAATCCATTAGAAGAGGCCCGTTTCTACCCACCCTCCGGCGCCACCGCCGCCGCCGCCGCCAACGGAGATGCTGCCGCCGCCGCGGGGGGCGTCGCCGTGGAGGTCACTGAGCGGGTGCCGCACGACTCCAGCAAACCGCGCACGCAGGACGAGATCCAATTTGGCTCCCCGACCTCGATGCACTCCAGCACCACGAGCGGCATGTGGATCACCGACTTGGCCACCGAAGTGTTCGTCTCGCTCGGTTTTAAGCTGTACTTCGGCGCGCTGCTCTGCGCCAGCTTTGTCATTGAGTTCTTTGTGGGGTTCGACTACATGTGGGCGTGCCTCTACCGAGTGTACAACCCGCCGGATCCCCGGCGAGACTTATTCTGGCAGTCCTTGGCGCACATGTGCACCTTCTTGGTCCTCTCTTTCACCATCACCGCCATGCTGTGCACGGTCCTCGATGTGATACGCGACTTTTGGAACGCGAAGCGTCACGACACGCAGATTTGGGGCCTCAACTCCAAGACGGCGCCGCCGTGGCTCGTCCACGTCGTCATCGTCACGGCGACGACCATCGCCCCCGCCATGTGGTCGCTCATCCAGACGACGGCGGAGGTGCACACGGGCATCTACTTCGTGCAGCACATTTGCTACAGCCCGGTGATCATCACGCTCTGGATCACCGTCGCGCTGTATTTGTGGTATTTCTGCCTCTCGCTGTGGCAGAAGAAGCAGGCGCATCAACTCAACCGGTTGAAGGAAAACGACGGCGACGATGCGACGCCGCAGCACACGGAGGTCGTCGGCGCCCACGGGAATCCCATCCGGAAGCACAGCTGGTACCACCATCAGTCCGTGCTGCGCGAATACGGCCTCGATTCCAAGTCACTCACGTGGATGCTCGCCGTGTTCCTCGCCGGGTTGGTCCCGCTGCTCGTGCTCAGCGTGCTCATCGCCACCGAGGGCGCGTCCGTCAGTTGGAACTTCGGATGGACCGCGGTCGCTATCGCCTTCCTCGTGATCATGGCGATCCTGCGTGAGCTCACCAACTCCAAACACCGCGCCAACGCCGCCATCGGGTCCATCCTGCTGATCATCATCTTCGTGATTGCGGCCCTCATTGCCTGCGGGTCGTCGGGCAACCCGAACCTTTTTGGCACCTTCCTGATCACCGCAGGGCTATGTCAGTTCTTTCTCCTCCGCAAGCGTCCCTACACGCTCGGCGACTCGGAGGTGGTGGAGCTGTTTGGCCCCGCTGTCGATGAGGTCAGCGACCCCATGGACTCCTATCTGTGCTGCTGCCGCAACACGCTCTACACGTTGTTCCGGCCTTGTTTCGACGTCCGCGGCACCTTCGGCGTCAAGGCCCCTGCCGTGCGGCAAGCCGAAAAGGACCGCCGGCAGCGACGCATGAGCCTGTGGAGCGACCAAAAGATCCTCATGTACTACTGGATCTTGTTCTGGATTACGCTCATTTTCGTGCTGACTTATAGCCGCCAGATGGCCATCATCTTCTCGGATCGTATCGCGGCGACTGGCGGCTCGTTCCCGGCCGACCTCAGCGGATTCGACGTGCCCGACTGGTACGCCAAGGAGACCACCTCGTCATCCCTGTGCACCACCGTTTTCAACCCGCGCGCCGTCGACCAGCTTGGAACCGTCGCGTCGCTCAAGCTCTACGAGCTGGCGCTGCTCAGCGCGCTTGGATACAGCTACGGCGACAACTTTATCGCGGACTTTTTCACGTGGTTTCCGTCGGCGACGGCCGGGTTAGTGCCCACGGGTATTCTACCCTCCAACGCCGCGCAGGCCGTGGGAAATGACGGTGAGGTCAGCTGGATTGATTTCTACAACCCGGACTCCAACTTCCACTACGTCGTAGTGCGTGGCATCGACAAGGGCGTCACGTGGATGCGCAACGTGGACGTTTGGGGCGACTCGCTGGTATTCCAAGCCTCCTCGGTGCTCGCTCCGATGCTCAGCTTTTGGCCCACAAAGCAGAAGCAGGAGTTCGTGCACGGCGTGTCCTTCTTCAAGCGAGTGTCCGGGGGTGCGATCCCGTTCGGCAATTTAGAAAATTACGTGAAGAACTTCACCAACCCTGCGGGAGGGAAGAACTCGAGCCACCGATTTTTATTTTTGGGTCATGGCGCCAACGGCGGCATCGCGCGTATCGTCGGCGGGCGGCTCAACTGGCCCGCGGTCGCCTTTTCCGGTCCCGGGATCACGCTCCTCGCGAAGAAGTACGACCTCCCTCCGAACAACATGCTCCTCAGCCTCAACATCAAGGCGACGAACGACGCCGCGTCGCTGGTGGACGACAACTCGCGCGATGGCGGCCAGCTCATGATCCCGTGCCGCGAGGGTACGCTGACCGAGCACTTATGCGACCACATCGCCAACGTCGCACGCTCCATCAAGAAGCTGTGCGGCGATCGGCTCGGGCGGTACATTGTTGGCAATCAATGATCAGCCACGTCACGTCAGCATCGCGCCCCTATCTGTGACCGTCAATGGGGAAAAAACACACACAAAACGAATGCTGCAAAAAAGAGATAAAGAGCGCTCCCATGATCAGGGACGAACAGGGTGCCGTCCGTCGCGAGACGCTTCTACTTTCGTCTTGTCTTTTGCAGCTATTGTCTTTTGTCCAGTAATAGACATCTCTATCTGTACGCGCGGCCGCCGGAAGCCAGAGGGTGCTCCAACACAGCGCGCAAAACACTCTCCCTCTTCCCCCTTCCCACAACCGCCGAAGAGCCATTCGCCTGCTCTCTCGTAGCAATGCGGGACCATCTTGTCGTCTTGCAATGGGCTCTGTCCCTCCGTTTCACCTCCGAGTTTTTTTCCCCTGCATCGACGCCGCGCCCTCCACCCCCGTTTTCTGCTAGAGCCGTTTTTTGATTCTCGCCTCAAGGTCAGTTTGGACCCGACCCACCCTTTTCTCCCTTTTGCGCAAAAAACGAAACCCGACACACAAAGCGCGCCTTCGAGAGCATTCGAAAGGCTCGTGGCCGAAACACACAGCACTGACCGCGTCAGCGTGTCGCCTACTTTTGTTGTTCGTTTCTGTACTTCACAGTGAAAATTCCCCCCCGGCATTCGGTCGTGTGCGCATAGATCTCCCCCTTCCGTGACCGCCCGTCACACTTTTTTTTACTTTCTTCCGTCGGCATCCCCTCCGACGACACATATTCTCCTTTCCGCGACCGGTACCCACCCGCCCACGACCCAATGCACCACCACCCGGCGGCACAGGGACGCTACGGAGGAGGGCCACCCGTGGCAACTGGTGGGGGGGCAGCCGCATCGCCCCCCGCCGCCGCAGGGGGAGGGGGATTCTCCTCATCGTCGCATTGTCGACCGCACGACGGAAGCGGCAGCGCGCCGCCTTCTCGAACGTCGCCGTCAGCGAATTATTTTTCGCCCCCCGCGGCGAGAGGGGCGAGCAGCCTGCCTCCGAACGTCGTGACCACGCCGTCGCCGTCGCGGCGAGACATCGCTGTCGGGTCCGGCGGCATGGCCTACTACGAACACTACCGGTCACCGGCGACCGTGACGGGGGGAGGCGGCGGTGGAGGCTCGCCGCAGCCCAGGACGCCCCTGATGGCACCGTCGAGTGCCGCCCCCCTTCATAGCCCCTCCGCGAACTACCGCTGGGCAGCGGAGCCGCATTTACCCGCCGCCGGGGCGTCGCCGTCAATCGGCGCGGCAGGGCGAAGCCGCTCGGGCGGTGGCGACGGCTCACTGCGTCGTCAGCATTCGGTGACGGCACAAACCACAAACACGATGGTTCGCAGCAGCGGCCAGTCTCCACATTCTAGACAACAACACGGCCCTGCGCAGCACGGGGGCGCAGCTCAACTCATGGGAGGCGCGGCCGCAGGGGTCCGTGCACCCGCGATGGCGCGCTACAGCGGCGGCTTTTCGCCGATCAGCCCACTCAGCCCGACAGCTGAGTTCAATACTGAGGCGGCCGCTGCGTGGCCGGAGCGGCCGCCGCAGCACACTCTTGCCGCCCCTTATAGCGACCCCTCTCGACGCCCACCCTCCGCAGTGGCTCCGGGGGGATTTGGGCGCCCACCGCCGACGTCAACGACGGCGTCGCCATCCAGTCGCAATCGAAGTCCGATGGCCTCTGAGGTGGACCCCTTCTTCGAACCGGGCCACGTCGTCGAACGCGTGGACCACGCTACGGGGAGGACCCAGGCGAGGTACGTGCTCGGGCACACGCTCGGCACCGGCGCGTTTGCGCAAGTGTTCGAAGCGACCGAACACCTCCACTGTATCAGTACGACGCTGATCGAGTCACAACGCACCGTCGCCGTCAAAGCGGTGCACACCGTTCCCCCGCCCCTGACAGGCGACGTGAAGCACGATCAGCACCAGGAGCGACGCCATGCGACGATGCTCGAAAAGCTGCGCTACGAGCGCGCGATTCACGCGAAGCTGCAGCACCCGCACGTGCTTCGCCTGACGCAGTCCTTCAGCGACCGGCGCTACACGTACCTCGTGCTGGAGCTGTGCCCGAACGGTTCGCTCTTAGACGTATCGAAAGACCTAGGCCCGCTGCGCTTCGATGACGCGAGGTACTACTTGCTCCAGCTGCTCACCGCGCTGGACTACTTGCATCGGGGTAACGTGCTCCACCGGGACCTCAAGTTGGCCAACTTGCTCATCGACGCGGACTACAAGCTCAAGGTGGCCGACTTTGGCTTCGCGTCCGAGCTGACCCACAACGGCGACAAAAAGCGGACCGTGTGCGGCACCCCAAATTACATCGCACCTGAGATACTGTTGAGTGGTCAGCAGCGATCATCAATGGCGGCGTCGTCATCGACGAGTCCACTACGATCGCCAACGGTGCCGCAATCGCCAACCGGCCGAAAGTCACCGCCCGCCCCGGCGGGCTCCCCGCTCAATCAGCCCGCGAGCGGCCGCAGCAGTCCCCTGCTGGACATGGGTGCCTCCGCCGTCCCACCGGCGGACGGCTACTCCACGAGCGCGGATATTTGGAGCTTCGGCGTCGTCATGGCCGCACTCTTCACGGGAAGGCCCCCATTTGAAACCAAGTCGGTCGAGGACACGTACGACCGGATCCGTCGCTGTCAGTACCAGCTGCCGTCCTACGTGCCGCCAGTGGCCGCCGGCCTCATTCGCAGCATCCTCCAGCTGCAGCCGGAGCACCGCCCGTCGCTGCTGGACATTCGCCGCGACTCCTTCTTCAACGGCTGTCACATAGACGATCCCCCGCCGGCCTCCGTGCGGCAGTATTTCGACAGCCGGCGCGGGGCGGCCACACCTAAGGAGATACCTCCAAATGTCACCTCACCGGCTCGACACACGGACGTCGCCGCCGATCGAGACCTGACGTTAGTCTCCGCGAGATCGGCGCCGCCTCCGACGGCACAACCGCCGTTATCGCGGCTTAGTTCGCCCCTGGCCGCCCCAGGCGGCGCGAGCCCCACGTGCTTGGCAGCCGCCGGTCAGTTCTCGCCCCACGGTGCAGCGCCGGCGGCGGCGGCGGCTCCACGCGTGGCATCCTCGCCGCCGCCGCTGTCGTTCCACACGACGCCAAGCTACGGGGAGCCCGTCGTCGCAGGTGCCGCAGTGGCGCACCGCACCTCCTCAGGGGCGACGCCGAGCCACCAGCGCTTCGCCGCCCCGTCGGTGCCCCCAGGAGCCGCCTTCGGCCCCCTCGCGCTGTCCCCCGTGTCGCCGCTGGATCCCACGCCACGGAGAGAGGACCCCCTGCTGCCGTTCCCGACGAGTGCCTCAAGTCCGAGCCGGATGATGCCGGCGGGCCTCGCATCGCAGCCCTTGGCCGCCGTCGTCGTTGCGCTGCCGATGGGGCACTCCGCCACCGTCGGGGGCTCCGAAGCGCTGAGCGAAATTCAAAGTGACCTTCGCAATGACATCGCGCGCCGGGCCCCTCCGCCGTCTGGGGCGGGCCGCCATCCGCCACCGCCGCCGCCTCCTTTTGTCGCCGAGCACGCGGTGTTTCCCCGTTATGGTCTCGTGTACCGCATGGTCCACGCCGCCGCTCCTTCATCGACCCGAGGAGTTCCTTACGACGGTGGGATACGACAGGAATGGGCGAACGACGACGACGACGACGACGTCCGGTTTGACGACCCGTTCCGCGTCGGCATGGCCGCGGCCACGGGAGGGGCGTGGGGACCGCTCCACATGCAGCCGCGTGGTGGGGGTGACGAGGAGCGGAGAGAGGAGGCGATGATGCGGGAGATTTGCAGCGGTGGCCGCATGTCGTCCTCGCGGCTGTCAGGCGGCACGTACGGCGCAAGCCATAGCCGGCCTGGTGTCGTGATCGGCGCGCTCTTCAACGACCGCTCACGCATGCTGTGGCACCCCGCGTGGGACCACATCGAATACACTTGCCGGGCGCTGCCCCCACCTGTCTCGACAGCCGCCTCTGCCTCGACCACGACTGCGGGTGGTGGAGGCGGAGCGCCGCCTCCCCAGCGGGAAGAGGTGTCGACCCGTTTCTCCATCCACAATTACCCGGCCGCGGAGAAGAAGAAGTGCACCCTCATTCAACACTTCCGCGGCGCCGTGAGCCGCCACTGCCCGACGTTTCAGGCCGCATCGTGCGCCGCGGCGGCCGACGCCGTCCTCCAATGGTCTCCACCGCCGGTGCCGCAGCACTACGGCGCGGGGACCGCAGCGGCGGCGGGGTCCGCCAACCACCGCTGGCTGATGCTCGACGCCGCCGTCCCCGCGCCAGACACCGATAGCAATGACCGCAGCGCGTGCAGCCTCGTCGGGGCGCCGTCGACCGCGCTGCGCTTCGCGGGTCCGCGGCGGGGGCTCGAGAACGACGCGGTTCGCAACTTCAGCTGCGGGAGCGTGTTTCTATCGACGTCGTCGTCAACGGACGCGGTGCTGAGCCGTGGCGCGAAGGAGGAACGTGTGGCCGGTGGGGGGCGAGGCGGTGGCCCTGAGGCAGCCGTCACGACGGTGCGGGGTGTGCATTGCGCCGTGTTTCGCCTTGCGGGAGGCGACCTGCAGGTGAGCTTTTTCCACGTGAGGGGCGACGAAGCCCACCAGCGCGGCCTCGACGATCCGTCGGCCCACTCGGCGATCAACGACGCGTCCGTCTACGACACGGCGACGGCGATGGTGCTGCTATACGGCAGCTCCTCCACGTTATCCGCGCCGGGCCGTTCTCATCAGAGCGCAGGGGGGAGAAGCAGTGGTGGTGGCGCTGTCCCTGTGGAATTTGCCTCCACCGCCGCAGGAGGCACCCACTGGTCGCACGTGACGGCGGTCGGCGACTTCTCTGCCCTTGCGCCGCTCATCACGATGGCCGCGGGGGGCGCCGCCGACGACTATCCGTCTACCACCTCCTCCTTCCCATCTGCGTCGTCCACGTCGGCGACCGTTAAGCGTTCGACGGCGGTGTCGCGTGCCATCGATGAGGTGCAGCGGTGGTGCGATCCGTCCCAAACACAGCCGTCGCCAACCGACTTTGCCGGCGCGGCGGCCGCGGCCGGGGCCAGCACCACCATCATGCTCTCGGCCAACGCGAGCGATGCCGCGCCACCCCCTGGCCATGCGGCTCCCCTTGGCCATGCGGGGAGGGGGCGAGTGCCGATCGCGGGCCGTGAGGCCGGCGACTCGTGCGCGTCGCCCACCGTCGGCCCCTTTCTCAGTCATGATCCTCCCGGGGAAAGGGACGCTATGTCGTACTTGCGGCTAGCGTTGGAGGCCACGACGCGCGTGGTGCTGGAGCTCGTCCCCGGCCCGGACCGCCGATCGCGCCACCACCGACCGGTAGCGGAGCCCTTGCAAGCTGCATTGCCGTAGAGAAGACCGACGAGAGGCGAAGCGTCGTGGCAGCCGTTAGGCGTTGGCGGGTGCAACGCAAAGCGAGATAGATACCGCCTCCGCGCCCACCTCTTCCTTCCCCGTTTCGTGCTTTCACTCCAAGCCGTGCCATAGAAAAGAAGTGCGGTTATCGCCGCGACTGTTCGACGTCTTTCCCCTTCTGAGCCCGCTGCTCCTTCGCCATTTGTCCTCCTTTGACTTTGGCGCCACCCCCCACCGTCGAACACGATTGGCTCTGTGGTGCCCCGGGGGGGGGGGAAGGAAGGAAGGAGGGAGGGGGGAAGGAAGGAATTGATGGCGGGCCATAGAGAGGTCTCTCCCGGGTGGATGGTGGTTGAGGGGAGTCCCGGCAGTGGGGCGGAATGGGAACGAAAGGGAGGCAAGGCCGCTGCAGTGTTGCCCTTCCCTCAACAGCACGTCGCGACGCACCACTACGATTCGCGCGCAAATTTGCACGCCCTCTCACATTCCAAGTTCAAATAGCAATGACCACACCCCGGGAGGCACTGCCGCAAGGCGGAGGGAGACATGCTGGCTGGTGCTAGGATCTGCGGCGCCATGCTATCGGTATTCGTTGTCGTCGTCGGGTTCGCGCCGTCGTGATCGTCGCCCCGTCAAGGCAAAGGGGGAAGCGGCGTGGCGGCGGCCACCCTAGTTGGTCGCCAGCGTCATGTCCGCGCCGATCTCGCTGCCGACACAATTAGCGGCAACCTCAACGAGTGCCTCGTGACCGGCCTCCCGTGCAGCGGAAGTCGACCGTCACCGGCGGGGCCCGGCCAGCTCAGTCTTATGCAGCGCGTGGACGCCGGCGACGTCTGTGTTGTCCGGGGCGGGCATGATACTATCCGTGACCGGGGTCGTGCGGGCGCCGCGGGGCCGGTGGGGTTGGCGTTCTCGAAGAACCCCCGCGGCGACACATACGGACAAGGATGCCCCGACCTCGACGCGCACGACCGTGATGGCGCGATTCGCGAGCACTGCCGGCGGCACGAGCGCCGAAACCGTGACCGTGACGGTGAGTGTCGCCACGAACCGCCCGTCGCTCGCCGTGACGACGCGAGAGGACAGCAATTCCTCCCTTCCGTCATTGCCGAGGTCTTTAGTTCGTTGTGACTGCGGTTATTATGCCTTCGTGGACCTTCGTTGTGTGCGTGGGACCCCGCTCGCGCCACGTTGTGCGGACGTTCCCATGCGGCCCCGTCTGGATATTGGAGGACCGCTACCCCTACTCGCTAAGTAGTCGCCGCCGCTGCGTTCACGAAGGTGAAAGGGCCCCCCCTCCGCTCTCCCGAAATCTCGTCCGCCATCTAGAAAAGACGCCATTGCAAAAGAAGCCATTTGTCACTTGCATACCTTGCAACAAGCATCCATCAGCATTACTCTGCCGATATGTGCGGTGGAGCAACACCGGCAAGGCACCGCTGCCTAGACAGCGGTCTTCGAGATGCGTTCATGTTAATCTTCGAGAGGGACAGCTGCACACAGGAAGGGGCAAGGTACGGCGGGAGTAACACGATACAAATGGGAGTAACACCAGCTGCTCCATCCGCAGTCGTGTGCAAAATGGCCCAAGGCTTGGATCCGGGGAAGTCAGTCCAAATCCTCGTATGACCGGAAGGCCGATAGGTCACGCTGGCAACCAATGACCTTAACGCGCACTCTTGTTACGGATGGATTGCTGCCACGTTCGTCGTGGGCTACCCCACGCTGTATAATCCCCCTGGAGCAGTTAGTTTTTTACAAACTCGATTTTCAGGACAAACGCGGGGTGTGTGTGTGTCCCGATCTCTAGTGTATC
>ERZ1292630.3092-Hain-H41-02um-R3-3092-length-14916-cov-7_pt1 | contig 12549 bp, 6 predicted proteins | sample MGYA00564408_ERZ1292630 | MGnify/ENA primary metagenome ERZ1292630 (study PRJEB36523, sample SAMEA6512641) | groundwater metagenome | collected 2019-01-08 | study: AquaDiva: Metagenomics assemblies of 32 groundwater samples | reverse complement strand
GCGCTGAGAAGCGGTACTATTTTCCTCTGTCCGCACAACGGCAACATGTGGCGGCAACTCCCTCTTCGGCAGCCGCTGCTCCGCCGTCACATGACCGGGGTTGCCGCCGCCGCTGCCGTCGTCGTGACACTCCTTCTGCTGGCCACCTTATCTTCCACGTTGGTCGAGGCGCAGAACTTATCCACGCCGGCCGCCGCAGGCAGTATTGGCACGGGCGTGACAAAACTTGAGCTCATCGAGGGCTCTGTGGTCAGCGAACTGGCGCTCACCACCGGCATCGCATCGGTGTCGCGCCGGCGGGTGATCGTTGCCGTCCGCGGCATGGCGCGCTTCAACCCCGATCGGTGTGGCCTGCGTAGTAGCGTCACGCTGACCTCGAACAAGCAAGGAAGCGATCTGAAAGCGCGCGCGAATGCGATTCTGGGAGCGCAGTCGCTTCGTTGCAACAGCGTGAATTTTACATTGACGTTCGAGGTGGATAGCTTCTTCACCGTCGCGTCTGGCGGGGAAATAGTCACCTTGCGCTTTGAGGACACCGCGTTCGCGCAAGAAAACCCGATGCCGGACGACCGCATCGTGCGCTTTAATCTTTTGGACGACCGGACGCAAACGTCGACCGGCTTGGGAGACACCCTCTTCGACACCGCGTACGGATTCACGGCCGTCTCCGTCATCAGTGGTGCCGCGGCGCTGTGCCACCCTACCCTGATGGTCGTGCCGCCGCGCGCTGCATTTTTGTACCTGATTGCCGAGTGCGCCTTTGACACCACCTTCACCGCCGACGTCTATCAGTACCCTTGGCAAATCCCCTTCACCCGCCAGGCGGATGGCAAGTGGTTTCAATTCTACGCGATTGCAATGGTCAACGGCGTCGCGCTCGTGTTGCTATGTCTCGTCGTTCTCGTGGTGCGGTGGCAGTATGTGAATCGATCGCTCGAGAGGAAGCGAGGACAACGAGCCGTATCGGGGGGGCTTCCGCGACGGAGTAGCGGCGGTCCGGCGGAGCTCAGCGCCAGTGGTCAGTCAAGAGGCAACGCTTTGGCTAAGGATAGTGGATCCGATCGGGCCACCTCCAGTAGGCCGTCCAGCCGCACCACGCTTCCCGGCGTCGCAGAGGTCGGTCTGCTGGCCCCGTCGTTGTATTTCGCGTGGGCCACGCAGTCCATTGCAGCGAGCGCCGTCGTGTTTTGGGACGAACGAGGCCGTGACGCGGGCAAGCAGACGGCGATGGCGCTCATGATGATCGCGTGGTTCATCGTGCCCGTCATGTTCGTCGCCTTCGGCTTGCTCCTCTTGTTTCACGGGCGCTGGCAGGCCGACGACGTCCACACGGCCACATCATCCACGCCAGCGGTCTACTGGGACGCCATGGAGCAGGTCAAGTTAGAGTGGCTGGAATACGTCCTGCACGGCCGCGGTCGCTGGGTGACGCGCCGTCGAGATTGCAATGAGGGGCTGGCGGAGCCCTCGCCCGATTCTGCCCCCCAGCGGGACGCCGCGTTGGACACCGCGAAAGGTGGAAAGGACAAAGCCTCTCCCGACGCATCTGTGAAGCGCCGAAGACACATACGGAAGCGGCCGCCGCCCTCGCCAGCGCCGCCCACGCCGCCCCCGCCACCGGCGACCCTTGACCACGTGGTCGTCGCGATGTTTCGGCGACGCTTCGCTCCGTCGATCCTACGGCACACTCCTTTCTGGTTGCCGCTGTTCTCGCGTTTGCGTCCGGGTCGGCAGTGGTTCGTGATGGTCGAGATGGCCTTCGTCGGCTCGTTCGCGCTGCTCGAGAGCACGAGAACGTCCCGTGGTTGCGTGGTCATCGCCGCGCCCGCGGCCGTATTGGGGGCCACGTATCTCGCCGTTGTCGTCGCCGCGAAACCTTTTTTCGCGCCCATTGACCAACTCTTTCACTTTTTGGCCGCGCTCGTCTACACCTTGGCCCCGTTTTTGCAAAGTATTAGCTTCTGGCGGAACATTACAGGACTCAACGTCGCCGCGTCGTACCTCATCCTGCTGCTCATGTTGCTGACCGTCGCGTGCTGGCTCGCGGTGGCTGGGGTGCTGTGCCACGACTGGATAGTGTTCCGCTTTATCCATCGACTGCCTACCGTCGTGTTGCAGTGGATCGGTGACTGGCGTTGGGACGGCGAACCTCTTTTTGAACAGCTCTTTCGGGACGGGGCCATTCGGCCGCTCACCGTGCCGCCACCGTCGGAAGCCAGCACGTACATCCGGGAGGTCAGGCAGGGCGTCGTGCGGCTGCCCCCGCCACCTGTACTTCCCACGCCCCCGCCGCCTGTACCAACCGTTGCGTCGGATTCGGTGATCGCACCCGCGGAACTTGCGCGCACGAACCCCTTATTGGACGCCACCACCCCACCTCCACCTCGCGTCGATCTTGCGGGTATGTCGCCGCTGTTCACCGCCGATGCGCCGCACCAAATGTCTTCCATCAACAGCGCGGACATTTGATGCCCCTGGGCGAGAGGGGGGGCCTGGGCTAGGGCTACCCACAGTTGTATCAGGTTGACTCATTTGTGTTCTCGTGTGTGAGATGCTTTGCGTGAGGGTTTTTTTCCTCCACAATGCCTTTTGGGAGAGATTTTTTCGATTATTCGCCCCCTCAAGGAAGCAAAACGCTCTCTCCTTTTCGTTCCGCGAGTATTAGTCAACCACACCCCGCTCCCCACCCCTTACCCGTACCCCTCTGCCTTCTATCGCGCCCCTACCGATGACGACGCCCAACGCTGCATTCGTCGGCACTCACATGATGACCGCCGCCACCGTCGCCGCCTCCCATGGAGGTACCACCTCCTCCTCGTCAGACCACGACGCCGCCATCGTGGCGCTCTTCCTGCGGCTTGGCGCACGGCGACCGTGTCTGGGCAGCCCCCACTTTGTCATGTCCCTCGACCGCCTCGTGGACAATGCGCCATGCCTCGGGACTTCCCGGGCCGACATCGAGGCCATCGTCAAGCCTCACCGCCGGAGCGGCAGGTCCACCTTGACGCTGCCGGAGTTCGTGGCGGTGCTTCGGGCAACGGGCGCCAAGCCCATGACGCACACGGAGCAACTCGCCGCCGTCGCCGGAAGCTCGCATGGTCCGCGGCAAGGAAGCGCCGCCTCGGGGGGAATGCGTTCAACGTTGGCGTCCGCAACGCCACGCCGCCCGCCGAGTGCGATGGCGCCGCTGCCGATGTTGTTCGAGGGAAGCAGCGTCGCCTGGGAAGGTGACAACGAGCAAGGAGGCGCCCTCCACTCGCCAGCCTTGTATAGCAGCCGATTGACCCGCACGTTCAGTTTGGACACACCGGAAGCGCGAGCGCGGCGATCCCCTACAACGCATTACCCACCCCGGCCAACCGCCGCGCCCGGCGTTTTCGACGACCGCGAGGTGATGTTGCAGGCGTCGTCGGCCGCGGCGCGGCTCCTGGAGGAGATCGACGCGCATCAACAGCGCAGCAGCAGCGCGGCGAGCGGCGGGAAAAGTCTCCCCACCTCGTCGTCGCATCAGCCGCCTCCTCCCAGAAGGCCCGCGGGCCTCTCGCACACGAGCCGGCCCCACCATCCCCTCGTGCCGCGGTGTGCTAGGGCCATTCCAGAGAGGTACCGTTCTGATTTTGTGCCCTCAACGCAATCTCCGGCCCGCCGAACTGTGTCGCCGCCGCGGTCGGCCAGTCCGGCGGACGTCGCGGAGGACTACGGGAGCCGAGTTGCTCGGCGTCCGGATTCGAACGACGACGTTCACCACCAGCCACTGCGCGGCGCCGTCGACGATCCGCCCAGCGACAGCCGGAGGATGCTCTCTCCGGCCGACGACGACGGCGACGCTCTGTCACCTCGCCGGGGCGCCGCCGCGGTCTACGACATGCCACCCGAGGATCCCCGCGTGACCGATGTTCTGGGCCTCGATGGGGAGGACTTGTCCCTGGCGGTGGAAGTGTCGCAAGAAGAGTGGCTTAAGAGCGAAGCGTTCCGTGTGCACCGTCGTTTCCACACGCTGCTTCTCGTCCAGGCAATGCTGCGGTGGCGCGCGGTCGCCTCGGTCATCAGCTGGCGGCCCGTCGCCCCGTACTTTCAACGGCTGGGTCGGGGCTACGCGGCCAGGCGCCTCGTCCAGGCCCTCGCGGACCATCGCCTCGCGCTGCGGCCGTTGCTTCAGGAGTTCAAGCACGCCATCGCGGCGATCCACCCCAAGCGCCGGATGGCGCCGCTGCCCAAGCCGACCGACGCAGCATCAGGGGACCTATTAGTGGCGCTCGCTACGCCGATCCTGTTGATGCCCACGTCTCCCTCGTCGCGGCACAGTCCCCGAAGGCCACCACAAAACGCAGTGTCGTCCTCGCGGCGCCCTCGGTCCACGACGGCTTCTCAGAACCAACCCTCCCCTCATCCTCTTCTCGCCAAGCAGCAGCAGCAGCGACCGCAGATGTCGTCGTCGTCCCCGTCACCTTCAGACTCCACGTATCGATTGGCAGGGTCCCTCCGACCCTCAGAAATGAACGCCAGAAGAGAGGCGGCGGCGCGCAGGATTCAACGCTTCGCGCGCATTCCCATCGCGCGCCACCGTGTGAAACACCAAGCCGAGCTGGTGGCGAATCTGCTAGGCCGCTGCCGGTTCCTCGATGGCGTGCGTGTATTTCAGGCAATGTGCCGCTTCGCCACGTCGCAGCAGCGCCTTGATCAGCAGCTGAGACTTCGCCTCCGCCGCAGACAGCTCCGCCTCGCCCAGGCGGTGTGCCGAGGCTACATCGCGCGGTGCCGGTTCCGCCGGCTTCGGCGCCGCCTCGAGCAGTCGCAACAACTGCGCTGCTCCTTCGAGCGCCTGTTCGGCCGCTTACGTCGGATCGTGTCGCACTGGAAGGGGATGGCGCCCCGTCGCCGGCTGCGCTCGAAGCAGAAGCAGTTGGAGCTGTACAATGCTCGTCGGAAGGCGCAGGAGGATCGCGCCATCGCCGCGGCGACCATTCAGCACGTGATGCGGCGCGTGATCGCGTGCTCCAAGGTGCGCCACATGAGAGACACGATTGAAGCGTCCATCGATCTGCGACAGGTGCATGAGCGCAAAGATAAGGCCTCTCGTGTTATTCAGGGATTTTTCTTTCAATTCTCAGCGAAAAAAACGCTGCGCGATCGACAGACGCGATTGATGAATGACACGCAGGAACGGTGCCGCAGAGACAACATCACCGCGACCGCCTGCCTCGTTCAGCAGCTGCTGCGAATGCGAGAGGAAACCGTCGGTGCGATGAGGCAAGCAGCCTCGGCACTCATTCTACGCCGCGTTGTGCAGCTGCAGGCGTGGGCCAGGCGGCGAGCTGCGAAGGCGTCAACTGCCAGGGCTGTCGCACGCCGAGATGGCCTTGTCGCGCAGCTCGAGACGAACGATCACGTGGTGTGCATTCAAACGGCTGCTAGGGTCTGCTTTTCCACTCTTTTTCGTGTGCGGCCCAGGCTCGCTCGCCGAGTCGTCGCTTCAGCAATCGACGTCGCTGTGGGCTCCGCCGCCCCCCCCTGCGCCCCGGTCGCTAGCGACGGTGTCACCCGTACCGCTGCGCCACGGCAGCCGTCCGCGTCGTCGAGTGTGCCGGTGAAAGCGTCAAGTGCCCGCGAGTTGCGAACGAAGAACGCCGCCGTGGCGCCACCTCCTGCGGTGACGGCCGCTCGCACCGCTTCCTTCCGAGGATCGAAGTCAGCAGCGGTCGTTCCGCCGGCCGCATCGTCGCAACGTGTGGGGGGGTCATCCGCGAAGCTTGCCTCAAGCGCCCGCCGGTGACCGTAGGGAAGTGAGGGGGGGCGATTCGACGAGCATTGCACGTGTACTTGCATGTTGACCGCGCGGTGCCAACACCCTCGGGCGGCGCGGCGGGTTGGGAATTTGAAGTTCGAATGTCTTGCGAGCTGGTTGGTATCACCATAGGGTAAGGATATTTTTGGGGTTTTTTGCCAACATCCTGCATGTGAGCCTCAGCGGCAATCGGCCCCGTTCTGCGCGCGAACAAGGAATCCAATGCGATTGGCCGGTCCTTTCGCCAGGGGACCATCATCGTCGTCCTGCTGGTCGCCGCCCTGTGCGCTGATCCTGCTGTGCATGATGCTGGCCGCCCTAGCGTCGCTTTTTGACGCAATCGAATCCGCCACCGCGCCGATCGCTGCTTCCCCCACTGAGGACGTCCCTTCCGTATCCTCGCCGCGGATCACAATATCGCTAAATTCTGCCATGACCTCAATATCGTCGCCTCGGGGAAACGGGGATTCGCCCAAGCGCTCCGATGCGCAGTCGATACCACCGGCCCGCCAAGCTAATTTGTCAGTTGCCTGCGTCGGTCGGTCATCGCGCCGCACGCCACTGCCTGGCACCTTCACGTTTTTTGGTAAACCTAGCAATTCGTCGTCGACGTGTCCCACGAGCGGCATGAACAACCAGCTGACGCTTGTGCTTGCCTTGACGGAGTGTGCGGCCGCTCGACGGCTTCGCGTGTTCCGGTGGAAGGATATTTCATGCACGCCAACGGGCGGTAAGGAAGCACCGTGTGGAGCAAGCAGCCGGCGCCGCTATGCCGTCGGTGGGGCCGACTATGACTACGCTTGGTTCCGCTGGTCGGATATTTTCGAAGTCGCGAGTCCGTCAGCAGCGGTGCCGGTAACGTTGTGTTTACGAGACGAACATAGCTGGAGTGAACACACTGAGTTGAAGGGATGTCCCGTGTCGCCGCCGCCGTACGGAAGTTCGCGGTATTGGTCAATACGGTCGACCATGATGCTGCGCCCGCAGTTTGGGGCGCTCGCCGAGTGTTTCCTGCGCGCCGCCGTTCATCCCGATACGGCGCCATTTTGGGCGGCGATCGCCGCGCGCGAAATGGATTCGGTGAACCGCACGTCTTCGTCTGTCAGCTGCGACCGTCCCCGCGTGTCCTCGCAAACGGACGATGAGGGAACCGCCACGTGGAAGAACGCGCTGTCGGCGATGTCCGCGTTCTGGCGCTCCTGTGGCGGCAACGTGAGTCGTGAGGAACGCGACCGTACCGGCGGCACTCCCTTCGTCGGCGCACACATTCGCCGAGGGGACTACGAAAATTTTTGCGAAGGCATTGTGGGGAATAGCGGCGCGTCGAAGTTTCGTGTCCCACCATACTTTTGGTTGGGCAACAACGCCTCGGTGCTGTCAACCCGCAGCGCAAGGGGCCGCAGCCACATTTTGTCGGCGTGCGTTCCAGGCGATGCGTTGGTGGCAAGTCACGTCGTGCGGTTGCTGCGGAAGTTGCCTCGCGGCGCTACCGACACACCGACGCTGATGGGAGGCGGCGGCGCATCGTCATCGGTGAATGGTGATGCGCCTCCCCTCGCCGTCGTCGCCACCAACTCCCCATCCGCACTACGCGCGTTGCGAATGGGCGTTGCCGCCGTGCTGCCCAGTGCCAAGGTCGTCGCGTTCCGTGACTGGCTCGACGCGTTGCGAGAAGTGGGGAATTCCAACGACAACGGGGGCAGCAGCGACCGACGAGGACCTTCCTCCCCGTTGTTGACGTGGCCCGCTGGGCTTTTTCACTCCACAACTGAAAACGCCGCCCCTTTCACGGCCACGGATGCGTCCCTCATGGACACCGTGCTGCTGTCGCTCGCGGCCCCCGTCGTCCTCAACCGCTACAGCACGTTCAGCCAAAGCGCCATCGATTTCCGCGTGCTTCGCGGCGATGACGTCGTCCCGTCATCATCAGGGCGATCGTCCGCTGGAGGTGCGGGCCCTCGAGGCATTGATCCAGGAGTCGTCTATTGGTGGTAGGCAGTGTTCCTTTCACTCCTTTCTTGGTGTGTCCCCCGCCCGCAGACTTGACGTCTGTTTCTTTGATTTGATTTGGTATTCACAGGTTCCTCGCCACCTCGTACTCTCCCCCTGCGATGCTGGGTCGAAGCCAGTCACGCGCCGTTGCGCGCCTTGACGGGGGACGCTGGCTTCACCACACCATCATGCCGCGACCGTGCCGACAAGGGACGATCGTCGGCGGTCGTATGTGGTCGACGTCGCCTGTGATCGTTTCATCCGCCAGCCCTCGTTGCGGGGGGCTCGAGGCCGCCACTTCCACCACCTCCATGGTGGTATCAGTCCTGACACACGCACATCGAGACGTGACGAGTGCCAGTGGTTCCACAGTGCTTGCGCTGAGTAGCCAGGTGGCAGTGCCGTCGGCATCAGCAGCTCCACCCAGCCGCGTGCCAAAAACACCAAATCCAGCGGTCCCGGAACCCTCTGGCACGGCGGTCTCCTCACCCGCGACTACCACTGCAGCCTCAACACCCGCGGCGGCCCACCCTCCAGTGGCTCTCTGCAGGCATCTCTCGTCCAAGGAGCTTGACGACGTCTCGCGGCTCCACAGCCAGTACCTCACCTACTTTGACCACATCCGCTTCCGGAAAGGCTGGGCCGAACCTGCGTTTCAAACCGAGGACGTCACCGAGCTGTTCCGCGAAGCCGCGGACTACACCGTGCGGATTCGGAAGTTGCTCGATGAACGTACCGTGGAAGCTAAGTTGCGATCGCTGGACGGTCAAGCACAACTATGGCTACACGCCGGAAAGGGCGTGCCCAGCCCGCTCGCCGACCCGGGTCGCTTCGTGCGCGAACTGGTGCACAGCACATTTCAAGACGCCCGTGGGTACGTTGAAGGACTCAAGCGGACAGACATTGAAAAGCTGCTCGACGACCTCGCCGAGCACCGCTACAACCCCAGCTGGCACCTCGCGCACCTCCTGACAGAAGTGCGCCGGCTCGGGGACGCCGTGGTGCACGCGTCAGAGGCAGCAGACGGCCCTGCCGCCACGGCGATGTTCACGCGACTCGCACACGCCCCTTGCTTCGTGGACCGACATCCCGCCGGTGCTCAGCGACAGCCTCCGTACTCAGTGCCGTCGGGTTGCGAGGAGGACAACATGTGGCGGGAGGCGATCAAGCATTTGTACAGCGCCTGCGACGTGATAGCCAAATTTCCAGCCAAGCATGTGGCATCTTCTTCGAGGGCGAACGCAGCGGCATCTGAAGCGACTGGCACGGGGCCACCGGCTAACGCAGAAGCGAACAGCAAGACGTAGCAGCCCAAACTTTGTTTTTCGCACACAGTGAACGAGAGGGCAAGGGAGAATCCGTTTCGGGGGGGGGGGAGCACACAAAGCCGCAACTTTTAGTTTTGTTTCATTTTTGCGGATTTTACCAAATACAGCAGCAAAATGTGATGAAATCGCGCCCTGGGACGCCTCGACGTTTTTTTGGTCATGTTTGCAGGGGATGATGAATTCGTTTCCAAACGACAGTTTACCAGGTGCGAAGTCGTGGGTACCCCATGATGATGCCGTGCCCGCGCTGATCTTTCAATTCTCGCTGCTGATTGGCTGAGCGTGCGCGACGGGATTGCCCTCCAAACACAGAGCGAAGCCGCGGGGCAAGAATGGACGGCAGGCTTCAGCAAGGGAAGACCGAGGCGATCATGCACCACCTCCGGGTGATGGGCGAACTCGTCGGCGTCGTAACCTCCTTGGATGGGGGGCCGCAGGGAGAGATGGAGGGCGGTGCGCGAGCGGCCGTTCCCCAGCACGTGCTGCAGCGGACAGGTCGGCTACTCATGGTCGACATGCGGCTGCCCTTGTCCGAACTCGGCATCAAGAGGGTCTCCTCGTCCTCCTCCGGCGCGACCTCACAGTCCGAGAATCGTCGTCGGACGCGCTCGTGCGCCACGGACGCGGCGTTTGAACGGGCAGTGAAATGCCCCTCGGGTGCGTCTATTGACCACGGCGCGGCCGACGAAGCAGAAGTCGACGCCTCCCCATCGGCGGAGTCTCTTGCGAGCAGCGACGCTGTCTATGTCCCGTCGACGGAAGCCTCCAGTCGTCGCGACTGCCTATACGCAGCGGCGATTGCGGTGACGGCGGTGTCGGTGGGTTGGGCCGCCAGGGCGACGACCTGTTTGGAAAAGCTGCGGAACGCGCAACACCTGGTGCGGTCCAAACGGGGCTCACGCATGCTGCGGAATGCGATCCAGTTCGTTTGCTCGAGCGGGGCTCGGAATCTCAACCGCGAAGCTGTTGCAACGCGGAGCTTCGGGGAGCAGACCGTTGCGGCCGTGATCCGCTTCTGCGGTCCCATGACGTCCCTATTCGACGGGCCCGCCGCTCTTGAGAACCGTCTTGACAACCCCTTATCGCTCAGCAGCGGTGGGATGCCCTCCATTCCCCCGTATCCGTCGTTTGGCTCTTCGGTCGGCGCCGCGGCGGGGTCCCTGTGGCGGTGCGCTCCGTTTGTCATGGCATGCCATTGGGCTGCGCGACTCCAGCGTCCCACCCCCGGCGGCGCGGCGTTGGTGGACAACTCCGGCCACCAGCCGGTGAATGTGAGTCGGACCGAGGCGTACGAGGCTCTCGGGTGCCGCGCCCTCTGTGTGCTCGCGTCCTCCGGCGCCGTGGCGGCGAGCGGCATCCCTTCGGATCCGCGGATCAGCGTTGCGAAACGCGACTGGATTCCTGGAACGAGCGCGGCATGGGACGGCGGCGGCTCGGGGTGCACGCCGCTGGAGGCTGCCATCGCCGCGATCTTCGTCGCACTTGTCAGCGTCGCGGATGACAGGGACAAGGGGTTAGTGGCGGCGCCTCGGGAGGTCGCACCCAGCGCGGAGCGGCTGCCATCGCCAGCGGAATGGGTGGACTACTTTCGGGCCATTTGTGAACAGTCATTCGCGTCCTTGACGAAGACCTTCGCCTATTTTTGTTTGTTGCGTCGCGTCCTACTTACGATAGACCCTGCAGGTGTGGACGGCAACCTTCCATCAACCGGCTCGCCAAGCCCCAACTCAAATCAAGCTGTGCCACTTTATGTTGGGGGAAATCTACCTCGAACCGCTGAGCTCGACGGGCGTCGATTCCGGTCGGCGCCGACGCGTTACTGTCAATCCTGTCGGAAGCGGTTTCAAACGCCGTTCAGTCTGCAGCGGCATTTGCGGAGTCATGAGCACGCGGCCGCCGTGGCGGCGTCTCTCGCCGTTGGCAGTGTGAAACGTGGAGGGGACCAGACTCTCTCCGATCCCGCGGCCGGCGCCGCCACCGCTTCACTTGCCGTTCCGCCGAACGGCCGCATCGTGGAGCTGCGGATCGTTGTTTCGGAAATCGACAACCTGCAGTATGAGTCGCGTTCACGACCCTGGCTGGCGGCCGTGTGGCAGTTTGGCAAGTCAATGCCGTCGTCCGGGTGCATGTCCGACGGCAACCACGGTGGTCTCCCGCAAGGACGTAAAACGGGGCAGCGATGGAGCGCGCGGCCGGAGGGCGAAGGCGCCGTGAGTCGAAGGAGGAGGCGCCGCGTGGCGGAAGATGGACGCGTCGAAGATGAAGAAGGCGGTGATCGACGAGCCGATGATGACGAGACCCGACTCTTGGCTTCGTGGCTGCTCCGCTATCAGTGGCACGTGAAGGTGCCCGTGGCCATGAGCGTCTCAACGTCCGATCCGATTAATGAGGTATCCGGCGAGAGGCGCGGATTTGATCTGGACGACGACGTTTCACAGTTCTTTAGTGGCGTCAAGAGCGCGGAACTCACGGCGACATGCTCCCCTACGGCGGCGGGGTCCCTTCGTATCTCCGGCCTTGCGATCGTCTGGATGGATCTTTGGACGGCTTACGCTGCGTCCCACCACGGCGGCAGCTACTTGCGCCTTGTCGAGCACATTTGCGCGGGCGCGGCCGAATGCTCCGATGAAGGGGATCGCGACGTGCGGCGGTATTACTCGCGCGTTCATTCTGCACGAAAGCATCCAGGACTTTCGCTGCTCGTGGACGTTTGCAACGCCACGGGTGCTCACGGCGATTCGCAGCGCTGTGAAATTCCAGGTGCACTGCGTGAATGGTGTGAGCAGCAAGCGGCGGGGTGGCCCGGTCACAGTTCCAGCTTCTGTCGGTCGCGAACACCGTGCGAATTGGAACGCTGCATCGTTCTCGGCACTTCCACGGCGTCAGGTCCCCCGTCGCTCGACGACGGTAGGGAATCGTCCAGTACGGATGACGCCTCCTCCCACGTCTCATCGTACGAAGATCTCGCTGCCGCCCACGAATCGAGCGCATCGTGGGACAGTGAGTTGATTGTCATTTAATATTACATCTCAAGTTGTGTCGCTTCTCACATCGTGATGATCATCGATCGAGAACTGCAGGTTGCCCTGGTCACACGCGAGATGGGGAATGTTTGTCGCGCGTTTGCCTCTCCCTCGCATAATAAGATTTTTTTTTACTTCTCCGCGATCAATAACACCACAACCGAAAGCGTCCTTCCCCCACCACCAACAACACGAGGCGGGGGGCAATTAAACCAGGCGGTAGATTCCAAATACGCATCGAAAACAGCCAGATCATCGCGCGAAGGTGAAGCTTCTATCCGCCGCTACTTCCCAACAACCAAAAAGGAGGCACGGCTGTCAGCTGCATCCCCGTAATCAGCTGCAATGTCTCGCCGCCAAAATGTGCGGTTCGGGTTCAAGGTGGCCTTCAAGGCGGAAACCCAAAAGGGCTTCCTCGTTA
>ERZ1292630.4048-Hain-H41-02um-R3-4048-length-12553-cov-163_pt1 | contig 12553 bp, 19 predicted proteins | sample MGYA00564408_ERZ1292630 | MGnify/ENA primary metagenome ERZ1292630 (study PRJEB36523, sample SAMEA6512641) | groundwater metagenome | collected 2019-01-08 | study: AquaDiva: Metagenomics assemblies of 32 groundwater samples | reverse complement strand
TCATCCCGACGCTCAACAATGGCACATGGGAGATCGAATTCCAGAAGGCTTCGACTGTCTGCCCGGTCACCCCACGATTGCTGCCGGCTTGGATGAACGTCACCGATGCCATAATCGGAACCCGGCGCGCGCCGGATACAAACGCCTGTTGGATCGCAAAGAATGCGGCCTTCGCATTCAACGTGTCGAAGATCGTCTCCACGAGCAGAAGATCCGCACCGCCGTCGAGCAAGCCCCTAACTTGTTGGCCATAGGCACTCACCAACTCTTCATAGATGGCCCCTCGAGCTGCCGGATTGTTGACATCGGTGGAAATCGACGAGGTCTTGGTCGTCGGTCCGATGGCTCCAGCGACAAAACACCGCCGTCCAGGTTGCGCTCGCTGCACCGCCGCGACTGCCCGCTTGGCACACTCTGCGCCAGCTTTGGACATTTCATAGCCAAGGGTGTCCATCCCATAATCCGCCAAGGAGATCGTCTGGGAATTAAATGTATTGGTTTCAACAATATCCGCACCAGCTTCTAAGTACTGTCGATGAATCTCTTCGATGATGGTGGGCTGCGTAAGGTTCAACAGATCGTTGTGTCCCTTCAGATCCTTCTTCCAATCCTTGAAGCGCTCGCCACGAAAGGCGGCCTCGTCCAGCTTACGTTGCTGGATCATGGTCCCCATCGCTCCATCGAGGATTAGAATCCGCTCATGAAGAAGCTGCTCAATACTGCTATTCGTGTGGGCAACCGTCATCAACAACAATCCTTTCTTCAGCAATAGGATATCGCCTTCGATCCTAACTGGAGCACGCCTGTTCCCGCAAGAGCGTTCAGACGGCATCCTGGCGCGAGTGTTGCTCATATCTCCTTTTACAATTATTTCTGGCTCCTCCCCTGGCGAACTGGCTTTTCACTTAGTACGATGACGTCATCATGTGACTCTTGTATTGAGTGTACGTACCTTGGAGGTGACTATGGCCTCTCAACGTGCCCGGCAGTCCAGATCAGGCAAATCCACGCTGAAAATTATTGCCGTGTTTCTCAGCAGCTCCGACTCGCGTTGGTGGTTCATCCTTTTCAACCTACCAATACTGATTATGTGTCCCATCGCCGAACTCGACGAGGCCGAGGCTGAAGAAGCCGCTGAGCCTCTGCGGAAGGAATGGTATGTAAGCGGATTTCTTTTGCGTAGTTACCCGATTGGCGGCTCACTCAAAGTCGATGGCGACAAGATTCCGGACACCAGCTTTAATAGCGCAACGGGGGGAGGTCTCAAGATAGGTGTCTTCCCCTCATACAAGTCTGTGTTTGGTGCAGAGGTTGAGCTATCTGGTCATGGGGGATCAATCACGGCACCTCAAACGGTAGTAGGCAACACCGTACACTCCACTCAATTGGATACAACTCAGTTCAACTTCATGGTCAATGCCCTCGCTCGATACCCCGGCGACATCATTCAGCCATACGCAGGTGTCGGACTAGGATTCTCTATTCTGGGACTGGACGGCTACACACAAAGCTCCGACGGCATTCTCGAACCCGACGGATTTGCGGGGTTTGCTCTGCAAGGCATCATTGGAGTACGGCTGCTTGTCACAAACCATCTCTTCGGGTTCGTGGAATATAAACCTATGCTGTTTACTGGAAAGGAAGGTGACAGGTGTACTATCTGTACCAAGTACAGTTGCCGAAGACGAGCAAACTGTACGACGCCTCCGCTCCATACCCTTCAATTTCAATCCCATTGCGTGGCAGTCGGAGTCGGCTTTCGGTTCTGACCTCTGAAAGGAAGGGTCCGGAGCTCAAAGCGGTCACTCCCTACCAAGGTAGCGCTGTCCCCAGAGTTAATCACAGGACGGTAGAGGAAGGATGAAGTCACGAGCATCATCTGGCAACTGAAGAACTACGCGAAGGGAACTGTCCTGGCCATAAGCCATGCATCGGTCAGGACGGAAGCACTCGTCAATGTGTTCGATCGGGCTCATCAGAGCTGGAAATCATCATGGCCAAGGCTCCTCGGCTGGGTTGCGCCCCCACAGGCAGTTGATCTCTGCCAGGCCAGACTACAAATTGACAGTCTTCAGCCGATCCACATACCATGGACAGCCATGTTGATTCCGCATCTTGTCTCAAGAATTTTGTTGGCACTGTCTATTCTTGGAATCCCTGTTACCCTTCCCAGCCATTCTCATGGAGCGTCCTATTTCGAAGATGGTTTCTTGGGGCTTTCTCAGAAAGAACTGCACGAGAAACTTGGCATACCGCAGGCCGTGCGGGACCGAAAATCTGCCCTGCGCGTTTTTACATATTATCCGATTACCGACTGGTCAACGTACTTCAGCAAACTCGTGTCGCCTGAAAACGGCGAAGATGTGTACACCTTCTCGCGTGAGGGTATCGATATCCGCTATTCCTTCAGCTATGCGGTTGACCCGAACGATCACAGTGAGAACCGACTACTGACCGTACGGCTAGTAGACATCGAATTTTCCCCGGCCGTGCTGATCAGTCGACTCCCAGGTTTGATTCCGGAGTTTCATCCTTCGACCGATCCGACCAATCCTGCTTTTCGATCCAACATTTGGGTGCTGTTATTCAAAGGCCCCCCTTCGTCTGATGCCCGTTTCATCGTGAGGGAGCCAGGGAAGGAGCAGCTCGATTGGACGCTCTGCTATCAACTATTCTCGATGCGAGGGCTTCCTGATCGCTTACCAACCGAGGCGTTGATAGACCGTGTGGAGATCAGCACTCAGAGTCTGCAGTTGGTGACCCTCCAACAGCGGCACACCCATGAACGGATTCCGAATCCATACTCCCACCAATTCGACAAGCAAATTCCTCCCCTCAAGCCATCAGCCACATCAATCCCAGTTCCTAAGTATGCGGAGTAGTATTTGAAAGAGATACCGGAAGAGAGGGGCTTACCGCGAGACTTGTTGAAGTCGATCTTGCTGCACTTGTCCAGACGACACGGCTTTCTTTTTCATGACATCCATAGGACCACTATCACTCACATAGATCAGCACCGGGGCTCCAATTCCAATCACCATGAGGAGGCACAATCCTAACATCCGCATGAACTGGCTCTTGCTGAGGTACATCAGCAGCAACAAGACCACCGCAGCGGTGCCGGCATAGGTCACAATCTTGGATTGAGCCGGTGTCATACCTTCCATCGCGAAGTGAAACGACGGCATACTCCATCCATAATTCTTGGCTTGCTCTCTGACCTTCTGTTGCATCGACTGCATCATGGAAGGAGTTTTTGAAACAGAATCAGGCTGCTCATGCGTCTTCACTTTCGCGCGGTACTTTTCAGGAATTGTTTCCGCGGAATCGGTGTAGACAAGATCCCCGCGATCATCAATGTAGGAATAAATAGTCGTAGCCCACGCCTCAGCGCAGACCCCCTGTCCGAGCATGATGCACAGACACGTCAATAGGATCAGATCTTGAAGCTTTATGACCATCTGGCTGTTGCGTGTAACCATAAATATTGCAGGAGCGCTCAGCAATCTCTTGATTAAGTATAGCGCATCACATACCACGATGATTTCATTGAAGATTACTGGCCGTTCCTTGACTCGTGGGGAACCACGCTGTTAGCATTCTATTTTTTCTCCCCATGACTACTGAATCTCAACCCCTTGCCCTTGATCCCAATACTGAGGAACCGTCGTTCATTCGCCGCCGCCCGGTCCGAATCATCATCTATGTTGGGCTTGTGCTATTTGTCCTCATGGTCGTGGTCTGGCCACTGGTCGTTCAACTTAGTGATCCGGACTTCCAGAAGCACATCGAACAACACCGCGTCCTGGTTGGCATGACCAAAGAACAGGTACTGAAATCCTGGGGCGGACCACAGACCATCAATACGACATTCACCAAGGATGGAATACGACAAGAAGAATGGATTTTTGAAGATTGGGAAAGCTCGGCAATTGTCCGTCACCGCTACCTCTACTTCGAGGAAGGGACCCTGATGGGAGGATGGTACGAAGGTTCGCGCGAACGCCGCTCCCGCGATTTCCCCGCAGAAAAACCGCACCCAAAAATTCAGCCGTAGCCCTCCAACAGGCAGTCTACCTCGTGTGTCAGCGTTCCTCTCTGGCCGTCATGAACCCATCTGCCGCAGTTGTGCTTACGCTCGCTCGCCTCGCGACGAAGCCGAGGGCCTTGCTGGGCGTGGGCGAAGCGGACTTTGCGAACGACGACTGTGCGTGATTCAGCTGCAGTTAGGCTGACGTCTCCCGGATAGACAGTCGAAGCCGGCTCAGAAGGACTTCGGCACGCGCCTGATCAGAGACATCGACCATGACCCGGCTGACAAAGAACGGCACACCCGGATAGAGGCTACTGACATGTTCACCGTGGACGACGTAGGCGATACCGTTGCCGTCGAGCAAGCTCTTGATCATCGCGAGCTCGCCGACGTCTTGCGCATTGGTAAGATGAATCATCCGCATGAGCCGCCCGCCGATCGGTCGTTCATGCGTGAAACGTGCCCATTGGTTGCACTTTGCCGTCTCTCGCTTTACACTCGAACACGAGTTACGGAGTTTCTGTAATTCGCGCGCGCCGTTCCTGCCCCGGACCACCCGAGACTGTCAGCACGCGCTTCCACTCACGGATCTGGTAAATGGCCCAGGCATTCGGTTGGCCCTTGAAGAACGCGGTAGGATCCACGCCACTGGCATTGAGGAAGATTGGTTCGGTAAATCCCTCTTCTAACACGTAGTCGAGTAGCGATTCGGTCGTAAAGCCCGTCCCACGAAGGGTCACGTCGGCCAACACCGTGAGGATTTCGTCAGGATTCTGAATCGTTATTGGATTCATCAGCTGTTACTCTGTAATCCGAATTGTAACGACGCTCTACCCAAGAAGGCAAGACATCGTGCCTGCTCACATGAAGAAATCAGCGTTTCTTGAAGCGCTCCTCCGGGTCATGGACGACAAGCATCACTGGGCCTGGGAGCATTTTTCTTCCGGCCGACGCAGTAAAACCCAGCTCAAAACTCACTTTCAGCATGAGTACGCCGTCTATGTTCGAGACTTTCCCGTCTTCTTATCACGAATCCTTGGAACAAATCCCCCGCTTTCAGTCCGCCATATGCTGGCAGAGAACATCTATGAGGAAGAAACCGGAGGGCTCTCACTGGGGCAATCTCATCCTGAGCTTTTCCTGACGATGATGGAAGGATTGGGCTTCCGCCGACGGGATTTTGAACGCGCCCGCCTGCTGCCCGCAGCCCGAACCTATCGCACCTGGCTGGAGCACATGTCGAGCCATCGCCAGTGGGTGATTGCCGCTGCGGTCTTGACCATCTTCGTTGAAGGTAGCGTGAAGGATCGCAAGGAGATTCTTGCGCCTCCTGAGAACAAACATCCGGAAGATATCGAATCCATTATCAGCCTTCATCCCTTGGTCCGGTATCATGGAGTTTCGCCAAGCCGAATGGACCTCATTCGAGCCCACCAGATGGTTGAAGCAGGCCATCGACACGATGCCTACGACATGGTCCTCAATCACACACCACCCGCGCTTCGGCAATCAGTGCTGACATGCGTCAAAAAGAGCTTGTCTCTGTGGTTGAACTATCGCGATACGGTCGCTCGGGCCTGTGGCATCAAGCAACTCTCATGATCCGAGCCTTCCTCTCCTGGTGTGTATTCTTCCTTGCCATCAGCCATCACCCATCGGTTACAGGCGCTGAAATTCTCACAGACATGGCACTGATTCCCTCAGGAGAGTTTACGATGGGGAGCCCCGAGGGAAGCGATGGCTTTCCTGACGAACGTCCGGAACGACGGGTTTTCCTCAGTGGATATTTCCTTGACCGATTCGAAGTGACCAACGAAGCCTACGCCGCCTTCGTGCAAGCAACGGGTCATCGCACGCCAGCGAACGCCACCCAAGCCGCAACGCTCTGGACAAACAATCGTCCCATCCCGGGCATCGAACACCATCCCATCGTCAATGTGAGCTGGGAGGATGCCGACGCCTACTGCCGCTGGTCTGGGAAACGCCTCCCGACCGAAGCGGAATGGGAAAAGGCTGCACGAGGGACCGACAATCGACGCTACCCCTGGGGAAACGACTGGGACTTTTCCAGAGCCAACAGTGCCAGCCACTGGGCGCAACGGACGATCGCGTTCCAAAGCGGAGCGGATTGGGATGCCTTCTGGGGCAGCGGCGAGGGAGCTCGTCTGGCCAAGGAAAAAGGAATACAGGGAGAAGTCCTGACCATGCCAGTCGACAGTTTTCCTCAGGCAGTAAGCCCGTATGGCCTGCTCAGCATGGCCGGTAATGTCTCGGAATGGGTGCAGGACTGGTACGACCCAAATTACTATCAAAACGCCCCGCTCACGAACCCCACTGGTCCGGTTCGAGGTGCGATCAAAGCCATGCGTGGCGGGTCATGGCTCAAACCGGCTACCAGCCTCCGCACTCTAGCGATCGCGATTGGGGTACGATGGACAGCCGTCCCAGCGGCACGGGCTTTCGTTGCGCAAAAGATGCGTATTGACAGACGATCCCATCTTCCATCCGTCAATTCATATCGTTCACACCTCTGAACTGTGAATTCACAGTTCAGAGAGATCAGCGAGAGTGCGGTTTGAGGACAACCTCTACCTGTTCAACCCTCACCACAGGCATGATGAGGCCAACCCCTTCCTCCTCGTGCGAGAAATCATAGATGATCGACTCGGTGGGAATCAGCCCACCAACCATCACAACGACTACTTCCGCTTTTTCACGTTTGGCGAGACTTCGACTGATCAACCCGGCAAGTTTCTTGTTCGGCCTCACGCGCAGATTACTTGGGAACTCCTCAGGCTTGAATCGGACCATACCCCAACCTGTTGCATTGAACGCTGGTCCGACCGCCACCGTATAGCTCTTGGTGTCGGGATCGAATTGCGACAATTCTCCAGGCCAGATGAATGCCATATGCCAATTCAGAACAGGATTCCCCTCGCGTGCGACATCCCGCTCGCGATTCAGGTTAAAGAGCCGCTCATCATGTCCCGGATCATGGTGACCCTGGCCATAGACTGTGGCCCAATTGGGAGGCACCCCCTCCAGAGCCACAAGAAACGCTTCGATGGTGCTCCGCTCAATCAGAACATGTGTCCCAGGGGGAAGAAGAGAATCAAGTTTGGTCAGTGGAATGGTTCTCAGCTGGCGAAGTCCGGTTGCATCTTCCGATCGGATTGGAGACGGTACAAGAAGCAGACCTGAGAGGAGGAGAAAAGACAGCAGACCTGTGAAAGATCTACTCACTACCAGCATGACTCAGCAGTCGATTAAACGAGTCCTTCAAAGAGATCACGCCCTGATGATCGTCGGTGAGTACTCCAGCATCGATCAGGACCGCCATCCGGGGAGTTGGATTGAGCCGGCGCAGATCGGAATGAGTCAGACCATCCGTGGCCAAAGCCTTTTCATAGGTACCGAGCCAAGATTCCGTCACGGCGCGCAAGCCCGCATCCGTTGGCTTCATGCGGCCTAATCGCACTTGCTGCAGCAGCTTGATCAGCGGATCGGATTGAGCGATGCTCGAAATCGCGTGTTGCATCGCCTGTTCATCTGGCGTGGCCATCGGCTCTTCAATTCATCGAACAGGCGCCAGGCCCGCGGGGATCGCCGCAGCTGCCGCACTCGCCGGGGCTGACTGAGGACGGCCAGCTGGTCGTGCCCCCGACTCCAAAGGCAGAAAACTGTTTATCAACCTTGCTCGTCTTGCATTGGGGACAAGCAGCCTCTGCTGATCCCTGGATCAGCAGCTCAAAACGGTGATTGCATTCACCGCACACATATTCGAAGATAGGCATAGCTGAGGACTCCTTCGTTTACTGAGACCATTATAAAATCACCCGAGACTGAATCGCAACGACAGGGAACATATGTACCAGGAAGACAAAACGTTTGCGCTTCGCTTCACCCTGGAAGCCTCGTTTCCGGAGGACTATACCGGAGACGAAGATGAACGCAATTGGCTACAGGAATGGGAAGCCCGGATCAAACCGCAACTACTTAAATCCGTCTTTGAGTCGCTCCGCAAGCACGACGGTTGGACATCACACATCCGCAACCGAGGCGTATCACCAGCGGATGAAATCGAAATCGTATTGGCCAAGGATTTCTCACGACCTCTTCCCATCTCGCTGAAACGATGAGTCCTTCGGACAACAACCTCGGTCTGTATGTTCATATCCCCTTTTGCCACCGCCGTTGCCACTTTTGCGCCTTCTACCTCGAAATTGCTCGACCAGATCCGATGGCACGGTTTCACTCCGCCCTCATCCAAGAAATTGCACTCCACCGCCGGCAAGACTCCCTGAATGGCCGCGCCCTGCAGAGCATCTACTTCGGTGGCGGAACACCGACGTCCCTCCCAGCCAATCAGCTGGCCACGCTTCTGACCCTGATTCGAGAGACCTGGCCGACCAACCCCACGACAGAGATCACGGTGGAGGCACACCCCTCTTCCGTCACAGAAGGAGATCTCACAGTCTTGGCTGATGCCGGATTTAATCGGATCAGCTTTGGAGCGGAATCCATGACGGACAAGGATTTCGCCTCCATTGGCCGGTTTGGACAAGTGCAGGATACGGCGGCCGCGGTTCAGGCTGCGCACCGTGCCGGATTCAAAAATATCAACCTCGATCTGATGTATGGGCTCCCAGGCCAATCATTGCAGGGGTGGATACACACCTTGGAATCGCTCATGACGCTGACTCCATCGCATATTTCCTGTTATGCCCTCACCATTGAGGAGGGAACCAGGCTTGCCCAGGACATCGCTCGGAATCTTGTCCTGCCACCTGACGACATGCTTCAGCTTGACATGGAATCCGCAGCAGAGCATTTTCTTGCCAACGCAGGATTTTCCCGCTACGAAATTTCCAACTATGCCAAACCCGACTATGCTTGTCGCCATAACCTTCTCTACTGGACCGGTGGCGAGTATCTTGGACTCGGCCCAAGCGCACAGTCCTATCTCCATGGAATCCGGTTTGGAAATATTGCAGATCTCGAGGCCTATACGGCATGCTTGAACGACAATCATCTGCCGATGACCGACCGGACAATCCTCTCGGCATCCGAGCGCCAGCGAGATGCCCTTGTATTTGGCCTGCGCCTTCTTCGTGGGGTCCCTCGAAAGACCATCACGGCTGCGGAACGAGATCATCAGATCGACGAACTTGTCGCGAAAGGCCTGCTCGATGCCGATCGCGATCGAGTACGACTGACTTCCTTAGGACGGCGCTACGCTGATACGGTAGCGGAGCAACTGTTCTAAGTGGGCCATGGAAATAGGTACATCGAACATAACTGCACGGCCGTGATACTCACCCTCTTTCCAGCTCTTGAGTCTCTACCCCTGATTGACAAGACGGTCGCAATTAGAGAAGACTACTGGAGCTATTCGGAGGAATCTCATGCCGGTGAATATGGATCCGTCGAAAAAACGGCGGCGCCCCCAGACAACCACCGCCTCGGTGGCTGAGGACAGGTTCACGGGCGCCACAGCGACACCCCCACGAAAAAGCTTCGGAGAAGAAACAGAAGCGGATCGTGAAAAGGATTTGGCTGATGCTGAGCTGAAAAACTTATGGGATGCAACCGAAGTGATTGATATGGATAAAGCCTAAGCCCCTGCATGAGGCCCAGCGACCCAGAGTTGAACTGTATCTTCCAGGCCTGCTAGAAACTCCGCTCCATGCCGACACCTGCCATACCACAGACGATTCCCGACATCACCGAAGACGTACAAGTCGGTTCGGGAACCGGATTTGAGTCTCGTGTCGTCGCCTACAACTGCGACTGTCACACCTACCAACAAGTGATCGAGCTATTTTGCCGGTTTATTCCCGGGATGACCTCGACCAAAGCATTTGAGTTGGCCTATCGGATCGACCATGATGGGGAAGCCATCGTCTTCACCGGATCGACGGAACAGGCGGATGATATTGCAGCAAAACTTGCAGGGGGTGGGCTCAGAGTGGCTGTGCAGTAATCTCCAGGTCTGCTTACTTCCGTTTAGACGTGCTCTTGGCCGATTTCTTGTTTGAGCTTATCGGCGCCTTTGTGGCAACCGGCTTAGAAGCCTCGCCCGATTTCTTCACAGCCTTTGACGCGCTTGATTTATCCTTTTTCTCCGACGCCTTGGACTTGCTGCTCTGCGAATGCTTCACGGGAGTCATGTACGCGGAGGTGCGGTTGACCTTCACCAATTGGTCTCCGCTGAGCACGCGGACTTGATACAGCTCAAACAGCTTGCTGATGGCTTTCGTGTCGCCTCGTCTCGCCGCATTCAAGAGCTTGCGGCGTTGATTCATCTCTTCTTCTTCGGTATGCGAAGCAGCTCGTCGTTCCATGCCCATCCTTCCTCAACACAGGCTGACCGACTGATCGGGGCTGCTGTGGTCTAATACCTACCCCAGCCAGCCTGAAAAATTGCCGAAGTATATCAGAATTATGACGTTTTGGGGAATATCGAATATTGTGCACCGTGGAAGGCATCACCCCATAGCTCTCATAACAGAAAGAGGCCGCAGGCTTGTGCATTTCACTCTTGAGTGGCATGACAAAGCACCGGTATAAGTATAGACGTCTCATATTTTTTCTAAGAGGAGATCCATGATGGAACATACACCAGAATCTTCGACTGTCTCCGATGACCCTCAAGCGCGCGATCTCCTACGCAGAGCCTTCGAAAGGACCGCACGGTGGCCAAAAGACTTTACGGGGTTTACGGCTGACCTCACCGTGAATGTGAACGGAAAAGAAACCAGCAGCCCCGTCATCGTCAAGGGTCCCCGCGAGGTATCCGTTCAACTAGGCGATGGCGACATCCAAAAGTGGGTGCAAGAGCAATTGGGCATGATCGCAGTCCATCGTGGACCACGGAGCTTTGAGGAGTCTGATGGGAAATACTCGCTCACGATGGAGGAAGACGGTCACCCGTTCGGCACCAAACTGAACATCCATGGCTCCAATTCCTTCTACCGGGTCAAGGACAACCGCATCACCCAGATCAACCGGAAGATGGCCCATCCTGGCATGAACCCCTTCGCCTTTACGATCAACGTTGAGGAGAGCGCGATCACACAGGACCAGAAAAATCTCACGACCAAGTACACGGTCTATTACTATTCGCCAACCGACGGCAAACTGACCAACGTAGAAAGCTTCACCGACACCCATCTCCGCGTCGGCTCCTCAGACCTTCCAGCGACCAGGCGGATTATCACCTACGAAGATGGCCAGGTCATCGTGAAGAGCCTGACCTTCACCAACCACAAGTTGCTCTAGCGATGGACTTACGCAAAGACTTTCCTCGCAGCATGAAATTCAGCCTGGCAGGCTATGCCCACCTCGCCCGTATGATCGACAAGTGCCGGGCCGTGCTTGCCGGAACAGAGGGGGAATATATCTACCCTTGTCCCATGGACGAACGGCTGATGGAGTTCGCAGGAATTACCAGCGAGCAGTTCACAGCTGCAGTGAAGGCCAATTCGACCGATGAAGAAGTCGCCAAGTGGCTTGGGAAAACGGCACAACCACATCAGCCAGCTGAATTGGAAGAATGGAATCAGCAGCTGTTGGCACGCGGACCAAGTTCTCCGGAAAGTGCGGCTCGATTCAACAAATACCTGGCCGCCATCGATCCCTCGCGCACCGACCTCACCGCCTGGTCGGATGTGCAGGACTTGGAAGAAGGGCGGGTCGTTCCGAGACGAGAGCCGGCACATCAGTCTCAGTAAGTAAGCGCCGGGTATTTGCCGAGGTAGGTAGGGTTTTCCGCCTGCGCCACCATGAAGTGCGCCACATCAGCGCGGGAAATAGCCCCCACGCGCATGCCTTCCACAAGGTTGTCCAATACGCGATAGTGGCCAGTCATTGCGCCGCTCGTTAAGCGGCCCGGGCGCACCATTGCCCAGCGCGAATATCCGCTGGCAATCAGCCGCTCCTGCTCACTTTTGTCCACATAGGCTCTCTTGAGAAACAGCGTGAAGAGAACCTTCATGGGGATCGAGTTGTAGCCCCAGCTGTCGCCGGCGCCGAAACCAGTGAGCACGATGAGTGTTGGAGAGGAGCCCATCTCTCGAATCGTTTGCAACAGGATGCGTGCAGAGTCGGAGAACAGCGTCGTGGCGAAGGGGCTCTTCACGCCAAGGGTCACAAGGACAGCATCAGCCCCCTCCACTGCGGCTTTTACATCGTTTGGGTTTGTCGCACTGCCCTGCACCCTTCGCAGTTTGGGGTGGCCTGGAAGCGGAACAACCCGGCGCGATAAGGTAGCAACCTCATGCCCATGCTGTAATGCAAGACGCGTGACCTCAAGCCCAATACCAGCCGAGGCTCCGATAATGGCGATCTTCATGTTCCCTGTGTTCTTGTGTCAAAACCTAACAATGCCTAGCTGGACCGACCTGAATTGCAAATCTTCGCTCAAACACATTCTCAGCCAGTTCGGAGGCTCTGGTCAAGCGCTGCTAGCCCGGATAATTCACGACTCGTGACATAAAAAAGCCATCGAGGCTCCGAACT
>ERZ1292630.4045-Hain-H41-02um-R3-4045-length-12556-cov-8_pt1 | contig 12556 bp, 10 predicted proteins | sample MGYA00564408_ERZ1292630 | MGnify/ENA primary metagenome ERZ1292630 (study PRJEB36523, sample SAMEA6512641) | groundwater metagenome | collected 2019-01-08 | study: AquaDiva: Metagenomics assemblies of 32 groundwater samples | reverse complement strand
GAAAGAGTAATTTCACGACATTCTGGGAGGAAGTCGGTTATGTGGTGCAGTTGATTGCCTCTTTCCCCGGCGTGGAGTTGATGATCAAACCACATACCCGCGGCGGCTGGCAGCAAACCCTGACCAGGGATTCCTCGCTGCGGCGACTGCCGAACGTGAGCGTGGCGGGTGGCGGCATTCATTCCGTCCATCTGTTGGAGTGGGCGGATGTCATCATTGATCTTGCCACCTCGGTTTCGTTTGAGGCAGTCAAGGAAGGCAAGCCGGTGCTGGCGGCTGACTACCTGATTGCAGGACGTTCCACGGTGGCTCATTACATGCCCGAGACAGAACTGCGTTGCCGGGATGACGTGTACGAAAAGATTGATGGCTTTCTTCGCAACGGCTGTGATTCCTTCTATATCGAGGAACATCGGCAACGCTTCATCGACGAAATGCTCCATGTCGGAGGACCGGATGTATTGCCGCGTTTTGTGGCTTTGCTGGAGTCGCAGGTACGGACAAGACCCGCAGCGGATCAGGTCCAGCAGAGGGATCGTGTCCCAGCTGAAGAATCAGCGGAAGGTGTGCAGACAACGGTGCTTGCGGAAATTCAGAGCTCCGAGCAAGCTCAGTTGCCAGCTGAATCACCAGCTGAATCACCAGCTGAGTTACCAGCTGAAATAAATGAGTCGGCAATACCGTCCGTCGACGTAGTGATCCCGGTCTACAACGCGCCTGCGCTGACGCGGCGCTGCATCGACTCTGTCGTTGCCTGCCTTGGCCGCTCCATTAGATATATTTATGTCCAGGATGACGCCTCCGACGCCGAGACGCGCGAGATGCTTGACCAGTTGCCGTATGAGTGTGTGCGTGTCCATCATGCACCGAAGAACCAGGGTTTCGGCTTGTCGGTGAATGAAGCAGTCGGCCGCTCCGATGCATCCTATGTGCTGGTGCTCAATTCGGACACTGAAGCAAGCGAGGATTTTCTGCCGCCGTTGTGCGCCGCGATGGTGGCTGATCCACGGTTGGCGGTCATCATCCCCTCTGGCAACTACTATGCCACTTACGACCTCAACCAGTATCCCCGGCAGCCAGGCGGTTATATCCTGACGCACCGTCTGCGTGGCTACGCGTTTCTGATCCGGCGCGCTGTGTTCCAGGAAATCGGTGGCTTCGACCCGGTGTTCGGCCGCGGCTATTACGAGGATATCGATCTGGGCCGCCGGCTCGACTTGCTTGGCTGGCGTATCGGCGTGCATCCCACCGCGAGCATCTACCACAAGGGCGGCGGCTCGTTTGGCCGCAGCCTGTCTTATCTGGAGCTGGTGCGGCATAACCGTAACCTTTATTTCTCACGCTACCCCAATGCACGGCGCAACGTTTTGCTTTTCTCGGCTCGCCGCTCGCTGGAGGATCTTCCGCCGGACCTTCTTGATGCAATCGAGATCGTGTTCCGAGAAGGGGGATGCGTCCATTGGCTCACGCGTAAACCTGTTCCCCAGCTTTTTTGCCTGCATATGCCCAACAGGTCCATGAGTCTGGGCGTGGTGGCCAGACTTTCGCTACATGGCTGGCTGCGTCCGGATAAGCGCGTCTCCGAAATATGGATGCTGCCTGATGTCCCGCGCCCGCTGCGCACCTCACTCGTTTTCTGGGGCCGTGCGAACGGAATCAAGGTGCTCTCGTGGGACGAGGCTGCGGCAGCGTGAATCTCTGCTACCAGGAGGGAGCTCCCCCAAATAATCTCTGGAGGGGGTTACATGTGATATTTAGGTCACTACTGGAAGACAAAATTTCTAGGGAGGCCCATAGGCAGGTATGAAATATGGCTCGGGAGATCGCAGGCTGGAGGCTTTTGCACATGAAGAATTAGCCGGTTCATCCAGCCCACTGCGAGGTGTTTATGAATGGCGCAATATGCTGGCAAAGTTCACGTTATTCTTTTTTGGCATAGCCATGTGGTACAAGTGGCCGAGTTATTACGGCTACAGTCTTTTAGTCTTAGTCTGGGTTTTAGATGGTGGTCTAGGCAGATTCAGACAGACGATTAAGGAACCTTTTGTATTGGCAATTCTCATTTTTTGCGCTGTATTGGCGCTGGGAATTCTCTGGAGTGACTACCCAAAATCCGGTTATTTTAGATGGAATAAATATTTCGTATTCCTGATTTTTATTCCTTTTCTGGCCCTTTTGAATAAAAAGCGCTTACCGTGGGCAATCGGTGGTCTGCTAATAGGATATTTCAGTGTTTTCCTTACGGGTGTCTACCAGTGGATAACTATGGGAGAACAAGGTACTTCCATCCCGAACCTTATCAGAATGAATTACCTGCACTTTTCGGTGATGCTGGGGATCGGGGTCATACTGGCGCTCTACCTTGCAGGCACAAGCAACAATAGAAAAATAAAATCAGTATTGTGGCTTCTTGCGGTTTTGTTACTGTTTATTCAGTTTAATCAACATGGGCGGGGCCCTCTTCTGGCCACAGTTCTTACATCAGTGTTTTTGATCTTTATGCTCTACAGGACAAGAATCAAAACACTTCTTGGTGTTATGGCATCGTTGACTATTGTAGTTTTGATTCTTGCATACAGCAGTGACAATTTCCAAGCAAGGGTGGCTCAAGCTCAGAGCGATATTGAATTTCTCCAACAGGAAAAATACGCCACCAGCTTAGGGTATCGCCTTGCCATCTGGGATATCGGTCTGCACGCCATCGCGCAAAGACCTTTGTTTGGACATGGCTCGGGGATGGCACTAAGCTCTTTTGAAAAAAATGTGGAAACATACAAGGGCGGCCTCTACACACATATATGGAAGGAGCCAAAATTCCATTACCACAACGATCTGATTGAGATTGGAATATATGTCGGAGCGCTTGGTCTCATGGCTTATGCATTTTTCTTGTGGAGTTGGTTCCAAACGCTAAGGGCTCACCAGCTAACTATCTTGGGAGCGGCTTTGGTGTGTTATGTATTTCTGGCAGGCCTAACGGATACAACCCTTATTTATAATAGTGTTCCCACGCTGCTTCTTGCTATAACTGCCATCGCCATCAGCTGGCAAAAAGAAAATGGGACACTCCGGATCTAAAGAAAAACTGTCAGTCCAAAGACGGGTTTCTCTGAGAGCAAAGGATTCCGGTGAGGAGTGTGTATTGATGGCCATAAAATGACATTGGACGGACAGATGATGACTATAGTAGACCCCGGTTTTCGGATAATGAATTAAGATGGTAGCCTGCGATAAAAAGGGGCAGGTTATGAGTGAGACGAAGCGTAAGAATTTTACAGGTGTCTTCAAGGCCAAGGTAGCACTGGAAGCGATCCGAGGCATCAAGACGGTGAACGAAATTGGTCAAGAGTTTGGGGTACATCCGCCGCAAGTTGGTTTGTGGAAGAAGGAACTGCAAGAGCAGGCATCCAGCCTGTTTGATGCCAAGCGCGGCCCGAAACCCGCCGACCCGTCTGCTAGTCCCAAGCGGCTGTATTCTGAGATCGGGCGGCTGAAGATGGAACTTGACTGGCTCAAAAAAAGTCTGGGATTTGCCTATAGATGAGTGTAGGCAATGGATCGGCACTATCGAACCACTGGCGCTGACCCGGCAATGCGAACTGACAGGTGTGGCGCGTTCCACGGTCTATGCGCCACATCCAGCCGCAAAGCCGGACGAGCAGGAATTAGTGTTGTTATCGGCGATTGATACCGAATACGCCCCGCAGGAAGTCCCCTTTTGGGGACACACGGCATCCATTTTACGGTGGCCGCAAGATCAGGCATTACCTGCGGGGTTTAGGGTACCAGATCAACCGCAAGCGGGTGCAGAGACTGATGGGTATATTAGGTCTGGCTGGCATGGCGCCGGGGCCGAATACCAGTCTTTCGCATCCGCAGCACAAGGTTTATCCCTACCTGCTCAGAGGCGTGGCGGTGACCCGGCCCAATCAGGTATGGAGCACAGACATCAGCTACATCCGCCTGCCGCGAGGATTTGTGTACTTAGTAGCGGTGATCGACTGGTACTCGCGCAAAGTGCTGGCATGGCGGTTATCGAATACGCTGGATAGCGGGTTCTGTGTGGACTGCCTGGAGCATGTGCTACAGGCATACGGCGCCCCCGATATATTCAATACCGATCAGGGCTGCCAGTTCATCAGTGAAGCGTTTATCAGCGCGCTCAAGGCGCGCTGCATCGCCATCAGCATGGACGGGCGCGGGCGGGCATTGGACAACATCTTCGTGGAACGGCTCTGGCGTAGCGTCAAGCACGAAGACGTGTATCTGAAAGGGTACGCCACCCTCCCGGAGTTGCTGCTGGGACTGACGGAATACTTTGTATTTTACAACACGGAAAGAACGCACCAATCGCTGGGCTACAGCACACCGGATGGGATCTACCGGACAGCGAGCGGGGGCGGAGCAAGCATTGTGGATAAATTCAGTGAGAGAAAAAATCTCGCTCAGGAACAAAATACAGAAATAAAACCGGGGCAGCGCCGTTCCGCTGCATGTGAAAGGTTACCCTTTTAAACTCGACTCAATATTATTGTCTTGACCGAGGGGTCCACTTTACAGATTCGCCGTCTTGACGAGAATCTCACCTTTCTGCGTACGCGTGCTGCCCTACCCGATGCTCGCTGGCGCCGCTTGCCCTACGTCCTGCGTGAACTCGCCACGCTACGTTATCATCACTATGCCATGGGGTTGGAGAGTTTCGGCAGCGACCTTCTGTGTGTGGAAGGGAAGTTAACGGGTAAGACACAAGGAGGTCGCGCCTTGATAAATCCGAAACTATCTATTTGTATTGGAACCTACAATAGAGCGAAATTCATCGGTGAAACTCTGGACTCCATGCTTGTACAATTGGAACCCGGTGTTGAGATTGTCATCGTGGATAATGCATCATCTGATAACACTTCCGAGGTGATAGCGCAGTATTTGTCACGCCACCCTGAGATTCATTATTTCCGTAAGCAGGAAAATACAGGCTTTGACCGCAACTATGACGAGGCTGTTGGTTATGCGAGGGGAGAATATTGCTGGCTGATGTCCGATGATGACTTGCTATGTCCTGGTGCTATTGCCAAAGTACTGTCTGTTCTTGGGGGTGAAGATGACCTGATTGTTGTCAACTCAGAAGCCAGAAATGCGGACTTATCCGTTGTACTCGAGAGTCGGCTGATGAAACTTAATATTGACAGGGTGTATCGCGAGGCTGATCACGAGATTTTCTTTGCTGGAGTTGCCAAGTACCTTACGTTTATCGGTTGTTTGGTTATTCGACGCACTTACTGGCTCTCCAAAAGTAGTTCTTTTTATTATGGAACAGGGTTTATTCATGTTGGTGTAGTCTTCCAGAGCCCGCCTGTTGTGAACGTCAGGGTGATGGCTGAACCCTCAGTCATTATTCGCCTTGGTAATTCAACATGGAGTTCTGTCCGTTTCGAAATTTGGATGCTCGAGTGGCCAAAGCTGATCTGGTCATTCCCGGATTTTTCTGATACAGCCAAACGAAAGATTTGCCCGCGCGAGCCGTGGCGACGCTGGGATGTACTGTTAAAACATAGGGCACTGGGAGTCTATACAAGGGCCGAGTTCAGCAAGGTCTGGCCGACTAGTGCTGGCGGGGTTGCGCGTACGGCCGCTTATCTTCTGAGCATCTTCCCCGAATCATTGGCAAACTTTCTAGTGATGCTCCATCTCTCCTTGTTGGGCAGGAATAAAGAAAGGGTATTGCATGACTTACTGCACAGTCCCCATGCAGGCGTATTGAGCCGTTCTCTGGCACGGATTATGGGCAAGAGAGTCAGCTCGTAATTTTCCCAGTCATTGAGGTTTCTCACACCACACCAATAAGCATCTGCAATTTCTGATTGGTGCTGACCTGCTCCCCAATTTAATCCGAAGTCAACACAGATTCTGCGGTTAGAAAACTGTCTGCAAATCTGTTCGGTGTCAGAACCAATGAAACTCTGCCTATTTCCTCAGGCGACAATAGTGTCGTCGCAACGCGCATCATTACGAGCGCAAGCAGGATGGGATGCTCTCCCAAGTATGATGGTAATCAACTGCGGCCCGCCTGAAATATTTTCTGTTGGAATATCGCGGTCGCCTCCTTCAATATCCCCTCTAAAGAAGTCAAAGCAGGCTGATATCCAAAGTCAGCGGCACGGGTGTTCAGCGAGTAGTAATGGGGCTTGCTACCCGTTGCATTAACGCTGGCGGTTGCTTTGGCCGTTTCATACTGCAGACCAAATCTTTCCTGCATCGCTACGAGTAAAGTAGGTTTATTGATGGGCGCGCAACTATAGCAATCAACTACGGTATTGACAGCAGGTGCAAAAAGTAGCGTACTCACTAATTTATAGAAATCTGAGGGGTGCAGAAAGTCACGTACGATGTAGTCAGGCGAGGTCTTCAACACTATTTTGTCTCGAATGGCGCGCAGAATATCCGTGATTAGAAAGCGTGCTGAGATATCTTGTGTGCGACTGAAATAATTGAACACTCGTATATCGATGATTGATAGTTCAGGGTGTGCGCGATGCCTGCACTCTGCATGTAGTTTAGCGACGCCATACCATTCATGTGGTGCCGGATTGTTTATTGCCACAACGGCTGGCGTATCGCGGTTCGCCGGCTCGTTAAAGTTAGAACCGTATGCAGCGCCACTACTTAAAAACAAGTAGCGACATGCCGGGTGAGTTTGTAAGTATTCCAATACCATCTCATCAAAACGCAATGTGATATTGAGGATCGAATTACCCAACGCCACCGCCTGCGCCGGGTTGCCGACACCAACGAAGTTAATGACGGCATCGAACTCCTGCTTGGCAAATCCAGAAAATTCATCTACCGGATAGCGTCCTGACAGCCCTGTGGACACTAGCCATTTCGTCACCTTATCTGGGTGGCGCGCAAACAAGTGTAGGTATTTGTTTTCCGAAGCGGAAAACGAAACGATCAAGTCTTTGGCAATCTGGCTGGTCGCTCCGAGAATTGCTATTCTTATCATGTTGATGTATTGGCTAACCGTTCAGCTTCGGAAGCTGCTCATCCAGTTTTGACCCAAAGGCCAAGCGTGGACGGCATTCTGTCGCCCCATCCATCATGATTTCAATGAGCAGCGGACCTTTGTTGTCTGCTATCAGGTTCAAGACACGATCCATATCCGCTGCGTTAGCGGCACGGTGGGCCTCGATCCCATAGGCCATTGCAATATCAGTGAATGAGGGGCTGCTGTAGCCTTTTCGAGTCGATTGGTCACGACCGTCGAAATACATATCTTGGAAATTTTTGACCATGCCTAACACAAAGTTGTTCATTACGATAATGGTCAGGTCCAATCCCAGGCGATTAAGCGTGTCCAGCTCCTGAATATTGATTTGCAGGCTTCCATCCCCCGTAATCACGACAACCTTGTTCTTGGATTGAATGGCTATCCCCAATGCTACGGGCAAGGCAAAACCCATCGCCCCCATCCCTCCGCTGTAATGAACGGCCTGATTGGAAGATAGACGCAAGCTTTGTGCAGCCCACATTTGATGATTACCTACATCACAAACGTAATCAATGGAGTGCTTAGCCAAAATGCGATTCAGCTTTTTGAAAATCTCACTGGGGCTGATTTTCCAGTCCGCATATTCATTATGCTGAGCCCGATCGCGTCGTATTGATAGCTCGGTCACCCAGTTTTTGTCCAGATTTGGGAATGCGACCTCTTTGAGGGGGAATGCCCTGAAAAAACTTTCAGCCGTCACGCACATATTCAGATCAGCATGAACTCGATTACTCAATTGTGAAGGGTCGATGTCTATTTGGACGATATGCGCTTGACGAGCAAAATCTTCCACGTCTGAACCCGTTTGCCGAACATCAAGTCGCGCACCCACCACGATCAGCAAATCACAGTTCTGTACTGCCCAGTTGGCCTCACGATTACCATAGCTGCCGATCATGTTGAAGTAATTATTGCGTGCGATCACCCGTTCATGACCCATGAGCGTTGACACATACGGGATACCTAGCACATCTGCCGTCAACAGCCACTCGTCCATCGCATCTGCCCAGCGTGCTCCACCGCCGATGCAAATCAACGGACGCCGCGCATCCCTACATAGGTTCTCCAAATTCTTCAGGTCGTTCAAGCATATTTCAGATCCCGTTCTGATTTCCAGTGGCATGTTTAACCATTTCTCAACCAGCGCATCTGGGATCTCGGCTCGTTGAACATCGTTTGGAATATCCAGTAACACCGGACCTTGGCGTCCACTTAGCGAAATTGACAAAGCCTTGTGCAATTCCGGCAACAAATCATCGGAATTATCCACCCTCACTGCGTATTTGGTCAGTGAGCGGACAACTTCAACGATGTCCAGCTCTTGAAAACCTTGCTGTCTAATGGACCGATCGCCCTTGAGTTCACGGGTGTTAACTTGTCCTGTAATAAATAAACAGGGTACAGAATCGAACCAGCAACTGCCGATGCCGGTTATCAAATTGGTCGCGCCTGGGCCACTAGTCCCCATGGCCACCGCGATCGTTTTTCCCTTGGTATGCCTTGCCACGCCCTCCGCAGCAAACGCGGCAGATTGCTCATGGTGCATTGAGATGATGTTGAATTGCCCCGACTCGGCGAAACTATCTAGAAGATGTGTAATCATTCCGCCCACGAGTTCGAAACAGGTTTGGACCCGATGGGTTATCAGAAGTTTGGCGAATGCGTCAGAAGATTTCAATGCGTATCCTATGTTTTCGTTATTCTAGAAGTTCACACCAAAGAATGCTTCGGTTTTATCGGCCACGAAATTCAGCATCTCTTCGTTCAGGCCGGGATACACACCGATCCAGAAGGTGTCGTTCATCACCTTGTCGGTATTGACAAGTTCGCCGCTAATTCGATAGGTACGGCCTTCGAAGTACGGTTGGCGCGTGAGGTTGCCAGCGAACAGCAGGCGCGTGCCAATCTTGTATTGATTCAGATATTTCAACAACTCGACCCGCGCGACACCCGCCGATTCTTGTACAGTGATCGGGAAACCGAACCAGGATGGATCGCTGTCAAGTGTTGCTTCAGGCAGGATCAGGAATTCCTCACAAGATTTCAGCCGATCTTTGAGGAAGACAAAGTTGTGTTTGCGTGCCTCGATGAACCCAGGCAGCCTGTCCATCTGCGCCAACGCGCAGGCTGCTTGCATATCCGATATCTTGAGGTTGTAACCAAGATGTGAGTAAGTGTACTTGTGGTCGTAGCCAAATGGTAGCGTGCCAAGTTGCCAGCCAAAACGCTTGCCACAGGTGTTGTCCTTGCCGGGCTGACAATAACAATCACGTCCCCAGTCACGAAAGGATTCGATGATACGTTTTAGGTCGTTATTGTTGGTGAAGATTGCTCCACCCTCGCCCATGGTGATGTGGTGCGCGGGGTAGAAGCTCAGGGTACCGATGTCGCCGAAGGTACCGACAAGCTTTCCGTCGTAAGTAGATCCAAGCGCATCGCAGCAATCTTCAATCAGCCAGAGGTTATATTTTTTAGCAATGTGGGTGATTTTGGCGAGATTGTATGGATTACCCAGCGTATGGGCCAGCATAATTGCTTTAGTTTTATCCGATATGGCGGCCTCGACCAATGCCGGATCAATGTTGTAAGTGGGAATGTGCACGTCGACAAATACCGGCACTGCTCCGTATTGTAGGATGGGGTTAACCGTGGTGGGGAAGCCAGCGGCAACGCTAATGACTTCGTCACCCGGTTTGATAGCGCGTTCACCGAGTTGCGGTGAAGTTAATGCTGAAAAGGCCAGCAGGTTGGCAGATGAGCCGGAATTAGTGGTGAGTACGTGTTTTACACCTAGAAAATTTGCCAAGCGCTGCTCGAAGGCATCATTGAAACGTCCTGTGGTCAGCCACCCATCTAACGAAGCATCGACCATGTTTCTCAGCTCGCTCGCTCCAAGCACTTTGCCAGATGGCGGGATAACGCTGGTGCCAGCTTGAAATGGCTTTTCCGCAAAATGCAACGCACTGTATTGCTCGACCAGATCGAATATCTGTTGTTTCAACTCTACCTTATCCACTTCAAACCCCTGCTCAGTATTTTTAAATACTATCGTTATACGCGCCGATCTGATGCAGCGTTAGCTCACGCATGTCTTTTCCGTCTCGATATGTGCGATGCCATTCGATGATTGCACCCAATGTTTCTTCGAGATGCCATCTTGGGTGCCAGTCCAAACGTGCTTTTGCCTTAGAGCAATCCAGCTTCAGATAATGCGCCTCATGCGGATGATCGCCCCCATCCAGCACCCAGCCCGCGTCCTCGCCCCAGGCTTTAGTCAGTCTCTCCACGATCCATTGCACGGGCTTAGCATCTTCATCGTTCGGCCCGAAATTCCAGCCTTCGGCATAGGCGGAATCTTCTTCATACAGCTTCTGCGCCAATCGCAAGTAGCCGCTCAGCGGCTCCAGTACATGCTGCCACGGACGGATGGCGTGCGGATTGCGTATCACTACCGGGCGACTCCCCGAAATTGCACGCATGATGTCTGGTATTAATCTGTCATCCGCCCAGTCACCGCCACCAATCACATTGCCCGCTCTGGCGGAAGCCAATGCAACGCCATGCTCCTTATATTTTTCAGGATGGAAGTATGAGTTACGGTATGCGGCAGCCACCAACTCCGCGCAACCCTTGCTGCTGCTGTAGGGATCGTATCCGCCCATCGGTTCGTTTTCCCGATAGCCCCACACCCACTCGCGATTTTCATAGCATTTGTCGCTGGTCACATTCACCACCGCCTTTACACTATCAGTGCCGCGCACGGCCTCGAGCAGGTTCACCGTACCCATCACATTGGTTGAGTAGGTCTCGACCGGCTCAATATATGAATAGCGTACCAGTGGTTGTGCCGCCATATGGAAAACAATTTCGGGTCTATGTTCGGCAAACACCGTGCGCAAATGCTCCAGATCACGGATATCGCCGATGATGCTGGTCATCCCTTTGCCGACCTCGGCGACTTTGAATAAGCTCGGATTCGTCGGTGGAGCGAGTGCATAACCCACTACCTGCGCGCCCATGGATTGCAACCAGAGTGACAGCCAGCTTCCTTTAAAACCGGTGTGCCCGGTTAACAGGACGTGCTTACTTTTCCAGAATATCCGATTCATGACCAAACTTTCCATGGAGCCTTGCCAGATTGCCACAACTCTTCGAGATGCATCTTGTCGCGTAGCGTATCCATCGGCTGCCAGAAACCATAATGATGGAATGCCGCCAGATTTCCTTCCTCTGCCAAACGTTCCAATGGATCGTGCTCCCAGATCGTCTTGTCATCGACAATGTAATCAATAACTTTAGGTGATAGCACAAAGAAGCCGCCGTTGATCATCGCGCCATCCCCCTTGGGTTTTTCTCGGAAGCAATTAACCTTGCTGCCGTCCATGTCCAAGGCACCGAAACGCCCGGGTAGAGTGGTCGCGGTCAGAGTGGCTTTGACGTTTTGCGCCTTATGGAAAGCGATCAGCTTAGTGATATTGATATCGCTCACTCCATCGCCGTAGGTAAAACAGAAAGCCTCTTCATCTTTGACGTAATCCGCCACTCGCTTCAAGCGACCACCGGTCATGGTTTCCTCACCGGTATCCACCAGCGTCACCCGCCAGGGTTCAGCATTGCGCTGATGAACTTCCATTTTGTTAAATTCCATATCAAAGGTGACATTCGACATGTGCAGAAAGTAGTTGGCAAAATACTCTTTGATCACATAGCCTTTATAACCGCAGCAGATAACAAAGTCATGGATACCATGAGCCGAATAGGTCTTCATGATGTGCCATAAAATTGGCTTGCCACCAATTTCAACCATGGGCTTTGGTCGAGTAGATGTTTCCTCAGTAATGCGAGTACCGAGACCGCCTGCGAGAATGATTGCTTTCATATTATTCCTTCATATCATCATTGCGAATTGCCGGATGGGGTGAAGCATTTCCCCAACTTCGTTCTACGCCTGATAGTAACCGCAATAAACACACTATCACCTTGGAAAATTACACCGATCTGCATTCATGAAGCAAGGTAAAGGCTTGGTATACGTGTTGCCGATTACCCTGGCGGTCTACATTGTAACGCTGAACAGGGATTAACCCATTGCCGAGACCGCACACTACTTTCGTCTGTATGTTGGTTACGTCTTCATATTTCAGAAAAAGTTGCACTTCGTTGTTGAATCCACGAAACTGCACAAATCTGATCCTGTCGGTGTCGAACAACAACGGAACAACAGTGAGATAACAGCGAATATGGTTACATTCTTTAAGAATATTTTGTCAGTTTTTCTGGTGGCGCTTTACGGGCTAAAGGGCGGCTACACCAAAGTGAATGTTAGGGGCCAGTCGATCCGCGTCGCCGTGGATCATTGGCGGACTCTGATGCGGGCCAAAACTTATTCCATTAAGGAACCGGATACGCTGGACTGGCTCGACAGCTTCGAGTCCGATTCGTGTTATTTTGATCTGGGCGCAAATATCGGTCAGTATTCGCTGTACCCCGCGAAGAAATATGGCGACAAGG
>ERZ1292630.4044-Hain-H41-02um-R3-4044-length-12556-cov-8_pt1 | contig 12556 bp, 6 predicted proteins | sample MGYA00564408_ERZ1292630 | MGnify/ENA primary metagenome ERZ1292630 (study PRJEB36523, sample SAMEA6512641) | groundwater metagenome | collected 2019-01-08 | study: AquaDiva: Metagenomics assemblies of 32 groundwater samples | reverse complement strand
AGCTGATAGCTTCGCACGGGACGGCGCAGGTCAGTTTTCGATGTCATTTTTCGAACTTTTTTCTGCATCTCCGACCCCTTTTTCCTCCAGTGCTCCAGACAAGCGAGGAGCCCTTTCATGCGGAATTGATCGCTCTCTTTTCCCTCTTTCAATCAGAACAAACGGACCCATCTCACTCGTGCATCGATCATTTGGAGGATGCATGTAACGATAATTATGCCCCCCCCAAGTATCACTGCCCAGACGCCGAGATGCTTCCGTTAACAGGATGCTGACGTGATGGTTGTCGCGCCCCCCCCGCACATTTCAGCCTGTCTAGACTAACTCCTCCACCCCCGCCCCTCCTTCTCTTCCAATGCGGTGTGTCGCCGCAGCATTAGCCGTGTTCGTCCTCTTGATCGGAGGGGCTTCCGCGGCCTGTTCGGACGCGTCCACGAGGTCGACATGCAACGCGCAGACGCAGCAAAACCAGATTACGTGCGTGTGGAACTCGGTTCTCAGCAGATGCGTGGATGATCAATGCGTCACCATGAACGTGACCAAGTGCGCCGAGAACGACTGCGTGCCCACACCATACAGCAGCGTCTTCGCCGCAGGCCGCGGCCCTTGCGTCAACCCCGACGTCTTCTGTGCCTTGCTCACCCAACCTGACTGCATCAAGTTCCCGAAGTGCGCTTGGCGGTCTAATTCCTACTGCGGTGTCGTGCAAGCCTCGACGCCAGGCACCACGTCCGTGGTTTGCGAAATCAAGTTCCCGACTTGGTCCCTCGCCCTGCTCGTCATGTGGTTCTTCATCATGGGCATCCTGGCGTTCATCATTTTCCTCATCATGAAGAAGCAACGCCAGGCGGCCATCAAGGGCGTTGAAACGCAGGAAGTGGTCGTGGACAGCGTCCAGATCCGAGACAACTTCAACCTGCAGCAGCCCCTGAATCACTAAAAAACAAAGCCGACGGAAGCTCGTGGGAGGAAGTCAACAGGCACGCTCGCGCCGCCCAGTCTTGAACCATTGTACAACTGTGTGTGGTGTGCCGCCTGCCCCTTCCCTCCCTCTTGCGCATCGAGATCCTACCGACCCCGCTTTCACTCCCCTTCCTTCCCCAACCCTCAACGTGTGGTGATGTGTGTATCAGAACCGAGAGTGTGAGAATCGGAACGGGGAGAGTCGGCAAAGGGAAGCGAATTTGAGCGCCGCGGAAGAGATGTACGATGTTCCCTCAGCCTCAAGCGTGCAACTCTCGAGGCCATTTCCCACCCCCTCTTTCGACTCTGCGCCTCCTTCCCTTTGACTTGAACGATCGGAGTGCCTTGTGACATTGCCACGGCACAGAAGAAAAGCGAGGTTTCCCAGTGGTATCCGGTGTTGTACGTCGTATTTGGTCGAAACGGATGTTCCCTGTGGCTTTCGCTCGCTTGTGGCTGACGTCAAGCAGTCGGTGAATCTCTGGTGCTGAAGTGGTTTCGGACTTCCAATGCGTGCCTCACGTTTGCCGTTCGTTTCACAGTACCACTTCACTTGTCCTATTCACACCAAAAGCGAAAATGCTCAAGGCTTCGCGGTTGGAAGAAATACTGGATGCCGGGACAGAATTCCTCATCTTCGATAACGCGGTTCCTCTCAGCGGCGTGAATGAGCCGTCACCAACGTGCCGCCAACTGGCCGAACTGAACGCGTTGCCAGAGAGCGAGCAGCAGGCTCGCGCCGAAATCGCCCAGCTACGAGCCGCGTTGGCTTCCGCTTCCATGGCTTTTCACGTCACGACGATCGATGAGATTCTACGATGGACCTCGGTCGCGCAAGACTCAGTCGTCGAATTGGCCGGCGAGCTGCCTGTCAGCAGGGGGTCACAAGGGGTCGGAGGTGCGGGAGAGGTGCTATCTGCACTCGGGCTCTCGGCGTGTGACAAGGCGCTGCTCTTCGATCGTCAAAGCGGCACCCTTCACCAGCTACGGTAACTCCACGCCAAGAAATGGACAAGCCTTTCTTTTCACGTTTTTCAGCAGTTTCACACACACACGCTCTCGCGCCACCCACCGACTACTGGGGCACTGCAGCGCGGGACGCTAGACTCCTCGGACGCTGGCTGGGTTAATATTGCGTTTCAAGCTCGGTGGCCCTCAGTACCAAAGGGCCGTCCTTCCCTTTTACAGTTACGTCCATCCATGGCCGCCGCGGTGGAGTCGCCTTCCTCACCACCAGCCGCCGCGGCAGCTGACGGCACCGCAAAGACAGAGCCCGTCGCACCAGGCGTGACGGGGCGTCCGCTGAGTCAGCGCTCTGAATCATCTCACCCCCCCGCGGCAGCGTCCGCGAGCGACCGCCCCACGACCTCGGGCAAACCTCCGGCATCAGCCGAACAGCCTAACAGTAGCACGCCATCGAAGAAACCCGATCCGACTAAACCTGCCGAAGACACACAGCCAACAAGCAGCGATCCGACAGTGCCAAATGCCACACACCGCAGCACATCCAAAAAATCGCCCCGCCAAGCGAAGCGCGACCGCCAGGTGGAGGCCGCGCTGAAGTCCCGTGCCCCGATCCAGCCTCGTGTGTTGTCCGAGCAAGAACTGCGTGAACGAGAGTATTTGTGGAACCCGCCGAAATCAGACATGGATGCACGGCTCGAGCACTTGAAGATGCCAATGCTGCAGCGGTCATCGCCGCCGGCCGCTGCCGCTGCCGTTGCCGGCACTGTCAGTCCTCGGCAGAGGTGGCCACAAATATCACACATCCCCGAGATTCGCTCCGCGGCCGCCATTTGGCTCGATGGTAGTAAAAAGGGCTTCGACGCGGCCGATCCGCTCTCCAAGGAACCGTTTATCATTCCGTCGGCGCTCGTGCAGCCACGCATCACCGAGAACCCACCGCTGCCGCCCGTCAGGTCGTCACCCACCAAGGGGTCGACCAACGGAGGCAGCAAGACAGCATCGCTCACGCCGCGAGTGCCGTTTGGGTCGTCGAGCACTCGCGGAAGTCCGGGCGGCCTGCGGACCACTGTATCCAACGACACTGTCATGCGCCCTGCGCAGCCAGGATCAAAGACATCGCGAGGCCAAGCAAGCCGCGACTCTCATTCGAAGGCAGCGACGGCCGCATGACCCACACAGTCCCTGGCAATCAAATTTTGACTGTCTCCCCTCGTGTATGCGACCCAGTGCATCGACGATTCTACCGACAGCACTTCCTCCCAATACGGTCCCGCCGCCCAAACTGCTTTCCAGTGGAATGCTGGTTCTTGTTCTGCCCGACGATCACATCAGATTTTTTCGAGGGGCGAATTCGCGCGTTCCATTTCTACCCCCCGATTTATCAACTTTTGTATTCCCCCTATTCCATTGAGGTCGTTCCTTCATTGTCCGCTCGCGACATATATGCACGCCATTCGGCCTCACCTCCTCATCGCGGCGTGCCTCACGTTGATCGTTGTAGCAGCGAGCGCGTCCGCCGCGCAGACCCCCAGCCGTAGCGGCCGCCGGGTCAAAGCCTCCACAGACGTCAATAAACCTTCCACGCTTCTTGTCGTCAACGAGACCAAGCTGCAGCACCTCAAGCGGACGACCCACAACCTCTTCGTCCTCTACACATTGCCCCCTTCTTGGGCATGGTGCGCGTCATGCTCACCGCTGCGGCGCGCATTTGAAACGGTCGCGGCCCAAGTAGCGGCGTCGGTTCCCCAACTTAGCGAAGTGAACATGGTCACCGTGGAGTGTGGCAGCCAGCCACAGGAGGTGATGCGCGGTCAGCATCCGTGCGACGTCGACGTGCCCAAGGGTAGCTTCCCCGCGCTGCTTGCCTTCGAAAAAGCAGACAGTTCGAGTACGCTTCCAGGCGCCGAGTTTCAAAACGGGTTCGCGGATGCACCCTCCGTGCTGGCCTTCGTGAAGCGTCGAGCCGCGCGCGCACTTCAGGCCGTCAACTTGCCGCCAGCGGAAGAGTCACAACGCCAACCCATTCAACGAACGACGCGCAAAGTCACCTTGAAGCGCGCCAGCGATATTTCGGCGCTTCGCGCCCAGTCGCACGTTCTCGCTCTCGTTCACACCGCGGACTGTCGCACTTGCGGGCCCTATTTGGAGGCGGCAGAGCGACTTGCAACGGCAGGCGAAGTGGCACTCCCCGCCACGCCGTTCGTCGTCGCTCGCGTGCTGCGGAACGATCCGGGCATTGCGCACGTCCCAGGGAGCTCCGGACGTGGATGGTCAAACGGATCGTCCGTGACATTTCCACCCCCCTTGCCCAGCGCGGTTGACGAGACACAAGCCTATTTCGTGCTTTTCCCTGCAAGCGGGACTCCGGTGACGTATCGTGGCGCCAGAATTTCCGCCACGCAGCTGCTGTCATTCATGCGTTTGTTCACGCAGGATGCCAGCATCGCGTCGTCCGCGATCATCGCGGCGTTAATCCCTGACGCCCAAGATGCCTCGTCTGCGGTATCTCGACAACTCGTCGCCGCTAACAATGCAATCACGGTCGTCAAAACCCGCGCCGAGCTTGTCGCAGCGCTCGCACGGTCAAACACGGCAGCGTTTACGCTTTTGCTCGTCGCCGCCGATACCGTTCCCCTTAGCCAATGCCACCAGCACATCGCCGCGTTCGCAAAGGTGGCCGACTTCTACTTCAAGAAGGACTCGGCTCGCGTGACCGCGAAGATTTCATTCATCGCGCTCGATTTGAGCAACGTGTCGGCGGTGGCCGAAGGGTTGGTCGAGGCTGTGCCCTTCGACGAAGCGGATGGACCAGTGTCGATTTTGGACCAATCGTCAATACCATTCCTTGCGCTGCGGAAGCGCTCGTCGCCGACGTTCAAGGTGCTGGCTCACACTCCCTCGGACGACACGCTCTACCACTACTTGAGCCCGATCATCGGCGACACGATGATCAACCACGACCGCGATGTCCTTCACGTGCGCCATGAGGTGAACTATGTGCAAACCTTGGAGCCACTCGTCGATTGCCGAGCCGATCTCGATCCGGAGACGCCTCCGCTCCCATTGATGTACTACGAACACTTGGAGCATTTCTTCGTCCTCGTGACGAGGCCGAGCAATCGCGTTGGCCAGGAGCTCGCGAAGGACGCCATCACCATGCTGGAAAAGACGGTCAAATACTATCAGCGTCTGTTTTCCACAGAGGCGATCGATGTGTCGGCCCGCGAAAAGGCAACGCGATCCACGGTGGCGAGCGGCGGTCGCAACGTGTCGTTTCTCGTTATTGACGGCACACGCTTCCCCTCGCTGTTGCAGACCTTCGCGCACGATCTGGCCGACGCCGCCTCGGCGCATTCAACGACCGTCGGTGCCGCGGATGTTGACGTCACCCAACCGTTCGTGCTCCACGTGAGTCGAGTTGTCGGCAGTGGTGCGGGCGCCGGATCGCTTGATTACGCCTCCAAGTTGCTGCTATTTGGCGCGCAAAAGGTCACATTCAACGTCTTTCATGCCATCTACGGACCGGGCTACACGCCCGCTACCAGTGCGGCGGTCACGACGATTGACCAACACAACCACTACCGTCTCTATTTGCCTCTGGCGGCTGCCCGCGTCATGAAACTCGGCGACGGTGAGCCAAGTGAGTCAAGCGCGTCATCCGACCGCCGCGCAGGAGGCGCCCTACTTCCGGACGCTGACGTCATCGAATGCAACAGCAATACGGTGGATCAATGCACCCAGGACCGCGACCGGGCCGCGCTCTTGTTGCTCTACAGCGGCGGGGACTGCCACCACAGCAGGTCTATCCTGCCGATCCTGGACGGCGTGTCGAGGGCGTTCGCAACGGACCGCACGCAGGTCATCATCGCGCGGCTCGACGTCGACGCCCTGCATGAATCCGCGAAGCTCGACTACGACTTTGAGTACCACCCTCAGCTCAGGTGGTTCCCGAAAGGAGCCGGTCTCTCCGGCAGCGGCGCTAGGCTCACCAAGGGCACGGGCGACCCTTTCCCGGCGACGCCTTTCCGCGAGAGCATCATCGAGTACGTCAACGAGGAGATGGGATTTCCGAGCATTGAAATTACGCAGCAGGCCGAGCAGGACGACCTCGTTCCCGTTCAAACCACCAAAACGTTCACCACCCTGCTTGAGCAGCAGCAAGACGTGGCTCACGTGGTCTACTTCTATCACGGACGCATGCTCTCGTCGTCGCGTCTGGCGGTGCTGCACGGCGTCGCCACGCACTTTGCGGTCTTGTCGAACGGCTCCACACCATTGATCCCGTTAGCCAAGAAAAAGCCCCATCCGGACGACAGCAACGACTTCGACGACGAGGAAGAGGAAGACAACGACGGGGTGCCGACGCCCATCCAACAAGAGGGAGCGGTCCGGCCATTCCCTGTCAACGTTTCCTTTGTCCGCATCGATGCGGTGCGCTACCGAAAAGCCCTCACCCAGAACGGCGTCCCGCTCGAAGCCCGCGAACTGCCGGAACTGGTGTACATGCCGCCCGGCGCATCGAAGGCCCAGTCGTTCACTCGCTTTCCCCGTGACAAGCGCTTCACCGTGGTGTCCATTGCCCGCTGGATCGCGGACATCGCCCACGCTGAACCGGGATTCGTTGACCTCGTGTTCAACTTCACCGAGCAAGAAGTCGCCGACGATAACGACGACACTCTCTCCTCGAGCCACGTTACGCCACTTGACACGTCATCCTTCTTCTCATTCATTCAGAGCCCGGGTGATGTGGTCATCTTCTACTACGCACAGTGGTGCCGTCATAGCAAGAAGTTTGCTCCGATTTTTGCGCAAGTCGCCGAACACTTTGCCGGTGACAGCCACGTGAAGTTCGGCTCGGTGGACGTGCCGACGAATGAGGACGTCGGTCACGCTCAGGGTATCCAGTCGTTTCCCACCGTTATGGTGTACTTTGAAGGGTCCAAGATTAAGGAACGAATGTTCGGTGAAATTTTCCGTGGAGAGAAAACAGCTGCGGCGCTGATCAAGTTTATTTCATCCATTCGAGGGACGTCCAAGATTGGCCAACTCGACGACGAGCGAGACCGTCGCGAAGCCCTTGTACAAACGTTCAATGACGCGACGTTTGTTCAGCACGCAGCGGAAGGCAACGTGACGGCGCTCGTCGAATTCTACGCGGACTGGTGCGGCCACTGCCGCCGGCTGGATCCCGTCTTACAAGACTTAGCCGACCTATATCACGATGCTCGCAAACCGCTGGTCGTGGGCAAGGTCGACGGCGAGGCCTACTACAATGTCACGAAAAAGTACAGCAACGGAACCCAAGGCTTCCCAGTGATTCTTCTCTTCCGCACCACCCAATCCGGAGGCAAACTGAAGCGGTCGGTAACTCAGTACACAGACCACCGCTTTTTCCACGAAATCCTGAAGTTCGTTGAGACGACGGACCCCGCACTGGCGCTGACCAACGTCGAAAAGCGCACCTTCGAGCAGCGTCGCCAGCGCGAATCAGACGAACTATTTTCTCGTGGTCTAGGTAAATCTCGCGTGGACACCGACGACCAACGAAAGGCCAAGGAAGACACCTCTCGCAAGGAACAAATGAGCGAAGCGCAGCGAGGACCCAACGAAGGCAAGTACATGCGCAGAGACGCAAAGCAGCAGCAAGAGATTGACACCAAGAACGAGAAGCTAGAAGGTGAGAAGAGTAAGGAACCGAAAAAGGCCAAAAAGCCCGCGAAACAAGACGCCGCGAAGGAGAAGAAGGCCTCTGGCGAACGGGGGACAGCCGATCGCCCGAAAGAGGACGAGTTCAAGGGATTCGAGACGATGGTCAAGCAAGTGGACGAGCAAAGCATTCTTGGCGAGGTCACCGGCCGACAAATCGCACTCTTGTTTTATTATTCCTTCCCCGGCGACGAGGACATCGCGGTGGGAATCAACGCGGCAGCGAGGGTCGCCGCGCAGGTCATCAAGCGCAAGGTGTTTTCGTTTCTGGCGGCCGATGCCGAAACAGCCGGAAACTCTTTACACAAGACGATGGGAGACCCACCCGCACTGGCGATCTACCGAGGCCGGGCCAATCCGTCCTTCGTCAAGTTTGAGGAGGGTCGCGACGTCGTACCGGGATGGGGCGGTCAGCTACGTGACATTACCCACATTCTCGACTTCATCAAAGTGCAGCTGGAGAACGCGACGAGCACGTCCATCGAAATCGCCCCGTCAAAGTTCGCCACGGCAACGCAAAACAAGACGTCCACCGTGGCTGTATTTTTTTACAGCCAGCACTGTGAACCTTGCCGGACCATTGCGATGCTGTATGATTCCGTTGCCCAAATGCTGGGGCACCGCCACGATGTTGTGGTGTCGAGAATGGACGTGTCGAAAAGCTCCCGAGACTACCGCGCACTCGGGGAGCACCCGTTGCCCGCGTTGTACGTCTACGACCGGACCGATGCCCCAGGAGTCCGCATGCCCAGAGTGATGCGCTGGCCCTCACAGGGCACTCCTGACAGCGCGCCCAGTGCCACCGAAGACGCGATGGCGGACTTTATTATCAATCCCCAGAGCGTTCACTCGGAAGCGGTCGTTCTTCCCGATCCCGCGAAACCAACGACGGTCAACGTTTCGGTGCGCGCGACAAAGGTAACAACGCGGTCGGATGACAACGACGAGGACAACGGCGATGATGACGCCGACGAGCACCATGGCGCGAACCAGGCCGCACTCGAGGGTTCGGGTGCGCTGTTAGCACCACTCGGCATTCCCACCCCTGACCACCTGAAGCTGCTCCTACAGACGTTCCCCTTCGTGTGGGTGCTCATGACAGCCGACTGGTGTGTGACATGCCGAACCGCGTACGCGCTTCACGCCTCAGTGATCCGCGCTATTCGACACACAGCCGTCGTCGCGTCGATGGACGTCACGGCCCATCCCGACTGGCTGAAGAAGCTCAACGTAGGCGCGTCACGAACGCTGCCGCTGTGGATCTTGGCCGCTAAAGGCGACGAACCACTTCAAGAGCCGCGAATCGTAACCTACACCGGCGCAAAAGATGCGAGCCAAATGATCGGCTTCGTTCGGCAGCGTGTGTTAGGCGAAGCGTCGGGAACCGATGCCGACCACGGCGCGCAGCCTGAGCCGCCGAAAGGACCCAACACCGTTCCACGCCCAGCGAGCCGCATCACGATAGAACACCCCCCCGCCTATGCTCTGTTCTCAGAGTCGTCGTACACCTCGTCGCCGCTATCCGTGACGGTCGATCCCGCCTCGGGCGCGGCAACGGTCCACTCCGAACAACAAGACGGCACTCCAACCATCGCTGATGACTCAACCACAGCGGGGAAACAACCAGCCGCGAAGGTCATCACGGTCGCGACGGTCGCGGACTTGAAGGACCGGATTGCGATCGCGGCGACGAAGACGCAGGTCTTCGAACAGCCACCACAACCGTTGGCCGTGTTCATCACCTCGAAGTTCTGCGGCAAGGCGTGCGATGGCGTTCCGACCGTGGCGGGCTTTCTCGCGGCCTCCATGCAGAAGATGGTGGTCGTCGCCGTTGCCAGCGCCGCATCCGCAGCCGATTTAAAGGAGTTGCGTCTTGCGTACAACGTGACGACCGTCCCGTCGGTCGTCGTGTCGTGCCGTGGGTCGGTGCTTGGTGCCGGTAGCCTGTCGGGCTTGACGGGACGCCACCAGCTCGTTGGCGCGGATCGCATCGCTCCGGAAAGCCGGGCCAGCATATCGGCCGTGTCCGCCGTACAGGAATTGATTGAGAATCGTTGCTTTCCCCGGCACGGCTTGTCGGACGAGCACGAACGTAAGGTGCGAAATGTGGCCGAGGCCGCGAACCAGGCGAAGGGTGCTGTCGGACAACGCGGCAATCTTGAAACCATCAACCGGTTGCGCAAAACGTCGGGCGTCGTCGTGTTCGTTTTCAGTGGAAACAAGAAGCCAACAGGCGATGAAACGCGCGACTCCCTTCACACCGCGTGGGCGGACGCCGCTTCGTTTGACGCCAAGCACCCCATGCCGGAGTACACGATGCTCTCGGTCGACCTCAGCGATGCGGATAACGGCGAGCTGCGGAAAGAAGTGCACACTCGAATGGTCGGTGGGAGGACCGTACCGATTCCGGGGGTATTCTTCGCCGACCAAGGCATCAGTAGTGGCGGCAGCGATCCCGCCCCTGACCTCACGGCCAGTGACTTCTTCCAAACGTCGGCTCGGTTTGAACCAAGGGGTGCCGTGTCCGCGGACGACCTGTTCCGCTTCGCGAAGTCCGACCACCACCCATCAATGTCCGAGGAGCTGTAGCGGTGTGTGTTGGCACTGGTGGTTTATGATATGCCACGCCGCGCCTGGCGCGCACGCCGTGCCGTCGCGGTTGTGTCTGTCTCTTTTTGTGCGCTTCGAAGCTAATTTTTTTTGACCTCGCGGTCGCGTCTGTGCGCGCGACAAGTGTCGATGCTCGTTCGATCGGCGACGATCTTTGCTGATGGGAATCTCTCTCCCCCCACACGGGTGCCAGTCGCAGCGCAGATCTCTCACTTGTTCACCATGACGTCCTCCCGAGGGTCGCGCTGCCGTTTGGCAGCAACGATCGTGCTTTGTGTGCTCGGCACATTTCCTTACGGAGGTGTCATCGGCGCTCCGGTGATTCCGGTTCAATCGGCGGAACACTTTCGAGCACTGACGGAAAACGAGAAATCGTTGACGTTGGTCCTCTTTCACGCCGCCTCGTGGAGCAAGCAGAGTAAACTGGCAAAGGAAAACTTCGACGATTTGGCGGCGAACTGGGAAGCGCAACCGAATCCCAACAATGCGTCAGACGAGGTAGACGAACCCATTTTTGTGCTGGTGGACGCGGGCGTCCACAAAGGTATCGCGCGGGCGGAGAAAATACATCGCCTTCCCGCCTTGCGGGGCTACGTGTATCATTATGGTGCGCACGACTACGCCTCGGGCCAATACACGGTAGACACCATGCGCGATTTCGCGCTGCGCTGGACCGTGCACCATGCGGCGACCGTGGAGTCGATCCGTCGTCGCGAGGAGGAGCAGCGGCGACGGATCCCGACCAACGTCCCTCATCCTTCACTTGGATCGGTGGTCGAGTTGACGGCAAACAATTTCCTATTGCTGACCGGCGATCCCGCGAAGACGGTGTTTGTGTTGTTCTATGCGTCGTGGTGCGGCCACTGCAAAGAAGTCATCCCAGCCATGGATGAGCTAGCGGAATACTTCGAGCAGGACCGCAACGTGCTCATCGGGAAAATTGACATCACGAAGGAAGCCGATACCGTTTCCAAGTTTGGCATCACCGGAGTTCCCGCGTTGAAGCTCTTTCCGAAAGGGACGCACCACAAAGACGCTGGTATGGATTACGGGGAACGGCGTGATTACGGGCACATGAAGAACTTTGTCGATCGTCACGCGGGCATGTCGTTGCCGCGCAACCATTTGCCACCCGGCCATCCCGTGAACATCGATCGCCAAGGACACATCCCTTGATCCCCCTGGTGCCTTTTGTTATGGAAGGGGGGAGGGGGGTTGGGGTTTGCTTGGTGTCGCATGATGGCCGTCACATCGTTGACCCCGCGTCGTAGGTGCGTTGACGGGTGACCATTGTCCCGTCTGCCATGGGTCTGCATCATCCCCCCACCCCTTTCAGCAATTTTCCTTTTCGAGGAGCGGGAAAACAGAAATGGATTTTTTCGACTCGCTGGAAGCCGTCGCGCGCACACAGGATGAAGCATTCGCGTTCAACAGCGGAAGGCATCAGTGCCTAATGGACTGCGGCCCGGGGGGCAACAAGCACCGGGAGGTGGTCGCAGCTGGCCGCGAGGGGGAGCGTCTCGGCCACTCATTTGGCACGGCACTGGGGGCCTGCGGGGCAATCCTCCACTGGTTGCTATCGGCGACGACGGCTATCCACGATACCACCCATGGAGGGGAGGCTGAGACAGAGAAGGCAGGGCAGACTGAGCCGCCGAACGTCGCTGTCCGAGCACAATTGCATGAGGTGCAGAGTGAGCAAGCCGCTCTCGAGCGTCGTTGCCGAGACGCTACGTTCTTCGGTGCTGCTGACCTCGCGTCTGAAGGGCCGTCACTGGAAGCCATGACGGCAAAAGCCGTCAGCGACCACTGCGGTGCCGTGATCCGTTTGTGCCGACAACTTTTGGGCCACAACCAAACACTGCGAGTTCTGAGCGTCGATCCCTTGTCAAGTGTGCCAGCTCTTCACGCTGCTTTCTCGTCGCGCTCCGCCGCACTCGATTGGTGACGACAAAGCACTGGCCGACAGCCCGAAAAATTGTGCTGAAAAGCCACGGCTCACGCGCTTGCAGATGCGCCAGTTTGGGAGTTACAACTGTTGACGACCCAGTTCTTCTCAGAACCACGCACGAATTGCGCTATCCGCCCGCACCGTTGATCTCACGCGCCGAGCAGAACGCTCCCAGCGCGCCACGTGCAACGGGACAATCGAGTCCTCCAACATTTTCAAAAAATTACTCCGCTGAACGAGCATCATCAAACTGCTTTCACACAGTTCGTTGAATTGTGTTGATGAAGTTCTCATTCAAGAAAGATGGAAACGGCCCACACAATCGTGTTGTAGCTTGCTGTAGGTATTTTTCTCGTGAGG
>ERZ1292630.4041-Hain-H41-02um-R3-4041-length-12558-cov-19_pt1 | contig 12558 bp, 11 predicted proteins | sample MGYA00564408_ERZ1292630 | MGnify/ENA primary metagenome ERZ1292630 (study PRJEB36523, sample SAMEA6512641) | groundwater metagenome | collected 2019-01-08 | study: AquaDiva: Metagenomics assemblies of 32 groundwater samples | reverse complement strand
AGATTACCGAATATATCGAAATCTTCTATAACAGGCAGCGTAAGCAGGAAAGATTGGGCTATCTGTCGCCAGCACAATTTTTGCAGCGATACTATACAAATCTACTCGCGGCTTAAACCAATGGACTCCATTTTTGACAGCAGACTTCAAGTATTTAGAATTGGCCAACCTGGATGAAGGGCGCAATTCTAGGTGCGAATGGCGATCTCGGCACCGCCGTGAGAAAGCATTTGAACTCAATCGGCGTGGCAACCTTTTCATTATTTAGGCGTGGTGCGTATTTGCAGTCACTTCTGAGGCCAGAACTTGACAGCCCAATATCATTTCGCTCGCAACATGATTTAGGCCTATTACTGAATGAAATTCTCCTTGATACGGACTTTGTTATCAACTGCATTGGTTCAGCCAGGACGAAAAATACTGATCGAGCCTCCTTGAGACGTTTATTTCTAGCCAATTTTTTAGTCCCACTAAACATAAATTCAGTTTTTAGCAACAAAAAAGTGCGCGTCATACATGTTTCTACTGGCGGATTAGATGCTGACAACAGCCGGGGCATAATTAGCAACGCAGCGATTGATCTTGTTGATTTTGTTAATGCTACAAAGATAACCTCATACGATGCCCCCTTATCAATTCTGGAATCATCGCATGATAGCTATCTATCTACGAAATTAGCTTTAGAGATTTTGTGCGAAAAGCACAACAATATTACAGCCTTACGCGTATCAAACTTTTTTGGCCCTGGCTGTAAACGCTTAGGGTTAATTCCAAGGATGGTAATGGCTCGCTTACGTGGTGAAATATATACAACCCCACTTGAAAGTCGTAATTGGTCATACATTGACACACTTGCATGCACAATTTGCGATGCTGCAATTAATCAAGGCAATATTTCAAGGCCGGTTTCATGGGCCTATGGCGAATTTGACATATCAACAAAAGTAATTGCCGACTGCATCAAAATATCACTACCGACATGCTATGGCGATTTTGAATTGACGGAACCATTTGTTGATAATACGCATATCCACGTGAAGTACGACGCTAACGCGTTACTTGTAGCCAAGTCCAATCTCATATTACAAGAAGCAATAGACCGAACATGCTACTATTTGCGCTCGACCTGCGATTATTCCGAATCTGACATTACATTAAATCGGAAGCAACTGGATTCGATAACACAAAAAGAGTTTATAGGCGGATCAGTCGCCTCAAAAAAAACAAACATTAATGGGGATTTTGTTAAATCCTGCCAAATATCTGGCTATGAGGGTGCTGGAAGATCAAAAATCGCTAGTGAAATAAATTTTTATATAATGCTTGGCAAGTCAGGCAATGAGAGATTGCGTACCCTCTACCCAAAATTATTGGGTTATAACATATTGCCAAACGAATCAATTATTACACTGCAATCCATTGAAGGCATTTCGCTGGCTGATGAAATATCAATCAGCGAGCTGCAATCTTATAGCAAGGTTGGGAATTTTACCGAAGCACTTTATCAGTCATCGTATTTGCGCGACTTGACTACAGTGGATGCTGTAACTGGCATGAGAAGTCTTAAGTCTCTTTATATTAACCGACCCTTAGCAAGGCTCAAGAATTTCATATATATTATTAATAATTACTGCACCGATGCAAGGCTGCTAGAACTTGTAAACAAAATTCAAGACGGCAAAAATATTGTTATTAATAATACAGAATATGAAAACCCTATAAGCTGTCTTCAGCGTCTTTTGCACAGCGAAACATTTGCGCAACATTGTGCTGTGCGATCTGCCGGTTATTGTGGACATGGGGACTATACTGCACTTAATATTCTCGTAAGTTCAGGGCATTGCGATAATTCAAAAATGTTTTTAATTGACCCTAGAGGTCACATTGGCAAATGGGATCCACTATACGATCTTTCCAAAATGAAATTCTCACTTAGTGGATTCTCTTCGAGCCTTAAAAATATGCTGTATTTTACTAATGATGGTCGCTCATATAATATTCACCAACACTCAGATAATATTGGTTTTAGAGATGCGCATTTTTGGTTTTGCCAATGGCTTAAAACATGCGGCGTTTTTGACCGTATCAGGACAATTGAACCCGACTTCTTGCTTCGCATTCTTTTAGGAGAGGCTAGCCACTACTTATCTGATGTAACATATCGATACGCGCAAGGCGCGAACGCAACAGTTGCCATGTCTGTTCTATTGCTTGGCATAGAACGACTCGGATATTTTGTTGACGCAGCCGAAGAATCTGGAATTATTGGAGTTGCAAAATGAGAAATAGGTATCTTTATGTCTTTGCAATAATTGCCAATTTAGCTGCAATCATTCAATTTGGCAACGAAAACAAATGGCTATACGTGTTATTGATTGTGGTGTTTATTTGTATTTTTGTGGCTGAAACTTTGAATCCACTCTTTTTTATATATAAATTAAGAAAATTACTTGCGGAAGCTGAGCAGTTGATTTCCCATATCCATGGTTTCCGACCCAAGCGAGTTGTTGCGTTTGATAGATCAAGCGCAATTTTTGCAGGTATGTTATGTCAGCGCATGGCTATAGGCGAAATTATCTCTCTGCCTCGGTTCGCAACAAATACAAATGACATTACTCCACGTAGCGTAACAGTTGGTGCTGCTTGCACAATACAGCTAAGCGACAATGAATTGAAAGAAACCTTAGTTTTAGTTTTTAACCTAAGAACCGGTAGTACACTTGAGGCAGGTTTACGCGCATTATCAGACGGAAGAAATTGCTCATTTCCTGGTAAGATTTTAGCCCTTTACGCCACAGATGGTGGAATAGCGCTATGGCCTAATGTTCTTGTTGTACGTAAGTGCACACCAGGCGAGGTTCCCAATGAAAGGCTTCCATGGATAGAAGGCCCATATGTCCACAAATGATAGCCACAAATGATGGCACTATGAATTCCGGTCACATTGAGGATTTTTGGTGCGTCATGGCATCTGAGCTTCCCCCAAAAAATAGTCTTCTAAAGGTGACGTACAATTAACGTTACATTTGTGAGGAAGACGATGAAGAAGATACCGAAGCAGGAATACATGGCCGAGTTCAAGGAACAAGCGGTCAAGCAAGTGAAGATGGGGAAGTCGATTGGTTTTGTAGCGAAAGAACTGGGGCTGGTAGAACAAACACTGGAGCATTGCTTCAGTTCTGTGAAATGCTGAGGAAATTGCCACCAAAGCCGCGATGACGGCACCTTCAATTCACACTAAATACAAACCATTGATACACCAGTGTTATTTATAAATAATCCTCTATCTCCAGTGTTGAGCTGCGAATTAACAATCCGGCATTGATATTGTATTGCGCTGCAATCTCAGATAGAGGTTTTGCATTTAGACTGGTTGCAAAACGATTACATTTTTCAGAAAAGAAAAAGGGATTAGCGTTTAAGCTAACCCCTGTTCTATTTGGTAGGCCGTGCCAGATTCGAACTGGCGACCAACGGATTAAAAGTCCGGCGCTCAATGCTTGCAGATCCCAGGGAATGCTTCATAAGCAGTTGATAGAAAATCCATTGTCATTTGATGCGCCAAAAATAACCTCGTAAAATATAACAGTATTGCAACTGTAAGTGTAGAACGTAAAGTTTGTATTTCTTCTGCATTACATAACATAAAGGCTGTTTGATTCAAGCAACCTTTTCGCAATATCAATCCGTATCAAAGTAATTGGTAGCACCTCAGTAACACCTCAAATAAATCCCATTTAAACGTAGCAATAAGGACTGGTGCTTTTCTATGCCCGTCTGCTTTTGCTCGTCCTGAAAAAGGAGAAATATATGTGTGTAACCACAAGTAAAACTGGACTGGTCAGGTTGTTTTCATTGGGCCAGGTAGTGGCAACACCCGGCGCATTGGAAGCAATGGATCAGTATGCAATTAATGCGCTGGATCTCATTCAGCGGCATCAATCAGGTGACTGGGGCAATGTGCCACCCAGTGATGCAGAAGAAAACATGCGTTCAGTTGAGAACGGCTGGCGCATCTTATCGAGTTATGCCCTTGGCAATGATCAGACTATTTGGATCATCACCGAAGCCGATCGCAGTGTCACCACATTGCTGTTACCCGCGGAGTACTGATAGCAGATCAGCTTTTAGTTCAGCCAATAACAACAAGCTCTTTTCGGGTGTTATGGGAGCAAAATAAATGAAAACACCCAATCCCTTGCCTGTCAGCGTACCCAATGCTGGCGGGCTTTTTTATGGCCTTCATATCTCGGCTAGCGATAACTCATCATTATGACTACCAGAGATTTTCAGCCCACCCCCCTTATGGAGAAAACCCCATGATTATTCCAATCAAACCATCCGATCAACCTCAAGCGCCACTCACCGATGCTGTCGTGCAGTTAACCGGTGAAGAAGGTAACGCCTTTTTTATCCTGGAGCATGTCCGTCGCAGTATCCTGAATAGCAATCGCCCGGAATTGGCTGAAGACTTCATGCGTGAAGCGACATCCGGTGACTACGACCATTTGCTATGTACCTGCATGCGCTATGTCGATGTCAGATAGGAGTAGCGATGAAAAATAAACCGACCCTCACAAGTAACGGAGTCCGTAAAAAAGTTCGCGCGTATCTGGCAGCCACGCAAGCCAAGAATACTCAACTGGCTTATCAGAACGATTTAGCTCATTTTCTGCGTAGTGGCGGCAGGATTCCAGCCACCCCCAAAAGTGTCGCCTCTTATCTGGCCATCCATGCTGAAACGTTATCCATCGCCACCTTGAATCGCAGAGTTGTTGCCATCGGTCGTGCGCATTCGGTGAAGGGATTTGTTTCCCCGACGCAATCCACATTAGTCACAAATACTCTGCGCGGTATCCGGCGCATCAATGGCAGTGTGCAGCGGCAAGCGATTCCGCTACTGAAGACTGATATGGTGAACATCACCAAGAAACTCACTGGGCTTATAGGGTTACGTGACAAAGCATTGCTGCTGATTGGATTTGCCGGTGCGTTTCGCCGGTCTGAATTGGTTGAGTTACAAGTAGAAGATGTCCGATTTGTACCCGAAGGCGTGGTGATTCACTTACGTAGAGGCAAAACCGATCAGAATGGATTGGGGCGGAATGTGGCGATCCCTTTTGTTAAAGGCCGCCATTGCCCTGTGCGCGCTTTGAAAGCTTGGTTAAAGCAATCAGGGATTGAATCGGGCACGCTGTTCCGACGCTTTAATCGATATGAGCAGATTATGCAGCAGGGTTTGACGGCGCAATCAGTGGCACTAATTATCAAACAAAGGGTCGCCGAATCCGGTTTGAATCCCGAGCAATATTCAGGGCATAGCTTACGTGCCGGTCTAGTCACCAGTGCTGCCAAGGCCGGTGTCAGTTCCTGGAAAATCCGCCAACAGACGGGGCATAAATCCGATCTGATGTTGCAGCGCTATATTCGTGATAGTCAGTTGTTTGTTGATCACGCAGTTTGCAAGCTATGGTGAGCGCGATGACGGATGAGAAAGATGTCAGACCGATCCGGCAAGGCAGCATTGATCACCTGTGTGGGGTGTATTCTGTACTGAATGCCACTGAAGTGGTGATAGGCAAATATCGGGTTGATAGAAAGCGTAAACGTAAGAGTAGCCAAAGAAAAACCTTGTTCAATGATTTAATTGGTCATTTGGCTAAGAATAACCTGCTCAAGGAAGCACTCACTGCCGGTATTGATGATATTGATATCGGGCTCATTGATGTCGCCATTGAATCGGTCAGATCCTACCAGAATCAGAAAATGCGTAAAAGGAAAGCATTTGAAACTGATGATGTCAGCTTGGATAAATACTGGGAGCAACTCACCCAGCACTTGAGCTCGCCTGATTCAGCCGTGATTATTTTATTAACTGGCCGGATCAAACACTGGACTTGTGTTAAAGCGATTACACCAGAGGCCATGATTCTATCGGATTCCACTGGCATGAAAAAGATTGCTAGGTATCACTGTACGGTTGAAACTGAGAATAGGGAAATGTATACCTTATGGCCTGCAATGACTTATCTGCTATCGGTTGAGCGAAATAATGAAGATGAATGACAACAACAAGTGGACGCAATCATGAAAATATACACGTTCTTTATCCTGATTACGATAGCTAGTCTGGCCGCTGCGCAAGATCAGACACCGTCATATGATAACAAACTGCTCGCAAAACACACGCAAAATTTATGCAGTTTGGGTGCGAAGTTGATTACCACTTATGGATCAGTCTATTTAAAAACCACCGGCAATAACCGATCAGGCATATGTGCTGATCTGGCGCTTGATATGGCACGGCAGAGAAATATCATGGAAGATGATGTCAGTATTGTCATGCGCCAGGATTATTTGGCGAATCAGCAAGGCGTCTGTCAATTTGCAATACAGGGGTTGCGTTTAGGCATCAAACAGGATGATCTTGTCAAATCCTTTGCTGCATTGTGTCGGGATAACAGGCCGACTGCTATCGATGGCAATTTGGCGGATATTGTTACGATTGAGATGATGATAGATGCAGCCAAATCTGCCAATGGTGATTGAAACACTATTTTCATCAGCATTCCAGTTAAAACAAAGGATCAATCAAGTAAAATGATGGTCTTGATAATCTCATGACACGAATCATTCGCTATGCTTGATCCTATCCTCAATGCAAAAGAAAAATTAGATGACCCGCTCATGCTGGAGTGGGCGCTACGTTACTATAAAAATCTGCCAGAAAATAATCGTGAAGAAAAGGCCCCTATTGAATCTTCATGGTTTCATGATCTTTTCATCGCACAGCTAATCGAACGAAATGAAACCGAAACATTGCTTCGCCTGTTTAATACGTTACCAATCCAACATTTCTCGTCATTTACGAATCTGATCATCAAGCACTGGCCTGAATGGCCTACTTCTTTAGCTAATGCGACGATACAGATTCTAGCCGTCAATGCACCTAAAGAGCTTTTGCATTTGCTTGAAAGCTATTTAAATAAGATTGAGCAAGGTGTTTCTTTTGAAATTGAACGCCTCCTGAGTATTGATGAGTTATCCGAGACTGGAATCGATGCATCATACCAACCATTAGTAAATCGGCTTTGTCAGAAAATTCTGTTATTCCCAAAGGATGATCTTGGCAGGATGTTTTTTCTGCCGTCCCTGTTACGCCTAGGTAACGGCTTATCTCTCGATATGCTTGCATCTTTGCTAGAAGCCGCGCTTCAAAGTTGTGAAGATAATGATCGTCGCAGAAGTGTGTTAATAGCCTTATTTCAAGGTATGTTCGGTCATAAAGAATACCTGGATATGGTTTTTGATCGTAACAAGAAACAGTCAGAGCAACGCCTTGAATCGTTGGTCCATTTATTTCAAGAAGAAACACCACTGACACAACTTGATCAGTGGCTGGATTCACCGCCTGCTTTCTCCGAGGTAATCCCGACGCTGGAGGGGCTTTCCTATCAATCAAGCGACTGCAAAAGAATTCTAAGCTTACTGAAGGATTCATCGAGAATCAATCGACAACTGCCTGATGCCATTCGATCTCAACTCGTTGTAGCCGCCTGTATCCATGGTTTTGTACGGACAACGTTCGATAATTTGACTCTCGATCTCAAGGAAACGGTTGATTTGTTGTCGGAAGATTTTTTTAAACCATATTGGTATCCCGCTTTATTAGCGCATCTGCGTACCTATGACCAGCAAGATATTACAACCGCATTAATTTCTCGCTTGCCTGATGTTAGGCACACCTACGGTGGCGTGCAATTAGCCGAAGCTATGGGTGATTTGGCCTGGGCTGAGTTCGTGCCATGCCTAATCGACTCAATTACGGAAGATCAAGGAGATTATCTGTGTGAATCCTCACAAACAGCATTGAAAAAAATAGGTATCTCCGCCCAAAGAGCTTTGATTGAGTTTTGGAATCATTTAGATTGGTCTCAACAAATATATGGCCTTTCGGTAATCAGCGATATCGGCGGTAAAGCAGCGGCGGATTTTGCTTATGAACATTTCGACACATTGATGGCTGAGAATGCGGAGTTTTGCTGTCAATTAGCATTGGCTGCTCCAGATCAACGCTTACTGGATCGCTTAAAGCCGGAGCTGCGTCGCCAGCAACCTCTAATTGATCGCACCTGTTATATTCTTGCGCGCCTATTGGACCAGGATGATGCTGAAATACAGGCCGCCAAGAGCCGCGCATTGGCAGACTTGACTAGAAAAGCGAGGATCAGAAAGTCTTTTGAATCGGGAGACTTATCCAGCGATTCGCTCTATCTGGAATTACACTGCCCGTCATGCAATGACGTCAACCAGTATGCAGTCAAGGGCGTTATTATCGCCAAAAATCAAGATGAAAAAATTCCGCACTTGATCAATGATGAATTTCCCTGCGCATCCTGCGGCCAGTACGTTGAGTTTGAATTGACGTCCTCAGCATTGATGGCACTGACTGCTGAAATGCTGATGATGAAAGCGGCGCATGAGAACGGACAACAACCGAGCTCACGCATTACAACGATGAGTTGTCAGGTAGATGATCAAACTATACCCGCTGCCACTGCTTTGGCGAAACTAAAAGAGCAAGTCGCCGAGTCGCCTAATGATGCCAGCGCATGGTTTCAATTGGGAAAGATTCTTGCCTATATCAATAGACCCAAGGCCGGGATACAGGCTTTGTTACAAGCCGTGCAATTGGCACCTGCTGCTATCGATGTCAAACTGACGCTGGCTAACGCACATGTTCTAAATGACGCCAATGAGGAGGCATTCCAGATATTGTCAGATGCGCTCAATCAATTAGCCGACTGGAAATTTCTTGTGTCCCAATCAAACTTTGGGCAAGATTTCGCGAAACTTTACAATCAATTGTGGCGAAACCTGGGCAGAGACGATTTACCCGCGTTGCATCCATCTTCGTTAAACACACCTCAAAAGACTGGTCGCAATGATCCTTGTCCCTGTGGCAGTGGAAAGAAATTCAAAAAATGTTGCGGTCGGTAAATTGTATAGACAAAGCCAGTCAGATTTACTGGTCATGACGATGATCTGATGAATGCCCCATCTAATTTGCAGCACTCTACTGATAATCCACTGGAAAAGCTACAGGGATCAATAGAGCGCGTCACCTTTCATAGCGAATCATCAGGTTTCTGTGTTTTGCGCGTTAAGGTCAAAGCGCATCGAGAACTCATAACAGTGATTGGTTCAGCAGCTTCTGTAACAGCGGGGGAATATGTCGAATGTTTAGGCATCTGGGTCAATGATCGGCAACATGGCCAGCAGTTTAAATCAATCTCTATAAAAATCGTTCCGCCCACCACTTTGGAAGGCATTGAGAAATATTTAGGATCAGGAATGATCAAGGGGATTGGCCCGCATTTCGCCAAGAAGCTAGTGAAAGCTTTTGGTGGGGAAGTTTTTGATGTAATTGAACTAACGCCAGAGCGGTTATTGGAATTACCCGGTATTGGCAAGAAGCGGCAAACACAAGTCACAAGTGCCTGGGCTGAGCAAAAAGTAATTAGAGAAATCATGGTGTTCTTGCAATCTCATGGTGTTGGTACATCCCGCTCTGTGCGTATTTACAAAACGTATGGTGAACAAGCCATCGAGAAAGTGAGAGAGAATCCATATCGATTGGCTTTGGATATTCACGGCATCGGTTTCAAAACAGCGGATACGCTGGCACAGAAACTGGGAATTGCACCAGATTCACTGATCCGGGCACAAGCCGGGGTGCGCCATGTTTTGCAGGAATGGTCAAACGACGGGCATTGTGCGGCAGTCCGGGAAACTTTATGTAACATGGCAGTCAAGTTATTGGAAATACCTGCGCCTATCATTGATGAAGCTATCACTGCTGAATTTGTTGAAGGTAATTTAACTGCCGAAGCTATTGATCAACATGAGGCCATCTTTCTAACTCCCCTTTATAGAGCCGAAGTTGGTTGTGCTAATAATCTGCTTCGGCTTAATCAGGGCAATACCCCGTGGGGCTTTATTGACGCTCAGAAAGCTATTCCCTGGGTTGAAGAACAGACCAAATTAACATTATCAGCATCGCAGCGTGCAGCAATTGAACTGGTGCTACAGAATAAAGTGACCGTCATCACGGGTGGTCCAGGTGTAGGAAAAACCACCTTGGTTAACAGTATTCTGAAAATCCTCAGTGCCAAACAAATCAACATTGCCTTATGTGCGCCTACTGGCAGGGCCGCAAAACGGCTCTCAGAATCTACCGGTCTTGAAGCCAAGACAGTGCATCGATTGCTGGAGTTTGATCCATCCATATTTGCATTTAAACATAATGAAGAATTTCCGCTCGTTTTAGATTGTCTGGTAATTGATGAATCTTCCATGATGGATGTGGGATTAATGAATCAACTGCTAAAAGTTGTTCCCTCGGATGCTGCGATATTAATTGTCGGCGATGTGGATCAGTTGCCTTCTGTAGGCCCTGGCGCTGTACTGGCTGATATTATTGACTCCGGGAAAATCGCAACGGTTCGATTAACTGAGATTTTTAGACAAGCCAGTACATCAAAAATCATTACAAATTCGCATCGGATCAACCAGGGCCAATTGCCACAAGCCGATAGCTCTCAGGCACTGAGTGATTTTTATTGCATTTATGCTGAAACCCCAGAGGAGATCTTTACCAAATTAATGCAAGTGGTTATCGAGAGAATCCCACAGCGTTTTAATCTGCATCCGGTAAACGATATACAAGTGCTGACACCCATGAACCGTAGCGGCCTGGGTGCCCGTTCGCTGAATATCGAACTGCAAGAACGATTGAATGGACACAGCGAACCCAAAGTCATCCGTTACGGTTCGACCTATGCGCCAGGCGACAAAGTAATCCAACAGATTAATAATTATGAGAAAGAAGTATTCAACGGTGATATCGGTATTGTGCTTTCTATCGATGTTGAAGAAAGCCTGTTACAAATTCAATTTGATGACCGTATCGTGGATTATGAGTTTAACGAGTTGGACGAAATCTCGTTGGCCTACGCTATCAGCATTCATAAGGCGCAAGGATCAGAATACCCGGCAGTGGTTATACCATTGGCTATGCAGCACTACATGCTGTTAGAAAGAAACTTGCTCTATACCGGCGTTACCCGTGGAAAACAACTGGTCGTGATCATTGCGCAACCCAAGGCGTTGGCTATGGCGGTTAAGAATCAGCGATCCCAGCGCAGGATAACTAACTTGATTTCGCGGCTCAACCAATCACAATCACTGTGACAGCCAAGGTGATCATGAATTTTCTATAGTTGAATTGGCTTAAAAGTCGTCTGTTGTTAGATGTGTACACCTTGCAATTATATTTTGATGCGCTCCCAACGCCTGCCATACTCGCACCAATAATCTTTTCGCGGTGGCAACCATTCATGTGGTGCCTGATCTGATTTGGATTGATTAACAGCATCATCAACGACCAGAAGATTTTCGAAATCATTGGCAAATGCTCTACGCTGATCTCGCGTCCATTTGTCAGCGCCGTGCCGATGCGCATGAGCTAAGGGTACAATATGATCAATGTCGACATCCGAGGGTCGGGTAAACGTTTTGCCGGTGTAGACACCAAACCATTCGCCGGATACAACTGTACATTGCCGAGCATCTTTGAAATTAACCGGAACCCGGCTGGTAGCAATCAGCATTTCTTGCCGTGTGTTCTGACAATCACGATCGGCATCTATCCAGTGCGGCCAATCTTTGCGATTGTAGGGGCTGATCTGAGTAGCGCTGGCAATTGATTCGTGCTGAACAACATCCCGCTTATCTATGGCACAGCCGGAAAGTGCGGCCAGCGCAGAAACTAACAGAAATAGGACGATATTCTTCAAAGGCTATGTTGTCGTGGGTAAATTATGGAATTGTTGCGGTTTGTTTAGGCGGGGTTGAGGATTTGTAAAAAACACGGGCGGATAATTGTAAACGATGTATTATCCGCCCGTGCGCTTGGATCTACTCCTTGTTGTTTTGCTTCATTTTCATTGAATAACCTTCAATGAGCTTCTTTGCGGCAGCAATATTACTTTTATCTCGCGGCCAAACAAAGCAATAGTGACGGACTTTCTTGCCATTCAATGCGATAGATCGAGTATTGCTGCCATCTGCACCGGGTAATAAATAGCCCTCCGACTTGCAGTTACTGAGGACATCTTTTAGATAAAGTTCTGGTATCAGGCTTCTTACGACATCAGGCTTTAACGCAATCAACTGGATACCATTAATTGTGTGGCTGAAACCATCATTTTTTTCGATCTCTTTCTTGCTCCAAGACTTTTTCGAATCTAAAGCAGGAAATTCTTCGGTGGTGAGGTAATCAGAAAGTTTTTCATCATATCGAGTTACCTGCTCTTCCCAACTTTCTGGTTTCATTGATAAGGCGGCTTTATAGCAAGCAGAAATGCCCTTAAATACATCCTTTGTGGTGAATGGCAATACACCATACTTAACAGCCAGGCACCCAGCAGCACAGGCAAGTGCAAAACGATTTGCAAAACGTACGTCAATTCCAGATTCTTGGTCAACACCACATTT